>Ga0136613_10000954_pt1 | contig 14320 bp, 18 predicted proteins | sample AntDrymUQ2722106_2_FD_106649 | JGI IMG/M metagenome (GOLD analysis project Ga0136613, IMG submission 106649) | Polar desert sand microbial communities from Dry Valleys, Antarctica - metaG UQ272 (21.06) | ecosystem: Environmental > Terrestrial > Soil > Desert | place: Antarctica: Dry Valley... | reverse complement strand
GCCGCGCGCGCGGCCGTCAGTGCCATCCGCGAGATCCCGACGATCGTGACGTCGTCGCCCTCGCGGCGAATCGCGGCCTGACCGAAGCGGACCGTGAAGTCCTCGTCGTCGGGCACCTCGCCGCGCTGGCCGTAGAGATACTCGTGCTCGATGAAGACGACCGGGTTGTCGTCGCGGATCGCCGCCTTCAGCAGCCCCTTCGCGTCCGCCGCGGTCGTCGGCGTGGCGACCAGCAGACCGGGCACGTGGAGGAAGAGCGCCTCCCACGAATGCGAATGCGTCGGGCCCAGCTGGTGGCCCGCGCCCTGGGGCATGCGGACGACCAGCGGCACCTTGACCTGGCCGCCGAACATGTAGCGAATCGACGCGGCGTGGTTGACGATCTGGTCCATCGCCAGCAGCGAGAAGTTGATCGTCATCAGCTCGACGACCGGGCGCAGGCCGGTCATTGCCGCGCCGACGCCCATCCCGACGATCGTGTTCTCCGAGATCGGCGTGTCGCGCACGCGCCGCTCGCCGAACTCATCCAGCAGCCCCGCCGTGACCTTGAAGGCGCCGTTGAAGACGCCGATGTCCTCGCCCATCAGCATGACGTTCTCGTCGCGTGCCATCTCCTCGCGCAGCGCCTCGTTGAGCGCCTCGCGGTAGCGCATGACCGCCATCGGCTAGTCCGTGCCTTGCTGGGCGGCGTCCGCCGGCTTGGGCCCCGCGCGGTCGGCGTGCTCGTGCTGGGGCAGGTCGGCGCTGTCCATCGCGCGCTCGTCCTCGCCGCGGTGCGGCGTCGGGGTGCGCTCGTCGACGGAGTACCAGCCGCGGACCTGGTCGCCGAGCACGTAGATGTCGTCGTAGAGCGCATTGGGCGAGGGATGCGGCGACGCGTCGGCGAACGCGACGGCCTGGTCGACGCGCTCGATCGTCTCGCGGTCGATCCGCTCGCGCTCATCCTCGCCGAGAATCCCCTCGGCGACGAGCTGGTCGCCGAAGACGGCGATCGGATCGCGCTTGCGCCACTCGTCGACCTGCTCCTTCGTGCGGTACTCCTCGGGATCGGCCATCGAGTGGCCGCGGAAGCGGTATGTCACCGCCTCGACGAGCACCGGCCGGCGCTCCTCGCGTGCGATGCGCAGCGCCTCGGTCGTCACCGCGTGCGTGTCGGCGACGTCCATCCCGTCGCAGCGCATGCCGGGCACGCCGAAGCCCTCGCCCTTGCGCAGCAGGTCGGTCACGGCGGAATGGCGCTCGAGCGAGGTGCCCATCCCGAACTGGTTGTTGGTGATCATGAAGACGACGGGCAGGCTCCACAGCGCCGCGAGGTTCATCGTCTCGCCGAACGTGCCCTGGTTGGACGCGCCGTCGCCGAACTGGCACAGGGTCACATCGTCGCGCCCGAGGTAGTCCGACGACAGCGCGAAGCCGGCCGCGAGCGGCAGGTTGCCGCCGACGATCCCGTAGCCGCCCATGAAGCGCTTGTCGAGGTCGAACATGTGCATCGAGCCGCCGCGGCCGTTGCAGAGGCCGTCGACGCGGCCGAACAACTCGGCCATGACGGCGTTGGGGTTCGATCCGCGCGCCAGCGCGTGGCCGTGCGAGCGGTACGTCGAGATCAGGTAGTCCTGGTCGCGCAGCGCCCGCGTGGAGCCGACGATCGTGGCTTCCTCGCCGATCGCGAGGTGCAGGAAGCCGCCGACCTTCGCCTTGGCGTACATCTCGCCGGCGCGCTCCTCGAAGCGGCGGATGAGGATCATCGTCGCCAGCCACTCACGGGCTACATCCGGCGTGGGGAGCCGGGCCTGTCCGGCCGTCTCGGCGACGTGCTCTGCCATTCGCCGTCAGCGTAGCGAGCGCGGCCTGCCCGCTTGTTGCACACAGCAGCGACTTGCACTATCGCATGGCAACATGCGGATGCGCATGATAGGGTCAGCGGAATGCCCAAGACCGTCCAGATCCGGGACCTCGACGACGATGTCTACGCGGGCCTGGTCCGGCGCGCGGCCGAGGCGGGGATCAGCGTGCCCGAGCTGCTGCGCGCCGAAGCCACGCGCCTAGCCGCGCGACCGAGCGTCGAAGCATGGCTGGCTCGCACTCGCCGCCGCTCTTCCCCGATCTCGAGCGCCGAGCTTCTAGCTGACTTGGATGAGATCCGCGGACCGTGGCCGGATGCTGGTGGTTGACGCCTCCTGCCTGGTTGAAACGCTGATCGGAGGCCCGCGCGCCGACGCGATAGGCGGGCGGCTCGCCGCCGACCCTGATCACGCCGCGCCGCACATCATCGACGTCGAGGTCTTCGGCGTCGTTCGGCGTGAGCACCAGCGTGGGCGATTGGATCGCACCGAAGCCGCGCAAGCCGTGGACGATCTGGAGGCGTGGCCGGGCGAGCGCTTCGGTCACCGGTTCCTCCTCCCCAGGGCCTGGACGCTGCGAGATACCGTACGCGGTTGGGACGCGATGTATGTGGCGCTCGCCGAGATCCTCGACGTCGTGCTCATCACAACGGATCGGCGGCTCGCGGCGGCCACCGGTCCGGCCTGCCAGATCGACGCGCTCTAGTGCTGCACCTCACCCCAGCGCTCGAGGAACTCGGTCTCGTCCAGCCCGTTGAGATCCTCGCGCAGGCGCCGCACGGTGCGGGCGGCTTGGGGTGCGGGCAGGTCCCAGAACAAGACGACCTCGCCGGAGGCGACCTCGACGACCTCGAGATGGTCGACCCGCGACGGGTCGAGGCGGCCGGGGCGCCGGCCGGAGCGGGTGTGCAGGACGCGGTAGGAGCGGTTGGCGCGCATGCGTTGCGAGCGTACCCCGCCGACCTGTGGGCGCGCCAGTCGCGGTGATGCCGCCGGCCGGCCGCGCCAGGGCTACGTGACGTGCCGGACCCGGTCATCGCCCAGTGACACCCGCGCTCGGCGCGCCAGGCCAGCGTCCCCGGTGAGCAGGACGGCCTCCGCGAGTGCTTCGGCAAGCGCCATGTAGGTCGCGTCGTAGGCGATGACGGCGAGGAGCCCCGCCACAGCGCGGGTACCGAAGCTCCGAGGATCCAAGGCGAAGACCTACACGCTCAAGAAGCTCAGCAAGCCGGGGGCCAGGAACGCGTACGTCACGCTCAAACTGAAAATCCCCAAGAAGACAAAAACGGGGATCAGGCGGGCGCTGCAAGCCGGCAAGCATGTCTCCGTCAAGATCAAGGTCGTCGTCACGGACGCCATGGGAAACGCGCGCACGCTCACGAAGCGGGTGAAGCTGTTTCGCTGATCACGCGACAAGCGAGCGGGCTGCGGCGTCGAGCGCCTCGCGGCCGCTGAACAGACCGCCCTGGCTCCAAATGGCGGGCACGGACGCGATACCGAGCTCGGCGGCCTCGGCCGTCGTGCGCTCGAGCGCCTCGCCCACCGAGCGCAGCTCGGCCGCCTTCAGCACCGCCGACGGGTGCATCTCGCAGGCCGCTGCCGCGATCAGCACGTTGTCGGGTTCCGACAGGTCGTGCCCGCCGGCGTAGGCCTGACGGAAGGCGGCCTGTGCGAACGCGACCGCTCGCCCGATGCTCGCGGCGTACGTCGCGACACGCATCGCGAAGCTGCTGTCGATCGGCAGCTCGGCGGGCCAGCGCAGCGGCGGCAGCCCGTGACGCGCGGCCTCGCGCTCGAAGCGCTCGAGCTCGATCTCGCGCTCCTCGGCGCAGCGCCAGGCGCCGAAGCGCAGGCCGTCGGGCAACTTTGAGCCGAGCACCGGACGCCACTCGCAGGCTGCGGGCAGCGTGTGCAGGATCCGCTCGGCCACGAGATAGCACTCGGGCACGGCGAGGTCGAAGTAGAAGGCGGCGCGGACGCTATCCGTGGATGACCCAGCCATCGGCGTCCCGTGCTGCCTCCATCACGGCCTCGGACAGCGTCGGATGGCCGTGGACGACGCGGGCGACCTCGCCGTAGCCGCCCTCGAGCGCGCGCACGTTGACGAGCTCCTGAATCAGCTCGGTGGCGCGCGTCCCGATGATGTGGCCCCCGAGCAATTCGCCATAGGTACGGTCCCCGACGATCTTCACCAGGCCGCTGCGGTCGCCGTAGACCGTGCCGGCGCCGACGGCGCCGAACGGCAGCGTGCCGACGACGACGTCGTGCCCAGCATCGCGGGCCTGCTGCTCGGTGAGCCCGAAGCTGCCGACGTTGGGTGAGCAGAACGTCGCGCGCGGGACGTCGATGTACTCGATCGCATGAGTCTCCATGCCCGCTGCGTCCTCGGCGGCGATGATGCCCTCGTCGGAGGCCTTGTGCGCTAGCGCCGGTCCCGGCACGACGTCTCCGATCGCGTAGACGCCCGCCAGCGACGTACGCATGGCGCCGTCGACGGCGATCAGGCCGCCGTCGGCGAGCGTGATGCCGGCCTCCTCGAGGCCGAGCCCCTCGACGTCCGGCGCACGGCCAGCGGCGACGACGAGCCACTCGGCCTCGGCCGGCTCGCCGGCGACGGTAAAGCTCACGCGATCGTCTTCGCTGTGCAGGTTCTCGACGAAGACGCCCGTGTGGACCTCGATGCCCTGCTTCTTGAAGCCGCGCTCGGCGATCGCGGAGATGTCGGCGTCCTCGGTCGGCAGCACGCGGTCCAACCCCTCGTAGAGCGCGACCTGGCTGCCCAAGCGCGCATAGGCGGATGCGATCTCGGTCCCCGACGCGCCCGCGCCGACGACCGCCAGCGAGGCCGGCAGTGCCTCGAGCGCCCATGCCTCCTCGGTGCCGATGACGCGGCCGCCGAACTGCGTCCCCGGCAGCGGCTTCTTCACCGACCCCGTCGCGAGGATGACCGTCTTGGCGGCGAGCTCGGTGCCGTCGAAGTTGCCTCCGATCTTGACGTCGCCCTCGTCGGTGACCGAGCCGTGGCCCTCGATGACGTCGACGCCGTTTTTCTTCAGCAGCCCGGCGACGCCGCCCGTGAGCGTCTTGACGACTTTCCTGCGCCTTGCTCCGACGCCGTCGAAGTCGACCTCCGGCTCGGAGACCTTCAGCCCGAAGTCGCCGGCCTCGCGGATCTCGGTCAGCACGTCGGCGACGCGCAGCACGGCCTTGGCGGGGATGCAGGCGTAGTTCAGGCAGCGCCCGCCGATCTGATCGGATTCCACGACGGCGGTCTTCATGCCCAGCTGGGCGGCGCGGATCGCCGCCACGTAGCCGCCCGGGCCCGAGCCGACGACGACGCAGTCATATGAGGTGTGCGCCATGAGCGGCGAGCCTACTGCGTCGGCTCGCCGGGTTGCGGCTCGGGCCGGGCCGGCATCTGCAGGCGCGCCATCGCGCGGATCAGCTTCCAGAACAGCCAGGTCAGCAGCCCGATCGCGATCACCATGCCGGCGCCCAGCCACCACTTCTGGACGCGCACGGCCGCCAGCGAAAAGACGATGATCTGCAGCGCGAGGATGACCTGGAAGCCGAGCACGGCCCAGTACTGACGCAGCCACATGCCGATCGCGGCGGCGACGAGGATCGCCGTCGTGACGGCGGTCAAGGCGGCCGGATCGTCCTGCTCGGAGGAGAGGTCGGCGCCGGCCAGCGCCGCGATGACGTTGGCGAGCGCGAAGCCGAGCGCGACGATCGCCGCGACCGTGACCGCGCCCGGACGCTCGCCCGGCGCGAGCGGCTCGAGGCCCGCCCGGATCATCTCGTCGCGCTCGCGCGAGCGGGCGTAGCCGCGGCGCATGGATTCGGCCGGGGTTGGCGGAGCCGTGGGCGGCTGGGGCTCGAGAGCCGGCTCCGGGTCGGGCGCCGGCTCCGGGTCGGGCGCCGGCTCCGGGTCGGGCGCCGGCTCCGGGTCGGGCCGCGACGCCGACCTTGCCGCGGCAGCGACGTCCGGCCGCCGCCGCTTGCGGCTACGCGCGCCCATGGACTGGCTCCCCCGCGAGCGTGGCCCGCAGCCACGAAGCGGCCTCACGCGGCTCGGCGGCCTCGGCGATCGCACGCACGACGGCCACCCTGCGTGCCCCGGCCGCGACGACCGCAGCGCTGTTCGACGCGTCGATGCCGCCGATTGCAAAGAACGGCATCGGCGCGTGCTCGGCGGCGTAGCGCACGAGCTCCAGGCCGACGGCGGGGCGCCCGGGTTTCGTCGGCGTCGCGTACACGGGCCCGACGCCGATGTAATCGGCGTCCGCGGCGCCGTCGATCTCCTGCGGCGTGTGCGTCGAAAGGCCGACGAGCACATCTGGCCCCACGAGCGTGCGCGCCGCCGGCACCGGCATGTCGTCCTGGCCGACGTGGCACCCGTCGGCGCGCGCCGCGCGGACGAGGTCGGGCCGGTCGTTGATGATCAGCAGCGAGCCGCGCGCGTCGCACAGCTCGCGCGCGACCGCTGCCGCCGCAAGCAACGCGCCTTCTTGAGCCTGCTTGTCGCGCAGTTGCACGACGTCGACGCCGCCGGCGAGCGCGGCCGTCAGGACGTCACGCAGCGCGCGGCCGCCGGGACGCGTCGAGCAGACGAGGTACAGGCGCGCGGCGGCGAGCTTCGCAGCGCGCTGGCTGAAATCCGGGAGCACGCATGCATTGTCGCAACGCGAGAACCGGGCGCTTCTCAGCGCATGTAGCGGGCCAGTTGGCTAGCTTGTCTTCCGCGCCCATTCCGGGAGCCGTCCGGACATCCGGTAGGTCTCCGCCGCCACGACACAGCGAACCATCGCGCCGACGATTTCCGCCCTCTGCGATGGTCGCGCGACCGGAGCCGACCCACCGAAGCGGACGATTCCTGCATCTGCGGAATGGGAATGAGCTAAGGGGAAAATGTCCGCCCCACAAGATGCCCCACAAATCGGTGTATCGCGTCATTTTCACCCGGCCACGGGCCGCCGGCGAAGCCGGCGCGGGAAACTGAGCTGGAATACGTCGGAGCCTCAAGACCGGTTGGGAACACGGACGCCGAGTCAGCGTACGCCCGGCGGCTTGCCCTGGCACGCAAACTGGACGGATGATGATCCCGACCCGCCGATCGTCCACTTTGCGCGTAGCCGGCGCGGCGATGCTCTCCCCGGTTCTTGGGCGAAACCAGGTGTGCAGGACCCACTAGGATGGACACCAACGGGAGTCCACGCGGGTGGGCTGAGAGGGCGTCACGCCGACCGTCAGCAGCTGATCCGGGTCATGCCGGCGAAGCGAGGTGTCATGTCGCAACAGCGCAGCGCAGATTTCGATGTCACCGTCATCGGCGGCGGTGCGATCGGTCTGGCGGTCGCGTGGCGCGCTGCCCAGCGCGGGCGCTCGGTGTGCGTGCTCGAGCGCGCCGCGCTCGGCGCCGGCGCCACGCACGTCGCGGCGGGGATGCTCGCGCCTGTCAGCGAGGCGGACCCGGGTGAGCTGGCGCTGCTCGAGCTCGGGCTGCGCAGCGCACGCGCCTGGCCCGCGTTCGCCGACGAGCTTGCCGAGGCGGCGGGCCGCTCCGGCGGTGCGCGGATCCTGCACCGCTGCGGCGCGCTCGTCGTCGCGCGCGACGACGACGAGGCGCTGGCGCTCGAGCGCGAGCTCGCGCTGCGTCACGAGCTGGGGCTCGAGGTCCAGCGCCTGCGGCCGAGCGCGGCGCGTCGCCTTGAGCCCGCGCTGGCGCCGACCGTGCGGCTCGCGCTGAGCGTCCCCGGCGACCACGCCGCCGATCCGCGCTCGCTCGTGCTCGCACTCGCCGGCGCCGCGCGCCACGCGGGCGCCATCCTGCGGACCGGCGCCGCGGTGCAGCGCATCCTCGTGCAGGACGGCCGCGCGACCGGTGTCGCGCTCACAGGCGGCGAGTTCGTCTCGGCCGAGCAGGTGGTCGTCGCCGCCGGTGCCTGGACGGCGAGCCTCGACGGCCTACCGGCGTCCGCGCGCGTCCCGCTGCGCCCCGTCAAAGGCCAGCTCCTGCGGCTGCGAGATCCGGAGGGCCCGGGCCTCACCGAGCGCATCGTGCGCTTCGAGGGCGGCTATCTCGTTCCGCGCGGGGACGGTCGCTACGTTCTGGGCGCGACGATGGAGGAGCGCGGATTCGACACGAGCGTGACCGCGGGCGCGCTGTACGAGCTGCTGCGCGACGCCGCCGAGCTCGTCCCCGGCGTGCACGAGCTGATCGTCGAGGAGATGCTCGCCGGCCTGCGTCCTGCGACGCCCGACAACGCGCCGGTGCTCGGTCGCAGCGACGCGGTCGACGGGCTCGTGTGGGCCACCGGCCATCACCGCAACGGGATCCTGCTGACGCCGGTCAGCGCGGACCTCGTGGCCGGCGCGCTCGATGGCGAAGCGCCCCCGGCGCCGTTCGCGGCCCGCCGTTTCGCCCCCGCGCGTGAGGGGGCCCCGGCGTGATCTTCGTCAACGGCGAGCCGTACGACGTGCCCGACCACGCGACGATCAGCGAGCTGCTCGCGGGGCTGAACATCGATCCCGAGGCGCCGGGCATCGCCGTTGCGGTCGATTCGGAGATCGCGGCGCGCGGCGCGTGGACCCGGCACGAGGTTCGCGACGGCGCGCGCGTGGAGATCGTCACCGCGACGCAGGGCGGCTGATGACGCGGCCGCTCGTCATCGCCGGTCGCGAGCTGCGCTCGCGCCTGCTGCTCGGCACCGGCGGCTTCACGCGCCTACAGGCGCTCGCCGACGCGATCGACGCCAGCGGCGCTGAGCTCGTGACCGTCGCGATGCGGCGCCTCGATCCGTCCGCGGACGGTTCGGTGCTCGACGTGATCGCCGACAGGGGAGTCGAGGCCTTGCCCAACACGGCCGGCTGCTTCACGGCACGCGACGCGGTCCGCACGGCGAGGCTCGCCCGTGAAGCGCTGGGGACGCACTGGGTCAAGCTCGAGGTGATCGGCGACGAGCGCACGCTGCTGCCCGACGCACCCGAGCTGCTCGCCGCGGCCGAGGAGCTCGTCGACGATGGTTTCGTCGTGCTGCCCTACACCAACGACGATCCCGTCCTCGCGCGCCGTCTGCAGGACGCCGGCTGCGCGGCGGTGATGCCGCTGGGCTCGCCGATCGGCAGCGGCATGGGGATCGCCAACCAGGCGAACCTCACGCTGATCGTCGAGCAGGCAGGCGTTCCGGTGATCCTCGACGCCGGCGTCGGCACCGCCTCCGACGCGGCGCTTGCGATGGAGCTCGGCTGCGACGCCGTCCTGTGCGCGAGCGCGATCTCGCGCGCGCTGGATCCCGTCGCTATGGCACGCGCGATCGGACTCGGCGTCGAGGCCGGCGTGCTCGCGCGCGGCGCGGGGCGCATCGAGCGGCGCACGCACGCACGCGCGAGCTCGCCGCTGGAGGGCATGCCGGAGTTCGCGGAGTGAGTGCGCCGGGCGCGCTCGTCGCGCGCTTCGAGGCCGCCTGGTCGGATCGCTCGGGGGAGGGCTTCGAGGCCGTCTGCGCGCCCGATCTGCACTACGAGGATCCGCTCACGCAGCAGCCGCTCGTCGGCCCGGCCGCGCTGCGCGCACACGCCGCGCGACTGTGGGTGGGCTGTCCCGACGCGCGCGTGCACAGCGCCGGCGAGCGGCTGACCGACGGGCGCTTCGTCGCGGCGCCCGTGAGGCTGCTGGGCACGCACAGCGGCGAGGTCGGCGAGTGGCCCCCGAGCGGTCGGGAGATCGCGCTGCACGCGGTCTTCTACTGCGAGCTCGACGAGGCCCGGACGCGGCTGTGGCGCGTCCGGGCGTTCTTCGATCTCTACGACGCCGCGATTCAGCTCGGCGTGCTGCCCAAGCCGGGCTCGATGGGCGCGCGCGCGATGCTGCTGTTGCGCGGCTTCGGGCTGCGCGCCAGCTTCTGAGCGCCGCTACTTCGTGACGGTGATCTTTCCGTCCTGGTCGGTGTGCAGCGTGCACGTGTAGGCGATCGTGCCGGCCTGCTTGGGCGTGAACTCGAAGGTCCCCTCGCCGTCGATGTTGCCGGAGTTGATCTTCTCGCCCGCGGTGGAGGTGACGTTGTGCGCGTAGCCGTCCTTGTTGGACCACGTGATCTGCTGGCCGACGGCGACGCTGATCGCCTCGGGAACGAACTTCGAGCCTTCCATCTCGACCGTCGTCTCTTCGGAGGCGCTCGTGCCGCCGGTGCCTCCGGAGCTGTTCGTTCCAGGCTTGGCGGCCGGCGACTGGGACTGCGCCGAGCTGTCGGAGTCCTTCTCGTCGTCGCCCCCACAGCCGGCGACGAACGCGCCGCCGAGCGCGAGCGCCAGGCACGCGAGGGTGGTGAGCGGTAGGCGGGGCATGGCGTCCTCCTGGCGATTCTGGGCTGGTTGGGCGAGACTAGATCATCGACGCCGCGAGCTGTTCATGCTCCAGCACGGTCACGATGATCGGCGCATGGTCTGACAGCGCGCCGCGGTCGGGCAGCTCGGTCTCGCCGTCGCCGCGCAGCGTGTGCCCGAGGATGTGATCGACGCCCTGCCCGCCCAGCCATTCGAAATGCGGCGCCTGCGGGCGGCGGACGTTGAAGTCTCCGCCGAGCACGGCCGGGCCATCGTTCGACCACGCCAGCGTCGCGGTGGCCGCGCGCACGATGTCCGCGTGCGCGCGCTCCATGGAATGCACCTGCGCGTGGAGGTTCGCGCACCACGGCCCTCCCTGGAGCGCGACGGCGTGGCAGACGCGGCGCTCGGGCCAGCGGCGCAGCACGACGCGGCGGTGCTCGCGGATCGTCATGCCGCGCACGAGGATCGCGTTGGCGCCGCCGCCGTTTGACTTGATGACATCGGGCCAGCGCTCGGCGAGCGGCCGGCGCAGCGTCAGCAGCGCGTTGCGCGACGTCAGCGCGGTCCGCACATGCGCGCCACATGCCCGCGCGAGCGCGGGACCCCACCACGGCGGCACCTCCTGCAGCATCGCGACGTCCCAGCTCCAGCGGGCGAGCGCGCCGGAGAACTCGGCCTGCAGGTCGCGACCCGCCGGTGGCACCGCGCGGCCGTGGAAGAGGTTCCAACTCAGGACACGCACCGCGCCATAGACTGCCCGACTTGACGCGTCATCTGCTTACCGGCACCGAGCTTGACCGCGACGAGCTGCTAGCCCTGCTCGACCGCGCCGACGCGCTGAAGGCGGCGCCGCTGTCCTCGCGCGCACTCGAGGGACGCAGCGTCGCACTGATCTTCGAGAAGCCCTCGACGCGGACCCGGCTTTCCTTCGAGGCCGGGATCTTCGAGCTCGGCGGCCAGCCGGTGGTGCTGCGCTCGGGCGATCTGCAGCTCTCGCGCGGCGAATCGGCCGGCGACACGGCGCGCATCCTGTCGCGCCACATGGCGGCGATCGGCGTGCGCACCGGACCGCACGCGCGGCTGGAGGAGCTCGCGTCGGAGGCCTCGGTGCCGGTCTTCAACATGCTCACCGCCGGCCATCACCCCTGTCAGGCGCTCGCGGATCTGATGACGCTGCGCGAGGCGTTCGGCCGCCTCGACGGGCTGAAGCTCGCCTACGTCGGCGACGGCAACAACGTCGCGCGCTCGCTGGCGCTCGTCGGCGCGATCGCCGGCGTCGAGGTGGCGGTCGCCTCGCCCCAGGGCTACACGCTGACCGGCGTGCCGGGCGCGCACATCACGACCGATCCGGCCACGGCGGTCGCGGGCGCGCACGCCGTGTACGCCGACGTATGGGTCAGCATGGGCGACGAGGAGACCGCCGACGAGCGCCGCGCCGCGCTGGCCCCCTACCAGCTCGATGACGTCCTGCTCGACCGGGCGGCCCCCGGCGCGATCGCGCTGCATTGCCTGCCCGCGCATCCGGGCGAGGAGATCACGGCCGAGCTGCTCTACGGTCCGCGCCAGCGCATCTGGGACCAGGCCGAGAACCGCCGTCACGTGCAGAAGGCCCTGCTGGAGCTGCTGCTGCGTTAGCGTCAGGGATCCGGAGAATCGAGCCCCGGGAGCGTCGATGCCGCAGCCGAAGAAGTCAGGGTCGTCCGGCCGCAAGCCCGCCAGCGCGGGCGGTAAGCCTGGGGGTGCGCGTAAGCCGTCCCCCAAGCCGGCCGCGCGCAAGCAGGCGGCCTCGAAGCCAGCCGCGCGCAAGCCAGCGGCCTCCAAGCCAGCCACGCGCAAGCAGGCGTCGGCCAAGCCCGCCGCACGCAAGCCGGCAGCCTCCAATCCGGCGCGCAAGCCAGGCGCGCAGCGCGGCCGCGGTGCCGCCAGCGGTGGGCGCGGCTCATCGCACAAGCCGGCTCGCGCGGCGGCGCCCGAGCGGCGCGAGGACGCGCTGCTACCGAGCTCCGTCGCAGCCGCCCGCGAGCTGCTCACGCGCGGGATCATGATCACCGGCGATCGCCTCCAGGACACGCTGGACGAGGCCGTGCGCCGCGGGCGCATGACGGCTGCGGACGCAGAGGAACTCGTGCAGGTTCTCGTTGAGGTCGGCCGCCGCCAGACGCAGGACGCGCTCGCCGAGCTCGAGGGCCTCGTCGAGCGCTCGGCCGAGGAGACCCGCCGGCGCACGGGCTCGCGAGTACGCAGCGTCGCCGCCGCATCGCGGCGTGTGCCCGGCACCGACCGCGCACTACGCACGGTGGACCGCGCGCGCAGGGCCGCCGGCCTGGGCTCCGCGTTTCCGATCATCGGCTACGACGAGCTGACCGCCGCACAGGTCATCGACCGGCTCAGCGAGCTGACGCCCGCCGAGCTGCGCAAGGTACGCGACCACGAGCGCCGCAACGCCCAGCGCAAGTCGATCCTCGGCGCGATCGACAAGCGACTGACGTAGGCGCCCGTCCTCGGGCTGAGGACCCCGTCAAGCCAGACCCTAAGCTGGGAGGCGCGATGGAGAGCTCCACCTTCACCAGGCCCGAACGCGGGGCCGAGCTCGACCTGAGCGTCGATGCGCTGGCCTACGGCGGCAACGGGATCGCACGGCTGGATACCCCGTTCGGGGCACGGGGGGGCTACGTCGTCTTCGTCTCCGGAGCGATTCCCGGCGATCGCGTGCGCGCGGTCGTCACCAAGCGCAAGCGCGCTTACGCCGAGGCGCGCACGCTGGAGGTGCTCAAGCCCAGCCCGGAGCGGCTTGCGCCGCGCGCCGATCACCCCGGCGCGCCGTGGCAGGTGCTGCCCTACGAGCGCCAGCTTGCCGTCAAGCAGGAGCAGATCGCCGAGGCGCTCAAGCGGATCGGCCACCTCGACGGCTTCGAGCTCGACGAGATCACCCCGGCGCTGGATCAGTGGCGCTACCGCAACAAGCTCGAGTACTCGTTCGGCAGCGCGGACGACGGCTCGCTCGTGTGCGGCTTCCATGCGCCCGGGTCGTGGCACGAGATCGTCCCGGTCAGCGACTGCCTGCTGGCCTCGGAGCGCTCGAACGTCGCCCGCGATCAGGTGCTGGCCTGGTGTCGCGCGCAGGGGCTGGCCGCATTCGATCGCCGCACCCACGTCGGGATGCTGCGCAACCTCGTCGTGCGCGAGGGACGGCGCACGGGGCAGCTGCAGGTGCGTCTCGTCACCGGCCCCGGCGATATCGATACCGCGAGCCTCGCCGCCGCGGTCCAGTGCGACGGGCTGATGTGGACGTGCACCGACGCGCTCGCCGAGACGACGCTGGGCGGGCGCACCGAGCTCGTCGCGGGGGTTCCCGCGCTCGACGAGGAGTGCAGCGGCCTGCGCTTCTCGATCTCGCCGTCGGCCTTCTTTCAGACGAACACCGAGATGGCCGAGCGGCTGTACGGCGTCGCCGCGCAGCTCGCCGACCTGCAGGGCTGGGAGCGCGTGTACGACCTGTACTGCGGGATCGGGACCGTCGGGCTCAGCCTCGCCGCCCGTGCGGGCGAGGTCTGGGGCCTGGAGATCGTCGAGGAGGCGGTTGCGGACGCGATCGCCAACGCGCGCCGCAACGAGATCGACAACGCCCACTACTTCGCCGGTGACGTGCGCCTCGCGCTGCGCGAGCTCGTTGATCAGTCCGGCCGACCCGACGTGTGCGTGATCGATCCGCCGCGCGCCGGCCTGTCACAGAAGGTCGTGCGGCGCGTGATCGAGTCCGCGCCGCGGCGGATCGTCTACATCTCCTGCAACCCGACGACGCTCGCGCCCAACGCCGCGCAGCTCGTCGAGGCCGGCTACGCGCTGCGCCGCGTCGTGCCGGTCGACATGTTCCCGCAGACCCCGCACATCGAGTGCGTGGCGCTGCTGGAGCGCGCCTGACGTTTCGAGCTGCACCAGTGCCCTGACGTCGTTGGCCGGACGCGCCGGCTTCGGCGGGGATGGCCGGCCAACGCATGCGTGGCCGCTTCGAGGCTGAGTAGCGAGACGCATGGAAAGCGCTAGCGTGGCGGCCCCGCCGCGATCTCGGTGGTCGTGTCGAATACATGGCGTATATCGCCATCAACGCGACACGATCATCGTCAGGACGCCGTAGTCACCGACTGTCGCTT
>Ga0136613_10000952_pt1 | contig 14323 bp, 13 predicted proteins | sample AntDrymUQ2722106_2_FD_106649 | JGI IMG/M metagenome (GOLD analysis project Ga0136613, IMG submission 106649) | Polar desert sand microbial communities from Dry Valleys, Antarctica - metaG UQ272 (21.06) | ecosystem: Environmental > Terrestrial > Soil > Desert | place: Antarctica: Dry Valley... | reverse complement strand
CCGGTCATGCGAGCGTCACCGCGTGCCTGCTCGACCGGTGACCCCTTCGGCTTGGCGTCCTGGGGCTCGGACTCCACGCCGCGGTGCTGCGACCCGGCAGCCGCGGTCTCGATGCTCTCCTCGACCGTCGCGCCCGAGCGTTCGGGCTGTGCACCCGCGCCCGCGTCACCTGCACCGCCACCGGCGCCAGACTTCGACTTCGTGTCGTCCATCTCGTCTGCTCCACTCAGCATGCGTTGAAGGTTCCCGGCGAACTGCGCTGCGATCCGGTCGGAGACGTCCTTGATGATGCCCTGACCCATTGCCGCGACCCGACCCGACAGCTTGAGGTCGGCCTCGACCTGGCAGCGGGTCACCTCACCGACCGAGGTGAGCGAGAGCGTCGACATCGCCTCGGCGTTGCCGTGCCCACGCGTCTCCTTGCCCTTGCCCCGAAGCACGGCGCGGTGCGCGGCCCCGTCCTTTTCCACGAACTCGATCTCGCCCTTGTACTGCATCGAGACCGGCCCGATCTTGATCTTCATCCCGAACTGGTACAGGTCGGGTCCGAGCTGGTCGAGCACCTGGGCTCCCGGGACGCAGGCGGCGACCTTGTCCGCGTCGAGCATGGCTGCCCAGACCTCGTCGATCGGTGCCGCGACCTCGAAGTCGTTCTCGATCTTCACGGCCGTTCCCTCCTCTGGTCGGTCCCGACCGCAGCGACCACGTCGGCCAGGCTGCGCAAGCTGTGGCCGCTCACGAACGCGTCGCAGTACGGCAGTCCCGCCGCCATCCCGCCGGCGAGCGGCTCGTACGAGGGTGACGCCTTGCGCGGGTTGACCCACACGATCCGGTGCGCGAGTCGCTGCAGCCGCGCCATCTGGTCGGCGACGACGTCGGCGTCGCCGGTCCAGCCGTCGGAGAGGACCACCACGACGGCCCCGCGGGCGATCCCGCGGCGCCCGTACGTGTCGAGGAACGTCGAGAGACAGGCTCCGAGCCGGGTGCCACCAGCCAGGTCCGACGCACTCCTCGACGCCCGCGCGAGCGCGAGGTCGGGATCGCGCACGCGCAGGTCCTCGGTGACGCGGGTGAGCCGGGTGGCGAACACGAACGCCTCCGCCCGGACGCCGGTCACCGCGCCCTGGAGCAGACCGAGGAACACGCGCGTGTACGCCTCCATCGACCCGGACACGTCGCACAGCAGCACCAGTCGCCGCCGCTGCTCCCGCCGCTCGCGGCGGTGCAGGCGTACGGGCTCGCCCCCGGAACGCCCGGCCCGGCGCAACGTGCGGCGCATGTCGACCTGCCGCCCGGAACGCTGGGGCCGGGCCCGCCGGGTCCGCCGCAGCGGCGTGCTGAGCCGGAGCCGCTGCACCAGCGCCTGCAGGTCCCGCAGCTCGTCCTCGGTGAGCTCGGCGAAGTCACGCTCACCGAGGCGCTCGTCGGCGCTCATCACCGCCAGCGCGGCGGGCCGGGCGTCGTCGGAGCCGTCCTCGGTCTCGTCATCGGCCGACTGCCCGGCGGCCGGCGCCGACCTGGTGCTCTGGCCGGTCTCGCGGCCGAGCCCGGCCGGCGTCGGCGTGGGGCGTGACCGCGGAGCAGTGGGCTCCATCCTGGGGGCGTTCGGGTCACCCCGGTGCTCGGCGGGGTCGAGGTCAAGGCCGGCCAGCGCGGCGAAGAGCCGGTCGAAGCTCGCCAGGTCGTCGACCGAGCAGATCAACGTGACCCGGGCGGGCCAGTACAGGTCGTCGAGCATGCACGGCGGCGTGAGCCCGATCGCACTCGCCAGCCGCTGCACCTGACCGGGCGAGACGTCGACCCCGGCTCGGCGTAGCGCCGCGGCCAGTGCCGTCGCGAGCGCAGCCGGGCTCGCCGTCGCGACCGGACCCAGGTACGACAACGCCGCGCCGCGGTCCGAGCCGTCGACCGGCCCCGGACCTGGCGCCCGGTCGCCCGCGCGCTCAGGCATCGCTCGCCGCCAACCAGGCGTCGTCGTCACGCGCCAGCTCCTGGTCCTCGCGGTACTTGAGCACCGAACCCAGCGTCATCCGCGCGGTGTCGACCTCGAACCGCTCCACACCGAGCGCGGCCAGCGCGGCCGCCCAGTCGACCGCCTCCGCGATCCCCGGGTGCTTCTGCAGCCGCAGCTCGCGCAGCCGGCTGACCGCGTACGCCGTGCCGAGCGCGAGACGCTCGGAGCTCGCGGGCACGCGTCGCCGCACGATCTCGGCGACCTGGTCAGCCGGTGGGAACGCGATCCAGTGGTAGAGGCAGCGGCGCCGGAGCGCATCGTGCACGTCGCGGGTCCGGTTCGAGGTCAGGATGACGATCGGCGGGTGGGTCGCCCGGACGGTGCCGAGCTCGGGGATGGTGACCGACGACTCCGCGAGCAGCTCGAGGGTGAACGCCTCGAACTCGTCGTCGGCCCGGTCCACCTCGTCGATGAGCAGCACGGCTGGGCGAGGGCCGGGGTGCTGGAGCGCGCCGAGCAGCGGGCGGGCGATCAAGTAGTCGGCATTGAACAGCTCGTCGTCGGCCAGCGGCTCGCGGCGCGACTCGGCGAGCTTGATGCCGAGCATCTGGCGCGGGTAGTTCCACTCGTAGAGCGCCTCGGCGGAGTCGATGCCCTCGTAGCACTGCAGCCGGATCAGCGGGGTGTCCAGCACCCGAGCGAGGGTCTTGGCGGCCTCGGTCTTGCCAACGCCGGCCTCGCCCTCGAGCAGCAACGGCTGGGGCAGCGACACGGCCAGGAACAGCGCGGTCGCGAGCCCGTGGTCGGTGAGGTAGTCCTCGGCCTCCAGGGCTGCGGCGAGCGTGTCCACGTCAGGGACGAATACGCGGACGGCGTCCTCGGCGCCGACCCGGGCCGCCCGGCTCACGGGCCCGCGAGGTAGGCGCTGCGGCAGCCCTCGCCGCAGAAGTAGACGACCTCGCCGTCCGGACCGGGGGTGTGTAGCGAAGCGGGCACCTCGGCGACGGCCATCCCGCAGATCGGGTCGATCGCCGTTCCAGCCGCCGGCTCGACCGTCGGCGGCCGATGCTGCCCGCCACGCATATGGCGGTGGACCGGATGCCGGTGCTGGGGGTCGTCGAGATCGGCCTGACCGACACCGACCCGACCGACAACAAGCTCGCCAGCGGCCGGCCGGACCCGCAGCGACACGATCTCGGCCAGGATCGAGAGCGCCACCTCGGCGGCCGTACGGGCGCCGAGGTCGAGACCCGCCGGGGTGTGCACGCGCGCCCGCGCCGCGTCGTCGACGGCGAGGTCGGCGAGCACAGACGCGCCGCGTCGGCGGCTCGCCACCAGCGCGACGTACGGGACGCCCGCGTCGAGCGCCGCCTCGAGCGCCGCGATCTCGCCCTTGCCGTGCGACGCGACGACGACCCCGCCATCGGCGTCGCCAGGCGAGAGCGGCGCGACGTCCTCGCCGGCGCACAGCTCGATCTTGAAACCGAGCGGCCGTCCGAGTTCGGCCAGCGATCTGGCGATCGGCGTCTCGCCGACGACGAAGAGGCGCGGCGCGGGCGAGTGCGGCTCGAGGAACACCTCGATCGCACCACCGGACAGGCACGGGTTGCCGACGGTGATCGTGCCAGCTGCATCGTCGGGCCGGGCTCCCGCCGGGAGCTCGTCGGGAAGGATCCGCAGCAGCAGCGGTTGGCCGTTGGCCAGCGCCTGCAGGCTGTAGAGGCGTACGGAGCTCTCGGCGCACGTGCCGCCGACGAACCCCTCGAGGCGCCCGTCGGCGTGCACCAGCGCGGTGTCGCCGGCCCGGGCGCTGGTCGGCGCCTCGGCTCGCACCACCGTCGCGTGCACGAACGGCACGCGTTCGGCCCGCAGCCTGGCCGCGGTGGTGGTGGTGGTGGTGGCCTCAGGTCCCATCGCGTGACCCTACGTCGGGCGGGCGCTCAGCCCGCGTCGTCGGGATCGCCGCCGCCGCCCTCACCGGTCTGGATGCCGGCCTGCTGCGCGCTGCCGGACTGGGCGCTGCCCGAGGCGCCCGCCTGCTTGGGCGCCGACGCGTCTTCACCGTCGCCGCCAGCTGTCCCGGCGCCTGACTTCGCGCTGCTCCTGGCGATCGCGTCGGCCATCGTGTGCCACACCCGCGACGGCGTGCACGGCATGTCGATGTCGTCGACGCCCAGCGGTCGCAGGGCGTCGATGATCGCATTGACGACCGCCGCAGGAGAGCCGACGGTCGCGGACTCCCCGATGCCCTTGGCTCCGATCGGGTGGTGCGGCGACGGGGTGACGGTGTGCCCGGTCTCCCAGGCCGGCACCTCCATCGCGGTCGGGATCAGGTAGTCCATGAACGAGCCGCCGAGGCAGTTGCCCTCCTCGTCGAAGTCGATGATCTCCATCAGCGCCATGCCGACGCCGTCCGTGAGTCCGCCGTGCACCTGGCCCTCGATGATCATCGGGTTGATCCGCGTGCCGCAGTCGTCGACCGCGACGAAGCGCCGCACCTTTACCTGCCCGGTGCCGCCATCGATGTCCACGACGCAGATGTACGCGCCGTACGGGTAGGTCAGGTTCGGCGGGTCGTACGTCGTCATGGCTTCGAGGTTGGCCTCGACGCCCTCGGGCAGCGCGACCGTGCCGTGCGCGGCCATCGCGATCTCCGCGATCGTCTTGCTCTTGTCCGGGTCCCCCTTGACGAACCAGCGACCCTTCTCCCACTCGAGGTCCTCCGGTGGTGCCTCGAGCATGGCCCCGGCGATCAGCCTGGCCTTGTCGCGCACCTTGCGGGTGACCACCGCGACCGCGGCGCCGCTGACCGGGGTCGAGCGGCTGCCGTACGTGCCCAGGCCGTACGGCGTCTGGTCGGTGTCGCCGTGGACGACCTCGATGTCCTCGGGCGGGATCCCGAGCTCCTCGGCGACGATCTGCGCGAACGTCGTCTCGTGGCCCTGGCCCTGCGTCTGGACCGACAGGCGGACGACAGCCTTGCCGGTCGGGTGCACCCGCAGCTCGGCGCCGTCGGCCATGCCGAGGCCGAGGATGTCCATGTGCTTGCGGGGGCCGGCACCCACGGTCTCGGTGAAGAAGGAGAGCCCGATGCCCATGAGCTCACCGCGCTCGCGCTTCTCCGCCTGCTCGCGGCGAAGGTCGTCGTACCCGGCCATCTCCATCGCCAGGCGGAGCGTCTTCTCGTACTCGCCGGAGTCGTACTCCCAACCGGTCTTGCTCGTGTACGGGAACTGCTCGGGCTTGAGCAGGTTGCGCAGGCGCAGCTCGGTCGGGTCCATGTCCAGCTCGATCGCGAGCGCGTCGACCATGCGTTCGACCAGGTAGGCGGCCTCGGTGACCCGGAACGAGCACGCGTACGCGACACCGCCTGGAGCCTTGTTCGTGTAGACGCCGGTGACCTTGCAGTACGCGGCCTGGAGGTCGTAGCTGCCGGTGAAGATGTGGAAGAAGCCGGCCGGGTACTTCGTCGGCTGCGCGGTGCCGTTGAACGCGCCGTGGTCGGCGAGCGTGTCGGTGCGCAGGCCGAGGATCTTGCCGTCCCTGGTCGCCGCGATCTCACCGTGCATGTGGTAGTCGCGGGCGAACGATGTGGACATGAGGTTCTCGGAGCGGTCCTCCATCCACTTCACCGGGTGCCCGGTGACGATCGACCCGACGACCGCGCAGACGTACCCGGGGTAGATGCCGACCTTGTTGCCGAACCCTCCGCCGATGTCGGGGGACACGATGCGGATCTTGTGCTCGGGGATGCCCGACACCAGCGCGTAGACCGTGCGGTGCGCGTGCGGCGCCTGGGTCGTGGTGTAGATCGTCAGCTTGCCGTCGACTGGCTCGTAGTCGGCGATCGCCCCGCAGGTCTCCATCGGAGCCGGGTGCACGCGAGGGTAGAGCACCTCGCGGGTGACCACCACGTCGGCCTCGGCGAAGACCTTCTCGGTCGCCTCCTTGTCACCGGACTCCCAGTCGAAGATGTGGTTGTCCGTGCGACCCTCCAGGTCGTCGCGGATGATCGGCGCGCCGGGGTCGAGCGCCTTCTTCGCGTTGATCACCGGCGGCAGGACGTCGTACTCGACGTCGATGAGCTCGAGCGCGTCCCGGGCGGAGTACGCGTCCTCGGCGATGACGAACGCCACCTCCTGGCCCTGGAAGCGGACCTTGTCGGTAACGAGCACGGACTGCACGTCGTTGGACAGCGTCGGCGCCCAGGCCAGGTTGAGCGGCTCGAGGTCCTTGCCGGTGATCACGGCCTTGACCTTCGGGTGCGCTAGGGCGGCAGTGGTGTCGATCGACACCAGGCGGGCGTGCGCGACGGTCGAGCGGAGCACCGCGCCGTGCAGCATCCCCGGCAGCAGCATGTCGTCGAGGTAGCGGCCCTTGCCGCGGATGAATCGAGGGTCCTCCTTGCGCCGGAGCGAGCCGTAGCCGATCGGCCGCTCGCCGGGACTGCCGACGCCCTCGGGCTCGTCGGTGGCCTTGTGCGGCACACGCAACGGACGGTCTGCCGTCGTCGTCATGCGGTGGCCCCTGCCGTCTCGTGGTCTGCCGTCTCGTGCGTACCCTCGTCCGCCGTGCTGCCCGCCGCCGACTCGCCGTCCCTGGCTTTCTGCTCCTGCTCGGCGGCCCAGCGAACCGAGCGCACGATCGTCGAGTAGCCGGTGCACCGGCAGATCTGCCCCGAGATCGCCTCGCGGATCTCGTCCTCGCTCGGGTCGGGGTTCGCGTCGAGCAGCGCCCGGCTGGTCAGCATCATCCCCGGGGTGCAGAAGCCGCACTGCAGGCCGTGCTTCTCCATGAACGCGTCCTGGATCGGGTCGAGCTTCCCGCCCTGCTCCAGGCCCTCGACCGTACGGACCTGGTGGCCGCCGGCCGAGGCGGCGAGCATCGTGCACGACTTGACCGGCGTGCCGTCGACGAGGACGACGCACACGCCGCAGTTGCTGGTGTCGCAACCCCAGTGCGTCCCGGTCAGCCGCAGGTCCTCACGGATGAAGTGGACGAGGAGCCGGCGTGGCTCGACCTCGCGGGTGACCTCGACGCCGTTGACCGTCATCGTGACCTGCATGCTCTAGCTCCCGGAGGCTGCGCGCTCGGCGGCGCGGCGGAGGACGCGACGACTGAGCTCGTCGGCGAGGTGGCGCTTGTACTCGGCAGTTCCGCGTGTGTCGTCGGAGGGGTGCGAGGCCGCAGCGGCCGCCTGGGCGGCGGCGGCGAACACTTGCTCGCTCGGCTGCTGCCCCACCAGGGCGTCGCGAGCGGCGTCGATGGTGCCCTGCACGCCGACCGCGGTGAGCCCGATCGAGGCGTCGACGATCGTGCCGTCCGAGCCGAGCGTGACCGAGGCCCCGGCGGCGGTGACCGCCCAGTCCCCGACCCGGCGCTCGACCTTCTCGTACGCGCTGCTGGTCCTGGCGTGGATCGGCCAGCGGACCTCGGTGAGCATCTCTCCGCGCGCGAGCGTCGTCTCGTACGGGCCGGCATGCAGGTCGGTCACCGGGATCGTGCGCTCGCTGCCGCGCCCGCGGATCACGACCTCGGCGCCCACGACGTCGCACACGGTCGAGAGGTCCTCGGCCGGGTCGGCCTGGCAGAGCGAGCCGCCGATGGTGCCGCGGTTGCGCACGACCGGGTCGGCGATCACCCGCTCGGCGTCGTGCGCGAGCGGGAACAGCTCGCCCACCTCCCCGGAGGCAAGCAGCTCCGCGTGCCGGGTCAGCGCTCCGATCGCGAGCCAGTCGCCGTCGCGGCGGATGTAGCTCAGGTCGGTGAGGTCGTTGATGTCGATCAGGAGCTCGGGCCGGGCCAGCCGCAGCTTGGCCATCGGGAGCAGGCTGTGCCCGCCGGCCAGGAGGTAGGCGTCCTCACCGCCCTCGGCCAGCAACCGGAGCGCGTCGTCGATGCTGGTCGCACGCGCGTACTCGAACGGCGCTGGAGTCTGCATGGGTTCTCCGCTCCTCGAGCAACGACCCGACGCCGCGCGCAGGGGTTGATCGAATGCACTTTGGGCCCTGCGGCGATGCACGGTCAAGGCAGGTCGCGTGTCGCACGCCCACGCTTGCGGCGCGCCCTCGGTTCATCTGCCTCGACGATCAGCGCGGTGCCGCAGCCCGAGCGCGGCGAGCTCGAGCTGGGCCAGGGCAGCCGTGGCCGCCGGGTCGCCGGCTCGCCAGGCCCGCGCCGGATCGGGATGCACGCGGAGCAGGTCGCGCAGCGAGCGGTTTGTCAGCGCACGAAGCGCGAACAGGGCCGGGTCTGCATGCGCAGCGAGCAGGCGCCGAGCCGCCCGAGTCCGCTGCACCCATCGGATCCTCCAGGGCAGCCAGGCCACGAGCACGACAGCGACCGCGACCACGAGCACGGCGGTCGACAGGGCGAGCGCGAGGTCCGCCACCACCTCCTGCTGCCGCGCGCCGGCACCGGCGATGTCCACTCCCGCCTGGGCGATGGCGTCGAACGGCCGGCGCAGGTCGTCGCCGACGCCTGGCACCCCGGCGACCGTGTCGGCGGCGTCACTGACCCGCTCGCTGAGCGCCTCGCCGGCCGACTCGAGGACCGCCCCTGGCTCGCCGAGGAGGAGGACGAGGTCACGCAGCCACATCGCCAACCACACCCAGAAGCCGATCCAGAGCAGCGCCGTGGCATCGGCCACCAGCTGGGCGCTCCGTCGACCCGGCGTGTCCGCGTAGATCTGCATCGTCAGCACCCTCTCCCTCGTCCGGGGGGCTGCGTCCCGGCATCGCCCTGGAGCCGATCATCGACGCCGCCGGAACGCCCCCTTGCAGCACTATGCTCGGGCCGCCGTGCTGAGCGGTCGAGCGTCCCAGTGCCGTACGAGCCCGCGAGCCCGCGAGGCGTCGAGAGCGAAGAGATCGAGGTGGCGTCGTGAGGATCGGCATCCCGAGCGAGGTCAAGAACCACGAGTACCGCGTGGCGATCACCCCGTCGGGCGTGCACGAGCTCGCGCGCAACGGGCACGAGATCTTCATCCAGCACGACGCGGGCTCCGGCTCGTCGATCCCGGACGACGACTTCGCCGCAGCGGGCGCGAAGATCCTGCCGACCGCGGACGACGTGTGGGAGACCGGCGATCTCATCCTCAAGGTGAAGGAGCCGATCGCCGAGGAGTACCCCCGCATGCGCGCGGGCCAGACGTTGTTCACCTACTTGCACCTCGCCGCGGCCCGGGCCTGTACCGATGCCCTGCTCGAGAACAGGGTCACGGCGATCGCGTACGAGACCGTCGAGCTCCCTGATCGGTCGCTGCCGCTCCTGGCGCCGATGTCGGAGGTCGCCGGGCGCCTCGCTCCGCAGGTCGGCGCGCACGTGCTCATGCGGGCCGAGGGCGGCCGAGGCGTGCTGATGGGCGGAGTCTCGGGCGTCTATGCGGCGAAGGTGGTGGTGATCGGAGCCGGCGTCTCCGGCATGAACGCCGCAGCGATCGCGCTCGGCATGCAGGCCGAGGTGCTGCTGCTGGACCGCAACATCGACAAGCTGCGGGCCGTCGACAAGATCTACCAGGGCCACCTGCAGACGATCGCCTCCAACACGTACGAGATCGAGCGCGCGGTGATCGACGCGGACATGGTGATCGGCGCGGTGCTCGTCCCGGGAGCCAAGGCACCGATGCTGATCAGCAACGAGCTGGTCTCGCGGATGAAGCCCGGCTCGGTCCTCGTCGACATCTCGATCGACCAGGGTGGGTGCTTCGAGGACTCCCGCCCGACCACCCACGACGAGCCGACCTACCGGGTCCACGGCTCAGTGTTCTACTGCGTCGCGAACATGCCGGGCTCGGTCCCGCACACCTCGACGTACGCGTTGACGAACGTGACGCTGCCGTACGCGGTCGAGCTGGCCAACCACGGCTGGCGTGACGCCCTGCGGCGCGACCCCGCGCTCGCGCTCGGCCTGAACACGCACGACGGCGAGATCACGTACGGTCCGGTGGCCGATGCGCACGGGCTCGCGCACAGCGACGTCGCCGAGGTGCTCAGCTGACCGACGCCGCCCCGGAGATCACCCGTACGGTCCGGGGCTACCTCGACCACCTGGGTGCCGAGCAGGGCCTGGCGGCGAACACGCTGGCGGCCTACCGGCGGGACCTCCGCCGGTACGTCGAGTTCGTCCGCGGCCGGGACATCGCAGCGCTCGACGCCGTCGCCGAGGCCGACGTCGCCGCATACCTCGGCTGGCTCCGCGCCGGCGACGAGGACCACCCTCCGCTCGCGGCGAGCTCGGCTGCGCGCGCGCTGGTCGCCGTCCGGGGATTCCACCGCTTCGTCCAGCGGGAAGGCTTGGTCGCCCACGACCCGGCAGCCGAGGTGTCGCCGCCCACCCCGACCCGCCGGCTGCCCAAGGCGCTGACGGTCCGGCAGATGCAGCGGCTGCTCGATGCCGCCGGGGCGGGGGAGGGACCGTTGCCGCTGCGCGACCGGGCGCTCTTCGAAGTGCTCTACGGGACCGGTGCACGGATCTCCGAGGCGGTCGGCCTCGACGTCGATGACCTCGACCTGGAGGGCCGGTCCGCGCTGCTCAGAGGGAAGGGCGGTCGCGAGCGCGTCGTGCCCGTGGGCTCGTACGCGGCGGAGGCCGTCGGGGCCTATCTCGTCCGGGCCCGGCCAGCGCTGGTGGACGCGGGACCCCGGGCGGCTGGACCGGCAATGTTCCTGAATGCCCGCGGCGGGCGGCTGTCCAGGCAGAGCGCCTGGACGCTGCTGCAGGCCGTCGCCGAGCGGGCCGCGCTCGAGCGCGAGGTGTCCCCGCACACGCTGCGGCACTCGTTCGCGACCCACCTGCTGGAGGGCGGTGCCGACGTCCGGGTGGTCCAGGAGCTCCTCGGCCACGCCTCGGTCGCCACCACCCAGATCTACACGCTGGTCACCGTCGACTCGCTGCGCGAGGTCTACGCCACCGCGCACCCGCGCGCCCGCGACTGAACGTCTCGGGCAGCGACCGCAGCGACGAATGTCGACTTGGCGCTTTCCCCGGCGCGCCTCCGACGCCGACGACACGCGCCGACCTAGCGTCGGGATCGAGCCGGTTCCACGCCGCCGAGTCGTGGGTGCCGGCGCAGACCCGAGGAGGTCGACCAGCCGCCGTGAACGATGCCAGCACTGCCCGAGACATGAGCTTCCCCCCGTCGTACGGCGGTCCGCCGCCGTGGCAGCGGGCAGCCGCACCCCGCCCGGCAGCGCCACCGCCTCAGCCGCGCCTGGACCAACCTGGCCCGGACGAGCCCGAGGATGCCGATCCGTCCGCGACCGTACCCTCGGCGGCCGCACCCTCCGAGGCTGGGACACCGGTGGCCGAGGCGGCGGCTGCAGCCCCGGCCCGCACCACGGTCGCCGACCGCCTCCCGCTCGCCATCGGCCCGACCGGGCGGCCGATGCCGGTGTTCCCGGAGCCTGGGCCACTCACCCGGCACGGGCCGGCCCGGGTGATCGCGATGTGCAACCAGAAGGGCGGGGTCGGCAAGACCACGACGACGATCAACCTCGGTGCGGCGTTCGCGGAGCTCGGTCGTCGGGTGCTCCTCGTGGACTTCGACCCGCAGGGCTCGCTGTCCGTCGGTCTCGGGGTCGCACCGCACGAGCTGGACCTGTCGATCTACAACCTGCTCCTGCAGCGCGGCGTCGAGCTCGCCGACGTGGTCCGCCCGACCAAGGTCGCGAACCTCCACCTGCTGCCGGCGAACATCGACCTCTCCGGTGCCGAGATGCAGCTCGTCACCGAGGTCGCCCGCGAGCAGGTCCTGCAGCAGGCGCTGCGCCCGGCGTACGACGACTACGACGTGATCCTGATCGACTGCCAGCCGTCGCTCGGCCTGCTCACCGTCAACGCGCTGACCGCCGCGCACGGCGTGATCGTGCCGATGGAGTGCGAGTACTTCGCGCTGCGCGGCCTGGCGATGCTCACCGAGACGATCGAGAAGGTGCAGCAGCGGCTCAACCCCGGGCTGGAGATCATCGGTGTGCTGCCGAGCATGTACGACGCACGGACGATCCACACCCGCGAGGTGATGGCCCGGGTGGTCGAGCGGTTCGGCGACCACGTCTTCCACACGGTGATCGCCCGCACGATCCGGTTCCCGGAGACGACCGTGGCCGGCGAGCCGATCACCACGTACGACACGAGCTCCACCGGCGCCGCGTCGTTCCGCCAGCTCGCCCGCGAGGTGCTCGCCAGGTGAGCGCAGCTGCCACGGGCGCGCGCTCGTCCCGGTCGAACCGGCTGCCCGGCAACGACGAGCTGTTTCGCTCGACCAGCCCGCCCGACGACGAGGCGACCGTCGCCGAGGTGGCCGCGCTGCCCCCCGCGATCCGATCCGTGGGCGGCGGTCTCGGGGCCGATCTCCCCGCTGCTCCGCTGGCTGATCCACCGGCCGATGTCCTGGATGATCTTCTGGGCGAGCGCCGACCGTCCGGCCGCGAGCGGCACGACGAGAAGATCACGGTGTACGTCTCCAGCGACGAGCTGCTCGACCTAGAGCAGGCGAGACTCACGCTCAGGCGGGACCATGCGCTCAAGGTCGACCGCGGCCGGATCGTGCGGGCGGCCGTCGTCGAGGTCCTCGCCGACCTGGAACGGCTCGGCCCGGACTCGCCCCTGGTCGCCCGCCTGCGCGAGGCGTGAACCGACGCTGGTCGGGCAGCCGCGGCGCCACAGCAGGCCGTACGGCGGGGGAGACTGCAACCACGTCATGAGTGCCACCACCGAGGTCGCGCCCGCCGACGCCCAGCCGGCCGGGCTGGCCTTCGCGGTCGCGCTGACCAACTTCGAGGGCCCGTTCGACCTGCTGCTCACGCTGATCGGCCGGCACAAGCTCGACGTCACCGAGATCGCGCTGGCGAAGGTGACCGACGACTTCATCAGCTACCTCCGTCGAGCCGGCGGTGACCTCGATCTCGACACGACGAGCCAGTTCCTGGTCGTCGCGGCCACCCTCCTCGACCTGAAGGCGGCGCGACTGCTGCCGACCGGCGACGTCGAGGACGAGGAGGACATCGCCCTGCTCGAGGCGCGGGACCTGCTCTTCGCCCGGCTCCTGCAGTACCGCGCGTACAAGGAGGTGGCCGCTGTCCTAGCCGCGCGCATGGCGGCCGAGGCGCGTCGTCATCCCCGGACCACCGGGCCGGACGAGCGCTTCACCGGTCTGCTGCCCGAGGTGCTGCTCGGGCTCGGACCGCACGAGTTCGCGCGGCTGGCCGGGCGAGCGCTCGCTCCGCGGCCGCCACCACCGACGGTCGGTCTGGCGCACCTGCACGTCGCTCAGGTCAGCGTCCGGGAGCAGGCGACCTTGATCGCGCAGCGCCTGCAGCGCGTCAACCAGGCCACGTTCCGCGCGCTGATCGCGGACTGCGACACGACCGTGCTGGTCGTCGGTCGGTTCCTCGCGGTCCTGGAGCTCTACCGCGAGGGTGTCGTCATGTTCGACCAGGTCAGCCCGCTCGGCGAGCTGCACCTGCGCTGGACCGGGCCGAGCGCCGAGGAGGAGATGGTGGGCGGCGGTTCGCACCTCGGCTTCGACCCGGACCGAGTCTGGCTGGAGAACGACGAGGCGGCCGACGTGATCGACATCCATCGGCCGGGTCGACCGCACGTACCGGAGAACGGGGATCCGGCGTGACCGGCCCGGCCGAACCGAACGAGCTGCGCGAGCCGGCCGAACCGGGACCTGAGCCGCGTCACCGCAGGTCCGGGACGGGTCCGGCCGCCTTGGCTGATCCCGGGAGCGATCGCGACCTCCGTCCCATGCTCGAGGCGGTGCTGCTCGTGGCCGACCAACCGCTCGACGAGGGAACCCTCGCTCGAGCCGTGGAGCGGACCCGAGCCGAGGTCGCCGCCACGCTGCGCGGGCTGGCGGCCGACTACGACGACGAGTCGCGCGGGTTCGAGCTGCAGCACGTCGCCGGCGGGTGGCGCTACACGACGCGCAGCGCGTACGCGGACGTGGTCGAGCGGTTCGTCGTCGACGGCGCACAGGCTCGGCTCACGCAGGCGGCGCTGGAGACGCTTGCTGTCGTCGCGTACCGGCAGCCGGTCAGCCGGTCCCGGATCTCGGCGATCCGCGGGGTCAACGTCGAGGGCGTGGTCCGCACGCTCGTCGCCCGTGGCCTGGTCGAGGAGGCCGGTACGGACCCGGGCGGGACCGCAGTGCTCTACCGCACTACCGGCTTCTTCCTCGAGCGGCTCGGGCTGGCGAGCCTGGCCGATCTGCCCGAGGTGGCCGACTACCTGCCCGATCTGGATCTCGTCGATGACCCCGAGCTCTGACCCCGACGCCGGCCGGCTCCGGCTGCAGAAGGTGCTCGCTGCGGCTGGCGTCGGCAGCCGGCGCGCCTGCGAGGAGCTGATCCGCGACGGTCGGGT
>Ga0136613_10000950_pt1 | contig 14338 bp, 10 predicted proteins | sample AntDrymUQ2722106_2_FD_106649 | JGI IMG/M metagenome (GOLD analysis project Ga0136613, IMG submission 106649) | Polar desert sand microbial communities from Dry Valleys, Antarctica - metaG UQ272 (21.06) | ecosystem: Environmental > Terrestrial > Soil > Desert | place: Antarctica: Dry Valley... | reverse complement strand
GGCGAGACCGTGCTCGTCGAGTGGCGTCTCGGGAGCGAAGCCCACTGGGCCGGCGAGGTTACAGAGTCTTTACAGGCCGCTCACCCCGTCAAGACCGGAAACGGACACACTTCGATCGTGACGCGTCGGACTCTCCTCTTCCTGACCATTCTGGCCGTGGGCGCCATCCCTTCGACGGCCGGCGCGCAGGTGCCTCAGCGCGGGCTCGAGGGTGCAGGCGACGGGATCGAGCTCAACGACGGTCGGGGAACCGCGATCGCCGTCAGCAGGGACGGGGCCATGTTCGGCAACGTCGCGCGCGGCAAGATCGTGATCGTCGACATGCTCCGCGGCGAGCGGACGGCGGTCGTGGTCAACGGGTGCGAACGCTCGCGCCGCTTCGGACGAACCCGCGTCTGCATCGGCCGCGACCTCCGCTTCTCGGTTCTCGAGGGAAGGTGGCGAACGACGGTCACGGGTACCGGCATCAACGCGACCGGCGTCATCGAGGGCTCGCTCACCCTCAAAGGCACGGGCGGCACCTTCACGCTGGGCGAGGCGGAGCCGAGGCGCTGGCCGCGCCGGGCCCGCACCTTCCTCCTCGGCTAGCTCCCAGGGCGATGCCTCCTCCGGTGGCTCTGTCACCATCCGAGTAGCTCCATGATGGATTCCCGCCAGCGGATCCTCGTCGTCGAGGACGAGGCCAACATCGCCTCCTTCGTCTCGGTCTACCTGCAGAAGGCCGGCTTCGACGTCGGCGTCGCGCGAAACGGTGCCGAGGCGCTTGCGAAGGCCGGCACGGAGGCGCCCGCGCTGATCGTCCTCGACCTCATGCTTCCCGACATCGACGGGATCGACGTCTGCCGGCGGATCCGCCAGCGCTCGGACGTCCCGATCCTGATGCTCACCGCGCGCGACGACGACGTCGACAAGATCATCGGCCTCGAGGTCGGCGCGGACGACTACCTGACGAAGCCGTTCAACCCACGCGAGCTCGTCGCGCGCGTGAAGTCCGTCCTGCGGCGCTCGACGACCCGGCGCCGCGACCCGGAGGTGGCGGCGCTCGAGTTCAAGTCCCTCCGGATCGACTCGGGGCGGCGCGAGGTGACGGTCGACGGCACGGAGGTGCAGCTCGCCCCGAAGGAGTTCGACCTCCTCTGGGAGCTCCTCGACCACCGCGGGCTCGTCCTCACGCGCGATCAGCTGCTCGAGCGCGTGTGGGGCTACACCTTCGCCGGCGACACGCGCACCGTCGACGTCCACGTCGGCCAGCTCCGCCGCAAGCTCGGCGAGGCGTGCCCGATCGTCACGGTCTGGGGCGTCGGCTACAAGGTCGCGACGGAACCCAAGGCGGCGGCGGCGTCGCCCTCTCCGTAACCTTCAGCACGTGTTCTCGCTCCGGTTCCGGCTGCCGGCGCTCTTCCTCGCCGGGATCGTCGTGGCCGCGCTCGTCACCGCGGCGCTCGCGATCGGCCTCTTCCAGGAGAAGACGCGCGACGACACCCTGACCGATCTGCGCCGTCAGGCGGCCGGTCTCGCCGATCTCTACGCCGACTCCGCCCTGAGCTCCGCCGGGGAGGGGCGGCAGGCGCCCGTCTTCGCCGCGGCCCGGCTCGAGCGGGCCACGGGGACGAGCCTCTACTACGCCGGTCTCGAGCTCTTCCCGGGCGACCGCTCGGGCCTTCGGGAGCTCTCGGTCGACGAGGTGCCCGACGGGAAGGCTCTCGACGAGGGACGGCCGCAGACCTTCGAGTTTCAGCCGCCGGGGGAGGAGCGGACATACCTCGCGGCCGCCCATCCGCTCGAGATCGGCGGGCAGACCTTCGGCGCGCTCGTCGTCGCGAAGCCACGCGGAGAGCTCCGCGAGGAATGGCTCACGCTCGTCGGGCGGCTCGGGATCGCGTTCCTCGCGGGTTTGCTCGTCGCCGCCGCGCTCGTCTGGTACCTGTCCCGCCGGCTCACGGCGCCGGTGCTCGCGCTGACGCGGGCGACCGGCCAGATCGCGCAGGGGCGCTACGACGTGGAGCTTCCGCCGGCCCGCGAGCGAGACGAGATCGGCCGCCTGACCGCGAGCTTCCGGCAGATGACCGAACGGCTCGCCGAGGCCGAGGAGACCGAGCGGAACTTCCTGATGAGCGTCTCGCATGAGCTTCGCACTCCCCTGACCGCGATCCGCGGGCATGCCGACGCGCTGAGCGAAGGGCTCGTCGAGGACGCCGACTCCCGTGAGGAGTCCCTGGACGTGATCCGCTGCGAGAGCGAGCGGCTCACGCGGCTCGTCGGCGACCTGCTCGATCTGGCCAAGCTCGACGCGCACCGCTTCACGCTCTCGCGTGACGAGGTCGAGCTCCGACGCCTCATGAACCGCGCCTACCAAGCGCGGAGCGAGGAGGCCAAGCAGCGCGGGATCGTCTACGAGCGGGAGTTCGAGGCGGATCCCGTCGTGCACACGGACGGCGACCGCGTCCTCCAGATCGTCACGAACCTGATCGACAACGCCTTCGCGTGGACGCCCGACGGAGGCCGGATCGAGGTCGGGCTCGCCGCCGAGAACGGCACGGTCGCGGTCTCGGTCGCCGATAGCGGCCCCGGCATCCCGGCCGGCGACCGCGAGCGCGTGTTCCGGCCGTTCTTCTCGGGCAACGGCTCACAAGGCACGGGCCTGGGCCTCGCGATCGCCCGTGAGCTCGCGAACGCTCTCGGCGGCGAGCTCGCGCTCGAGTCGGAGGTCGGTCGCGGAACGCGCTTCGAGCTTCGGCTGCCGGCCGGCTAGCCGGCCCGCTCGTGGCGGTCTTCGATCCGGAAGACCTCGGCGACCGGCCGGTCTTCGAGTGAGCGCTCCAGGCCGTCGACCACCCGGTCGAGACGGTCGAGGCGCCGCTCCACGCCCTGCCAGCCTGCGGCGATCAGGTCGACGAGGACGGCGAGATCTTCGACCCGCGCGCGCCGCTCGGCATCGAGGTCGAGCTGGAGGCGCTCCAAGCGCCTAATCGTCTGGTTCGAGAGGCCGCGCACCTCGGCCACGTGGCGCCCAACCGGGAGCACTTGTGCCCGCATGCCGTCTTCGATGGCGGCGCTGAGCCGTCCCGGGACGGCAGCCTCGAGCTCGGCCGTTCGCTCGGCCAGGGCCTCGAGCGCCTCACCGGCGCGGGCGACCATCGCATCGAGCGCCGCCCGGTCGGGGCTCTCGCGAGCCTCGTTGAGGCGGTCGCGTGCTCGTTGCAGGGACTCGGGCTCCACGGGCGCGACGGTAGCTTGGCACCCGGACGGTGCGAACCGACGAGCTCGACTACGACCTACCGCCGGAGCTGATCGCCCAGCGACCGCTCGAGCGCCGCGACGCGAGCCGCCTCCTCGTCTACGAGCGCGAGAGCGGAGCCGCCCGGCATCGCGGGTTCCGCGATCTCCCTGAGGAAGCGGACGGTGTTCTCGCGGTCGTGAACGACACCCGAGTCGTCCCCGCCCGGCTGCGTGTGACCCGACCCGGCGGTGGGGAGGCCGAGCTCCTGCTCCTCGAGCAGGCGGCGGACGGAAGCTGGGAGGCACTGGCTCGCCCGACGAGGCGGCTGCGGGCGGGGATGCGGCTCGGCACCGCCGAGCTCGTCGAGCACCTGGGCGAGGGGCGCTGGCGCGTGCGGCTCGAGGGAGAGCCGGCGGGCGAGGCGCCACTCCCGCCGTACATCACGGAGCCGCTTGCCGACCCCGAGCGCTACCAGACGGTCTACGCCGCGCAGGCGGGCTCGGCGGCGGCGCCGACGGCCGGCCTCCACTTCACCCCAGAGCTGCTCGAGCGCCTCGACGTCGCGCGCGTGACGCTCCACGTCGGCCTCGACACGTTTCGCCCGGTGACGACCGACACGCTCGAGGCCCATCCGATCCACAGCGAGCGCTATGAGGTCGAGCCGGCCGAGTGGGCGCGGATCCGCCGCGCGCCGCGCGTGCTCGCGGTGGGAACGACGACGGCGCGCGTCCTCGAGTCGCTCGCGGGTGGCGCTCAGCCCGCCGGCCGCACAGATCTCTTCATCACGTCGGGCTTCACGTTCCAGCGCGTGGACGCGCTCCTGACGAACTTCCACCTGCCGCGCTCGACGCTCCTCGCGCTCGTGATGGCCTTCGCGGGAGTGGAGGAGACGCGCCGCCTGTACGCGCTCGCGATCGAGGAGCGCTACCGCTTCTACTCGTTCGGCGATGCGATGCTGATCCTGTGACCAGCTCCACGCGCGCCCGTGAGACTCCTCCCCCGGGGGGCCCCCGGATTACCGGTTCCCCCGCGTCGAGCGTATCGCTCATGAGCGCACGCGTGGTGCACGATTTGCGCCGAAAGTGGAACGGATGAGCGACGTCTTTCGTCTCGAGGCGGTCGACGGCGATGCTCGCGCGGGAACCCTTCGCACCGCGCACGGCGAGATCCCGACCCCGGCTTTCATGCCGGTTGGGACGAAGGCGACGGTCAAGGGGCTCCACCCCGAGCGCTTGAGCGCCGTCGGCGCCTCGATCGTCCTCGCGAACACGTACCACCTCTTCTTCAAGCCCGGCGCCGAGACGATCGAAGAGCTCGGCGGGCTGCACCGCTTCATGGGCTGGGACGGGCCGATCCTCACCGACTCGGGTGGGTTCCAGGTCTTCTCGCTCCGCCACACGATCACGCAGGCGAACGAGGAGGGAGTCACGTTCCGCTCGGTCTACGACGGAGACCTCGCGCGCTTCACGCCGGAGCTCGCCGCCGACGTCCAGCGGCGGCTCGGCTCGGACATCGCCATGTGCCTCGACGTCGTGCCGCCGCCCGGCGTGACGCGTGAGGAGCTCGAGCTCTCCGTCGCGCGCACCACCGACTGGGCCCGGCGGCAGCTCGCCGCGCCGCGGGCGGAGGGCCAGCTCCTCTTCGGTATCTCGCAGGGGGGGATCGACCCGGAGCTTCGGCGCCGCTCGCTCGAGGAGATCGCCGGGCTCGGCTTCGACGGGAATGCTCTCGGCGGCCTGAGCGTGGGGGAGACCCGCGAGGCGATGCTCGAGACGGTTTCGTGGGCCGCGCCTGCCCTCCCGGCCGACCGGCCGCGCTACTTCATGGGGATCGGCGATCCCGAGGGGATCCTGGACGTGATCGAGCGCGGCATCGACATGTTCGACTGCGTGCTGCCGACGCGCCTCGGGCGCACGGGCACGGCGCTCACACGGGACGGGAGGCTCAACCTGAAGAACGCGCGGTTCACCCGCGATCCGAAGCCGCTCGACGACGAGTGCGCCTGCGGCGCGTGCACGCGCTTCTCACGGGCCTACCTCCGCCACCTGATCGGCCAACACGAGCTGCTCGGGCTGATACTTTTGTCCGAGCACAACGTGCGGTTCCTACTCGACTTGACCGCCGGGGCGCGCACCGCGATCGAGCGACACGAGTTCGGCAGCTACAAGGCCGACGTCGTCGAACGGCTCGGGAGCGCAGCCGCCGGCCTGGAGGTCTAGTGCTCCATCAGGCAATACTCGCCGGAACTCGACAGCATCACCTGAAGGAGCACTGAGCTAAATGGGTAGTGGTTTCCTCTTCGTCCTGATCCTCATGTTCGCGCTGATGTACATGCTGCTGATCCGCCCGCAGCGCGCCCAGCAGCGCCGCCAGCAGGAGATGCTCGCGAACGTCAAGGTCGGCGACGAGGTGATCACCGTCGGCGGTCTCTACGGCGACGTCGTCGAGGTTCAGGCCGACCGCATCTCGCTCGAGATCGCCGAGGACGTGGAGGTGGAGATCGCCAAGCGCGCGATCGCCAACGTCGTCCCCGCCGAGGACGCGGCTGCCCGCGAGGTCGAGGAGGCGCAGGCGGAAATGCTCGCCGAGACCGACACCGAGCCCGACGCTGAGGCTGATCCGGTCGCGACCGCCCCGGAGGACGCCACCCGCCGCTAGGCGGCCCCGGCCACGATGCGGCGCTATCTCATCATCCTGCTCGCGGTGCTCGGCGCGCTGGCCGGGGTCGCCGCGCTCTCGCTCTTCCGCACGCCGACGCTCGGCCTCGACCTGCAGGGCGGCCTCGAGGTGATCCTCCAAGCCGAGGCCCCGCGGGGCCAGCAGGTGGACGAGCCCGGCATGGACCGCTCGATCGAGATCATGCGGAGCCGGATCGACAAGCTCGGCGTGGCCGAGCCCGAGATCCGCCAGCAGGGGACCGACCAAATCATCGTCGAGCTTCCGGGCGTCCACGACGCAAGCCGCGCGGCGGAGGTCGTGGGGACGACAGCGCAGCTCGAGTTCTACGACCTCGAGAAGAACGTCCTTCCGCCCACGCGGGTGAGTGCCGGCGGGAGCGGCACCGCGATCGAGCCGAACGAGAGCCCGCTCCCGCTCCTTACGCGCGAGGACAAGGTTGAGGGAAGCGAGGATCCGAACGCCTGGTACCTCTACGCAAAGAAGGAGAAGGACAAGCCGCGCGAGCTCCTGGGCGGCCCAGCCGACACGAAGGAGGAGCTCCTCCAGTCCCTGGACGGCGACCCGCCCGAGGGCGCGCAGTTCTTCGTGGTGCCGAGCGACCGGATCGTCCTCACCTGCGGCGACGTGAACACCCGCCTCTGCCCAGGCGGAGGGAATGGCGCCTTCACGCCGGAGGGAAAGACCGTCTACTACTACCTCTTCAAGTACGAGCCGACCGCCAAGGAAGACCCGGTTCCGGAGCTCACGGGGAAGGATCTCCGCCTCCAGGGGACGCAGCAGGACTTCGACCGCGGCCAGCCCATCGTCACCCTCGAGTTCAACGACTCGGGCGGCGACAAGTTCCACGACATCACGCGCGAGCTCGCCCAGCGGGGCCGGCGAGTCGCGACCACGCAGGGCATTCCGACCGACAACGACTCGCGCCAGGCGGCCCTCCAGCGGTTCGCCATCGTGCTCGACCGCGAGATCCGCTCCTTCCCGACCATCGACTTCGTCGACAACCCGGACGGGATCGCGGGCGGGAGGGCCCAGATCACGGGCCTCGACGACACGGGTGAGGCGAAGGACCTCGCGCTCGTTCTGCAGACCGGTGCGCTCCCCTACACCTTCGAGCAGCTCTCGCGCACCGACATCTCGGCAACGCTCGGCGAGGACTCCCTCCGCCAGGCCCTGATCGCCGGGATCGGCGGGATCCTGGCCGTCGCGCTCTTCCTCCTCTTCGTCTACCGCTTCCTCGGCGTCGTCGCGATCGTCGGGCTCGCGATCTACGGGGCGTTCCTCTACGGGACGATCCTGCTCTTCGGGCAGACGCTCACGCTGCCCGGCTTTGCCGGTCTGATCCTGACGATCGGGGTCGCGGCCGACGCGAACATCGTCATCTTCGAACGCATCAAGGAAGAGGTGCGGTCCGGGAAATCCGTGCGCGCCTCCATCGGCGCGGGCTACCGGAAGGGCTTCGCCACGATCGTCGACGGCAACGTCGTCACGATGATCACGGCCGCCGTCCTCTTCCTGATCGGGACGGGCGGCGTGCGCGGCTTCGCGCTCATGCTGCTCCTCGGGACGCTCATGTCGATGCTGACGGCGGTCCTCGCGACCCGTGCTCTCCTCGGCGTCCTCCAGGCTTTCCGCTGGTTCGACAATCCGGCCTTCATGGGCGCGAGCGGCCAGAAGATCCCCGCCTGGCAGCGGATCGACTTCATCGGCCGCTGGAAGCTCTGGTTCGGGCTCTCGGCCGTCGTGCTCCTCATCAGCGCCGTCTCCCTCGGGCTCCAGGGGCTGAACCTCGGCATCGACTTCCGGGGCGGGAGCCAGGCGACCTTCGAGACGAACGAGCCGATCCCGGTCGACCGCGTGCGCGAAGAGGCGGAGGCCGTTGGCCAGGAGAAGGCCGTGATCCAGGGCCGCGGCGAGGAGACGCCGGGCGGCTTCACGAGCTTCTCAGTCAAGACGGAGTCCCTAGCGCGCGCCGACCAGGACCGGTTGCAATCGGGGCTCGAGGATGGCCTCGAGGCGACCAACTTCGGCTTCAAGAATGTCTCGGCGAGCTTCAGCCAGCAGATCCTGAAGAGCGCTCTGATCGCGATCGTGGTCTCGCTCTTCCTGATCGTCCTCTACGTCTCGTTCCGCTACCAGTTCGCCTATTCGGTGCCCGTCCTCGTCGCGATGGCGCACGACGTCCTGATCGCCATCGGCGTCTACTCGCTCTCGGGGAGGGAGGTGACCGCCGCGAGCGTGGCGGCGCTCCTCACCATCCTCGGGTACTCGATCTACGACACGATCATCATCTTCGACCGCGTCCGCGAGAACGTGACGCTCATGAAGCGGTCGAGCTTCGCCGCGATCGCCAACCAGTCGCTCTGGGAGACGATTCGCCGCTCGCTCGCAACGACGTTCATCGCGCTCCTGCCGGTCGCGTCGCTCTTCGTCTTCGGCGGGGCGACGCTCAAGGACTTCGCCTTCGCGATCCTGATCGGTGTCGGGTCGGGCGCCTACTCCACGATCTTCATCGCGACGCCGCTCCTCTCGATGCTGAAGGAGCGCGACCCCGAGTACGCCAAGCGGAAGAACGCGGGGCTCGTGGAGAAGGCCGAGCTCTCGGAGCCCGAGCCCGAGCCCGCGCCGGCTCCAGTGGCCGAGGTCGAGGACCCGGTCGCGGTCCCACCCGCCGACGGCGACGAGCTGGTCGAGGATGGAGGCGCCGCGGCTATCGCCAGGCGCGAGGCACGGCGCAAGCGCCGTCGGGCGAGGCCGCATGGACGAGCACGCTGACGAGCCGAGAGGCTCGCTCCGCGAGCTTCTCGAGGAGACCTTCTTCGCGGGCATCGGCGCCGTCGCGCTGACCAAGGACCGCACGGACGACCTGGTGGACGAGCTCGTCCGGCGCGGTCGGCTCGCACCGCGCGAGGCGCGCGAGGTGGTCGACGAGGTCACGGGCCGCTGGCGCGGGGACGCCGCGCGCTTCAGCGAGCGGACGTCCTCCGGGCTCTCGGGCCTCATGCGCGAGATGGGCCTCGTGACGCGCAAGGAGTGGGAAGAGCTCGAGCTCAGGCTCTCGCAGATGGAGCACCGGCTCCGCCTCGTCGAGCAGCCGCCCGCTCCCCCGGTACGACCAGTGCCCGGGCGCAACGACGCCGCCTAAGGAGGGTTTGACGAAATGCAGTCTGAGCCGGCGGGCGCACGCTGGCCGCTCCGATGCGGCGTCCTCAGTCGACCGCGTATCCGGTGGATACGCGACCTCCCTGCGTCCTTGCCTCGGAACGACCATCGCACCCCCGCCGGCGAGCGACATTCCGCCAATCCCTCCTAGACTTCCCCCATGAGCACCAGGCCGGCCGTCCGCCAGCTCGGCCGCCTCTCGGAGATCGCTCAGGTCGCCGCGAAGCACGGCTTCGGGTACGTCTTCGACTCCCGCCGGCTAGACGGGCTGCCGTTTCGCCACCGCGAGGTCGAGGTGGCGCAGGACGGGGGATCGTCGCGCGGCCAGCGCCTGCGGGCGATGCTCGACGAGCTCGGTCCGACGTTCGTCAAGTTCGGCCAGCTCCTCTCGACGCGTCCCGACGTCGTCCCTCCGGACATCGTGTTCGAGCTTCGGAACCTGCAGGATGCGGTCACCCCGTTCTCCTACGAGTACGTCGAGCAGGTGATTCAGGAAGACCTCGGCCTGACCGTCGAGCAGGCCTTCCTCGAGTTCGAGCGCGAGCCTGTGGCCGCCGCGTCGATCGGCCAGGTTCACCGCGCGATCCTCCCGAACGGGCGCCGTGTCGTCGTCAAGGTGCAGCGGCCGGACGCGCCGAGGCAGATCGAGGCCGACCTCGAGCTCATGTACCAGGCGGCGCGCTTCGCACGTGACCGCATCAAGGCGCTCGCGTTCATCGACCCCGTCGCCCTCGTCGACGAGTTCGCCCGGACCGTCCGCCAGGAGCTCGACTACCGGGCCGAGGCCCGAAACGCCGAGCAGTTTCACAAGAACTTCGCCGGCCACCCGCGGGTCAAGGTGCCGCGCGTCTACTGGTCGTACTCGCGGGCCCGCGTCCTGACGCTCGAGCGGCTCGAGGGCGTGCAGCTGAAGGACGTCGATCTCGCCTTGTACACGATCGAGGAGCGCCGGCGGCTCGCGACGACGATCGCGGATGCCTGGATGGCGATGATCTTCCGACACGGGTTCTTCCACGCCGACCCGCATCCCTCGAACATCTTCGTGCTCGAGCGGGCCGGGCAGATCGGCCTCGTCGACTTCGGGATGTCGGGGAAGCTCACGGACGACGACCTCTCGAAGGCGACCCGCCTCTTCATCGACGTCGTGAACGAGAACGTCGACCGCCTGCCGCGCGACCTTGCCGCTCTCGGCGTCCGTTACGAGAAGAGCCGCGAGGAGGAGTTCACCGCCGAGATCCGGGATCTCTACTACCGCTACTACGGCGCGAGCCTGGCGGAGATCGACCCGATCCAGGTGATCCGCGAGGTCTTCGCGGTCATCTTCCGGATGCGTCTCGAGCTGCCGACGCGTTTCGTCATGCTCGACCGCGCGATCGCGACGCTCGGCTCGGTCGGCCTCGAGCTCTACCCCGACTTCAACGTCTTCGAGGTGGCGAAGCCCTACGCGCGGGAGCTCCTCCTCGAGCGCTTCACTCCGCGCCGCCTTGCGCTCCGGGCCCGCCAGCAGGGGACGGACTACGCGCGCATCCTTTTGGACGCGCCGTACCAGATCTCGGACATCCTCGAGGAGATCCGAGACGGCCAGGTCGAGATCGGCTTCCGCCACGAGGGGCTCGAGGTCCTTTTCGACCGCCTCGACAAGGTCTTCAATCGCCTGACGGTCGCGATCATCGCGGTCGGCGGGGTGATCGGATCGAGCCTCATCGGCCTCTTCGCGGAGGAAGGCCCGACGATCGTCGGGCTGCACTTCCTCTCGGTGATCGGCTTCAGCCTCTCGGCCCTGCTCAGCATCTGGATCGTCTGGGGCGTCGTCCGCTCCGGACGGTTGTAGACGAACCTGTCGAACGCTTGACGCGAAATTGCGCGAAAGGACATCTCGTCACGGGCGCTTTTGCGAGCTAGCGTCAGGTGCATGCCGAATGAAGCGGTTCTCGTGGTCGAGCAGGAGGAGCCGGTGCGCTCGTACCTCGAGCAGCAGCTCTCCGACGACGGCTACGAGGTGCTCTCGGCCGACGCGGCACGCAAGGCGTTCGACCTCGTCGAGCGGGAGCAGCCCGACCTCGTGCTTCTCGACGCGGTGCTCCCGGACGCGTCCGGCTTCGAGGTGTGCTCGCGACTGCGGGAGGGTGAACCCGGGCGCTCGTGGAACCGCGACGTCCCCGTGATCATGGTCAGCTCGCGGAGCGAGCCCGTCGACCGCCTGCGCGGCTTCGCACGCGGCTGCGACGACTACGTGGCGATGCCGTTCATGTACGAGGAGCTCCTGGCGCGGATGCGCGCCGTCCTGCGCCGCGCGGGCGGGCCTCGCCACACGGTGTTCGCCGTCGACGACCTGACGATCGATTTCGCGTCGCGCACCGTGCGCGTCACGGGCGAGCGGGTGCAGCTCTCGGCGAAGGAGTACGACCTTCTCGTCGCCCTAGCGGAGGATCCCGAGCGGGTCTTCGGGAAGGAGGAGCTCCTGCGCGACGTCTGGGGCTTCCGCTCCCTGGGCCGGACGCGAACGCTCGACTCGCACGCGAGCCGCCTGCGACGCAAGCTGAACTCGAACGGTGATCCCCGCTACGTCCTGAACGAGTGGGGCGTCGGCTACCGGCTCGTCGCGGCGACGAGCTAGGGGAGCGACCCACCGCGGGCCTGATCGCCTAGCAGCGCGGGGGCTTGACCGTCCGCGCGGCTTCGCACCGACACGAGCAGCTGACCATCAATAGCCAGACGCGAACGGTCAGAGCCTCGCGGCTCTGGGCGGCGCCTATGGTTGAGGCACCCGGCTCTCGACGATGAAGGACCAGGTCACTGTGGCGTTGCCCGCTCCGCCGACTCCACAGTTGCAGTCATCGCCGCCGAGGGTCGACCTGAACCCGTAGCTGTCGGTGCCCTGCACCTGCCACCGGCATGCCTCGGGGGTGCACCCCTCGAGGTGAGTCGCCGTCGCCTGCGAGCTCGCCAGCCTCGACTGCTCGGGCCACCACCAGCCGTGGGTTTGCCCGAGGTTCTCGAGATTCGAGTAGTACACGTCGCTCTGCCAGGGCTCCCAGCCGCAAGCTGCAGATCCCGAGTAGGAGTCCCTTAGCGGCACCCGCGGGTACTCGTTCGCATAGTCCGTGTCCCAGGCCCCGAGTGACCACCACCAGTTGTCGGTCCACTCCCCGACCGCCCACTCGCCGTACCCGTCGCTGTAGTCGAGCAGCTCCGCCCGCAGGCCCTGACCCGCCGTCGGCGCGGTGGCGACTCCCGACTGCCACAAGGAGCCGCCGAACTCCACCGGCCCGACAGTCCTGTGGGTCCAGGACTCGCTGCAGCCGTAGCCACTCCAACGCTGTGAGTGTTCGGCGTCATAGCTCCAGGAGTTGAACACCATCGGGGCGTGCAGGTAGTCGAGCGCTTCAGGATCACTGTTGAATCGCGGCACCCAGTCACCGCCGCCGTTGGCTACACGCAGCGATGCCGAGCTCGAGTCGGAGAAGTTCACCGTATGGGTGGTCTGTGGGTCGCCGTCATTGCACCAACCGTTGTTGTTGCAGCCACCCGACCAGCTCGAGGAGACGTTGACCGTGCCGCTTGCGATGCGGTACTCCGCTGGCGCGCACGTGTTCGGGTACGTCCACGGGCTACCGTTCCAATCGGCACTGCTGTTGAGGAACGGGACGTCGAGGGTTCTGGACAGCTCATGATCGCCCAGCCAGGCCGTGGCCTCCAGTGCGACGCTGACGCTGCGCCGTGCGTTCACCTCGAGGCAGTTCCGGCCGAGCACGGCCGTGGCGTTGGCGTCGAGCGCCGTGAACGTCGCTTGCGCTCCGACCAGGGCGCCGGCCTTCGGATTTCCACTGCCGATGCCCAGCTCGACAGCCGCGCCGATATTGAGGAGCAGGTTGCCTGCCACCGTGACGTCCGCGTACGGGTCGATCGACGTGACGAGGTTCCCGTCGATGTAGTCGTCGCCACCCAAGCCGAAGTAGCCGTCGAACTGCGCGCCCAGAGTCGCGATGGCGCCGACCTTCACGGTCGCTTTGCCGCTCACCCCGACGGAGCCGCTGGGTTGGGCGGTCAGGATCATCGGCACCGGGCCTGCCATGAACCAGATCGCGATCTTGGGGAGATCGAGCTCGCAACTGGCGCCGGCCTCGACCGCCGCGTTCGCTTCCAGTTTCGCCCTGACCCCAAACTCGCCCTCGAACGATGCGCCGACCGGCACGTTCTTGCCGAGGACCTTGGTCTTGGTGAGCGTGGCGTGCAGGTCGCCGTACGGATCCAGGTCTCTGTCGATTTCGAGTCTGCTGCCGTCGAGGCCGCCAGAACAGGAGATGACGCCGCGGGCTGTGGAGCCTCGCGATTCCCGCGCCGATCCAGGACCGGCCGGCAGGACTTGAACCGGCAGCGACTCGAAACTGGGCACATTGATGTCCAGGTAGTCGAAGGCGTCCGCAAGCCCGGCCGGAGCCAGTGTTACCGACTTCCCGTCGGTCGAGACCGCAGTCACCTTGCCCAGGTACCCCGTTGGGATGTCGGTGTCGGCCGGGAGCACCCAGCTCTGGCCCAGCGTCGGCGTGCGGCCGGCAGGCACGGACGTAGTCACCTGCCCATTGATCGCGCTGGTGACGACGGCGTCCGGGTTGGTGACCATGACCGTCGCCGGATTGGTCACGACGGTCGCCGTCTCGCCCGAGACGCGGGTTGGCGGGGCGGTCACGATGGTCGACACGGGACCGACCCACGTATTCGACCCGGTCGCTTGTGCGAACACGGAGTAGGCGTAGGTCGTACCCGGTGACACTTGGGAGTCGGTGGCGGAGGCCCCGTCGACGGCGATCAGGGTTCCCTCGCTCACCGTGGCCGGGGCGGACGCGCCTTGCGCGCGACGCACGGAGTAGCTGGCACCGGCGGAGGGCTCGATCCAGGCGAGCTGAACCCTGGTGGGCTCGATCGCGACAAGGTGCAGGTCACGCACCGACGGCGCCTGGCTGTATGTCACGGTCGCCGAGGCGGAGCCCCCTGACGGCACCTCCACCGCCGATTCGCTGGCGGCGCCTACGAAGAGCGCGGAGTCGTCGACGATCTGCTGGGGCGCCACCTGCCAACTTCCGGCCAGAACCGTGAGGCGCACAGTGGCTGACGTGCCGGCTGGAGGCTTGGTCGCCACGCGGGTGATGTCGCCTGACTGCAGTCGCACAGTACCGGGCACTCCGACCGGGGTGTTGATGGTGAGTTCGAGGGTTCCGTCTTCCCTCGGCGGGGGCGGGGGCAGGGGCGGTGGCGGCGGGGGTGGGGGGGGGGGTGGCG
>Ga0136613_10000949_pt1 | contig 14342 bp, 13 predicted proteins | sample AntDrymUQ2722106_2_FD_106649 | JGI IMG/M metagenome (GOLD analysis project Ga0136613, IMG submission 106649) | Polar desert sand microbial communities from Dry Valleys, Antarctica - metaG UQ272 (21.06) | ecosystem: Environmental > Terrestrial > Soil > Desert | place: Antarctica: Dry Valley... | reverse complement strand
TACGCCTTTCCCCTCTGGCATGGAGTGGTGGCGCTCGTCGCCCGGCTCGCCGGAGTGGACGTCGGGACGACGACGCTCCACCTCTCGGCGCTCCTGGTCCCGCTCGCGTTCGTGGCTGCCTACGCCGCGGGGCGCGTGCTCTTCGGCTCCTGGGCCGGCGGGGTCGCCACGCTCGTCGCACAGGTGGCGCAGCTCGGCTTCTCCCGTGGCGGGATCGGGTCGTTCGACTCGCTCTCGCTGCCGGCGTCGGCCACCCGGATCCTGCTCGTGCCCATCCTGCTCGCCCTCGCCTTCGCCTGCCTGCGGCCCGGGTCAGACCGGCGGCTCCTTATCCCGCTCGCCGCCGCCTCGCTCGCGGTCGCCGTCGTGCATCCGACGTACGTCATCTTCGCGGCCATCCCACTGGCGGTCTTCCTCGCCGTCTGGATCGCGGTCAGCGCGGCCAGGCGGGCGACGGCCACGACGGCCGCCCTGACGCTCGCCGCGATCGTCGTTCCCGCCATCGTGTTCTTCCTCTGGCTCCTGCCCGTCGTGACGAGCACCGCGTCCCACGCTCCCACGGCGGGAGAGGAGGCACGGGCCATCGCCCATTACGGCGACCAGCTGCAGGTGGTCGGAGACGGGTACCGCGCGGCTCCGGAGGCGATCACCCGCGCCGGGCCGGTCGTCGTCGCAGGCCTCGCCGCGCTCGTCGTCCTCGTCCTCGCGCTCCGGCGAGCCTGGGCGCTCTTCGCGCTCTCCGGGACCATGGTGATCCTCGCGATCTTGCTCGTGCCCGAGCTCTTCACCCGGTTCTCCGACCTGGTCTCGATCTCCCAGTCCCGGCGGCTCGTCCAGTTCGTCCCGATCCCGTTCGCGATCGCGGGCGCCGCCGTCGTCATCGGGAGGTTGCGGCTCGCCGGCGCGGCCCTCGCGCTCGGGCTCGGCATCGCGCTCGAGGTCGCCTACTCGGCGGAGATCTCGCACGAGGTCGAGCGTGGGGGGCCCACGTGGCCGATCTGGGTCGCGTTCGCGTCCGGTGCGGCTGGGCTTCTCGTCGCCGTCTTCGCGCGGCGGCGCCTGCCGGCGTTCGAGCCCAACCGCTGGACGGCGATCGCAGCGACGGCGTTCCTCCTGCCGGTCGCGGTCGCCGGGCTCGCGGAGGTCGAACGGGCGGAGGCTGCAGACCCCTACGGGCTGACGCCCGGCGTCGTCGCCGCCCTCGAGCGGCTCGACGACGGTGACGTCGTCCTCGCCCCCGTCCAGACGTCGTACCGGGTCGCCGCGTTCGCGAACGTGTACGTCGCAGCGACACCGCCGCCGCATGCCGCCGACACGGACGAGAACCGCCCCTACGAGCGCCAGCGCGACGTCATCCGCTTCTTCTCGCCTCAGGCGAGCCTGACGGATGACGAGCGCCGCAGGACGCTCGACGAGTACGGCGCCGCCTGGATCCTCGTCGACAAGCGGGCTTCCGTCCCTCGCGCGTTCCTGAGCGCGTTCGAGTCGGTCTACGAGGACGGCCGCTACGAGCTCCGCCGGGGGGAGCGACCGTGAAACTGGGCCTGCTTCGCCGCGCGCCGTCCGCCTACGACGACGCCTTCATGGCGAAGATGGCGTCGGCGTACCTCGAGCAGACGGCCTGGACCAGGCTTCGCCTGGCGGCGGTGCGCGACCTCGTCGAGCCGACGCACGGCGATCGCATCCTCGACCTGGGGTCGGCAGGAGGCGCGGTGTCGCACTTCCTCTCGACGTTCGGCTGCGAGGTCGTCGGCCTCGACACGGAGCAACGCGCGGTCGACCTCGCGACCTCCCTGTTCCCGTCGCTTCGCTTCGAGGTCGGCGATGCGACGAGTCTTCTGTTCGCGGACGCGAGCTTCGACAAGGTGGTCGCGGCCGACCTCGTCGAGCACCTCGACGACGGGCGGCTCGCGGCCCTGCTCCGGGAGGCGCGACGCGTCCTCGTCCCGAGAGGCACCCTCTCGGTCTACACGCCGAACGAGCGACATCCAATCGAGTGGCTCAAGGAGCGCGACCTCGTGCTCGCCCGAAACGAGACCCACATCGGGCTCCGCGACGGCCCTCAGCTCGAAGCGGCTCTCGCCGAGGCGGGCTTCGAGCTCGAGCGCTCCGACTGGCGGCCGAGCTTCTACCCGGGGCTGCGCACGCTCGAGCGACTCGGCGCGGGGCGCTTGCAGCCGCTTCGGTACCGCCTGTGCCTTTGCGGCCGCAAGCCCGCGTAGCCCGAAGCCGATTGCGCCGAGGCCGAGAGCGCCGAAGACCGCGAGGAGCAGCCCGCTCGGGCCGGGCTCGCCCGTGTCCTGGGCTGCCGGGGTGGCCGTGGGGCTGAAAGCCTTGCCCTGGATCTCATGACGGCTCTCGCGCACGGAACGCGGCTCCCCACTTGGCTCTGCCTGGGTCACGGGCTCCGCGTGCACCCTGGCACGTGCGTTCGCGCGTCCGGACGAACGGGACGAGGGCTCACCGCGTACGACACGGTCGTCGTCGCTTAGCTCGGGTTGCGCCATCGGGGTCGGCTCTGCTGCAGGCGCCATGCTCGCTGCCGGAGTCGGAACCGGGTCAGTGACCGGCTGCGGGGTGACCGTGGGAGCTTCGACGGGTGCCTGCTCCTGCACAACCGCTCCGGGACTGGCTTCGCCCGTGGGCGCCGGCTCCGAGGGGACGGCAGGCGCGGGCGATTCGGGGACCGGGGGCGGTGGAGGCGGCGGAGGCGGCGGAGGCGGTGCTGCGGTACGCGCCGGCAGGAGGCCGAGCGGGTCGACGTACCCCTGCGCATCGGTGGCAACGCGCACCCCCAGATGCACGGAGGGAACAGCGTGCTCGGGCGTCCCCGACGAGCCGATCGTCCCGACCGTTGAGCTCTCCTGGACGGTCGCCCCCCGCCGCACGGCGAGCGAGCCGAGATGCACGAGGGTCACCGCGTACCCGTCAGGCGTTTGGATGGTCAGTGTCGTCCCGCCGCCCGGGACCGAGCCCGCAAAGCTGACCGCGCCTGCGGCAGGGGCGCGCACAGGCGCCCCGGCCGGCCCCGCGACGTCAATGCCGCGGTGCTGCCCGGCCTCGTACGGATTGCTCCCGAACTCGAACGCTCGAAGTACCGGCCCCTCCGCGGGCCAGGTCCAGGCGGGGGCGTTGGGCGCGCCGGCCAGGCTCGCGACGAGAGCCGAAAGGATCACGGCTCGCCGCGTCATGCTTCCTCCTAGTTGTCTGAACGGAGAACGAACTACAAGGTAGCGCGCCCAGCGTACGTTGTCAAATAGAGCAACAGGCACAAGGTCAGGGCGCGCCCGCCTGTCCTGCTAGATTCGGCCCCCGATGAGCGCCGGAACCGAGCACGAGCCCCTGCGCGCCGGCGCGCGCTCGCAGTCCGAGCTCGACGCCGAGCGCGAGATCGACTTCGCCGACCTCGGCCGGAGGGTCGCGCGGCGTTGGTGGCTCGTCCTCGCCGCGGTCCTCCTGGGCGGACTGATCGGCTACCTGACCGCGCTCGGCGGAGGTGACGTGTACGTGGCCCGGACGACGCTCTACCTCGGCCAGCCCACCTCGCCCTCGGGTAACACCCAGGTGTCGAGCCTGGCGACGAACCCCGCGACGGTGAACGAGGTCGTTCGCTCAGAGGACGTCATCCAGGACGTCGCCGCCGAGGTGGGCATTCGGCCGGGCCAGCTTCGCCGCGGGATCTCGACGAAGACGCTCTCGACGGCCGGGAGCACTGCGCGTCAGCAACAGCAGAACCCGCTCGTGCAGGTCTCCGTACGCGGACCTTGGCCGGACAAGACAGCGCCGGCCGCCAATCTGCTCGCCGCGGCCGTGATCACCAAGGTCTCCGGCTATGTCAATGAGAAGGTCGACGCGCTCGAGCAGCGCCGCGAGTCCCAGTCGCGCGAGCTCACGTCGATCGACGGCCGGATCGACGAGCTCCAGGGAGCCGTCGCCAACCGGGGCCTCTCGACGATCGAGCGCCTCACGCTCCTCAACCTCATGGGCCTCGCCGAGCAGCGGCGCGGGATCCTGATCGAAGATCGCACCGACACCGAGCAGCTGATCACGCTCGCCGAGGAGGTCGAGCGGGCCCGTCAGGTGAGCGAGGCGCGAGCGGCCCGCGTCCCCGCGCAGAGCTCGAAGAGCTCGATCATCGTCGGCGCGTTCCTCGGCCTCCTCGCCGGCCTGCTGCTCGCGCTCCTCTGGCCGAGACTTGGAACTCGTTCCAGACCGAAGCACTGAGCCCCCGGGCCCGCTCTGGACGGCGCGACGTCGCGTCCTCAGTCGGCCCCGTAGCCTGTGGCTACGCGACTCCCTGCGTCCTTGCCTCGCCCCACCCAGCACGACCCCGAGGGCGAGTCGTCACTCTGAAACGAGTTCTCAGCCGAGCGCTCGCCTGAGCCCCGCCCGCGCGCGCTCGGCGATGCGGCCGGTGAGCGGTGACTGGGCGCGGGGAGCACCCGGGCGTGCGACCTCCTCGACCCCGAGGACGAAGTCGAGCCGGCGGCCGTCCACGACGGCGTAGTCGCTCCCGGGGCCGCCGAGGACCGCGTCCCCCTCGCGGTCGCGCGCCTTGAAGTCGTCCGAGCCCGAGCCGCCCGCGAGGACGTCACGGCCGGGACCTCCGGTCAGCTCGTCCTCGCCCGCCCCGCCGCGCAGGCGGTCGTTGCCCCGCCCGCCGTCGAGGATGTCCACGCCCGGGCCGCCGATCAGGTCGTCATTGCCGCGGTCGCCGAAGAGGATGTCGATCTCGCCTCCGCCTCCCACCAGAATGTCGTTCCCCCCGAGGCCTGCGAGGGCGTTCACGAACGCGTCGTTGCCGATCAGCACGTCGTCTCCGCGCCCGCCCAGCACGACCTCGACATCCGGAAGGACGTTGTCGCCCTCGCCCGGCTCTCCGTCGTCGGCGATGCCGTCGATCGTGACCCGGACACCGGTCGTCCGCCCGGAATAGGAGACGAAGTCGAACTCGAGCGGGATGTCGCGCACGAGCGCCTCGGTGCCGCCGCTCATGACGTCTGGCCCAGTCCCTCCGTCGAGCGTGTCGAACCCATCGCTCCCGAAGAGCTGGTCGGCTCCGGGCCCCCCGCGTAAGAGGTCGTCGACCTCGCTGCCCTCGAGGACGTCGTCGCCCTCGCCCCCGTTCATCCGCGTGGAGACGCCCACGCTTGCCGTTGCTGAGTCGTTCCCGTCGAGCAGCCGGAGGATCAGGCGCTCTACGCGCCTGCGCTCGCACTCGACCATGTGCGCCGTGAGCACTCGGCAGCCGAGGCCCGCGCCGATCATGGAGCCCGGATCCGAGATCCGAAAGACCCCGGGGCCCGTGCTCACGGTCACCTGATTCGCCTCGCCGGGGCCGGCCTCGAAGGTGAGAACGTTTCGCGCGACCCCGGCCGAGGCCGCGCGCGCGGTCGCGGGGCCCGCGGCGAACGCGAGAGCGATCGCTGCGAAGCAAAGCGCGCGCATCTGCACGCTATGTACCACGCGCAGGCGCTTTGTCCACCTCGCACCTATCATGGAATGTGCGGTGCCAACGTCGATCGTGACCGGCGGAGCCGGGTTTCTCGGCTCCCATCTCTGCGACTTCCTCCTCGCCGAAGGGCACCGGGTGGTCTGCGTCGACAACCTCGACACCGGGTCGCTCCACAACATCGAGCACATCCGCGCTGCCGAGTTCACCTTCGTGAACCACGACCTGACGCAGCCCTTCTCGATCGACGAGCCGGTCGACTTCGTCTTCCACCTGGCGAGCCCGGCAAGCCCGATCGACTACATGCGTCTGCCGCTGCACACGCTCAAGGTCGGCTCGTACGGGACGCACAACATGCTCGGGCTCGCCAAGGTCAAGCGCGCGCGCTTCCTGCTCGCCTCGACGAGCGAGGTCTACGGCGACCCGCAGGTGCACCCACAGCCCGAGACCTACTGGGGGCACGTGAACCCGATCGGCCCGCGCGGGGTCTACGACGAGGCCAAGCGCTATGCCGAGGCGCTGACGATGGCCTACCACCGCCAGCAGGGCCTCGACACCTGCATCGTGCGGATCTTCAACACCTATGGCCCGCGCATGCGCCCGCACGACGGGCGCGCGATCCCGACCTTCCTGCGCCAGGCGCTCGAGGGGAAGCCGGTCACGGTATTCGGCGACGGCTCCCAGACGCGGAGCTTTTGCTTCGTGGACGACCTGATCCGCGGCTTCCTCCTCCTCATGACGAGTGGCGAGCACCTTCCGGTGAACCTGGGGAACCCGCAGGAGATGACGCTGCTCGAGCTCGCCGAGGCGGTCATCCGCGTCACCGGCTCCGAGAGCGAGATCGTCTACGAGGCACTGCCGATCGACGACCCCCAGGTGCGCCAGCCGGACATCACGCGCGCGCGCCAGCTCCTCGGCTGGGAGCCCCAGGTCTCGCTCGACGAGGGCCTCCGGCGCACCGTCGACGCGAGCTGGTCGGACGCCGCCCGCGTCGCGGCGCCCGGCTGAGCCGGCTGCGGCCGTGAAGGTCGCCGTCCTCACGACGTCGTACCCTCGCCACGCGGACGACCACCTCGGGCGCTTCGTCGCTGACGGGGTCGAGCGGCTCCGCGCGGCCGGGGTCGAGATCGAGGTCGTCGACGCGCGAGCCTTTCGCCACTTCGGGCTCGCGTACGGGGAGGGAGTGGCGCCGCGGCTGCGGAAGCGACCCTGGCTCGGGCCGCCTCTCTTCGTCTCCATGGCCGCCACCCTCCGCCGGGCGGCGCGCGACGCCGACGTCGTCCACGTGCACTGGCTCCAGAACGCTGCGGCCGCGCTCTCCGCCGGCAAGCCCTACGTCGTCACGCTCCATGGCACGGACATGGCCCTAGCCGCGCGGGCCCCGGCGCTCGCTCGCCCCCTCCTGCGCCGGGCGCGCGGCGTGATCGCCGTCTCGAGCGCGCTCGCCGCCGAGGCCCGCAGGCTGGGCGCGCGGGACGTCCGCGTCATCCCGAACGGGATCGACATCCCGCCTACGGTCGGCGACCCCGCTGAGCCTCCGCACGTCCTCTTCGCCGGCCGCCTGGCCCCGGAGAAGGGGGTCGAGGAGCTTGCGGAGGCCGCGCGCGGCCTTCCGCTCGTCGTCGCCGGCGACGGCCCGCTTCGCGGGCTCCTCCCCCAGACTCGCGGCTTCGTGTCCCGTCCGGAGCTCGAGCGGCTCTACGAGGAGGCCTCCGTGGTTGCGTGCCCATCGCGCCGCGAGGGCTTCGGCGTCGTCTGCGCCGAGGCGATGGCGCGAGGCCGGCCGGTCGTCGCGAGCGCCGTCGGCGGCTTGCTGGATCTCGTCCGAGATGGGGAGACAGGCCTGCTCGTCCCGCCACGCGACCCGGCCGCCCTGCGCGCGGCGCTCGAGCGCCTGCTTGCAGACCCCGAGCTACGCGCCAGGCTTGGAGCCGAAGCGCGCCGGCACGTGGAACGGCACTGCGCGTGGGAGGCCGTCACGAGCGCGACGCTCGCGGTCTACCGGCAGGCGGTCGCTCCGCCGGAATAGTTGACGTCGCAAAGAAGTTCTATTCTTTGCACACGCAACTATTCGAAGGAGAAGACATAAGTGCAGTCGCAATCGAGCAGAACGTCATCCCGGCCGGGAAGTGGCTGGTCGACCCGGTCCATTCGAGCGTCACGTTCAACGTCGTCGACACGAGCGAGATGTTCGGCACGGTCTCGGGCCGGTTCACAGACTTCGAAGGAACGCTCGAGGCGGGCGACGACCCCCGCAGCACGCGCGTGCAAGGCGTCATCCGCGCGGCGAGCATCACAACCGACCAGGATCAGCGCGACGTTCATCTGCGCTCCGGCGACTTCTTCGACGCCGAGGCGTTTCCCGAGATCCGCTTCGAGTCGAAGTCCATCGAGGTCGTCGGCGACGAGACGGTCGCAGTGCGGGGCGAGCTCAGCATCAAGGGCATGCCGCAGGAAGTCGTCCTGACCGCCCGGGTGCAGAGCGGCCAGAACGGCAAGGGCGAGGAGCGGCTCATCTTCACGGGGAGCGGCGAGGTCGCCTGGGGCCCGATGACGGTGACGATCAACGCGGCGGTCAGCGCCGCCAAGGAGGTCTAGCGGCGATGGAAGGGCGGGTGACGAGCACGGACGGGGTGAAGATCCTCGGGCTCGCAGGCAGCCTGCGCGGCGCGTCGTTCAACCGCGGGCTCCTTCGGGCGGCTCGCGGTGTCGCGCCGGCGGGAGTCGAGCTCGTCGAGTTCGACCTGCGCTCGCTCCCGCACTTCGACGCCAACGAGGAGCGGCTGGGCGACCCCGAGCCCGTGGCCGCCTTCAAGCAGGCGATCCGCGAGGCGGACGCCCTCCTGATCGCCACGCCCGAGTACAACCGCGGCACGTCGGGCGTGCTGAAGAACGCGATCGACTGGGCCTCGCGCCCCGCACTCGCCTCACCGCTCGCGGGGAAGGTCGTCGGCCTCATGGGGGCCTCCGCCGGGATGCGCGGCACCGCGGGCGCCCAGCAGCAGGTGCGCGACACGCTCGGCTTCTCGCGCGCCGACGTTCTGGACGAGAGCGTCCTCGTCCCGAATGCCTACGAGAAGTTCGACGCCGACGGGACGCTCGTCGACCCCGCGACGCTCGCCGACCTGGCGGGGCTCGTGAGCACGGCGGTCGGCGTTTGCGCGACAGTGAAGGCGGCGTGAGCGACCCAGGACGAATGAACTCGATCGAGGTCGAAGGCCTCGTCAAGGAGTACCGAAAGGGCCCGCGGGCGGTCGACGGGGTCGACCTGCACGTCGATCCCGGCGAGATCTACGGCTTCCTGGGCCCGAACGGCGCCGGGAAGTCGACCATGGTCCACATCCTGACCACGCTCCTCCCGTTGACGGGTGGATGTGCGACCGTCGCCGGCTTCGACGTCGCGCGTGAAGGGCCGTCGGTCCGGAAGGCGATCGGTGCAGCCCTCCAGGAGGCGGCTCTCGACCCCATCCTGACCGGGCGGGAGCACATGCGGCTCCAGACGGCGCTCCACGGGATTCGCGGGGAGGAACGCCGGCGCCGAAGCGACGAGCTCCTCGAGCGCGTGGGGCTCGGTGACGCGGCCGACCGGAAGGTGGGCGGCTATTCGGGCGGCATGAAGCGGCGGCTCGACCTCGCCCTCGCGCTCGTGCACGGGCCGCGCATCCTCTTCCTCGACGAGCCGACGACCGGGCTCGACCCGCAGAGCCGAAGCGCGCTTTGGGCCGAGGTCGGGCGACTCGCCCGTGACGATGGCGTCACGGTCTTCCTGACGACGCAGTACCTGGAGGAGGCGGACGTCCTCGCGGACCGCGTGGGGATCATCGACCGCGGCCGCCTTGTGGCCGAGGGCACGCCCGCACGACTCAAGGCCGAGATCGGACGGCCGAGCGTCGAGGTCGTCCCGGCCGACCCGTCCGAGCTCGGCGCGGCCGCCGCCGTTCTCGAGCACTTCGGCGAGCGCACGCAGGGATCGCCCAAGGGCGCCGCGGTCCGGCTCCGAGGCGGCGCCGAGGATCTCCCGGACGTCGTCCGGGCACTCGACGCCGAGGGCGTCGCCCTCGCGCACCTCGAGCTCGTCGAGCCGACGCTCGACGACGTCTTCCTCGCCAAGACGGGCCGCTCGCTCGAGGGCGCCGGCGACGAGGAGCAGCAGTCCGAGCCGGACCCCGATCCCGTGGCGGCATGAGCTCGAGCCTCGGCCTGCAGGTGGCCGTGCTCGCGCGCCGCTCGCTCCTTCGCACCGCACGGCAGCCGGCGAGCATCATCCCCTCGCTGCTCTTTCCGATGTTCCTGCTCGCGGTGAACAGCGGCGGGCTCGACTCGGCCACGCGCATCCCGGGCTTTCCGACGGACTCCTATCTCGACTTCGCGCTCGCGTTCGCGTTCGTCCAGGGCGCGCTCTTCGTGACGGTGAACAGCGGCACCGACCTCGCGCGCGACATCGACACGGGGTTCTTGAACCGGCTCGCCCTGACGCCCGTCCGCGGCGCGGCGCTTCTCGCCGGCCAGCTCGGCGGCGCGGTCGCCCTCGCCCTCTTCCAGGCGATCCTCTTCCTCTCGGTCGGCCTCGCGGCCGGAGTGACGATCGCGGCCGGAGTCGCGGGCGCGCTCGTGATCCTCGCCCTCTCGCTCCTCGTCTCGATCGCCTTCGGCGGGATCGGCGCCTTCCTCGCCCTCCGCTCGGGCTCGGGGGAGGCGATCCAGGGCCTCTTCCCCGTCCTCTTCATCTTCCTCTTCCTCTCGTCCATGGCGCTGCCGCGGAACCTGATCGAGATCGACTGGTTCCGGACGGTCGCGACCTGGAACCCGGTTTCGTACCTGATCGAGGGGATCCGGAGCCTGATCATCACGGGTTGGGACGGCGAGGCGCTCGCGCTCGGCTTCGGCGTCGCGGGAACCCTCGCGCTCGTCTCCCTGACGGCGGCCTCCTTCGCCCTTCGCACGAGACTGGAGCGGACGTGAGGAGCCGCTTCGCCGACGTCACGCTCGCGGTCGCGTGGCGGACGCTGCACAACTCGTTCACGCGCCCGTCCGTGCTCCTGCCGTCGCTCCTCTTCCCGCTCTTCTTCTTCACCGCCTTCGCGGGCGGCCTCTCGCGGCTCGACCAGGCGCCCGGGTTCGACTATCCGGCGGGCTACACCGCCTTCCAGTTCGCCTACATCCTCGTCCAGTCCGCGGCGTTCGGCGGGGTCTTCACCGGCTTTGCGATCGCGCGGGACTTCGAGAGCGGCTTCGCGCGCCGCCTCCTCCTGGCCGCGCCGAACCGGGCCGGGATCGTCGCGGGCTACGCGGTCGCCGCCCTCGGCCGGTGGCTGTTCACCGCCACTGCGGTGACGATCGTCGCTCTCCTCGCCGGCATGGACGTCCTCGGTGGACCGGTCGATCTCTTCGGGCTCTACCTACTCGGGCTCCTGATCAACGTCACGGGGCTCCTCTGGGCCGCTGGGGTCGCCATGCGCCTGCGGACGATGCAGGCGGGCCCCGCGATGCAGATCCCGGTCTTCTTCATCCTCTTCCTCGCGCCCGTGTACGTGCCGCTCGATCTCCTGCAGGGCTGGATTCACGCGGTCGCGCGCTTCAACCCGACGACGTACTTCCTCGAGGCAGGGCGCGGCTTCCTCGCCGGCGACCCCTCGCATGCCGCGCTCGCCTTCGGCGCAGTCCTCGCCCTCGCCGCCGCCTTCGCGTTCTGGGCCCGAGGCGGACTACGAAGCGCGGAGCAGGCGGGCTGATGGCGACCCGGGCGAAGCCGAAGCTCGACGGGCTCGAGGGGTCCGATCTCGGCTCGTGGGGCGGGTTCCTCCAGACCTACGCGCGCGTCGTCGGGCGGCTCGACTCGGAGCTCCGCGCCGCGCACGGGCTCTCCCTCTCGGCGTACGAGGTGCTCATGCGGCTCGGCCGCGCCGACGGGGGCCGGCTGAGGATGTGCGACCTCGCCTCGTCCGTGCTTCTCTCGCCGAGCGGAATCACGCGGGTGGTCGACCGTCTTGTCGCAGAGGGGTTCGTCGAGCGCTCGTGCGACCCGACTGACGGGCGGGGCCGGCACGCCGTGCTCACGGAGCGGGGACAGCAGAAGCTCGTCGACGCCCAGCACACCCATCTCGCGGGCGTGCGCGAGGCGTTCCTCGAGCGGCTCACCCCGGATGAGCGTGAGCACCTTGCCGCGATCTGGGCACGACTCGCACCGCTCCCCGCCGAAGCCTGCTGACCCGCAGCCGCCCCTAGCAGCCGCTCAAGGCTCGGCCCCCGAAGGCCGATTCCTTCCGGGTGAGCGTCTTCGAGCTCGTCCTCGACCCTCTTGCCGCGCCCGACCACGGGCCGCGGCGCCTCGCGATCGTGCCTGCGCTGAACGAGGCGGCCTGCCTGGGCGCGGTGATCGAGGAGATCCGCGCGGCGGACCCCGGCTTCGAGGTGCTCGTCGTCGACGACGGCTCGACCGACGGCACGGCCGCGGTTGCCCGTGCGCACGGCGCGCACGTCGTCCGGCTCCCGTACAACCTCGGGATCGGCGGCGCCGTCCAGACCGGCTTCCGCTACGCGCTCGAGCAGGGCTTCGACGTCGCCGTTCAGGTCGACGCCGACGGCCAGCACGACGCGGCCGAGCTCGCCGCGATCCTCGCACCGGTCGCCGCCGGAGAGGCCGACCTCGTGATCGGCTCGCGCTTCGCGGGCGCAGGCGCCTACCGCGCCTCGCTCACGCGCCGGGCCGGGAGCCGCGTCTTCGCCGGGCTCCTCTCGCTCCTCACCGGCCGCCGGTTGACCGACACGACCTCATCCTTTCGCGCGGTCGGGCGCCGCGGGATCCACCTCTTCGCCGTCGACTATCCGCACGGCTTCCTCGAGACGGTCGAGGCGACCGTGATGGCGGCGCGCCACGGCCTGCGCGTCGTCGAGGTGCCGGTCTCGATGCGCGCCCGCTCGACCGGCCGCTCATCGCTGACGGCCGGGATCTCGGTCTTCTATTCCTTCAAGGTGCTCGTCGCGATCTTCGTCGGGTACTTCCGCGCCACGCTCCCGCTGCCGGAGGACGCATGACCGTTCGGCTCTCGATCATGGCGGCGCTGGCCTCGCTCGCCCTGATCCTCGTCATCTTCGAGCTGATCCGCCGCCGGCGCCTGCGCGAGCGCTACGCCCTGCTCTGGCTCTTCACGGGCGGCGTCATGCTCGCCCTCTCGCTGTGGCGCGACGGGGTCGACACGATCGCCGGCGCGGTTGGGATCCACTACCCGCCGTCGGCGCTCTTCGTGCTCGCGTCCCTCTTCATGCTCGTGCTCCTCATCCACCTCTCGTCGGTGGTCTCGCGCCTCTCGGACGAGAACATCGCACTGGCGCAGCGCCTCGCGCTGCTAGAGGTCGAGCGTGGGCGCGGCCCGGCCGGCAGGCACCCACTCGAGCTCTTCGACGCGGAAGGAGACGAGGCGGGGGTTCGCAGTACGCCCGTCGACGAGCTCCGCCCGGTCGGAACTCACGCTGAGCGCGGGTGGCATGCCGCGCTCGACGCGTAGCGTCACCGAGACTCGCTCACCGGGCTCGAGCCGCACCGTCCGTGTCGGCTCGCCTGCGACCGTGAGCTCGACGTCCCGGGCAGGCAGGCCCGACGGCAGTCCGAGCAGGAGCTCGTATGCACCTCCGCCCGCGGTCTGCTCGGGCCACACCTGGTAGCTGAGGTTCCCGCTCGACCAGCCGTCGTGGTAGAGCCCGCGCGCCATCGATGCGACGTGCGGAGCTGCGGGCACGCGCAGGAGGGTGAGACCGGGGCGGGGGCGCGCGACAAGCTCCCCTTCGAGGTCGAGCTGCGTGCCGAAGTCGTTGACGACGAAGAGGCCGGCGGGCGCAGGCCGTCCGTCCACGAGGAGCGTCCCGTCGGCGTCGACGTCGGCGGCCGAGCGGGCGAACGTGTCGGTGCGCGGCGGCTCGACGCCGAGCCAGACCGGGCGCCCCGCGTTGCGGTTCCAGGCCTCGAACGTCCAGGCGAAGTGAGGCGAGCCGCCGGGGAGGCCGAGGAAGTCGGCGCGTCCCACCCGCAGCTCGTCCAGCCAGTCGGGCTGGGGCGCGGCCCAGGCGGTTCGAGCGCGCTCCGTCATCGCGTGGTCTCCGGCGTAGGCGACGAGGCCGGTCGCGACCATGAGCGCGACGGCCGCGCCCGCGACGATTTCGGCCCGGCGCCGCGTGAGCGGAATGAGGGCCAGCGCGACGGCGCCGAGGAAGGGGAGGGCGGCGAAGACCGTCGCGGCATTCGCGTTCCCCGTCCAGTCGGCGAGCGTGCCGTAGGCGGAGAGGACGGGCGAGTCGAACGAGAAGCGGAAGCCGGCGAGAGTCGAGAACGGGATCAGCCACGCCGCGAAGCCGAGCGCCAGGGCGAGGGCGCCGTAGGCGCGGCGATGCGGCGCTCCGCGCTCCGCGTAGGCGAAGAAGGCGATCACGAGGAGCGGCGCCAGGTAGATCACGTAGCGCTCGAGCGGGCGCGCCGACTCGTCGGCGGCGATCAGCCCGGCCTGCAGGAGAAAGGCCGCGGCGAGGCCGAGGGTCAGGCGGGCGAAGGCCGCCTCGGCCCCTGTGCGCGGTCGCAGGGCCAGAAGCGCGAGGCCGACGAGGGCGCCTGGGACGACGAGCCAGCCGGCGCCGTACGGGATGAGCGTGGCGGTCAGGCCGGCCCAGCGCAGGATCCCCAGGACGTCGACCTCGACCAGCCCGAGCCCCGAGTAGGAGCCGAGCAGGGTCGAGCCGACGAGGAGAGCTGCGAGGCCGCCCGCGACGAGCCCGCCGAGGGCGAGAGCGTGACGGCGCGGATGCCGCAACGCGAGGAGCGCGAAGAGGAGCGGCAGGGCCACGAACTGGCTGCGCGTGCCGACCGCGAGGAGCGAGACGGCGAGCGCGAGCGCGTCCCAGC
>Ga0136613_10000944_pt1 | contig 14367 bp, 12 predicted proteins | sample AntDrymUQ2722106_2_FD_106649 | JGI IMG/M metagenome (GOLD analysis project Ga0136613, IMG submission 106649) | Polar desert sand microbial communities from Dry Valleys, Antarctica - metaG UQ272 (21.06) | ecosystem: Environmental > Terrestrial > Soil > Desert | place: Antarctica: Dry Valley... | reverse complement strand
GGCCACGATCGAGGGTGTACAGATGGAGGACGCGGTCGGCCTCGCCGAACCGGAACGAGCGCAGGACCACCGCCTCCGTTTTGTAGGTCCGTCCCACGCGGCCAAGTCTAGGTTGGACGGGTGCTGGTACCGGTTCGATTACTGCTCGTACGTCTCCACGACCTCGGGTGCGCGTACATCCGCCGCGCCGGGGTCGCGTCCCGCCTCACGTAGCGCGCGACGCTGCCGCAGGTAGTCCCAGCACTGGTCGAGCGAGACCTTGATCGACGCAAGTCGCTGACGGTCATCCTCGGTCGCGTTGCCTGCGGCCTCTCGCTCCCAGAGCTCGTGTTCCTCGGCGACGAGCTTCTCGATGCTGCCGTGAATCTGCGCGTCTTCCATCGTGCTCCTCTCTCTCTTTCACTTTCGGGCCTACCCGCCAAGCCCTCGCGACTAACCCAGCGGTTGGCAGCGCGGGCAGTACCAGGTACCGCGGCCCACGACGCGCGTCTTGGCGATCGTCGTGCCGCAGCGAGGACACGGCAGGCCGTCACGACCGTACACCCGAAACTCCTCCTGCATCGCCCCTCGCGTGCCTTCAGGAGTGCGGTAGTCGGTGAGGGTGGAGCCCTGGCGCTCGATCCCCGCACGGAGCGCTACCCGGATCGCCCGGTGAAGCCGGCACACTTCATCCCGATCGAGACTCTCGGCAGGTCGAAGCGGGTTGATGCGCGCGCGCCAAAGCGCCTCGTCGGCGTAGATGTTTCCGAGGCCGGCGACGACCCGCTGATCGAGCAGCACCGCCTTCACCGGCGCCCTTCGTACCGCCAGGCGAGCTGCGAGCCATTCCCCCGTGAAGCGCGCCCCGAGCGGCTCGGGGCCGTTCTTGGCGGCGAGATACGGCTCGAGCTCGGCGTTCTCGAGGACTAGCCAGGTTCCGAACCTCCGGACATCGCGGTAGGCGAGCCTCGTCCCGTCGTCGAGCTCGAGAACGGCGCGCTCGTGCGTCGTCGGCTCGAAGCCGAAGCTCCCTGTCATGCGGAGATGGACGAGCAGCGCGAGTCCGCTCTCCAGGCGAAGAACGAGGTACTTGCCCCGGCGCTCGACGCTCGCGACCGAATCCCCCTCGAGCTCCCCTGCGACCTCGAAGAGGTCGATCGGGCGCGTGAGCCGGGGATCGAGGATCTCGACGCGCACGAGAGTCCGCCCTGTTAGTCGCGGTGCGAGCTGTGAGCGGATCGTCTCGACCTCCGGAAGCTCCGGCATGCCTCCTCGCCGCTACCCGATGACGTCGAGCAATATGCCGTGCGCGTGCGGGGATGTGTCCCCGAGCTCGTACGCAGCGAGAACCGCCTCGACCCCCCGGGCCGCCGATTCCTCATCACACGCGTGCACGTCCGCAAGCAGATGCCCTTGCCTGACGGACTCCCCGCGCTTCACCTGACACACGACTCCGACGGCGTGATCGATCGAGTCGTCCTTCGTCCTTCGGCCACCGCCGAGCTCGAGCGCAGCGACTCCGACATCGAGGGCGCGAAGCCGTGTCACGACGCCGTCGCGGGACGCGCTCACCTCGCGTACGACCGGGGCACGCGGAAGCGCAGCGAGATCGGAATCGCCACCCTGAGCCCGGATCCAACGCTCGTATGCATGCAGCGCCGAGCCGTCGGCCATCGCGCCTTCGGCGCGGCGCCTTCCCTCCTCGAGATCGACGTCGAGGTCGGAAAGAGCGAGTAGCCGGGCACATGCCTCGAGCACGAGCTCCGAAAAGTCCGCCGGCCCGTGACCCGTGATCGTCTCCACGGCTTCCCGGATCTCGAGCGCGTGTCCCACCGCCCGACCGAGCGGCTGATCCATGTCGGTCAGAAGGCAGACGACCTCGCGCTCGGCCCGCCGACCGAGGTCGACCATCTGCTCGGCGAGGATGCGCGCGTCGTCGAGCGTCTTCATGAAAGCGCCGTCGCCGACCTTGACGTCGAGCACGATCGCGTCCGCGCCTCCCGCGAGCTTCTTGGACATGATCGATGACGCGATCAGCGGGACGATGTCGACGGTCGCCGTCACGTCGCGCAGCGCGTAGAGCATCTTGTCCGCCGGAACGAGGTCGCCCGTCTGGCCGATGATCGCGAGACCGACCTCCTTTACCTGCGCGACGAACTCGTCGGTGGTCAGCTCCACGCGATAGCCGGGGATCGACTCGAGCTTGTCGAGCGTGCCGCCGGTGTGCCCGAGACCGCGGCCGCTCATCTTCCCGAACGGAACCCCGCACGCAGCCACGATCGGACCCACCGCCAGCGAGGTCTTGTCCCCCACGCCGCCGGTCGAGTGCTTGTCGACGACGCGCCTGCCGAGCGCCTTGCCGAGATCGATCGTCTCGCCGGAGCGGATCATCGCATCCGTCAGTGCGTGCGTCTCCTGCCCGTTGAGCCCTCGAAAGTAGACGGCCATGCACCAGGCGGCCAGCTGGTAGTCGGGTATCTCGCCGCGCGCATATCCCAAAATGAGCTCGGAAATCTCTTCGGGCGAGAGCTCGTCGCCGTTCCGCTTCCGCTCGATGAGGTCGGGGACGCGAATCGTCAAGCCGCTTTCCTCGCGACGAACACGGCGTTCATCCGTCGAGCACGCAGCGGCTCCGTCACCTCCGGGACGCGGTCGGCGAGGTGCCCGTAAAGGATCGAGGAAGCGACGTAATTGCGCGCAACCGCGGTATCGGCGAACGACACCGCACCCTCGACGACGTGTGTTGTGACGCTCGCGAAGTGCTCCCGTAGGGAACGCTCGCCGTTCTCCGCACCGAAGCTGTAGCGGATGCGCTCGATCCCGAGGAGCTCCCAAAGCTCGATCAGGTGAAGCTCGCTGTTCGTTGCCGCAATCAGCCGGCCGCTCGGTCGCAGGACGCGCGCGATCTCGCTCAGCGCTCGGTCGAGGTCCTCAGGGTGGAAGAGCACCCACGCCGCGACCACGAGATCGAAGCTCGCGTCTTCGAACGCCAGCGCCTGGACGTCGCCGAGGCGAGCATCGACGCCGCGTGCGCGGCAAAGCTCGACCATCCGCTCCGAGACGTCGATCGCGACGACCTCGGCTCCTAGCTCCGTCGCCATCCGCTCCGACAACTCGCCCGGACCAGGCCCGACCTCGAGAACCCGTTCCGGAGCGGCCTCGGCGATGCGATCCCAGAGGACGTCCAAGGTGCTCGGGCCCTCACTGGTCTCGTAGATCGAGCGCCGGTCGAGCAGTCTCGATTCCGACGCATAGTCCCTCCGCACGACCTCCGGGTCGTTGAGCGTCACAGCTCGATCGAGCGGCCGGGGACGCGCCGGCCAGGCGCCTTCCCGCCTAGCCACGCGTTCACCGTCGCGCCCACGTCCGCGAACTCGCCCTCCTCGTGCACGCGGCCGGCGGCGTTCCTCCCGGCGGCATACGCAAGCAGGAGCGCATGTTCGCGCGAGTGATCGGTCGACGGCGTCGTGGGGTCGCAGCCATGGTCCGAGGTCACGATCAGCAGGTCGCCAGGGCGGAGGGCTTCCAGAATGTCGGGCAGGCGGCGATCGAAGTCCTGGAGGCAGCGATGGAAGTTGACCGGGTCGTTGCGGTGACCCCAGAGCATGTCCGTCTCGACGAGATTGACGAAGACGAAGCCGGCTTCGATTGACTCGAGGAGCTCGATCGTCGCATTGATCCCGTCCACGTTCGACTTCGTCGGTCGCGACTCGTGCACGTCCTGGCCCGCGAAGATGTCGCTGATCTTGCCGACGCCGTAGACCGTGTTCTCCGCCTCACCGATGGTCGTCAGGTAGTTCGGGCGTGGCGGCTCGAGCGAGAAGTCGTGGCGGTTCGGCGTCCTCGCGTAGTTCCCGGGCTCTCCGTCGAACGGTCGCGCGATCACCCTGCCTACCGCATGACGGCCCGACAGGATCTCGCGTGCGACCCGGCAGCCCTCGTACAGCTCCTCGAGTGGGATCGTCTCCTCGTGCGCGGCGATCTGGAAGACAGAATCGGCGGACGTGTAGACGATCCACTTCCCCGTCTTCTGATGCTCTTCGCCGAGCTCCTGGATGATCTCTGTCCCCGAGGCCGGCTTGTTGCCGACGACTCCCCTGCCCGTGCGGTTCATAAATGGGTCGATCACGTCGTCCGGGAATCCGTGCGGGTAGGTCGGGAACGCCGTCGGGGTGACGATGCCCATGTGCTCCCAGTGGCCGGTGGTCGTGTCCTTGCCCTTCGAGCGCGCGAGGAGGCGGCCGGCCACCGCCGGCGCGCCCGGCTGCGGCGGGCACCCCTCCAGCGGCATCACGTTTCCGAGGCCGAGAGCCTCGAGATTGGGCAGGTCGAGACCTCCGACGGCGCGGGCGACGTTCCCTAGCGTGTTGGAGCCAGCGTCTCCGTACTCCTCCGCGTCCGGCAACTCACCTGCACCGACGGCATCGAGCACGATCACGCACGCCCGCGGCACGCGGCTATTCTACGGCGGCTTTGGACAAGGCTCTCGGACTGCTTCTTCTCGCCGGCTACATCCTCGCGATCGTGGCGCTGGCGGCGGCGATCACCTGGGCGGTGATCAAGATCTTCCCGACCGAGCGGAATCCGAAGAAGAACGACAAGGCTGACAAGCCCGGCGCGAACGGCGATGGTGAAGGCCAAGGTCGCCTGTTCCGCAGGGCGAGACGGGGAACGATCTAAGGATTCGACTCGCTCGTTCTGCGCCGGAGCGCCAGCAGGCCTCCAGCGGCAACGGCGATCGTCACCACGACGAGCAATACCTCGATGAGGTAGTCGTTCCGCTCGAAGAACGTGCGCGTGTCGGCGGGTGCCTCGAAGAGCTCGTTCGCCCGCTCTGCGCCGAGTGTGCCCTCGCGGGCGCTCTCGAAGCCGGTCGCTGCGGCGGGGAGCCGCGCGAAGTCGTACGCGGGAGCGGGAAGAGCCGCGGCGCCATAGAGCAGGCGGAACGGGGGCTTGTGACCGCTTGCCAGGAGCAGCGGACGCGGGATTGCCTCTGTCGTAACGCGAAGCCCATCCAGCGGTGCATCGTCCCCGTTTCGAATCGTCACCCGGAGGAAGCGATGGCGTGCCGCGAGGGCAATCCTCGAGAGATCGACGCCTGGAAAGCGGGCGATCTCGCCGTTGCTCAGCGAGACGAACGTCGTGCCGTCGTTCGAGCCATCGACCGTCACCTCGCGAACGTAGCGAGGCGTGCTCGAGCGGATGCTGAGGCGATCGACCGGAGCTCGCGCAAAGCCGACATCGAGCCTCACGACCGTCGTGCTCTGGCGATCGCGCTTGGTCGAACGCGCCGTGACGATCTCGACCGGAGGTTGTGACGGATCGCGCGCGACGGCCGCGCCGGTGACCTGGGAGACGCCGCGTGCTTGGACGAGCAGGAAGCGGTAGTCGGTCGGCGGGAACACCGCAGTCGTGCTGCGAGCTGCGACGGCGCCACGGACGGCGTAGATCGGGGTCGTCGAGAGCCTCGCGTAGGAGCCCTCGGCCCCGGTGTTGCTCCCCTGCACGAGCACCGTGCCGACAAAGACACGGTCGGGAATCTCGAGCGCGATCCGGTCGATCACCGGGCGCACGGGGCCGCGGTCGACGACCACGGACACCGTTCCGTCCAGCCGCCCCCGTGCGACGAGCCGGACGGTCTGACTCGGGACGGCCGCGGCTCGGGGCTCCGGGCGCCAGGGGACCTGTTGGCCATCGCCGTCGAGGATGCGTAGATCAGGAAAGTCGATCCTGGCGTGACCGTACATCCGCTTGTCCGGCTCGAAGCGCACCGGACCGGTCGGCGCGCTCAGCGTTCGCGTGTATCGGAATGTGGTCTCGTCGACATCGGCTGCGGCCGTTGCGAGTGTCGCCGCAAGGATCGCGAACAGGATCACGAGGCCCGCTCGACGTCGCGTACCCGCTGATACGCATACGCACCGGCCAGGAGGAGCAGCCCGACGGCGATGAACGAAAGAACGCGGTACAGCTCGTCGAGCTCGGACAGGTCGTAGACGAAGAGCTTCGCGACTCCCAGCCCGAGCAACGCAAGGCCGCCGAAGCGAAGCTCCCGGACATTCCGCACGAGTCCCGCGACGATCGCGACGAGCCCTACCGTCGCCCAGAAGGCGCTCAACGCGACCTGCGCGGTCTGCGAGCGCTCGAGCGCGTCACCCTGGATCACGTCCACGATCAAGAGCGATGCCGCATAGACCGCCCCTACGGCCGCGACTCCGAGCAAGAGCATCCGGAGATCGGGCCACGCCACGAGGGCGCTCATGATGACCGCCGAGACGGCGACGCAGAGGACGGCGACGATGGCGGTGTTCAGATCCGCGACGCCGTCGATGAGCGCATCCGGTGGCGCCTCGTCCGTGAGCGTGTGCAGGGTCGCGAGCGCAAGGAATGCGCCGGAGAAGACCAGCGTCCGCTGCTCTCCCGTCGTCCGTGCCACCCACGCGAGGATCGCCGCCTCGGCCGACCACGCGGCCACCAGGGCCGACCCGTCCAGCGCAAGCGCGAGCGTGACACCGGAGAGGCCGAGCCCAACAGCTACAAGCAGGGTCGCGATCTCGCTCGACATCCGTTGCCGGAAGCCGAAGCCTCCGAGGGCGATGTGCGCGACCGTGAGTCCCAGAACCCACGCCGTGGCGCCGGTCGACGTACCCCGCTCGTCGATCAGGATCCATCCAACCGCCGCGGCGAACCCGGCGTTGACGAGCAGCACCGACGCGGACGACGGGCGCAGCTCCGAGGTCGGGACTCGGAGCTCGTAGCCGATCCCTGCGACGACGAACAGGCACCAATAGAGCGCCAGCATGGATAGAGGCAGAACGAGATCGTCCCGGTCGCCGGCCCAGAACGCGAGCTGCGGGGCGGTGAGCAGGAACGCGCCGATCGCGAGCCACCCCCAGCGTTGCCACAGGAGCACTGCGACGGCTGCGACGAGAGCGATGACGGTGAAGGCGAGAGCGAGAGTCGAGGTGCCGCTGTCGACGAGAACGGGCGCGGCGAGTGCGCCCAGGATCCCGAGCGCAGCGACGAATTGGGATTGCCAGCGAACGGCGATCGTGGCCCCGGCCGCGCCGATGACACCCGCCACGAGCAGGCCCGGCTCCGTTGCGATGACGTCCTGCACGGACGTCGCGTACGTCAGCGATGCATAGAGGGATGCGAGCGCCGTCGCGACGGCGGCGACCGCGGCATCGGTCTGGCCGCGCCGCTCGTACAGGAAGAGGCCGACGCCGAGGAGCGCCGTCGACCCCAGGAACGCCAGCGCGACCCGGGCCTCCACGCCGATCCAGCCGCGATCGACGGCGATGACCAGGAAGAAGACGACACCGAGGAGGATCGCGAGGCCGCCGACGGCGGCGAGAACGCGGCCACCGAGGAGATCTTCGAGCGTCTCCCCCGGTCTCATGACTCTGCGAGGCGGGGACGGAGGTGTAGGAGCCGCGGCGGGCGTGGCAGACCGCTGTGGCGCCACGGGCTGCGCGGGCGGCTGCTGTTTCGGCGAAGGAGGTGGTGACGAAGCCGCGGATGCCGGTTCCGCCCCGGGACGGGTGCCAGGAGATCGGAGCTCGATCTCCTCGAGGCGAGTCAAGATCGTTCTCAGCAGCGCTTCGACGGCGGCGAGGCGCTGCTCGAGGGACCGCTCGGGCTCCATCTCCCTGATCGTATTCCCGGACTCGGCCGGTCGCCCTTCAGGACACTTGAGAGCGGGTTAGGCGATGGTCGCGGCAAGCGCGGCGTCGAGCGGCGTGTACTCGAGCCCGTGCGCCTCTGCGACGGCCTCGTACGTGATCCGCCCGCCGAGGACGTTTACACCGCGGGCGAGCTCGGGATCACGTTGGATCGCCCCGATCACACCGTGGTCGGCGAGCGTCTCGACGTACGGCAGCGTGACGTTCGTCAGCCCGCGCGTGGACGTGATCGGCACGGCGCCCGGCATGTTCGCGACGCAGTAGTGGATGACGCCGTTGACGGTGTAAACGGGGTCGTCGTGGGTTGTCGCGCGCGAAGTCTCGGCACATCCGCCCTGGTCGATGGCGACGTCCACGAGCACAGACGCCTCTTTCATCCCTCCGAGCATCTCGCGGGTGATCAGCTTCGGCGCAAGGGCACCCGGGATCAGAACGGCGCCGATGACGAGGTCCGCGTCCTTGATCGACTCCTCGATCTGGAGGCTCGACGACATGAGGAGTGTGACCCGCCCGCTCAGGATCTGCTCCAGATAGCGCATGCGGTCGACCGAGCGCTCGAGGATCGTGACCTGCGCGCCGAGCCCGATCGCGATAACCGCTGCGTTGTAGCCGACCATCCCGCCGCCGATCACTACGACCCGGCCCGGCGCGACGCCCGCGACGCCGCCGAGGAGGATCCCGCGGCCGCCCTTCGGCTTCTCGAGATAGTGAGCGCCTGCCTGCGGAGCGAGCCGGCCGGCGATCTCACTCATCGGCGCGAGAAGCGGCAGTGCGCCGAAGTCGGTCTCGACCGTCTCGTACGCGATCCCGGTGATGCCGGAGCCGACGAGTGCCCGAGTGAGGGGCTCGTCGGCGGCGATGTGGAGGTAGGTGAATAGCGTCAAGCCCGGCCGGAGCCGTGCGTACTCGGGCTCGATCGGCTCCTTCACCTTGAGCAGGAGCTCGGACCGGCTCCACACGTCGTGGACGGAGACGATTGCTGCTCCCGCCCGTTGGTACGCGTCGTCCGAGAAGGCGCTTCCGAGTCCCGCTCCGCTCTCCACCAAAACGTCATGACCGCGCTGGACAAGTTCGCGCGCTCCGGCGGGCGTCAATGCGACGCGATGCTCCTGAAGCTTGATCTCCCTGGCGACGCCGATCCTCATGGCGCGCGGACGATAGCGACCCACGCGGAAGATGCGCCAGAATGCCTGCGGGAATGGAGCAGCGGGTGAGCCTGGTCACTCTCGGCGTCGCCGACGTCGGGCGTGCGCGAGTCTTCTACGAAGCGCTCGGCTGGACAACTCGAGCGGAGCCAGGCGAGGATGTCGTCTTCTTCCAGGCGGGCGGGATGATCGTCGCGCTGTGGAGTCGTGCGCAGCTCGCGGAAGACACGGTTGTCTCAGACGGCGGCGGCTGGGGTGGAGTGACGTTGGCTCACAACGTGCGCTCACCGGCGGAGGTCGACGCCGCACTCGAAGAGGCGGAGGCCGCCGGAGCGACGATCGCGCGTCCCGGCGCGGAGACGTTCTGGGGAGGCTACTCGGGTGTCTTCGTCGACCCGGACGGCCATCCGTGGGAGATCGCCCACAACCCGGGATGGACGCTGGCAGACGATGGCTCTGTGACGCTCTCCTAGGTTTCGCGGGCAGCGTCGACGAGCGCCAACGTGACCTCGACCATCGTCTCGAGATCCTGGACGGCGATGTGCTCAGCAGGCGTGTGGATCTCCATCATTCCGTTCGCGAGATTCACGCAGGAGAGGCCGCGCGCGTTGAAGACATTCGCGTCCGCACCGCCGCCGCTCAGCGCATAGGTCGGCTCGAACCCGGCCGCACGTAACGCGCTGGCGGCGAGCACCACCGGCGGATCGGTCTCACGGAACCTGTAGCCGGGGAAGCTTGGGCGCACCTCGCTCTCGACCTCGCATTCGCCGAGGCTCGCCGCGAACGCCGCTGTCTCCAGCATCTCGCGCACGAGCTCCACGGCCTTGCGCTCGTCGTGCGAGCGAACCTCGGCCGTGAACGAACACCATTCGGGGACGACATTGCGCGCCGTTCCGCCCGTGATCGTCCCGACGTTCGCGCTCGTCTCCTCGTCGATTCGTCCCAGCCGGAAGTCGGCGATCGCACGCGACGCCGCCGCCACCGCTGAACGCCCCTCCTCGGGAAACATGCCTGCATGCGCTGATCGTCCATGGAAGCGGAAATCGAGCAGCCGCCCGTGCGGCGAGCCGAGCACGATCTCCCCGATCGGCGCGCCCTGGTCATAGACGAAGCCGGTCTGGGCCACGAACCTCGTGTGGTCGAAGGCGTCAGCGCCGCGGAGCGACACCTCTTCCTGCGGAGTGAAGAGCAGCTCGATGCCCGCGTGCGGCCGGCTCTCGTCGAGAATCCGCCGCGTCGCCTCGAGCATCACCACGACCGCGGCCTTGTTGTCCGAGCCGAGGATCGTTCCGGCTGCGTTCCGGACGACCCCGTCCTCTCCGACGACCGGATCGATGGACGCGTCCGGAGGAACGGTGTCCGTGTGTGCGCAGAGGAAGATCGGTGTCCCGCCGCTGCCGTTCGAGGCGGGTAGGCGGCAGTAGATATTTCCGGTGTCCCCCTCGAGCCGCGCCGCCGCATCGTCCTCGTCCCACTCGAGACCGAGATCGGTGAGAAACGCGCCCACCCGATCTGCGACCACGCGCTCCTGCCCCGAAGGGCTCGGAGTTGCGCAGAGCTCGACAAACAGGCCGACGAGCGGCGAGGTCAGAGGCTGCTGAACCGACTCCATGGGACTAAGGTACAAGTTGTAACTTGACGTTTCAGGCGAGGATCTCGACGCTTCCGTCCTCGTTCCAGCGCTCGAAGAGGAGTGAACCCCGCTCGACCCGGCCTTCGAGGTAGTCGGCGGCGAGCTCGAGCCAGTGCGTCCGGCGCAGACGGTCGACGGCCTCCTCGATCGGAACGAATCGGGCTTCATGGACGACACCGTCTGGATCGCGCGCACCGATCTCTCCATCCCACGCGTCGACGTCGAACAGCCAGACGGTCACCAAGTAGCCCTCGCCAGAGCCACGATGCTCGGTAAGCTCAGCCGGGCGCAGGTTGTGGATCTGTCGGACGTAGCCGAGCCGCGCAGGAAGGTGGATCGTCAGACCCGTCTCCTCGAGCACCTCCCGCGTGAGCCCTTCAGGGACGAGCTCATCGCTCTCGACGACGCCGCCCGGGAGCGCCCAGAATGGCTCCTCGCCTGGGGCGCCCTGCAGTACGAGCACGATCTCGTCTCCCCGGCGGATGATCGCCGCCGCGACCTGGTGCGCGGGACGCGGACTGATCAAGTGCTCTACGACGCGGCAGCCCGAACGCCCGAGCGCGAGCGTGCACGCTCAAGCGCGGCCGCGACGAAATCGCGGAAAAGCGGCGCCGGGCGCGTTGGCCGCGACTTGAACTCCGGGTGGAACTGGCTCGCGACGAACCAGGGATGGTCAGGGAGCTCGACGATCTCCACCAGCCTCCCTTCCTGGAACGTCCCCGAGATGACCAGCCCGGCGTCGATCAGCTGCGGACGGAGCTCGTTATTGACCTCATAGCGATGGCGGTGCCGCTCGTGGATCACGGCCTCGCCGTAGGCCTCACGTGCGCGTGTTCCGTCTGCAAGCTCGACCGCTTGCGCCCCGAGGCGCATCGTGCCACCGAGATCCTCGATCTCCTTCTGCTCCGGGAGCAGGTCGATGACAGGGTACGGCGTCTCCGGATCCATCTCGGTCGAGTTGGCGCCTTCCATTCCCGCGATGTTTCGCGCGAACTCGGACACCGCGACGTGCATGCCGAGGCAAAGGCCGAGGTACGGGATCTCGCGCTCGCGTGCGACGCGGCAGGCGAGGATCTTGCCCTCCCAGCCGCGTGAGCCGAAGCCGCCAGGAACAAGCACGCCGTCGACCTGCTCCAGCTCTTCGACCGCCTCCTCGTACGACATGTGCTCGGCATCGACCCAGCGCAACCGAATGCGGCAGCCGGCGTGAACACCTCCGTGCTTGAGCGCCTCGTGGACGGAGAGGTAGGCGTCGTGCAGCTTCACGTACTTGCCAACGAGCGCGATCTCGACCTCCTCCTCGAGCTCGCCGCTCCGCTCGGTGAGCTCGCGCCACTCGCCGAGGTCGGCGGCTGACACGTCGATCCCGAGCTTCTCGCAAACGAGCGCATCGAGACCTTCCGCCTGGAGCGTCTCGGGGACGAGGTACACGTCGGAGACATCGGGAGCGGCGATCACCGCCTGCAGATCCACGTCCGCGAAGAGCGCGATCTTGTCGCGGATGTCGTCGGAAAGCGGCTCGGTCGAGCGGCAGACGACGATGTCCGGGTGGATACCGATGCGTCGGAGCTCGTTGACGGAATGCTGCGTCGGCTTCGTCTTCAGCTCGCCTGCGGCAGGGATGAAAGGCACGAGCGTGACATGGAGGTAGAGCACGTTCTCGGGCCCGACCTCGCGCCGGAACTGACGAATCGCCTCGAGGAACGGGAGCGACTCGATGTCGCCCACCGTGCCGCCGATCTCGGAGATGACGACGTCCGCAGGCGAGACCTTCTCCGCACGGCGGATCCGGGCCTTGATCTCGTTCGTGATGTGCGGGATGACCTGGACGGTCGCGCCTAGAAACTCGCCCTTGCGCTCCCGGCGCAGGACGTTGTCCCAGATCGCGCCGGCCGTGTGGCTCGCGTTTCGCGACAGGTTCTCGTCGATGAAGCGCTCGTAGTGGCCGATGTCGAGGTCGGTCTCGGCTCCGTCCTCGGTGACGAAGACTTCGCCGTGCTGAAAGGGGCTCATCGTCCCCGGGTCGACGTTCAGGTAGGGGTCGAACTTCTGCGCAGTGACGGACAGACCGCGGGACTTCAGCAGGCGCCCGAGCGACGCCGCGACGATCCCCTTGCCGAGCGCGGAGACGACACCACCCGTGACGAACACGTACTTGGCCACGGAGTCTCACCGTAGCAGGCGGGTCCGCTGAGGTCTCGGATCTCCGACAGCAGGGGGTGGTTCCCAACCCCCGAGGTCAAGCTGAAGCCTGACCCCCGCTAAGGGTTGCGAGAAACTCCTGGCCACCGAGCATGCGCTCGAGCTCCTCGCGCCGGAGGAGGTCATCGAGCTCCTCGATGCGGGTGTGGGTTGGGTCGCCCGGAACCTTCTCCACGCGGAAGTGGCGGTTGGCGACGCTCGCGATCTGCGGGAGGTGCGTGATCGTGAGCACCTGTGCCCGCTCGGCTAGGCGCTGCAGCGTCGACGCCACCGTGTGCGCCGTCACGCCGCCGATACCCGCGTCGATCTCGTCGAACACGAGAGTCTCTCCTCCCGCGACCGCGGCCAGCGCGAGCGCGATCCGCGAGAGCTCGCCTCCGGATGCGGTCTCGGCCACCGGACCGAACGGCAGGCCCTGATTGGGCCGGATCAAGAAGGCGACCTCGTCCGCGCCACTCGCCCCGGGTTCCCGCTTGCGGAGCTCGGCCAGGAACTCCCCGTCTCCCATTCCGAGACCCTGAAGCTCCTCCGAGACGGCGTCGGCGAACGGGCGCGCCTGCGAGCGCCTCGCCGCGCGGAGCTCCGCCGCGAGCGCGGCTACGCGCGACTCGGCGGCAGCGACCGCGGTGGCCGCAGCCGCGACGGGGTCGTTCCCGGCCGCAGCTTCGTCGAGCTCCGCCCGAGCGGCTCCCGCCCGCTCCAGCAGCTCCTCGAATGAGGCCGCGTCGAAACGACGCTGGAGGTTGGCGATTCTGGCGAGACGTCCCTCGACCCCCTCTAACGCCTCTGGATCTGCCTCGAGCGATGCGAGAAAGCTGTACAGGTCGCTCCCAACTTCCACCAGACGCACTGAAACGTCGCGGAGCTCCGTCGCCACCACCGCCAGCTCGGGTGCGATGCGCTCGAGCGGCGCCAGCACGCGCTCTGCCTGTGCGGCCAGGGACGCCGCGCCGTCGCCTTCCTCGGGCGCGATCGCCTCCACTGCAGTCGCCGCGGCCTCCTCTAGCTCGGCGACATGACGAAGCCGCTCGCGCTGTGTGCGAAGGGCGTCCTGGTCCCCTGGCGCAAGTCCGTCAGTCCCTTCGACCAGTGCTTCGAGCTCGGCGAGGCGGGTCGCGGCTGCATCGGCGTCGCGCGTCAGCTCCTCGTAGCGGCGGCGCGCGGCCGCAAGCTCTCGCCACGCAACACCGGCGTCCCGGCGACGCGCGACCTGCTCAGCACCGCAGAACGCATCCAACACGTCGAGCTGGAAGGATGGGCGCGCGAGTCGGCGCTGCTCGAACTGACCCGACATGGCGATCAGCCGCTCAGCCGCAGCAGCGACATCCTCGCGAGCGACGGCGCGGCCCCACGCGTACGCCCGCGTTCGGCCGTCACCGAAGACGCGGCGTGCGAGCACGAGGCCCGCCTCGCCGTCGGGTCGCAGCTCTGCGAGTGTCGCGACCTCCTCCTCGTCGAAGAAACCGTCGGGGACGTCCAGCTCCGCCTCCACGTACGCCTCGGAGCCGTCGGCGCCAACCGAAGATGCGTCAGCCCGAGCGCCGAGCAAGAGTCCGACGGCCTGCGCGAAGATCGTCTTCCCGGCTCCCGTCTCACCCGTGATCGCGTTCAGCTCGGGCCCGAACGCGAGATCCGCCTCGCGGATCAGGACGAGGTTCTCGATGCGGAGCCTACGAAGCAAAGCTCTGCCGGTACCGGCGCACGAAGGTCGCCTCCGGAAGGGTGG
>Ga0136613_10000941_pt1 | contig 14394 bp, 12 predicted proteins | sample AntDrymUQ2722106_2_FD_106649 | JGI IMG/M metagenome (GOLD analysis project Ga0136613, IMG submission 106649) | Polar desert sand microbial communities from Dry Valleys, Antarctica - metaG UQ272 (21.06) | ecosystem: Environmental > Terrestrial > Soil > Desert | place: Antarctica: Dry Valley... | reverse complement strand
GAGGTCCAAACCCTTCGGCAGCAGTTCGTGGGTCGCGATTGCGGTCCTCATGGTGGCACCACTCCTTGCCCGGCTCGACGGAGCCTAACGGTAAGGCTTATTCACCAGGAACGCGACAGAGCCCAGACTTCACGAGTCGGTCTGGTTTCTGTTCCCGGTCCTACTTGGGGTGCTGGCGTGGACAGGGCTTTGGTTGCGCGATGACCGGTTGCGTGCGCTCTTTTCGCGGTCAAAAGGATAAGAAAAATGCGAGATTATATACTTGACACAGCACATCGCCTCATGTAAACTTCACTTATGAGGCGATTTTTTCTCGGATTTGCGGGACTTTTCAGCAATACTCTTGGCTTCTTCGCGCACCTTCTTGGGGAACAAGTCCTTCATCAGTTCGTCGGTGGTCATATCGGTGGCGCGCTTCTTGCGTCTGGGCATTAGGAGACTCCCCATGTTGAAGGAACAGGACATAAATCTCGTCTCGCTGGTAGAGCGTTACCACAGTGAGGATAGTTGCCGCGCCCGTCTTGAGGAGTTGCGCTGGCCCGCTGGTGTCGAGTGTCCGCGTTGCGGCTCTGCCGGTATCGCCCGGATGGAAGATCGTCGCCAGTATCAGTGCCGCTCATGCCGCTACCAGTTCTCCGTTACCGCCGGGACTATCTTCCACGACTCTCCCCTTCCCTTGTGGAAGTGGTTTCTTGCCGTCTACCTCATTATAGAGTCTAAGAAGGGCATTAGTGCCAACCAACTCAAGCGCACTCTTGGCGTCTCCTACAAGACCGCATGGTATCTGTGCCATCGCATCCGCGCCGCACTCAATGAGGTTGACGCCCAACTCCTCAAGGGCATCGCGGAGGTGGACGAAACGTTCGTCGGTGGCGAGATGCACGGCAACGGCCGGGGCTACAAGGGCAACAAAACGGTCGTTGTGGGCGCGATGCAGCGTGGCGGGAACATCTGCCTCAAGGTGGTTCGGGGCGCGGATCGGGAGACGTTGCACGGCTTCATCCGGGAGAACACCGCCGATGGTACAGAGGCTATCTATACCGACGAATGGCCCGCTTACCGTGGGATTGCGGACGGCGACACCGAACACAAGGCGGTCAAGCATCGCAGCGGCGAATACGCCAGGGGTGAGGTCCACACCAACTCCATAGAGAACGTGTGGTCCCTTCTCAAGCGTTCGATCATCGGTAGCTACCATCAGGTGAGCGCAAAGCATCTTGACGCCTACCTGGACGAGTTGGAGTTCCGCTACAACAATCGGGAGAATCCCTACTTGTTCCGGGACGCGCTGTGCAAGCTGTTGGTCGCGGAAACCTTGCCTTACGCAAGACTTATATCTGATTAGGAGGTGGCGGGTGTTTTGCTATTTCCTGTTTCCATCTAGCAATATCTTCCTGCGTACCCGCGAACCCAATGCCGACGAACGTGCATCGGCGGAACACACAATCCACTACAGCTATTACCCCTTCAGCCATTACTGGCACTTCCGCAATCTCCCAAAACATCGAATTTTCATCTCCACCATAGTCACATCTTTCCAAAATGCCAGCTCCCAGCAGCACGAGCAATGAAGGGCCGTGTATGGTGCAGTCCTCAAAGGTCTTGCCCCTGATAACGATTTTCGCCACGGGGCAGCAGTTCAAGAATACGGAACGACATCCTGCTTATGTGTTTTCTTGAAGCTGCGTCTGACGGCAACTCTTGGGGATGAGGTTTCAGGCCGGTCGTGATCCCAGGCTGTGGTCCCGTAAACACCTGTTCTACAATTTCCGGCTCATTGGCGAGTTCGGCGATGAGTTCCTCGTTTTCGATTCGCAGGTCATCGCGCTCTTGCTCTACCGCAAGAAGTTTTTGTGCCAACCCTTCTTGCTCTTTTGTGTTCGCCCACAACGTTTTTTTCAATCCGTCGCGTTCTTTTTCACCTTCTTGGTACTCTTTGTAGCTAGCCCTGAAAAACGCTTGTAACAATAAGGTCCCCATCAAGACCAAGCCCCACCACCAAGAAACCCCTTGCCACTGTCTTACCAGGGATTCCAGTAAGGGATGGTTAAAGACGACAAGAAAACTCACTACGCCGCCCCCAATAGTAACGAAGCGTTCGATAGGTCCCCACAAGATACCCCAGGTGCGTCGAGCCAATTTATCGCTATACGGATACAGCATTCTTGAATTCTAGTGGGCAGCTTGCCGTGCGTCAAGTATATAATCCCGGATTTCGCAACGCAATAAGTACGATCGCGGATGCTCGCAGCCTAGTAGCTACTATCATCCCGTGCATGGGTGTTGGAAATTCTATGCCACTACTCATGCCTGATGACGAAGCTGAAGAGCAAGACTTGTGGGTGATGTTGGCTGCAATGAACAGCTTTGTAGTTGACTATGTACTTCGGCAGAAGGCGAGTGGTGGAAATCTAAATTACTATGTCCTCAAGCAACTGCCATTTCCGGAGCCAAAGATATTTCACACGAGTGCCTCATGGTTGGCGAGTACTGTAATCAATTGGATCGCCCCGCGCGTCCTCGAGCTCACCTACACCGCGTGGGACCTGGAGCCCTTCGCCCGCAGCTACGACGGCCCGCCGTTCCGCTGGGACCCGGAGCGCCGCTTCCTGCTCCGCTGCGAGCTGGACGCCGCCTTCTTCCACCTCTACGGCATCGGGCGCGACGACGCGGACTACATCATGGGGACCTTCCCCATCGTCAAGCGCAAGGACGAGGCCGCCCACGACGAGTACCGCACAAAGCGCGTCATCCTGGAGATCTACGACCAAATGTCCCGCGCCGCCCAAACCGGCCAGCCCTACCAGACCCTCCTCGACCCGCCGCCAGCGCAGCAAGCCCCCGGCGCGAGCGAACCCGGCCCGGCCACCGTCACGCCCCTGCGCCCCCGGCCAAGCCATCGCCCCGAACGCCGGGACGAGCGCCCCGCCCGAGAAGAGCTTCCATCTTACGACCACGCCGCCGAAGAAAGATCCAGCTACGAGCCCAAACTCCCAGACCACCATGCCCCTGAGCCCGAAGAACAGCCTGACGCCGCTCCCGAAACCGCTCCGGCAGACAAGCTTCGCTCCACAACCGGCGCACCGCAGCACCAGACCCCAGACGAGCCCCAGGATGCTATTGCTCAACCCAACGCGCCCGAGATCCCAAACCTCTACGAAGCCGCTCTCGCCCTCAACGCCTGCGTCCCCGACGGCCAGAAAATCGAGTGCGAGGCTCTGCTCGCTAACGCTGCCCGCGAGCTTGGCCACCCCAGCCTGACAAAAAAGGTTCGCCGAGCCCTCAACCAGGCCCTGAAAGCCGAGCACAACAAAGGCCGACTCCGCACCGACTGGAAGCTCGTTTGGAAATCGAGGAAGAAGTAGGGGAGAGTCCGGCGACAAGGTGGTGGGCGATGACATCAATCGTCTCAACGCAAGAGTGCGTCTTGCACAAGCTTTCAGGCCATGACACTCGACGGCTACAGTGAAGATGCTACGCTCGGCTACACTGACTATCTGAAAGTGTTCTTGACTCACTCCGCTCTGGAGCGGTTCAAAAAGGCGTCGTCCCACGTTTGCGTCCCGACTCCCGGCCCAAAAGAAACCGGTCTCCCTCCCGGATATCGGCAACCTCGCGGCTCTCTTGACACAAGAATAAAGTAGGAATAGATTAAGGTAATAATGTCTTTACATTGAGGATGTAAAGGCGGGGAAGGGATCAGATGATTGATGCACTTGCGGGGGTAAGGCTGGTCCACGGCAGCCCGGTGCCACTGTACCATCAGGCGGCGCAGGCTCTGGAGGCTGCCATCGAGGATGGCCGGTTGCCGAGGGGGAGCAAGCTCGGGGGCGAGGTGGAGTTGGCGACGCGGTTGGGGATCAGCCGCCCTACGATGCGGGCGGCGATGAAACAACTCGTGGACAAGGGTTTGCTCGTCCGGAGGCGGGGCATCGGGACCATGGTCGCGCCCATGCCGGTGAGGCGGTCGGTTGCCTTGACCAGCCTGTATGACGACCTCAAGGAGGCGGGGAGGGAGCCGCGGACCCGGCTTCTCTCGCTGGAGAGGGTCCCGTGTCCGCCGGACGTGGCCGAGCACCTGGGGCTCGAACCCAACGCCACCGTGCTGCGGTTCGACAGGCTGCGGGTGGCGGGGTCGGACCCCATCGCGCTCATGCACAACGTCGTGCCGGATGGGTTGTTGGAGATCGAGGAGAAGGACCTGGAGCGGATCGGGCTGTACGAGATCTTCCGGGGAGCCGGGATCGCGCCCAACATCGCGACGCAACGGGTGGGGGCTCGCAAGGCTGGTGCCGAGGAGGCCGAGCTCCTGGAGGTGGAGCCGGGCGACCCGGTGTTGACCATGACCCGCATAGCGTACGACACCGACGGGCGGCCCATAGAGTACGGCTCGCACAGCTACCCGGCCGAGTCCCACTGGTTCGAGATGATGCGGGTGGATCTGTAAGCAAGAGTTCCACGTCGGGTGGGGACCCGGCGCAGCAAGACCAAGTGCAAATGACCGTCTGGCAAAGACAGGACGGCTGGGGAAAGGGGAAGCGTGGCGAGAGAGATCGGCATAGGAACGGTCAGCTTGGGGTGGATGGGCCAACTGCACACGCGGGCTTATCGTCGTCTGTTCGACCATTACCCCGAATGCGAGCTCGAACCGAGGCTCGTCATAGCGGCCGATGTGGTCGAAGACCGGGCGCGGGACAGCGTCGAACGCCTCGGGTACGAGAGTTGGACCACCGACTGGCGGGAGGTCATCAAACACCCAGAGGTCGAGGCGGTAAGCATCGCCGCGCCGAACTACTTGCATAAGGAAGTCGCCGTCGCGGCGGCACGGGCTGGCAAGCACATCTGGCTGGAAAAGCCGTGCGGAAGGTATCCGTCCGAGACCTTCGAGATCGGACGCGCGGTCGAAGAGGCCGGGGTCAGGAGTATGATCGGCTTGATGTACCGCCACGCCCCGGCGGTGGAGTACGCGAAGGAGCTCATCGCGGCTGGGGAGCTAGGGGAGATCACGCACTACAGGGGCTACTTCCTCGCCGACTATGCCAGCGACCCGAACGGTGCCCTGACCTGGCGATATAAGCAAGAGGGCGCGGGCCTCGGGGTGCTCGGGGACATCATGCCCCACACGGTGGACATGGCCCAGAACCTCCTCGGTCCCATCGAGAGTGTCTCGGCCCAGATGGAGACCTTTATCCGGGAGAGGCCGGAGGCGCCGGAGGGAATGGGAACGGGCCACTTCGTGGTCCAAGACGGAGAGATGGGGACGGTGGAGAACGAGGACTACGTGGGCGGCCTCGTTCGGTTCGAGAACGGCGCCCGCGGGACGATAGAGAACAGCCGGACCTGCATCGGGCCGCACGTCAGGATGAGCTTCGAGGTCAACGGCACGCGCGGCACCCTATCCTGGGACTTCCAGCGCCTCAACGAGCTGGAACTGTACAGGCCGGACGGGACGAGCGACCGAGGCTACAGGACGGTCCACGCCGCGCCCGGCATGGGGGACTTCGCCAACTTCCAACCCGGCGCGGGCATCTCGATGGGCTACGACGACTTGAAGGTCGTCGAGGCCGAGCGGTTCCTCTCCTCCATAGCAGACGGCCGCCAGCGAGCGGCGAGCATCCACGACATCGTCTCGACTATGCGGGTCGTGAACGCGATAGACCGTTCGTGCGACACGGGCCGCTGGGAGGACGTCGGGGAGTTCGCTGAAGCGTCTGACCTGCAGGCGACGACGGGCGCGCCGGATCAAGGGCGAAGCGTGAACGGGCCAGACCTCGTCTGCATCGGACGCACCAGCGTGGACCTCTACGCCGAGCAAGACGGGTCAAAATTGGAAGATGTCCAATCCTTCCGCAAGTACGTGGGCGGGAGCGCGACGAACATCGCGGTCGGCACGGCCCGGCTCGGGGTAAAGAGCGCCATGCTCACTCGCATCGGAGACGAGCACATGGGACGCTTCGTGCGGAAGACCCTGGCCGCGAACGGGGTTGACGTTAGCCAGGCCCGGTCGGACCCGGAGAAGCTCACGCCCTACGTCCTGCTCGCCGTTCGGGCGATAGAGGATTTCCCCAGGATCTTCGCCTACGGTGACGCCGCCGACCTCGCCATTGAGGAAGAAGACGTGGCCCCCGAGTTCATAGCCTCCTCCAAAGCGCTGCTCGTAACGGGTACGCCCTTCTCGCGGCCAGGGGCCAGGGCCGCTTCCGCAAAGGCGATAGACGCGGCGCGGCAGAGCGAAACGAAGGTAGTTTTCGACCTGGACTACCGCCCCGTCTTCTGGGGCGTGGCCTCCCACGAGCAGGGCGGGGAGATGTTCGTCGCCAGCGAGGAGGTTACTGAGGTCTACCGCTCCGTGCTGCCGGACTGCGATCTCGTCGTCGGCACCGAAGAAGAAATCAGGATCGCCGGCGGCTCGACGGACACCCACGAGGCGCTCCTGAGCATCCGTGGCCTCTCCGAAGCGACCATCGTGCTCAAGGTTGGCGCGATGGGGGCGATAGTCTTCCCCGGAGACATACCGGAAGACCTCGAAGACGGTGTCAAGGTTCCGGGCTTCCCAGTGGAGGTGTTCAACTCCGTGGGCGCGGGAGATGCCTTCATGAGCGGTTTCCTGAGCGGCTGGCTGCGCGAGGAGCCGCTGGAGGAGTGCCTGCGCCTCGGCAACGCCTGCGGTGCCATCGTCGTCTCCCGGCACGGATGCTCCCCGGCCATGCCGACAAGCGAGGAGCTGGAGTATTTCCTGGAGCTTGAGGAGAAGCTGCGGCGTCTGCGCGAAGACGGATGGCTGGATCACCTCCACCGGGCGACGACCCGCAACGACCCGGAGGAGTTGCGGGTGCTGGCCGTGGACCACCGCTGGCAGCTCGAAGAAGCGGCCGACGAGCTCGGGGTTGATCGCGGGTGCCTGCGGGAGCTCAAGGTGCTTCTGGGGCGTGCGTTCCGGCGCGTGGTCGAAAAAGACGAGGCGGCCGGCGTGTTGCTCGACGACGTCTACGGGGACAAGGCGTTGGAAGAATTGACGGGGAGTGGGGCTTGGATCTCCCGGGCCGTCGAGGTGGCGAAGAGCCGACCAGTCGAGTTCGTCGGCGGGCCGAACATCGCCGCCACCCTGCGCGCCTGGCCCGAGGAGCACGTCGTCAAGTGCAACCTGTACATGCACCCGGAAGACGACGCGGAGACGAGGAAGATCCAGGAGCAGAGGGTCATCCAACTCTACGACGCCTGCCTTGCGAACGACCGGCAACTGCTGCTGGAGGTCCAGGCGACGCCGGGGACCAGTTACGACGGTGACAGCGTGGCGGAGTTGCTGGAGCAGTTCTACGAGATCGGGGTGCGTCCGGAGTGGTGGAAGATACCGCCGAATCCGGCCCCTGCGGTCTGGGCCAGGATCGGGGACGTTGTCAGGAAGCACGACCCGTACTGCGCGGGGCTGCTCGTACTCGGGCAGGCGATGGAAGAGGAGAAGCTCGCCGAGAGCTTCGCCGCCGCTGCCTCCGAGCCGTTGTGTCGAGGGTTTGCCATCGGCCGGTCCATCTATGGCGAGCCGGGCCGCCGCTGGCTGGCCGGCGAGATAGACGACGAGGAACTGGTCTCCTCGGTCGCTGAGAGGTACGGGCGCATGAACGCGCTCTGGCAAAACAGGAGCGAGCAGCACGCACGGCAGGGTGAGGCGGGATGACCGTCCCGTCAGGCAAGCACACTGAACAGAAGGGGGACTAAGTGGAGAACGCTGAGAAGCGCGGGGGCGACGGGAGAATACTGGTCGGCGTTGTCGGGACCGGTGGCATGGGCGGGATGCACGCGCATTGCCTGCACCGGAAGGTAGCGGGGGCGCGGGTGGCGGCCGTCTCTGACGTAGACGCCGAGCAGGCTGGGAAGGTTGCGGAGGAGTGCGGGGGCGCCGCCGTCTTCGGGGACGCGGTGGAGATGATTCGGGACGATGGAGTCGAGGCCGTCGTGATCGCCTCCCCAGACCCCACGCACGCCGAATTGGTGCTCGAATGCCTCCGGCTCGGAAAGCCCAACCTGTGCGAGAAACCGCTCGCGACGAGCCCGGAGGAGGCGATGGGCGTTGTAGAGGCGGAGGTGGAGCTCGGCCGGAAGCTTGTGCAGGTCGGCTTCATGCGTCGCTACGACCCGCAGCACGTGGACGTCAAGGACGTGGCCGCTTCAGGAGCTATCGGACGGCCGGTTCTGTTCAAGGGATGGCACAGGAACGCGGAGATTCCCACCGGTGCGGACTCCGGGTGGGTCGTCATCAACTCCGCGATCCACGACCTCGACTCGGCCCGGTGGATGTTAGACGCGGAGATCAAAGAAGTCTACGTCTGCGGCCTGAACACGACCGGATCGCGGGAGGGCGAGTTCGACCTGCAGCTCATACAGCTCTCCCTGACCGGCGGACGCCTGGCGACGATAGAGGTCAACGTGGATGCAGGCTACGGCTACGAGGTAGGCGTCGAGGTCGTTGGCGTGAGCGGCACGGCCTACACCGCGCCTCCATCCGGCGCGGTCGTGCGCCTGGACCGGGTGTCTTCCCAGAACGTCGAGGCCGACTGGCTGGAGAGGTTCGAGGCAGCTTACAATATCGAGCTTCAGCAGTGGGTGGAGTCTATAAACAACGGCTATCCGACTGGACCGGACGCCTGGGACGGATATGCGTCGCTCGTGGCTGCCGAGGCGTGCATCGCTTCCATTAAGTCCGGAAAGCCGGAGAGTGTGCCGGTGCCGGAGAAGCCGGTACTCTACGAGAAGGAAGGATCGGTGGTCCGGTGAGCCGGCGCATCGCGGGGGCCCCGGTCTCGTGGGGGATCATCGAAATCCCGGACTGGGGCTACCAGATGCCTGCCGAACGGGTACTAAAGGAGGCGGCGTCGCTCGGCCTCGGGGCCGTAGAGGCCGGCCCCGAGGACTTTCTACCGTCTGAACCTTCCAAGGTCTCAGACATCCTGGCCCGGTATGGCCTGAAACTCGTCGGAGGGTTCGTGCCAGCCGTGCTGTACGATCCGGACCAGCGCGAGGAGGAGTTGGCCCACGTCGAGGAGCGGGCAGAGTTCTTCGCTGCGGCCGGTGCCGACGTGGTGGTCCTGGCCGCTATGGCGGGATCTGAGAGCTACGAGGAGGTCGTCGAAATCGACGAGGGCTCGTGGAGGACGCTCTTCGAATCTTTGAAATCGGTGGAGGAGATCTGCGACCGGCGCGGCATCGCGGTCTCGCTGCACCACCATTACGGAACCGTGATCGAGCGCGACGACCAACTCAAACGCTTCCTGGAAGGCTCGGAGATGGGGCTCTGCCTGGACACCGGGCATCTTGTCATAGGGGGCAGCGACCCCGTCGAGATCGCCGATCTCGCGGGATCCAGGGTCAATCACGTCCACCTCAAGGACGTAGATCTCGAGGTGGCCGGAAGGCTCGCCGCCAGAGAATTCAGCTTCAAGGAGGCCGCGCAGAAGAATGCGTTCCGACCTCTCGGTGACGGCGACGTGGACGTCGGCGGGGTAGTGGACCGGCTCGAGAGCTCGGACTATACCGGCTGGTACGTGCTGGAGCAGGACTCCGTGGTCGAGACCAAGCCGGACGAGGGCGAGGGTCCTGTTGTCGAGGTGCGCAAGAGCCTCGATTACCTGAGAGAGAAGTTGTAGCCGGAGACCAAGAGGAGGAGGCCCGATGACGGTTCGGTTAACGATGGCCCAGGCGCTGGTCCGCTTCCTGGCGAACCAGTACGTCGAGCGCGACGGCGAGGAGCAACGCTTCTTCGCTGGCTGCTTCGGCATCTTTGGGCACGGCAACGTCGCAGGCGTAGGCCAGGCGCTGCTTGAGTACGAAGACGACCTGACCTACTACCAATCGCGCAACGAGCAGGCGATGGTCCACACGGCGACCGCCTACGCCAGGCAGAAGAATCGTCTGCAGACCTTCGCCTGCACATCATCCATCGGCCCCGGCGCGACCAACATGGTCACGGGAGCCGCGCTCGCCACCATCAACCGCCTGCCCGTCCTGTTGCTGCCCGGCGACGTCTTCGCCTCGCGCGGGCCTGACCCCGTACTGCAGCAACTCGAAGCACCGCATGACGGGGATCTTTCGGTCAACGATGCCTTCAGGCCAGTCTCCAGGTACTGGGACAGGATCAACCGTCCGGAGCAGATCATCCCCGCCGCCCTCGCCGCCATGCGCGTCCTGACAAACCCCGCCGAGACGGGCGCCGTAACCCTCGCCCTGCCCCAGGACGTCCAGGCCGAAGCCTACGACTACCCTGAAGAGTTCTTCGAGAAGCGCGTCTGGCGCATCACGCGCCCCGTACCCGACGCGGCGGAGCTCGAGCGTGCCGCAGAGCTCATCCGGGACGCCCGGCGGCCCATGATCGTGGCCGGAGGAGGCACGATCTACTCCGAAGCCACGGAAGCCCTCCGAGCCTTCACGGAACGTACCGGCATCCCGGTAGCCGAGACGCAGGCTGGCAAGGGCTCGATGCCCTACGACCACCCACTCGCCCTCGGGGCCGTCGGAGCGACCGGCACTTTCGCCGCGAATCGCGCCGCGCGAGAGGCCGACGTGGTGATCGGTGTCGGCACTCGCTGGAGCGACTTCACAACAGCCTCCAAGACCGCCTTCCAGAACCCCCACGTGCGGTTCGTGAACGTGAACGTCGCCGACCTCGACGCCGCCAAGCACGCTGGCATCGGGCTCGTCGGGGACGCCCGCGCAACCCTGGACGCCCTCGACGTAGCCCTCGCCAGCTACGAGGTGGACGCCGCGTGCCGGGAGGAGAGTGGGAAGGCCAACGCCGAATGGGACGCCGAAGTGGAGCGGTTGTATACGCTAGGCTACGGGCCGTTGCCGGCGCAGAGCGAGGTCATAGGGGCGGTCAACTCATTCTCGGAGCCCGAGGACGTGGTGGTTTGCGCGGCGGGGTCTATGCCGGGGGACCTGCACAAGCTATGGCGGACGCGCGACCCGAAAGGCTATCACGTCGAGTACGGCTACTCTTGCATGGGCTACGAGATAGCGGGCGGCCTCGGCGTCAAGATGGCGGCCCCCGAACGCGGGGTCTACGTCATGGTCGGCGACGGCTCGTATTTGATGATGAACGCCGAGATCGTCACCTCCATCCAGGAAGACAAAAAGCTCACCATAGTCCTCGTGGACAACTCCGGGTTCTCTTCCATAGGTTCGCTCTCCCGCTCCGTCGGAGCCCAGGGCTTCGGTACCCAGTACCGTTACAGGGAAAATGGCTCCATCGGCCTGGACACAGAGGATGCGCCCGGCGACGTGTTGCCGGTGGACCTGGCACAGAACGCCGAGAGCCTGGGGGCGCACGTCATCCGGGCGAAGAGCGTCGGCGAGTTGAAAGGCGCTTTAGCGGAGGCGAAGGGATTGAACCGGACGGTCGTCATACATATTGCCGTGGACCGCTACGAGGGCGTGCCGGACTACGAGTCATTCTGGGACGTGCCGGTTGCTGAGGTCTCGGGGATGGAGTCCGTTGGCGCGGCCTACGATGAGTACGCGAAGAACAGGCAATCGGAGCGCCGTTACCTTCGGGGAGGAGATTGAGATTGTGTCGGATCTTATAGTGAGCATCAACGAGAGGCCGGACGAGGACGGGAGCGTCGTGAAGGTCACGCCTGAGTCCGCAGGCTGGGAGTACGTCGGCTTCGAGGTACTGCGGCTCGCGGATGGAAGGACCGTCGAGCGCCACACGGACGCCGAGGAGATCTGCCTGGTGGTCCTCTCCGGCTACTGCAACATCTCCACGTCCGACGACGAGTGGAGGGGTATAGGGGAGCGTGAAACCGTCTTCGAGGGGCCGCCGTACGCACTCTACCTATCGCCGGGGACAGACTACAGCATCGAGGCCGTGAGCTACCTGGAACTGGCGGTCTGCTCGGCGCCCAGCGTCCCTGGGATGGAACCCTTCGATCCCCTACTCATCAGGCCAGAGGACATCGAGGTCGAGGTGCGTGGCTCCGGGAGCGCGGAGCGGCGCATACACCCTATCCTGATGGATGATCGGCCTGCCGAGCGGTTGCTCGTCGTCGAGGTCCTCACGCCGAACGGGCACTGGTCGAGCTACCCGCCGCACAAGCACGATCAGGACGACCTGCCGAACGAGAGTTATTTGGAGGAGACCTACTACCACAAGATACAACCCGTCCAGGGCTTCGCCGTCCAGCGGGTCTACACGGAGGACCGCTCGCTCGACGAGACGATGACCGTACACGACGACGACACCGTCCTCGTGCCCCGCGGCTACCACGCTGTATCGGCGCCCCCAGGCTACGACCTCTACTACCTCAACGTCATGGCCGGCCCCGTGCGCGAGTGGAAGTTCAAGAACGACCCGGATCACGAGTGGCTGCTGGGGTAGCGGCGGAGAGGAGCAGGGCATGGACGGCGAAGGCGGAAAGACTGCGACGAAAAGGGCCATCTCGCGCCGCGAGTTCCTGAAGATCGGGGGCGCCGGGATCGCGGGTGTGACCCTCACTGGGGTTGCCGGGTGTGGCGGAGGCGGGCAGTCTGGGGGCTCGAGGGAGTTGATCTTCAGCTCTTCGACGGACGACACGGGGACCGCGAAGAAGCTCGTGGATAAGTTCAACGAGCAGAACAAGAGCAGGATCCAGGTCGAGTTCCGTCCCGGCAACGCCGATACTGGGCAGCGCTTCGACCAGCTCAGGACGCAGTTCCAGGCCGGTGGGGAGGATCTCGACGTCATACTCGGGGACGTCATTTGGACGGCGCAGTTGGCGGCGCAGGGCTGGATCTCCGACCTCTCCGACCGCTTCACCGAAGACATGCGCGCGGACTATCTTCCCGGCTCCGTCGAGGCCGTGACCTACGAAGGCAAGATCTACGGTGTGCCGTGGTTCACCGACACCGGCCTTCTCTACTACCGCAAGGATCTGCTGGAAGATAACGGCTTCTCCGGCCCTCCAAAGACCTGGGACGACCTGAAACAGATGACGGAAGAAGTCCGTCAGGGCTCGGGAACTAGGTTCGGCTACGCCTTCCAGGGGGCGAACTACGAGGGCGGCGTGTGCAACGGCTTGGAGTTCATCTGGACGCACGGTGGCGAGGCGTTGGACCCCGAAGATCCCACCAGGGTGCTCATCGGCGGCCCCGAGGCGGTCGCCGGGCTCGCCGAGTACCGGTCCATGATCTCCGACGGCGTGGCGCCGGAGACGATGAGCGTCTACAAGGAGGACGAGTCGGCCGGAGCGTTCTTGAGGGGAGACGCCGTCTTTATGCGCAACTGGCCTTACGTGTACGATCTCATCAGCGACCCCGCCCAGTCGAAGGTCAGGCCCGAGCAGGTCGGTGTCGCCGAGCGCCCCTCGTCGGATGGCGAGCCGGGCAACGGCACTGTCGGGGACCAGCCGTACTACATCAGCGCGACCTCCGCGAACGCGGACGCGGCCTGGGAGTTCATCCGGTTCATGACGGCGCCCGAGCAGCAGGTGTTCCGGGCGACCGAAGGATCCCATCCGTCAGGCGATCGAAGAGGGCTGGGTAGCAGTGCAGCCTCTATACGCCGATTCCGTAGAATACGGCATCTTTCTCGAGCTACGGGCGAAGGGCTTCGGTTTGGGGGAGGCCTCCTCGATTGCGGCTTGCTCGACGAGCAGGACGTGGGTCTTCGTGAGCGACGATCTTGATGCTCGTCGCGAGGCTAGTCACCGGGGCGTGGGGTGGTCGGCACCTATGGGGTACTGGCTCGCTGGGTGGCCGAGGACAGGATGGACCTCAAAGAAGGCAATGCGTTGCTCAGGCGGATGATCGCTTTCGGCTTCCGGTCGCACTCAGACGACCTGCGTGAGGAGAGCGAAAGACTAAAGTCTCGCTGGTGAACCTCATGAATCATCCAGCGACCTCTTCCCAAGGAACAAAGTGCTCGCGACCTTTGCGCGCATTGCTTGGAAGAGGCCAGCTGAGATTGCCAAGGCCACTAACCATAACTCTTATTTCACCCGCTTCGCCAACGGCCGACGAGGGCGGGGGCGAGGACTCGACCGACGGCACGATCCGGAGCCAACAACCGTACCAATTGCGGTCAAATGGTGTTTCGGCCCTCGACGAATACGTCGAGAACAAAGTAAAAAGTCCCGCTTTTGCGGGACTTTCTGGGGCGCGCTCGGCAGGACTCGAACCTGCGACCTCCTGATTCGTAGTCAGGCACTCTATCCAGCTGAGCTACGAGCGCATCCGAGAGCTCATGATATCGTCCGAATGAGCTTTACTCAAGGCTCGTGTGCTTATCTGATATTTTTGGAGATATACTGCGGGGGATGATTCTGGAGAATATGGGGAGAAATTCGCGGAACATCGGGAGCCTGGCGCATTGAGCGCGGTGGTTCTGTTGGTGATCGGGGACGACGAGGAGCGGCTGCACCTGCG
>Ga0136613_10000938_pt1 | contig 14397 bp, 13 predicted proteins | sample AntDrymUQ2722106_2_FD_106649 | JGI IMG/M metagenome (GOLD analysis project Ga0136613, IMG submission 106649) | Polar desert sand microbial communities from Dry Valleys, Antarctica - metaG UQ272 (21.06) | ecosystem: Environmental > Terrestrial > Soil > Desert | place: Antarctica: Dry Valley... | reverse complement strand
GCTTGATCGGAAATCCCGTTGACCGGGTGACGGCTGCGCGCGTTAACGGCATCTTCACGCGCCGGGGCTAGTCTCAACCCGTGTTCCGTGGGTTGACGCTTCTCCTTCTGGGCTCGCTCGCGCTCCTCGCGGCGGCGGCCGAGGCGCGCCCCAATCCTCTCTCCCGGCTCCACACGGAGCCGCTCGTGGAGGTCGTGGTCGAGCTCGAGCAGCGCCCGCTCGGCACGACCCGCTGGCTGGCAGGCCGCGACGTGCAGGCCAGGACGATGGCCTCCGCACAACGCCGGGTGGAACGGCGGATCGCATCCGCGTTGCCCAGGGCGGAGATCCGCTGGCGCTACCAGGTCGTCGCGAACGGCTTCGCCGTGGTCGTCCCGAGGAGCCAGATCCGACGCCTCGACTCCATTGCCGGAGTCGAGCAGATCTATCCGAGCGTGCGCTACGTGCGCCGCCTCGACCGGGGGCCGCAGCAGATCGGCGCGCCGGCACTCTGGCAACCGGGCCTCTCGAATGCGGGGGAAGGGATCAAGATCGGGATCATCGACGAGGGAATCGACCAGACGCATCCGTTCTTCAGACCCCAGGGTTATGCGATGCCCCCGGGCTACCCGAAGGGCCAGACGGCGTACACGACGGCGAAAGTGATCGTCGCCCGCGCCTTTCCACCCGCCCGGCCCACGTGGAAGCACGCGTCGAAGCCCTTCGACCCTGAGCTTTCCTCGCACGGCACGCACGTGGCCGGGATCGCGGCCGGGAACGCGGACACACCCGCCAACGGCACGCGCATCTCCGGGGTCGCCCCTCGCGCCTTCCTCGGCAACTACAAGGCCTTGACGATCCCTACCGACGCAGACGTCGGACTCGACGGGAACTCGCCCGAGCTCGTCGCGGCAATCGAGGCTGCAGTGAAAGACGGGATGGACGTGATCAATCTCTCCCTCGGCGAGCCCGAGATCGAACCGGGCCGCGACATCGTCTCCCGCGCCCTCGCGGCCGCCGCCCGCGCCGGTGTCGTTTCTGTTGTCGCTGCAGGCAACGATTTTGGGGAGTTCGGTCGCGGCTCCCTCTCCTCTCCGGGATCGACTCCCGAAGCGATCACCGTGGGTGCCGTCACCACCTCTCGCTCGGGCCCCCCCAACGTGATCGCCGGCTTCTCGTCGAGCGGCCCGACCCCGCTCTCGCTCCAGTTGAAGCCGGAGGTCAGCGCACCGGGTGCCAATGTTCTCTCCGCCGCACCGCAGGGCGCGTACACGACCTTGTCGGGGACGAGTATGGCCGCGCCCCACGTCGCCGGCGGCGTCGCACTCCTGCGCCAGCGACATCCCACCTGGACGCCGGCGCAGATCAAGTCCGCCCTGGCTCTGACAGGAGATCGGGTCTTCGCAGGCGACGGGCGCACGATCGAGGCTTCGACGGTGCGCGAGGGTGGCGGTGTCGTGAACCTGCCGCGCGCCAACGATCCGCTCCTGTTTGCGGCGCCGGTCGCTCTCTCGTTCGGACACGTCCTCCCTACCGCCTCCGTCGCACGATCGGTGACTCTCAGTGACGCGGGCGGCGGCCTGGGCGAATGGGCGGTGACGGTCGAGCAGCAGACCGGCGCGACCGGGGCGACCATCGGCGTTCCCCCGACGGTCTCCGTTCCGGGCTCGCTGCCCGTGACCGTGGCGACTGCCGGCGCACCGGAGGGAGAGCTCGCAGGCTTCGTCGTCCTCACCCGAGGTGCCGAGCGGCGGCGCATTCCGTACTGGCTCCGTGTCTCGAGCCCGGCACTCGCTCGAGCGAAGCCGCTGCCGTTGACGCGTCAGGGCGTCCATCGCGGCACGACGCGCGGCGGCACGTCGCTCGTCGCCCGCTACCGCTATCCCGAGAGCCCGGTCGGTCTCGGCTTCGCCACCGACCTGGCCGGGCCCGAGCGGGTGTACCGCGTGCGCCTCTTGCGACCCGCGGCGAACTTCGGCGTCGTGGTGCTCGACACGGCTCCCGGTGTCGCGGTCGAGCCGCGCACCGTTCTCGCCGGCGACGAGAACCGGCTCACCGGCTACCCCGCGCTTCCCTTCAACCTGAACCCATACCTCCGCATCTTCCGCCAGCACGTCCCCGTCTCGGGTGCAATCCTGCCCGGCCGCGGCAGCTACGACGTCGTCTTCGACACCCCGGCCGACGGCAAGCCGGGCCCGTTCACGTTCCGCTTCTGGATCGGCGACACGGCACCACCGACGATCGCGCTGCGCTCGCGCGCGGTCAACCGCGGCACGCCCCTCGTCGTTCGCGTCGCCGACGGCGGCTCCGGGGTCGATCCGGACTCACTCGTCGTGCGCATCGACGGCAGTGACCGGCCCAGTGTCTCCGTGGGGGCCAGTGCCTCCGTGGGCGACGGTGCCCCGGTGGGGATCAGTGCGCCGGTCAGGGTCCGTACGGCCGGCCTGCGCCGCGGCCGACACACGCTCTTCGTGCAGATCTCGGACTACCAGGAGTCGCGCAACATGGAGAATGTCGCCCGGATCCTCCCCAACACGCGGACGCTTCGAGCCCGCTTCACCGTACGCTAGTTCCCGCGGCCGGACAGGGGGGCCGTCAGCGCCGGTCCCGCTCCTCGATCGTGGGGAGCTCGGCGAGGTCGCGCTGGACGCTTTCCTCGAATTCCTCCGTCTCGGAGCGGACAAGCTTCAGGTTCGACTTCCGCCTCTGGCGCTCGCGCGTCCGGCGCGCTTCGCCGCCAAAGCGACTGCCGCCGAGCGGATTGCCGAGCCGCGGCCATTCGGCCCCGATCACCACCGCGATCGCGAGCGCGAGCAGGACGATGAAGGGCCAGCTCACGCCTCCGATTCTACCCTCCCGTGCACCAGGCGACCGTCTCGCACAGAAAGAGCCGCCGTGCAGCGCGTTCTGGATCAGTTGGGCCGCGGAACGGCTCCTTCAGGGAACATCGCGGTCAGAGCCACCGCCCCCGGGCTCCGGCCCTGCGCCGACGGACAGCTCCACCAGCTCGAACCGATCGACGTCGACGAGCCCCCGGTCGGTCAGCTTCAGGCTCGGGATCACAGAGAGCGCGAGGAATGCCAGCGACTGAAACGGCGATGGGACGTCGGAACCGAGGTCGTGCACGGCTGACACCGTTGCCTCGCTACCCGCAATCACCTCGTGCAGGGGACGGTCGGACAGGAGGCCCGCGACAGGGAGCGGCAGCTCCGCGGTGACTCGTCCTCCGTCGACGACGACGAGGCCGCCTCCGAGCTCGGCGACCCGAGCTGCCGCCACGACCATGTCCGCGTCGGTCATGCCGACGACGACGAGGTTGTGCGCATCGTGGGAGAACGTCGAGGCGAAACCACCGCTCCGCAGCTGGAAACCGCGCACGAACCCGAGCCCGATCCGGCCGGTGCCCAGATGCCGCTCGATCACCGCGATCTTCGCGAGGTCGCGCTCCGGATCGGCCTGGGCCAGACCGTCCACTGTCCGAAGCTCGTCGATGAGAGCCTCGGTGACGATCTGCCCAGGTACGAGTCCGATCACGCGGGCGCCGCCGCCGGTCCAGGGCACCGCGAACTGACGCGCCGCGACGGGTCGCAGACGCACGCTCTGCCGAACCCACTCAGGCACGGGCGTCGGGACGATCTCTTCAATGGGCCTGCCGCCCTTCAGCACGAGTTGTGGGACGAACCGCTCGAGGTCGGGCAGCAGCAACAGGTCGGCCTGGTACCCGGGCGCGATCGCACCGAGGTGCTCGAGCCCGTGCCAGAGCGCCGGGTGGTGCGACGCCATCGTGAGCGCGTCAGCGGGTGAGACACCCAATGCGACGGCATCCCGGACGATCGCATTGACGTGCCCGTCCGCCGCGATGTGCTCCGGCTCACGGTCGTCGGTGCAGAACGCCATCCTGTGCGGCCCGAATTCGGCGACGAGCGGCACCAGCGCCCGGAGGTTCTGCGCGGCTGAGGCCTCGCGGATCAGCAGCCACATGCCCGCCCGCAGGCGCGCACGCCCCTCCTCGGCGGTGAAAGCCTCGTGGTCGGAGCGGATGCCCGCGGCCGCGTAGGCCTGGAGATCGCGCCCGAGCAAGCCAGGCGCATGACCGTCGGCGCGGCCGGCACCGAAGATCGTGAGCTTGGCGAGCTCTTCCGGCTCACCTGCGACGACCCCAGGGAAGTTCATCATCTCGGCGAGGCCGATCATGCGCGTCCGCCGCAGCATGCTCTCGAGATCGCCCGGTCCAAACGGTCGCCGCGGCGACTCGAACCGCGATGCCGGCACGCACGAGGATGCGGTGAAGAAGACGTCGAGCGGCAGGTCTTCACAGACGTCGACGAGCCAGTGCACGCCGTCGGTGCCGAGGACGTTCGCGATCTCGTGCGGATCCGCCACCACAGCAGTCGTGCCGAGCGGGAGCACGAGCCGCGCAAACTCCGACGGCAGGAGCTTCGACGTCTCGAGATGCAGATGCGCGTCGATCAAGCCGGGCACGACGTACGCGCCGTGGGCGTCGATCGTCTCGACGCCGTCGTAGGAGCCGAGGCCGGCCACCGTGCCGTCGCAGACAGCGACGTCCTCCTCCAGCCACTCCCGTGTGAACACCGACAACACACGCCCGCCTCGCACGACGACGTCGGCCGGCTCGTCCCCCCGCGCGACAGCGAGGCGACGTGACAGATGACCAGTCACGTGGCCCTGGGGTCTCGAGCCTCGCGTTCGTTCTCCGGTCGCACCCGACCCCTTGCCTCGTCGCCGAACCTACCGAAGCTTAGCCTGGATCTCTGCTTCGCTCTCAAACAGTCCTTGTCCGGAAACGAATGGTGTTCATGCGTTACGACCCAACGCCCGCGTTCCTTACGCAGCCCGACAGTGAGGCGCAGGCGGTTGTCGGGGTCTTCGTGCAGTTCCGCTGGCGTTCCGCAGCGCAACAATGCGTGCGCGAAGCCGACCTCGACGCCCGCGGTGACCTCGAGCGAGACGATCTCGAACGAGGCGCCCTGTTTCTGCCATTTGAAGAAGGGAGGCCACGTCTGACGACATGCGTCGAGGCCCCGCACGCCCTCGCTCGGTGGCGGCACATCGAAATCACGATGTCCTCGGAGTGATCGGCGAGAACACCTTCCAGCTCACCTTCGTGCACCGCCTTCGCCCAACGCTGGATCAGTGCCCGGATCTGTCTCTCAGCATCGGTCAAGACCTCGTCCTTTCGAAACTGCCGACACGTCGGCGGGTTCGGGTGCGGATGTGCACGGAGTAGCGACCCCGCCACGCCCGCAACTCATCGCCTCCACGAAGCGGCTAGAGGGTCGATGGGAAACTCGGGAGTGCGCGGGGATGAGCCAGACCAAGGGGTTTTGCCGGGTCGGGCGCGGTGCGTAGTGGTGCTACGGGCAAGCCCGAGCCGGCGAAACCGCGCCGTGTCTGGCACACCAGCCGTGCGTGCGAGAGTTTCAATCAAGCCTCTAGTACACGCGTAACTGGAGCCGGGAGAGCGGCTCGCCGCCGGCTGCGGTGACGAGCCAGGTGTCCTGCATGTAGAGGCAGGCCCGCCCGTCGGCCGCGATCGCGTGGGGATGCAGAGAGAAGACCATGTCCGCTGCGAGCTCCGTCTCGACGCCCTCGCCGAGCTTCGGGTGCTCGATCATCGTCATCCCGATCGAATGGCCGGTGACATGACCGAGGTGGTAACCGCGATCGGTGAAGCCCTTCGACACCGCGCGGTGCACGTCGTGCGCGGTTGCACCGGGTCGAAGCGCCGTCCGCGCAGCGTCGTGGTACTCCTCGTACGCCTCGAGCATCCGCAGGGTCTCCGCGTCCGCCTGTCCGATCGCCCGCGACACCTCGACCCAGTGCATCCCCGGCCCGGCGACCTCGAGCGAGGGCAGCACGAAATCGCCGAGGCGGGTGCCCGCCTTGGCGATCGCGAACTTGGGCCCGATCAACACCATGTTCATGGTCAGCCGCCCACAGCCCCGCTCCACGAACAGCTCCTCCGCGGGCGCCATCACCTCGGCAGCCGTCCGTCCAGGCTCGAAGGCGGCGAGGAAGGCCTCGAAGCCGTCTTCGTTGATCCGAACGCTCTCGCGCACCGACTCGAGCTCTGCCTCGCTCTTGACGGCGCGCGCGAGGTCGAACTCGACGTCGAATGAGACGAGCTCGAGCTCGTCGAGTGCACGAAAGTCGCGCACGCTCATGATGTAGTCGAGCCCGTACACGCCGACACGGCGCCAGCCGCGGTCCCTCGCGATGGAGGCGATGTGCTCTCCGGGCCGGTCGTGGAAGACCTGCTCGAGCTGGGCGGTGTCGTGCTCGCCGACGTACCGCGCCTCGGTCGGGAAGACGATCTGCGGCTCCCCGCCGGCAGGCACGACGACATAGGCGTAGCGGTGGACGATCTGGAACCCGGAGAGGTAGGTCACCGAGCCCTCGAACCCGCTGTACTCGCTCCCGGAGACGACGAGGGCGTCGAGCTCGTGCTCGGCCATGGCCGCGCGAACGTTGACATACCTGCGCTCTAGCTCTGCGTCCACGCTGCTTCAACTCCTTTGATCAGGGCCACCACGGCCTCGTTGAGCGGCGTCGGGACTCCGTGCTCGCGCCCGAAGCGGACGATGCCGCCGTTCAGGTAGTCGATCTCGGTCTGCCGTCTCGCCTCGACGTCCTGGAGCATCGACGCCTTGTGGTCGTAGGCGACGTCGGGCCTGGCGGCGTGGTCGATCAGCGCTTCGGGATCGGCGTCGAGCTCGATCCCCTGCGCCGCAGCGACTGCCTTGCCCTCGTCGACGAGCCCCGTGACGAGGCGCCGCAGCGTCGGCAGCTCGCAGACGCGACCGTGCGTCAGGCCCGTGAGGGCGCCGATCGGGTTCGTCGATGCATTGAAGATCACCTTGCGCCACTGCGCACCCCGAGCGTCGGGAGACGCGACGGTGGGCATGCCGCCGCGCGTGCACGCCGCCGCGAGCCGCTCGATCTCGTCGGAGCTCGCCCCGCTGGGTTCGAACGGGCCGAACGTCGTGTCGCCCTTGACGTCCCACTGCACGAGCCCCGGCTCGAGGATCTTCCCTGCCGGGAAGGTCGTGCCGCGGATGACGCGCGCGACGTGAGGGGCGATCGTCTCCTCGTTACCGACGCCGTTCTGCACCGACGCAACGGCGGCGTCGGCGAATGCGTGCGCCGTCGCGGCAATCGCGGCTTCGGTGTGCATCGCCTTCGTCGCGACGATCCCGAAGCTGCACGCCGGCACGTTGGTCGGGATTGACGTCGCGCGGATCCCGGTTGCACGCACTTCGCCCGCCCCGGTCAAGCGAAGCCCTTGCTCGTTGATCGCCTCCACGTGCTGCTCGTTCAGGTCGTAGGCCCACACCTCGACCCCCTCTACCTGCGCGAGCGCCGCCGCGAATAACGAACCTACGGCCCCACAACCGACGACGCAGACCTTCATCTGGGAGCCTGGGCTCCTAGGCCCGGCAGCCGGAACTCGCGACCGCCCGTGAGCCCGCTCGGCCGCACGATCAGCACGAGCGCCATCAGGGCGCCCACGACGACGATCCGGGAGCCGGCGGGTAGATCGAGCGACTGTCCGGCTAAGCCGATGCCGTTCTCGGCCTCGGCGAGGAACGAATCGAGCCCGCCAACCGCGAGCGCACCCACGACAGCCCCCCAGAGGCTCGTCACCCCTCCGATCACGAGCATCGCCAGGGTGAGGAACGTCAGGTTGAGGTAGAGCTCTTCGGTCGTCAGCGGGAGCAGGTGCACGTACAGGCCGCCGGCGAAGCCGGCCACAGCGCCTGAGAGAGCGAAGGCCCAGAGCCGCTGGCGGTACACGGAGATGCCCACGGCCCGCGCTGCTGCACTGTCTTCCCGGGTCGCGCGCAGCAGCCGCCCGAGACGGCTGCGTCCGTACGCGAAGGCGACGGCGACGGCGACGAGCCCCCCGATCGTCGCCTGCCACAGGCCCGTGGTCTCGGGGACGGACGAGAACGCGGACGTGCCCGGGCCGATCTTCTCGTAGTAGCGCAGCACGTTGTGCGTGATCTCGAGCACAGCAAAGGTGGCGATACCGGCTGCGAGCCCGGACAGGCGCATCAGCGGTAGGCCGATGAGCGCGGCAAACGCGGCACCGACCGCCGCCGCGGCGAGAAGCGAGACGACGTTCCCGGTCTCGCGCTCCGCCAGCCAGGGAAAGAGGCTCGGGAGCAGGGCGCTCTTCTCCTCCGCGGGGACCGTGAGCACGCCGGCAGTCCACGCACCGACTGCGACGAACGAGACGTGACCGAACGAGAGCACGCCCGAGTTGCCGACGAACACGTACAGCCCGACGACGACGCAGAGCGCGACGAGCGAGTTGATGAAGTAGATCTCCGTCGAGCGCTCGAAGAACGATCCGACGATCCCGGCCGTCGCGACGAGCGCCGCAGGCCCGATCAGCTGTTGCCACCTCATACGCGCTGCACCGCCGCGTCGCGACCGCGGGCGAAGAGGCCGCCCGGCCGCACGAGCAGGACGAGGATGACGGCAACGAAGAGGAACGACGGCAGGTACTGGCTCTGGTCGGTGGGTAGCGCGTAGCCGAGGACGCCCGAGACGAAGCCGATCGCAAAACCGCCGAGCGTGGCCGTCAGCAACCGGTTCATGCCGCCGAGCACGACGCCGGCGAGCACGACGATGGTGTCGCGCAGAGCGAAGTCCGGCGTCACGAGCGGCGTCTGGACGGTCAGCATCACGGCGACCACCCCGGCCAGCAGGCCCGACACGAGGACGGCCGCGCCGATGACGCGGTTCGCGTCGACGCCGATCAGCCGTGCGGTACCGAAGTCCATCGCGGCCGCGCGCATGTGTAGCCCCAGGCTCGTGCGGCCGAGCAGGAGCAGGAGAGCGGCGAGACACGCGACCGCGGTCACGATCGCGACGACTGTGATCTTCCGGACGTCGACGTCACCGATCCTCACGGGTTGGTTGAGCTCGGCAAGCGACGTCGCGATCTTCCCGAGCGGCCCGAACCAGAGGAGCGCGATCGACTGGAGCAGGAACGCGACCGCGAAGGTGGCCACGAGCATGACCGCGGGCGAGTGGGCGCGGAGCGGCCTGAAGACGAGCCGCTCCATCAAGAACGACAGCGTGAGCACGACCCCGAAGCAGAGGAGGATTCCGGCCCACTGGGGCCAGCCGCGCTCCCCTGCGACAGCGAGCGCGAACGCCCCAGCCATGACCAGCTGCCCGTAGGCAAAGTTCACGAGGCGGAGGACGCCGAACACGAGTCCGATCCCGACAGCCATGAGGGCGTAGATCGCGCCGAGGCCAAGGCCGTCTGCGATCGCTTGCCAGGTGATGGCGGCGACCAAGGTCACGAGAGGTACGCCGCCACCATCGTGGTCGTGTCGTCCGCGTCCTTCGGCGTCAGAGTGAGCCGCAGCTCGCCGTTCGCGATCAGGTACGTGCGGTCGGCGAACGCAACGGTGCGCTGCGCTCTCTGCTCGACGAGCAGCGACGTGACGCCACGCTCGCGGATCGCCCCGAGCGCACCGAAGACGGCGTCGACGAGGGTCGGCGCGAGGCCGAGCGAGGGCTCGTCGAGGAGCAGCACCTCGGGCCGTGCGACGAGCGCGCGGGCGATCGCGAGCTGCTGCTGCTGCCCTCCCGAGAGCACGCCTGCCTGCCGCTTCCGGAACTCGTGCACGATCGGGAAGAGCTCGTACACCCAGGCGAGGTCGCCCCGGACGCCGCCCCCGTTCAGCGTGCGCGAGCCGCGCCCCGCGAGGCCGAGCCGCAGGTTCTCGTCCACCGTCAGGTCGGCGAAGATGCGTCTGCCCTCGGGAACGAGCGCAACTCCGCTGCGCGCTACCGCTTCCGGCCGGCGGCCGCGCACCGACGTGCCGTTGACGAGGATCTCGCCGCCGGCGGGACGGACGACGCCCATGATCGCGTGCAGCGTGCTCGACTTGCCGGCGCCGTTCGGGCCGATCAGGCCGACGACCTCGCCCCGCTCCGCGACGAGCGACAGGCCGCGAACCGCGTCCACCGCGCCGTAGCGCACCGAGAGCTCGCGCAGCTCGAGCGCGTGGTCAGCCATGGGCGCCGCTCTCCCCGAGATACGCCGCGCCCACGTCGAGGTTCGCACGGATCTCGGCCGGCGTCCCCTCCGCGAGCGTCTGACCCTGATCGAGCACCTGGATGCGGTCGGACACCTCCATCACGAGCGCCATGTTGTGATCGATCAGCAGGACGCCGGCGCCGTGATCGTCCCGCACCGCCCGCACCGCCTCTGCGAAGTCCGGTACCTCCGCCTCCGGCAGGCCTGCGGCCGGCTCGTCCATGAGCACGAAGCGCGGCCGGGTGGCGAGTGCCCGCGCCACACCCAGGCGTCGCTCGTCGCCGTGCGCGAGGGTAGCCGCCGGCGCGTCGGCGAAACGGTCGAGCCCGAGCAGTGCGAGCAACTCGTCGGCGCGCCTCCGCGCTTCGCGCGGCGCGGCTCCAACGCCGATCGCCGCCACCTCGACGTTCTCGCGCACGGAGAGCGAGCGGAACGCGTGGCTGTGCTGGAACGTCCGCGCCAGCCCGTGCCGCCCACGCCGGTGGGGGCTCCAGCGTGTGATCGGAAGGCCTTCCAGCTCGACCGAGCCGCTGTCGGCACGGTCGAACCCGCTGAGGACGTTCACGAGCGTCGACTTCCCGGCGCCGTTCGGACCGATCAGCCCGACGACCTCGTGCCGGTGCACCTCGAGCGTGACGTCGGTCAAGGCGTGGACGCCCGCGAAGGAGCGCGAGACGGCGGAGGCCCGGAGTGACTCTCCGGACCTCCGCTCCGCAACCGGCTCGGTCGCGGCACCCACCGCTAGATCTTGGGAACGACCTTCGCGGTGACCGCGCCGACGTACTTCGCCTTGTTGTTCTGGATCTGCATCACGCGATACTGGCGTCCGAAGACGGAGTGCAGCTGCTTCGAGAAGCTGACCTTGCCGGAGATCGTCGGGAGCTTCTTGAACCGCTCCATCTGCGTCGCCAGCTTCGCCCCATCGGTCGAGCCGCCGGCACGCCTGATCGCAGCCGCGACGCCGTCGATCGCCGCCGGGCCGGTCAGGAACCCGCCCGTGCCGGCCTTCACCGACTTCGCCAGCGCGTTCACGTCCTTGACCGGGTCGTCGCCAAACACCGACGCGTACGTGACGAAGTAGTAGTTCGTCACCTGCGGGCTCTTCGGCAGCCAGTACGTGCCGTCGCCTGCCCAGGAGTTGAGGATGGCGGTGTTGTTCCCGAGCGTGCGCAGCTGGGAGACGAGCGTCGACAACGCGCCGAATGCCCCTGCCGTCGAGGTCACGATCACGTCGGCACGGACGCGGCTCAGCCGGCTGACCGCGTTCGTGACGTTGGTGCTGCCGAGCGACTGGTAGCTCTCGTCGGCGACGATCTTCCCGCCCAGCTGCCGCCAGCGTGCCTCGAACGCCTGCACGACGTTCTTGAAGTAGACGATGACGGTGTCGGTCGCGAGAGCGGCGCTCCGCCAGCCGCGCCGCCAGGCGTACTCCGCCATCGCCGAGCCCTCGTCCTGCGCGACGTTGCCGAAGCTGAACGCGAGCCTGCCCTTGGCGCCGAAGCGCTTCGGACCCATCTGATCGGTGCCGATGCAGGGTGCCACCGCAAGCTTGCCGCGGTTGATCGCCTCCTGCACGACCGGTGCCGCAAAGTCGACGTCACACGTCGTGAAGATGACGTCGGCGTTCCGGCTCAGCAGCCTGGCCGCGCACGACTTCGCCGTAGCGGGCTTGTTGCCCTGCGTGTCGCAGGTCTGGATCTGCAGCTTGCGGCCGCTCACGCCGCCCCTCGCGTTCAGCTGGCTCACCCGCAGCTTCGCGGCCGCCAGCGCGGGGCCGTCGAACGGCGCCATCGCTCCCTTCGAGTCGAACGCCCAGCCGATCACGATCGGGCTGCGCTGGGCTGTCGCACCACCGCCGACACTCGTGCCGGCGACAGCTACCGCCAGCGCTGCGGCTGCCAGGAGCGCGCCGAACACGCTCCACCGTTTCCGTGCAGTCATTCCTGCCTCCCTCTGGATTTCTGGTCTCGATCCCATGAAGCCTCCTTCGCCTTGATCAGCCGGAGGAGCGTCGTGTGGAGCGGCGCCGGCACGGCGAGCCGCTCCGCTTCCTCGACGAGCGCCCCGGTGATCAGATCGATCTCCGTCTCCCGCCGTGCCTCCACGTCCTCGAGCATCGACGGCAGGTGCGAACTGCCGCGCCTGGTCGCGAGCACGTTCATCTCCCAGGGATCCTCGTGTAACACGATCCCGCCGGCAGCAGCGACCGCCTTGCCCTCGTCCATCAGCGCGCGGACGAGGTGCCCGAGATCCTCACGCCGCTCCTCCTGCGCGAAGTGGCGGTCGTGCGGCAGCCCGGTGAGGGCGGCCACAGCGTTCACCGTTGCGTTGAAGATCAGCTTCGACCACTGCGCCGGTCGCAGATCGGGGAACGCGCGCGCCTTCAGGCCACCTCGCTCGATCAGCTCCGCCAACTCCTCGACACGGCCGTACGGCGTGCCGTTGTAGGGGCCGAGCCAGGTCTCGGTGTCGAGGATGTACTCGACGTGGGTGTCGTCGTGGCGCGTCCCGCTCATGAAGGTAACGCCCGAGACAATCGGCCAGGCACCGTGCCGGCGGACGATTCCCTCCGCTCCGAGCCCGTTCTGGACTGTGACGACCGTCGCGTCGGGGAAGCGGCCCTCGAGCGCCGCCGCCGCCTCGTCCAGCCCGGTCGCCTTCGTCGCCACGATGGCCACGTCGAAGGGTGGTACCGCATCGGGATCGTCGGTCGCGCGCACCTCGCCCCGGAACGCGGAGCGGCCGGTGACGGTGAGCCCGTTCGCCTCCAGGGCACGCGCGTGCTCCGGTCGACGGGTGAGCACCCACACCTCTGCGACGCGACTCAGGTGTGCAGCGAAGAGGCTCCCGATGACGCCTCCCCCCACGACACAGACCCGCTCGATCACGTCTGAGCGCCGACCGCCTCGCGCTCTCTGACCCGGAAGTGCGGCATCACGGTGTGCGCGAACAGTTCCTGCGCCTTGATCGCCTTCCAGTGCTCGGCGCCCCCCGCGTTGACCGTGATCGACACCTCCGTCAGGCCCTCGCACACGTCCTGCACGGCCTCGATCCGCTCGATCACGTCGGCGGGCGTCCCCACCCAGACGATGTCGCCGTCGATCATCTCCTCGTACGGCGTCTCAGCGAGCTTCTCCAGGATGCCGGCAGCGTAGAACCCGTAGCCGGCGGCGTTCAGCTCCTCGGCCGGCGGCGGCGTGTACTCCGTGAGCGGCGAGGCGTTCCCGCGCAGGAAGCCGATCATCCACTCCTTCGCCTCGCGCCGCGCCACCTCCCGGTCCTCGTCGATGTAACAGGCGTGGATCCAGACGATGTCGGGCTCGGTGCCGTGCTCGGCACACTTCGCGCGGTAGAGGTCGAGCTGATCCTTCAGCGCCACGTAGGGAAGGAGCGGCGGCACGACGACCGCCCAGCCCCGCTCGGCCGCGAGCTCGTAGGTGCGATCGGACGTGCCCCCGACGAAGACGCGGAAGCTCCGATCCGGGCGCGGGACGATGCCCGAATCGCCGACCTGGAAGTGCTTGCCGTCGAACGAGAACCGCTCGTTCTCGAGCGCTGTGAACAGGAGCTCCACCGACTCCTCGTACCGTTCGCGGGACTCCGGCGTCAGCGCGAGCCCGGCCTTGGGGGGCATCCAGCCGTGCCCGCGGCCGACGCCGAACTCGTAGCGGCCGTCGAGCAGCACGTCGGCGACCGCGATCTCGGACGCCAGCACCAACGGGTTGTGGTACGGCATCGAATGGAGCAGCGTGCGGAAGGTGATGTTCCGGGTCCGCTGCGCCGCCGCCGCGAAGAGGGCGAGCGGGTTGGCGGAGATCGAGAACTTGGGGAAGAAGAAGTGCTCGATGACCGCGTACGCGTCGTATCCGAGTCGTTCCGCGTTGACGATCTGCTCGAGGACCTCGCCGTACGATTCGGCAGCGGTCTTTCCCGGCCAGCTCTGGATCTCCGAGTAGAGGCTGAACTTCACGCTGCTCGCTCCTTCGTGCTCAGGTCGGACGCCGGGGCAGTATCTCGCGCCCGTGACATGTCAGTCAACTCGCCTCGACGATGGCGCGGAACTCCAGGTCGGAGACAAGGCGCCCCGCTTCCGCCCCCTGCCGTTTCACCTCCGCGAGCAGCTCCGGGTAGCGCTCCGGAGGCACCTCGAGTCCGAGCTCCTCTGCCTTGAGCCGGATCGAGTCGAGGCCGCTCTTCTTGCCGAGAACGATCGAACGCTCCGCCCCGACGAGGTCGGAGGCGTACGGCTCGATCGACGGCGGGTCGTGGAACTGGCTCGCGACGGCGCCGCTCTCGCGGGTGAACAGGTTTTCGCCCGTGAGCGGCTTCCACGGCTC
>Ga0136613_10000935_pt1 | contig 14417 bp, 13 predicted proteins | sample AntDrymUQ2722106_2_FD_106649 | JGI IMG/M metagenome (GOLD analysis project Ga0136613, IMG submission 106649) | Polar desert sand microbial communities from Dry Valleys, Antarctica - metaG UQ272 (21.06) | ecosystem: Environmental > Terrestrial > Soil > Desert | place: Antarctica: Dry Valley... | reverse complement strand
GCCTCGATCCTGACCGACGAGCTGCGCGGCAAGAGCCTGGACGAGCTGCGCGGCATCGACCCCAAGGAGGTCGTCGAGAATCTCGGCGTGCCGATCGGTCCCGCTCGCCTTAAGTGCGCGCTGTTGAGCTACAAGGTGCTCCAGGGCGCCGTGATCGGGGCAGAGGCGCGCTGGCCGGACGAGGCCGACGTGCTGGCAGGGGGATCCGCACCATGAGCAACAACGGGGACCGTCCGTTCCGAGAGGTGACCGCCGCCGAGGCGGTCGCCCTGGCGCGCGACGGGCACCGCGTCATCGACGTCCGGGAGCAGGGCGAGTGGGACTCGGGCCACGTCGCCGGCGCGACCCTGCTGCCGTTGGGCGACCTGCCGCAGCGGATCGGCGAGGTGGCGCCCGACCGGGACGCGCCGCTCCTCCTGCACTGCGCGGTCGGTGGCCGCTCCGGTCGAGCCGCCGCCTGGCTGGCCGAGCATGGCTACACGAGCGTGGTGAGCATGAAGGCGCCGATCGGCCACTGGAAGGAGCAGGGAGGGGCGTGGGAGGAGCCGCGGCAGCTCCTGAGTCCTGCCCAGCAGCGTCGGTACGCGCGTCAGACCCTGATCCCCGAGATCGGCCAGGAGGGGCAGCGAAAACTCCTCGACGCGAAGGTGCTGCTCATCGGTGCCGGCGCGCTCGGCTCCCCGTCGGCGCTCTACCTGTCGGCATCCGGGGTCGGCACCATCGGCCTGGTCGACGATGACCTGGTCGAGGAGTCGAACCTCCAGCGCCAGGTGCTCCACGCTGCCGACCGGCTCGGAATGCGCAAGGTCGACTCCGGTGAGCTCAGCATCCATGGGCTGAACCCCGAGACGGTCGTCGTCAAGCATCCGGAGCGGCTGAACGCCGACAACGTGGAGCGGCTCATCGGCGACTACGACGTCATCGTCGACGGCACGGACAACTTCGACACGCGCTACGTCCTCAACGACGCGGCGGTGAAGCTGCGCAAGCCCGTCGTCCATGGCTCGATCTATCGCTGGGATGGCCAGATCACCACCTTCGTGCCGTTCGAGGGGCCCTGCTACCGCTGCATGTATCCGACCCAGCCGCCGGACGAGCTGGCGCCCGCGTGCAGCGTCGCCGGCGTGCTCGGCGTGCTGCCCGGCATCATCGGCATGCTCCAGTCGAACGAGGTCTTCAAGCTCGTCCTGGGCGTCGGAGAGACGCTCTCCGGCCGGCTGCTGATGTTCGATGCACTGGGCACGAGCTTCGACGAGGTCCGCATCTGGCGCGACCCGGCCTGCCCCGCCTGCGGCGAAGGTTCGCTGTGAGCACCGTTCGCATTCCACCGGTCCTGCGCGAGAACACCGGCGGCAGCCGCACGGTCGCCGTGACCGGCGCCACCGTGGCCGAGGCGCTGGACGACCTGTTCGGCAGGCATCCTGCCCTCCGCGACCGGGTCACCGAGGATGGTCAGCTGAGCCGCTTCATCAACGTCTACGTCAACGACCGCGACGTTCGGTATCGCGAGGGCCTCGACACGGCGATCGGCAGTGACGACACGATCATCCTCCTGCCCGCCATGGCTGGAGGCTCGCGCTAGACCGATGTCGACGATGGTCGGCGCCGCGCCGGGTCTCGTTGCCGCCATTGGCAATACGCCGATGGTCGAGCTGCGGCGCCTGGCGCCACATGACGGCGTGCGTCTCTACGCGAAGCTGGAGGGCAGCAACCCGACCGGTAGCGTCAAGGACCGCGTGGCGCGCGCCATGATCGACTCGGCGCTGGCCGACGGCTCGCTGAGACCGGGGCAGACGATCCTGGAGCCATCCAGCGGCAACACCGGGATCAGCCTGGCCATGATCGGATCGCGCCTCGGCCACCCGGTACGGATCGTGATGCCGGACAACACGACGCCGGAGCGCGAGCAGCTGCTGCGCCTGTTCGGTGCCGAGATCGTCTTCTCCGCCGGCGCCGAGGGATCCAACGGCGCCATCAGGGTGGCCCAATCCCTGGCCGATGCGGACCCGAGCCTCTTCATGCCGTACCAGTACGGCAACGAGGCGAATCCTCGCGCCCATTTCGAGACCACCGGTCCGGAGATCCTGGAACAGGTGCCGGAGATCGACGCGTTCGTCGCGGGGCTGGGGACCGGCGGGACGCTGACCGGCGTCGGCCGGTACCTCAAGCGCGAGCGGCCGGGTGTGCGCATCATCGCGGCCGAGCCGATGCCGGGGGAGGGCGTGCAGGGGCTGCGCTCGCTCGAGGAGGGATTCATTCCGCCGGTGCTCGACGAATCGGTTCTCGACGACAAGTTCCTGGCCACCAACCGCGACGCGGTGATCGGCCTTCGGCGGCTCCTCCGCGAGGAGGGCGTCTTCGCCGGCCTCTCCTCAGGAGCGGCGATCGCCGTGGCGGTGCGGGTGGCGCGCGAGATGGTGGCTGGATCCATCGTCGTGCTCCTTGCCGACGACGGCTGGAAGTATCTCTCCACCGACCTGTGGACACGGGACCTCGACGAGCTCGAGGACGAGCTGGAGGGGTCGCTCCTGTGGTGATCGACCGGCTCGTGATCCCGGTCGCCATCGGGCAGGAGCTGCTGGCGCATGCCCGCCGTGAGCTGCCGAACGAGGCCTGCGGCCTGCTCTCCGGCGACCTCGCGTCCGGGCGGGCGACGGCGTTCCACCCCGCGGCGAACGCGGAGGCCAGCCCGCTCCGCTACAACGTCCACCCCGACGACCTCGTGCGCATCGTCTTCGGCATCGAAGATGACGGCGAGGACCTGGTCGCCATCTTTCACTCCCATACCCTCACGCCGGCCATGCCGTCCGCCACCGACCGCCGCGAGGCCCAGTATCCGGATGTGTTCTACCTGCTGGGCACCCTCGCCGATCCGGACGCTGGCCCGGCGGCCGCGCTCCGCGCGTGGCGCATCCGGGATGGCGAGAGCTCCGAGGTGGCGCTGCGGGTCGACTGACTCAGCAGTCGAGGCTCTCCTCCGAGAGCACGCTGCGCTCGATCATGTCCACCGAGATATCGGCGCCGCATGCGCTCCCTTCTTCGTCACCGTCCCGATAGCTCATGACGAACTGGGTCTCGTCCGGTGTCGGAAGCCAGCGCGCGTTCGTCAGGTTCAATCCCTGCAGGCGTCCCGGGAAGATCGAGCGGGTCAGCTCGTCGAGGTGGTCGACCAGCGCGGGCGGCAACGCGCGGAGGTCCGTCGAGACGACCTCCACGGTCGCGGTTGCGGGTTCGACCTCGAAGACCCACAGGTCGTCACCCTGGCTCCCGGGGTCCGCACCGGCGATTTCGAGCGTGCAGGTCCGCGGCCCGCAGGAGCCTCCCGCGGTCGTCGTCGTCCACGCCTCACCGTCCAGGGTCCAGATCCGGCCGGCGACCGCTTCGGCGATGGCTTCCGTCTCGAGCTCGTCCGGCACGCCGCCGGGACGGCGAGAGTCGCGCATGGCGTCCAGGATGGCAGCCGCATCGAACGGCCGACCGGGACGGGCATCGGTGAGCGGAGGGCCGGAAGCGGGTGGCTCGGATGCGGAGGCACTCGGGACTGCATCAGCGCAGGAGGTCAGCAGCGCGACGAGCACCGCGCACCCAGGCAGGAGTCGCCTCAAGGCTTGCCGAGAAGCGCGTTGAGCTGGTTCACCACCGAGCTGTTGATGACAGGTGTTCCACCGATCAGGTAGCAGCGCGGTGGGAAGAGCCGCGTCAGCTCGGCGCGCACCGGCGTGGGAATTGTCGTGGTCCCGACGAGGAGCAGTGGGACGCCGGCCCTTCCGGCGGGGGGCACCGCGGAGAGAGCATCGGGGTAGTTCATGCCGGTGGCCAGAAACACCGCCACCGGACGGTTGAAGAAGGCCTTGGAGACGGCAATGGCGGTCTCGTAGCGATTCGCGCCGGCGAGCCTCACCACCGGAGCCGCGGTGTATGCCTGAATCGCCCCTTTCACCGCCTCGCTCACGACGGCGGCGCTGCCCAAAATGTAGATCTTCTGTGGCTTGAGACGGGCCAGCTCGTCGCGGAGCGCCTGGGGCACCTCGTGACCCTTCGTCAGGAGGACCGGTCCACGGAGCTTGACCGCAGCGGGGCCCGCCGCCAGCGCGTCGGGGTAGCTGTTGCCGGTGGCGACGAACGCCGCCGGTACGCCCGCAGCGAAGACGGCACGGCTGACCGCTGCCGCCGTCGCATACCGATCCGACCCGGCGAGGCGGGTGACCGGCCCGGCGGTGTAGGCATCGAGCGCGGTGGCGACCGACGGGGGCACGGCCGACGGCCCGCCCAGGATCACGATTCGTTGTGGACGGAGCCTGGTCAGCTCGTCGCGAGTGGCCTTGGGCAGTGATTGTGACGTGAGGAGGATCGGCCCTCCCTGGATCCCGGCGGCGACGCCCCCGGCGAGCGCATCGGGGAAGTTGAAGCCGGTGGCCACGTACACGACCGGGACGTTGGTGGCGTACAGCCTGCCGCTGACGGCGGCGGCGGTGCCGTACCGATCCGGACCCGACACGCGGATCGGCGACCCGACGCTCCACTTGGCCCAGGCCAGGCCGTAGCGCTCCGACGTCGAATCGAACCGCGACTGGCGCAGCTCGATGCGCGCCGTGCCGGTGCGGCTGGCGGTGAACTCGACCCACTCGTAGTTGTTGTCGAAGGTGTAGGAGCCGAGCACCGAGCCGCCGGGCTGAACGATGCGCAGGTCGAGGTCGGCGGTGAGCCGGTCGGTGCGGTTCGAGATGGTCGTTCCCGAGGTACGGCTGTTCCAGGTGAGCACCACCTTCATCTTCTGGCCCGCCACCACCGCGATGTCCTGCGTCAGCGCCTGGCCCTTGGTCACGCTTCCCATCCGGTGGCCGCCGTAGGCCGAGTCCCCGGCGGTCAGCAGGCGGTTCGCCCAGAGCGCCGACGCGGTGCCGGTACCCTCGTGATCGGCGTTCTTCGAGCCGTCGGGCATCGGCGAGCGGTTGATGGCGCCGGCCATGATGATCGCCCGGGTCGCCTCGGGGCGCAGGGCCAGGCTCGGAAGCCGAGAGATGACCTGCGCGGCCACGCCGGCGACGATCGGGCTGGCGACGCTGGTTCCGCTGGCGGTCAGTCCGTTCGCCGTCCGCACGGCGGGGGCAGGTGCCGAGACGTTCGGCTTGTTGTAGTCCCCGTGGGGATTCCACGCCGTCCCGGTGCGGTCGCGGTAATTGCTCCCGTTCGACCCGGGGTAGTACCAGATCCGATCGTCGCTCCGTCCCGCGGAGCCGCGGTCGTCGATGCCGCCGACGGTGAGGACGTTGTACGCCGTCCCCGGCGACAGGATGTCCCAGTGTCCGAAGGTGACGTAGTTTCCCGCGGCGGCCACGGCGAGGCGGCCGTCCTCGTTGACGAGCGCGTCGAAGTAGCGTCGCGCCTCCTCGGAGCCGGTCGCCGTGTCCTGGCCGATGCTGGCATTGATGACGTCCGCGTCACCGCCGCTCGAGCTCGCGGCCCAGTCGGCGGCGGCGATGATCTGGCGGTCCCGCGTGAGCGATGTCCCGCCGCCGCCGGTCGAGGAGCTGACGATCACGGCGCCGGGTGCGACCCCCGGATACGACGCGCTGCGTCCGGCGATCGCCCCGGCGACCCAGGTCGGGTGATCGAACGTGCCGCCGCCCGTGTAGGCCAGGGATCCGCTCGTGCTGCGCGATGACACCACCCGGCCCGAGAGATCGCCGCTGTTGCGAACGTTGTGATACTCGACCACGGCAACGCGCACGCCCGCTCCCTGGTCGCCGGTGCCGCTCGTCCAGTTGGCCTGCACCGCGGGGCCGGCGGCCGACATCGCGGTCGTCCAGGTGCGCTCGAGCCCAAGGCTCGAGACGTCCGGCATGCCGGCCAGCTCGTCCACCCGGTCGACCGGCAGGTCGAGGTAGGCCAGCGGCGCGCTGGTCGAGGCATAGCCGACGCTGCCACCGAGCGCCTCCGCGTCGAGCCGCAATGATTCGAGCGCCGCAGCCCGCGCCTCGGTCCGAGCCTGTGCCAGCTCGGAGCGGATGATGCGAGCGGTCTCGAGATCGTCGATGAGCGGGCGGCCCCCGTCCCAGGTCAGCTCGGGGTGACGATCAATGACGGCCTGCTCTGCCGCCGCCACATCGACCTCGAGCCACACGCCCACCGCAACGGTCTCGTCCGCCTTGCCGGCCGCCTGCTTCGACGCCACGGCCGATCGCAGCTCGTCATCGGCCTTCGCCTCGAGTGGCGAGACCCTCGACTTCGCCTCGGCGACGCGCTCCACGTGAAGCTGGCCGCCGAGCGCACCGCGTGCCGCCGCGTCCCGATAGACGGCGTGCACCTCTCCCGTCCGATGGTCGACGTACTTCGCGGCCCACAGCGTCGCATCGGTGTGCTCGACGCCGGCGGTGCGCTCGTAGACGAGCTCGAAGTCGTTCGGGAAGCCGCCCACCGTCTCGGCCAGGTGCCGTTGACCTTCAACGCTCGGTGGATCCGCTGCCCGCGACGCGCTGGGAACCATGAAGGACCCGACCAGGAGGGCGCTCGCCAGGAAAGGGACGGTGGCGCGCATGCGGCGGTTCGCTTCGCCAGCCCTGGCGTACGGGTGTCCTCTGCGCATGGTTCCCCTCGATGGCGCGACGGCGGGTGACAGTGTCGCATGCCTGTCCATGATGTTGAGGGCACCGGCGCGCCGTCCACAATGGCGCATCGGTGTAGGCTTCGGCCATGACCACCAGCGCCTCAGATGGAGGCCGATTCCTTTCACCGGTGTATCGAGAGCGGCTTCAGCGAGCGGCCGCGGAAGGTGCCGATCGCGGCCTGGAGGCGCTCCTCATCACGCCATCGGCCGACTACGCGTATCTGCTCGGCTACCGCGCTCCGGCACTCGAGCGGCTCACCTGCCTGATCGTCCCGGTCGATGGCCATCCCGCCCTGGTGCTGCCCCGCCTGGAGGAGCCCCTCGCTCGCCACGAGCTGGGTGACCTGGCGGAGGACCTCACCCTGGTGCCGTGGGACGAGACGGACGACCCGATCCGGCTGGTGCAGGCGATCGTGGCCGGAGCCCGCCGGGTCGCCGTGCAGGACCAGATGTGGGCGCGCGTGGCGCTCCGCATGCGAGCGGCGCTGGACCCCACCGAGCTGGTCGTGGCCGGTCCGACCATGAGCGCGCTGCGGCGAGTCAAGAGTCCCGAGGAAGTGGAGCGCCTCCGCGCCGCCGGGACCGCTGCCGACGACGCCATGCGCGCGATCCTCGGCGAACGGCTCTCGGGGCGCACGGAGGCTGATGTCAGTCGTCGGATCCGGGAGCTGCTGCTCGAGGCCGGGCACGACGAGGCGGGATTCGCCATCGTCGCCTCCGGCCCGAACGCCGCCAGCCCCCATCACGTGGCGGGCGATCGGCTCATCGAGAGCGGCGACGCACTGGTCCTCGACATCGGCGGGACGCGGGCCGGCTACTGCAGCGACACCAGTCGCACCGCCTTCGTCGGCGAGCCGGAGCCGGAGTTCGCGGCACTGCATGCGGTCCTTCGCGAGGCCCACAACGCCGCGTGCGAAGCGGTCCAGCCCGGCGTGGCATGCAGCGAGATCGATTCGGTCGCGCGCGGAATCATCGACGAGGCCGGGTATGGCGAGGCATTCATCCATCGGACGGGACACGGGATTGGCATGGAGACCCACGAGGAGCCCTACATCGTCGCCTCCAACGCGGAGCTGCTCCAGGAGGGTCACGCCTTCAGCGTCGAGCCGGGGATCTACCTCAGGGGTCGATGGGGTGCGCGGATCGAGGACATCGTCGTCTGCACCGACGTGGGCGGCGAGCGCCTCAACACCACCTCGAGTGAGCTGTACGTCGTCGAGTAGCTTCCTGGCCTGGTGCGTCGGCTTGCGCGGGACGGGCGATCTCGGGTCAGCCTCCCTCGCGGTGTGAGCTCACCAGGGCGACCAGCACCTGGTCGATCGCCGCATTCGCCTCGTGGAAGGCAGCCGTGAGGTCCGTCACGTCGGCGGACCGGCGACGCAGGTGTCCGGTGATCGCGTCGAGCACCGGGGAGCGGAAGAAGAGGAACGCCTCGACCGTCTCGGCGAGCGTGAGCCCTGCCCGCGACGCCTCTCCGCCGTAGAGCCCGCCCATCTTCTCGGCCTCGTCGAGCAGGATCTGGCGCTCGGCCTTCTTCGCAGCCGCGACGTACTCGATCACCAGCTGGAAGGTGCGCTGACCCCAGCGCCGGAACTCGTCGCGCTGCTGGGCAGAAAGCCGTGCCTGCCACGGTTGGCTCGAATAACCCGTCCGCTGTATGCGCCGATGCAGCTCGCCCGCCATTGTCTGCGTCGAATCGGGCAGCCGCTCCATCCCGTAGCGATGCCTTCTCGGCGCGTTGATCATCGCCTCCAGGCTCGACCGCAGGAAGCGCCGATGCCCACCCGGTGTCTGGTAGCTCTGCACCTTGCCGGTGTCCGCCCAGCGTCGCAGGGTGTCCGGACCGACACCGACCAGGCGCGAGGCGGCGCCCAGTGGCAACCAGGGATCGTCCGGATCGTGGGACGGTGGCTGGGCGGGCACGGGGTCGCAGAACCTCCGAAAATCTATGTCGCAGCGTACCGTAGGCGCGTCCTGCCGGCGGCGTCAATCGCACGGAGCGACCGCGCCGCTGAGCGGCGATAGCTGAGCCGAAGCCCGAACATGTGACGGTCGGCCCCGTTGAGCAGCGTATTGCACGCCCACGGAGACTGCTCTGGTCACAAACCCGCCGCCTACCGGCGATGCCTGTGCCCGGAGCGGTGTGAGGAGGCGACCAGGCCGTGTGTCGGCGTCGTTGCGGCTGAGATAGCGCCGCCCAGCGGCGGCGCGACACCACCCAGCAGCGGCGCGGCGGCGGCGGTGGTTCAGGCGGGGAGGCGGGTCAGGTACCTCGAAGGTCGGAGGCAGACATGGCGCCGAGCTCGCCCCACAGGTGGACGAGCGAAGCCATCCCATCCCGGATGTTGCGCAGGCTCATCCACTCGTTCGGTGCGTGGAAGTTGCCGGTGGGGTTGGCAAACCCGACCATGAGCGTCTTCAGCCCCATCTGCACGTCAAGGGCGGCCACCACGGGGACCGAGCCACCCGAGCGCTGATAGATCGGTGCCTTTCCGAACCCAGCCTCGAGCGCTCGCGCGGCCGGACCGATGCCGGGGTGGTCGAGCGGCGTGATGGCCGGTGCGCCGCCGTGGATGATCCTGACCTCGACCCGGACGGTCGGCGGCGCAATCGACGTGAGGTGCGTCTGCATCATGGCCTCGATCTCGCGGTGATCCTGGTCGGGGACGAGGCGGGTGGAGATCTTGGCGGCGGCCCATGCGGGAATGATCGTCTTGGCGCCCTCGCCCTGGTAGCCGCCCCAGATGCCGTTGATGTCGAGGGTCGGTCGGGCGGAGAGCCGCTCCAGCAACGAATGCCCTCGCTCACCTTCCATCGGCGCCGGGACGCCGGTCTCATCGGCCCAAACCGCCTCGTCGAAGGGGAGGGCGGCGTACGAGGCGTGCTCGTCATCCGTCAGGTCGTGCACTCGATCGTAGAAGCCCGGCAGCGCAATGCGGCCATCCTCATCGGTGAGGGAGGCGAGCATCCGGACGAGCACGTTCGCCGGATTGTCGACACCGCCACCGTACTGCCCCGAGTGCACGTCCTGTCGGGGCCCGTGCACGCGAATTTCCCAGTAGGCGATGCCGCGCAGCCCGTAGCCGATGGCCGGCGTTCCCTCGTCGTCGAACGTGTCGCCATCCGAGACGACGCACACGTCGGCCTTCAACAGGTCGCGGTTCGCCGCGATGAAGGTCTCGATCGGCTCGGAGCCGACCTCCTCGTCTCCCTCGAAGAAGAAGCGCAGGTTGATCGGGAGGCGTCCGGCCGTGGCCAGCCACGCCTCCGCCGCCTTGAGATGCATGAAGAGCTGACCCTTGTCGTCGCCGGACCCGCGGGCATAGATACGCTCGTCCTCGTGGCGGGGCTCGAACGGCGGACGAGCCCACTCGTCGAGGGGATCGGCCGGCTGGACGTCGTAATGGCAGTAGACCAGAACGGTGGGAGCGTCGTCGCCGGCCTTCATCCACTCGGCCGTCACGATCGGGTGCGCGCTGGTCTCGTGCAGCGTCGCCCGCTCCACGCCGAACCGGGTGAGCTCGTCGGCGATCCATTGCGCGGCGCGCCGGACCTCGTCGTTGCGGCCGGGATCGGCCGAGACGCTCTCGATGCGCAGGAACTCGTCGAGCTGGGCGAGGTGGGCTGCGTCGTGCTCGCGCAGATACGCGACGGCGCCGACGGTGGCGTCTGCCGCCGTTGCCGGGAAATCGGTCTGATTCGTCATGGGCGCCATGGTAGACCGATGGCACCGCGCGCAACCCATGGGCCTCGGAGGGCGTCTCCCACGCATCACCCCCGCTCGGAGACCACGATGCATTCGTTCCTGCCACGCGGCCTGATCGCCGCAGCACTCGCGACCGCGACCCTCCTCGCGCCGGTTGCGGCGGTCCATGCCTGTTCCTGCGCCGCCCTCGGTACGACCGCCGATGTGGTCGCCGCGGCCGACCTCGCATTCGTCGGTACGGTTGCCGGAACGGCGCCGGGCGGAGAGGATCCGATGATGGGCGTGCCGCTCGTCCGATACGCGTTCGAGGTCGAGCGCGCGTCGCAGGTCACTCCAGCCGTGGTCGAGGTCGCTGCCCTTGACGATGGCGGGGGAGCGAGCTGCGGGTTTACCTTTGGCGTCGGTGAGCGCTGGCTCGTCGTCGCGACGAGCGAGGGCGGCTCCCTCCGCTCCAATCTCTGCAGCGGGAACGTCCCGGTCGAGGGCATCGGCGAGGCGGAGATAGCGGACCTGGTCGACCTGCTGCCGGTCGAGCCGGAGCCGACGAGCCCGCCCCCTGCTGCCGCACCCGCCGCCTCGCCGTCGGGTGGCGCCGGGATGCCTCTCCTGGCCGTGCTCGTCGGGTTGGCAGCGACGGGCGCGCTCATCGCTGTCATGGTTCCTGCCCTGAGGAGGGGACGCCCTAGGTGAAGACCCCCAGGACGAAGCCGCCGAAGAGCGCCAGCGCCAGCGCCGGCACAAGGCTGGCGACACGGAGGAACACGGGCCAGCCGGGTTCGCCGGCGAAGGCGTAGGCCGGGATCGAGATCGGGAAGAGCAGGACCGCCGCCGACCAGCCGATCCGGGCCCGGCCGCTCAGATCGGGCCGCTCCTGCACGTCGAGCCAGTAGGCGGCGACCATCAGGAAACCGCCGACCGCGAGGACCGCGAAGAGCGTCCAGATCAACGGGAGCATTGCGGAGCCGATGCTAGCGCGTCACCGTTCGCCGGCCCGACGCGCGATGTCGTCCGCCCCGTTGAGGATGTCCGTGAGGAAGCCGAGCGGCCGCCGGCGTGGAATCCGTGGCTCGCGCTCGGGCAGGAGCTCGGCGACGCCATCCCGGATGCGGGCCTCGAGCGCGGCTCGCGCCGCTCGTCCGCGAACGTCATCGGTCCCGATGGCCGCCCCGAACCGGATCTCGATCCGTTTGCGGAACCACAGGTCGGTGCTGCCCACGATGGCGCACGGCACCACCGGCACGCCCGCTGCGACGGCGAAGGCCGCTGCCCCCTCCTCGAAGGCCAGGAGCTCCGTCTCGCGGAAGCCGATCAGTCCCTCGGCAAAGATGCCGAGCACGCCACCGGCCTCGTAGACCCGGCGCACCGCTCGGACGGCGGAGGTCAGGGTCGTCTTCTCCGGGTTGTAGGGGATGACGCCACCGAAGAAGGCCATGACGCGATTCTTGAAGCCGCGGCTGAAGTCCGCCTCGCGGGGTCCGAACCAAGTGATCCGTGGCTCGACCGGCACCACCGACAGGACGAGGAGCGGGTCGAACCCGTTGTGATGGTTCGACACGACCTGGAACGGCGGCTCCGGCCAGTGGTGGAGGCCGCTGACACGCATGTCGAAGAGCGTTCGCATGACCGCGCGATTCAGGCCCCACATGAGCCGATAGCGTGGCGTGACCGCCACGCTCAGCTGGCGGGGTCCTGTCCGTCGGGCTCGATCCGCCGGGCGGGTCATGCAGCCACCACGGATGCCGCCATCGGCCGGTCGTCCTCATCCTCTCGCCGGCGCGGGTCGACCCGCGTGAGCGCGAGCGCCGAGAGGGCGATGAACCCGGCCGCGACCCCCATCGCCACGCGCGGCCCGGCCGCATCACCGAATCCCGCAGCCACCATGTCCTGGACCGGGCCGGCGACGATGATGAAGACCGGCCCTGCCATCGCGGTCCCGGCGTTCAGGATCCCCATGTACCTGCCGGCGGTGGCTTTCGGGATCACGTCAGCCATGAGCGCCCAGTCCGCCGACAGGAAGATCCCCATCCCGATCCCGAATGGGACCCACGAGGCGATGGCAAGCTCGGGAGACGGCGCCAGCGCGACCCCCATGAGGCCGATCCCGGCGATCACCGCGGCGGCCCAGATCACCGGCCGACGGCCGAAGCGGTCCGAGAGGCGGCCACCCGGGATGGCGGCGATCGCGGTCGAGACACCCACGATGGCGGTGGCGAGAAAGACGGTCGCGTCCGCGTCATCGTCGCTCAGCCCGTGTGACCGGCGGAAGTAGCCGATGGCGATCAGGGTCGCGTTGTAGGCGCCGAGGAAGAGGAGCCGCACGAGCAGCAGCCACAGCACGTCCCGCTGCTGGAGGATGTCGCGCCCCCACGCCGAGAGGGCGATCTGCCGCCACGGACGGGTCCGCTTCGGTGCCGAGCGTCCTTCGTCCACGGTGGCGATCAGGACCACCATCGTGACCACCTCGACGACGCCGAGCGCAAGCGTCGCCAGCGCGACGTTGTCGATGATGCCGCCGACGGTGGCGATCCCGACTCCCGCGATCGTGCCGAGCGTCAGCATCAGGCCCATCAGGCCGCTCGCCGTGCCAACCTGCTTCGCCGGGACGAGATCCGGCACGTAGCCCTGGAACGGGCCCTGAGCGAAGTTCGAGCTGACCTGGAGCAGGAAGTAGAACGCGACCATCGCCACGAAGTCGTTGTTGTAGGCGAGGCCCGCCAGGAAGACGACGTCCAGGAGGCTGCCGATGACGATGTATGGCTTGCGGCGGCCCCAGCGCGTGGCCGTGTAGTCGCTGATCACCCCGACGGTCGGCTGGATGATGATCGGCGCGATGGCACCGGCCAGCATGATGACGGCGAGCAGCGTTCCCTGCGTGTCGCGGCTCAGGTCGTCGAGCCTGCCGGGGATGATGGTGATGTTCAGCCCGCCCCAGATGGTCTGGATGCCGAACCAGTAGATCGACAGCGTCACGAGCTGCGAGAGCGGCAGGCTGATCCGGGATCGGTCTGGCTTCGCCTCGGTCATCGGTCCATCCCGCGGTGCATGCGCCGTACCCTAGGCCGTCGCCGGCTCGTTGGCCATAGGTTGCTGAACGGCGGAGACGGACCGATACGGCGCGATCCGGTCACGGCTAGGCTCAACGCTCCATGTCCTGCAATCCGGCCGAGGACCGGCTCATCGTCCTGCGCCATCCGGACCTGCGCCGCTACCTGACGGCACGGTTCCTTGTCGGCATGGCGACGCAGGTCCAGACGGTCGCCGTCGGATGGCAGGTCTTCAGCGTCAGCGGCGACCCGTTCGACCTGGGCCTCGTGGCGCTCTCGCAGTTCCTGCCCTTCATCGTGCTCATCCTGCCGGCAGGTCACGTCGCGGACCGATACGACCGCCGGCGCGTCCAGCTGCTCACCTATGCGCTCCTGGCGGCGTGCGCGGCGGCACTTCTGGCGATCTCCATGGCCGGGCTGACGAGCACGGCGCCGGTCTTCGGCGTGATGGTGCTGTTCGGCATCGCGCGGGCCTTCAACCAGCCGACCGGCCAGGCGGTCCTCCCGAACCTTGCGCCGATCGGCCTCTTCCCTCGGGCGGTCGCGCTCAACTCGTCGCTCGGCCAGGTCGCGACCATCGTCGGTCCGGCTATCGGCGGTGCCCTGGTGGTGTTCGGCGTGGAGTCGGCGTATGCCCTCTCCGTCGCGCTCCTGGTGGCCGGAGTCCTGCTCGTCTCCGGCCTGCGCGGCGGCGGACGCGACGAGCGCTCGCGCGAGCCGGTTTCGGGGGCGACGCTCCTGTCGGGCGTCACGTTCGTTCGCTCGCGCCCGATCGTGCTCGGCTCGATCTCGCTCGACCTGTTCGCGGTGCTCTTCGGCGGCGCAACGGCGCTGCTGCCGATCTACGCCGGCGAGATCCTCGATGTCGGGCCGATCGGACTCGGCGTCATGCGTGCGGCCCCCGCGGTCGGTGCTGCTCTGCTCGCCGCGGTGGTCACCGTGCGGCCGATCCAGCGTCACGTCGGACGCTGGATGTTCGGCGGCGTGGCGGCGTTCGGCGTCGCGACGATCGTCTTCGGCCTGTCGACCAGCTTTGCGTTGAGCCTCGTCGCGCTGGTCG
>Ga0136613_10000934_pt1 | contig 14446 bp, 17 predicted proteins | sample AntDrymUQ2722106_2_FD_106649 | JGI IMG/M metagenome (GOLD analysis project Ga0136613, IMG submission 106649) | Polar desert sand microbial communities from Dry Valleys, Antarctica - metaG UQ272 (21.06) | ecosystem: Environmental > Terrestrial > Soil > Desert | place: Antarctica: Dry Valley... | reverse complement strand
CTGAGCGCGGCAAGCGCCGCACAATCGTCGCGGTCGCCGTCGCACGCGAACTCGCCGGCTTCTGCTGGGCCGCCGCGAACGCCGACTGAACCGGCCTGCACCACGTCGGTCAAGGAGGCGGCGCCGGACCCGCCGCCCCCTTGACCGACACGATGCCCGCCCTCGTCGCGGGCATTCGGTGCTGGCCCTTGACAAGACGTACGTCCATATCAGTAGGGGCATGCAGCCCGTTCCCAGTCCAGACGTCCGCGACCTCGTCGAGGCCATCCTGCGCACGGGCCTCATGCTCGGGCATGTCTTCGGCGATCTGTTCGATGAGCTGCCCGAGGATGCCTTTGTCGGCGAGGACGCCGGCGAGGTGCTGCTCGACATGTTCGCCGGCACGATCGGCACCGTGGCCGACGCCGCCGGCCGCCAAGTCGTGCGTCAGGCCACCGCGCTGCTGGGCGCCGTCGCCGATCGCACCATCACCGATCTGCAGGCGGCCGCCGAGCTCGCCGCCGACGGCGACGCCTGACTCGCGCAGGCGCCACGAACGCGTCGAGCCTGGCCCTCCCGCGGCGGTGAGCGTTTGCACGCCGGAAGAGCACCGCCCGGAGGGCGCCTTGCACTAACGTCTCACGCGCGTCCCGCGAGCCAAGCTCTGCGGGATGAGTCGAAACGAACGAGGGGACGTGGATGGCGGTCGGAGATGTTGCGAACGGGTTCGGTGAGGCGGCTGCGGCGGACGGGATCGAGCTCGAGGACCAGCTGGTCCCCTGGCTCAACCAGCAGGGGCACATCGGCCTCGAGGCCGTCGCCCACGAGAAGGGCGACGGCGAGGTCCTGGAGCGCATCGCCGCGGTCGCCGAGGTCTGCGATGAGGTCTGGAACCGTCTCGGCGGTAACGCCGAGGTCCTCCCGACCTGCCGCGTCAACCTGCCGCTCGTCGGCGACTTCCTGCACCGGCCGTCAGGCACGTTGATCGAGATCGACGAGGGGCCGCACTTCACCTCGTCTCGCCTCACATCGCTGGAGATGTACCCGAGCTGGGCGCCGCTCGGCTTCCACATGGACGAGTACAAGGCGGCCTGCCGCGACCACGCCGAGGAGTTCGACCGCTACCGGCGCGACGTCGCGACGCGCGGCTGGGGTATCGGCGGCCTGCCGCAGGAGCGCGCCTACCACGACACGCTGCGCGACCTCGCGGCTCCCGCGATGGGCCTGCCGCCGGTGATTCGCATCCCGGTCTTCGACGAGGACGGCACGGGCGCCTACGAGCGCTACCGCGAGTGGCTGCGCGAAGCGCTCGGCGCCTGACGCGCCCCGGCCCGGTCGCGCCCGCCGCCGCTCAGGCCGCGTAGCGCGCTGCGCTGCGCTCCCGCGCCTTCGCCGCCTCGGCCTCGCGGTCCTTCTGCGGGGCCGACGTCACGAGCTCGTCGAGCAGCCGCTGCGACACCTGCGTGACCGCGTCGACGGCACGCTCGAAGGCCTCGGCGTTGGCCTCCGAAGGCTTCGAGTAGCCGCTGATCTTGCGCACGTACTGCAGCGCCGCGGTGCGCACCTCGTCCTCGGTCGCCGGCGGATCGAAGTTGTAGAGCGTTCGGATGTTTCGACACATACCGACAGGCTAGCGCCGGTGGCGTCTTTCGCACCACAGTTAGGGGGTCGGCGGTGCCGACCCCCTCCACGCGGACCGCGGCGCGTCCGGGTAGCTCGGCGTACACAGCATCCATGCCGGCTCGCCACGACTCGGCGGCCGAAGCTATTGCTCTTGCTTGCGCACGAGCTCGTCGACCTGCTCGCGCTGGCCGGTGCTGAGGTCGGCGGTCAGGCGCCTCAACAGCTCCTGGCTGGCAGCACGCGCCTCGATTCCGCGCCGGCGAAACTCCGCCAGCGTCTCGTCGGCATCCGAGCGGTCGACGAGGGTGCCTTCGCGCCCGGCGTCCTCGTCGAGGCGCAAGACGCCGTCGGCCGAGCGGGCGAGCGCCAGCAGCGCCGAGCAGTAGTCCTGCGTGACGGTCTGCAGGTCGGCGCTGTCGAAGGCGGGCATCCGTCCCTGCGCTGCGCTGACGGCCGCGATCAGCTGGTCGACCTCGGCGCGGGCGCCGTCGACGTTGGCGGCTGTGAAGGCCTCGAGGAGGCGCGCGTAGGTCGGCGTGAACTCGCCCACCTGCTCCAGCCACGCGCGCAGGCGCGCACGGTCGCGTGCTCCGGCGCCGCCGAACCGCTTCAAGAAGGGCGCCCGCAGGGCGTCGCCGAGCTTCGACATGGCCTCAGGGTGACAGAGCTCGCCACGGGCATGAGCTCTAGAGGGGCTTAGCGATCGGCGCCCAGGTGGCCTGTCGCGACACTTTGCGATGGTCGGTTGATGCCGGTCTAGTGTTCGTCGTCGACGTGGATCTCGCGGAGCCGGTGGGTGTCTACGTCGTAGGCGTAGCCGCGGACGAGGTCGCGGTGCAGCAGGAACGGGGATCTGCGGACGCGCAGGATGGATTGGCGTACGTCGGCCTCGAGGTCGGTGAACGACTCGATCGCGAAAGCGGGCGCGACGCCGGTTGCCTCCTGCAGCTCGTCGCGAAAGCCATCGTCGGTGAGGGTCTGCATGCCGCAGTCGGTGTGATGGATGAGCATCACTTCGCGGGTGCCCAGTCGCCGCTGGGATATGGCCAGCGAACGGATGACGTCATCAGTGATCACCCCGCCCGCGTTGCGCAGGACGTGCGCCTCGCCGTTGCGCAGGCCAAGCGCGGCAAAGACGTCCAGGCGCGAGTCCATGCACGTCACGATGGCCAGTCGCCGCACGGGGCGGACATCCAGATGCCGAACGGGCAGCGACGCCGCGAACGACCAGTTGTTGGCGACCAGATCGTCGATGACGTTCACCGCCCGCACCCTAGACAACGTCTCCGACATTGCGCCCGCCGCCAGACCCGGGCGAGGTTCGTCTCGGGTAGCTGAGGCGAGTTCGCCGAAACTCGGCGTCGCTCATCTACGGTGGCGGCCATGGCGCGCGCGGCCAGCGACGACGGGCCCCTTTGGATCGGCCTCGATGTGGGGACCCAGAGCGTCCGCGCGCTGCTGGTCGGTGAGGGTGGGCGCGTGGCGGCAAGCGGCTCGGAGCCGCTCGAGAGCCGCCGCGACGGTGCGCGTCACGAGCAGGATCCCGAGCGCTGGTGGCAGGCCGTCACCGGCGCATGCCGCGCGGCGCTGCGCGACCTCGCGCCCGAGCGCGTCCAGGGCGTCGCGGTGTGCGCGACGTCGGGGACGATCGTGCTGGTCGATCGCCAGGGCGCGGCGCTGACCGTGGGCTACATGTACGACGATGCGCGCGCTGCCGACGAGGCACGGACGATCAACGCCATCGGCGCACCGATTCGGGTGGGCGACACGTGGGGACTGCCGAAGCTCGTGTGGGCGCTGAAGGCACGACCCGACCACGTCGCCGCCGGCGCGCGGCTTGCCCATCAGGCCGACTATGTGGCACGGCGGCTCACCGGCCACGACGTGCCGGCCGATTGCAGCCATGCGCTCAAGAGCGGCTACGACGTCGTCGCCGAGGCCTGGCCGCAGGCGCTGCTCGAGCAGCTCGGCGTGCCGGACGGCGTGCTGCCCGACGTCGTGCGGTCCGGCACGCCACTCGGCGCGGTCTGCGCCGAGGCGTCGCTGACGACCGGTCTGGCAGCGGGCACGCCGGTCATCGCCGGCATGACCGACGGCTGCGCCGGCCAGCTCGCCGCCGGTGCGCTGCTTCCCGGGCAGTGGAACTCGGTGCTCGGCACGACGCTCGTGCTCAAGGGCGTCTCGCGCGAGCTCGTCAGCGACCCGGGCGGCGTCCTGTACTGCCACCGCGCACCGGACGGCGGCTGGCTGCCGGGCGGCGCGTCGAGCTCGGGCGCGGGCGTGCTGTCAGACGCCTTCGGCGGGCGCGACCTCGACGGCCTGGGCCGCCGTGCGCACGCGCACCTGCCCACCGGCGTGCTCGCCTACCCGCTCTCGTCGCGCGGCGAGCGCTTCCCGTTCTCCGCGCCGCAGGCCGACGCTTTCCTGCTCGGCGAGTCGGCGGGCGAGGACGAGCACTTCGCCGCGCTGCTGCAGGGGCTGGCGTTCGTCGAGCGCCTGTGCTTCGACTACGTCGATCTGCTCGGCGCACGGACCGACGGCGAGCTGAGCTTCACCGGCGGGGCGACGCGCAGTCGCGTGTGGTGCCAGCTGCGAGCGGACGTGCTCGGTCGCACGGTGGCGGTCGTGGAGCAGGCCGAGTCGGCGTTCGGCATGGCCGTGCTTGCGGCCGCGTCGACGGCCGGGCGGTCCGTGGCCGACATGGCGGCCGCGATGGTTGGGGTGCGCCACGTCGTGCAGCCGCGACCGCAGCACGCCGATCAGCTGCGCGCGACGTACACGCGCTTCGTGGACGAGCTCGAGCGTCGGGGCTGGCTGGGGCCCGCGCTGGCGGCGCACGCCCGATCGCGTTGAGCTACACCAGCAGGCTCGAGTTGGCGGGCTGCTCCACCGGACCGAGCGATACGGCGAAGACGACGTGCTGACGGTGGACCGCGATGAACTCATAAGCGGCGTCGCGGCCTCCGTCCAGCGGCTCGACGATCGCGTTGACCAGCGCGATGAACTCGCGCTCGGGGGCGTTGAGCACGTCGGACAGGCGGCTGCGGTATCCCTCCGCGGCCAGTGTGGCCGTGCCGGTGATGCGATGGCGTGGCGTCTCGATCGAGATGCGCTCGTAGCGATGTTGCACCCTCGATTCATCGGCAGGAGTTGCGCACGAATGAAGGCTCGCGCGCATTTCTCCGCGGACCGGGCAGACTGAGCGCCGTCATCGAGTCCTCAGAGGTCTACCGCCGCCGCCGCCTCACCGCGTTTGCCGGGCTCGTCGCCGCGCTTCTGGCGATCGTGCTCGTCGCGCGCTCGTGCGGCGGCGAGCCGGCGCAGACCGCGGGCGCAGGCGCCACCGGCGCGGGGGCGAGCGGCGCCACCGCGCCGCAGTTGCCGCGCGGCGGCACGGCGATCTTCCCCCGCTACCGCGTCGTCGGCTTCTACGGGGCGCCGCAGAGCGATCGCCTCGGCGTCCTGGGCATCGGCTCGCCCGGCCGCGCCGCCGCCCGGCTGGCGCGTGTCGCGCGGCGCTACGCCACGAAAGGGCGCCCGGTACTGCCGGCATTCGAGCTCATCTCGACGATTGCCGCCGAGGCCCCCGGCGACGACGGGCTGCACCGTCTGCACCAGTCGCCCGCAACGATCGACCGCTACCTGCGCGCGGCCCGCCGCGCGAAGGCGTTGCTGCTGCTCGACGTCCAGCCCGGGCGGGGCGACTTTCTCAGCGAGGCGCGGCGCCTGGAGCGGTGGCTGCGCCAGCCCGACGTCGGCCTCGCGCTCGATCCCGAGTGGCACGTCGGTGCGAACGAGGTACCCGGCCAGACGATCGGCTCGGTGACGGCCGAGGAGATCAACGAGGTGACGGCCTACGTCGCCGGCTTCGTTGCGCAGCGCAAGCTGCCGGAGAAGCTGTTCGTCGTGCATCAGTTCACGAGCGCCATGATCGAGGGCAAGGAGCGCGTCCTGGACCGTCCCGGCCTGGCGCTGACGATGAACGTCGACGGTTTCGGCGACCGTCCCAACAAGCGCCGGAAGTACGCCGAGTTCACGCGTGAGGTCAAGCGCTTCCACGACGGCTTCAAGCTGTTTTACGAGGAGGACTCGAACCTGATGCGCCCGCGCGACGTGCTGCGTCTGTCGCCGCCGCCGGATCTGATCGTCTACGAGTAGTCCTCGCACGCGGATCGGGCACGTCCTTCTCGAGCCAGATCTCGACCGGCGCGCGCTTGCGCGCGATCCGCTGCACGACGCGGTAGCCCTCCGCCGCGTAGAGCTTGCGCGCCTCGCTGAGCACCTCGGTCGTCAGCGCCCGCACGCGGTCGTGTCCGCGCTCGACGGCGATCCGCTCCAGCTCGCGCAGGAGCCGCCGGCCGTGCCCGTTACGCCGGCAGCGCTGGCTGACGAACATGCGCTGGATCTCCGCGACGCCGGGCTCGAGCGTGCGCAGCCCACCGCAGCCGATCGGGCGCCCTGAGTCATAGACGACGAGCCATGCTCCGCTGTCGCCGCCGAAGGCCGTGCCGCGGCCTGGGATGGGCTCGGTCGGCTGCAACTGCAGGCCGAGACGATCCTGGATCAGCGCGCGGTACTCCCGAAAGAGGACTTGCGTGGCGTCCCCATCGGGGCGCTCGGCCCTCAACTCGATGTGGTCGATCACGCCATGCACAGTGCGATGATCGCATCGTGATCGCCGGGCGCTGGACATAAAGCTATCGGGTTGACGCGTGCTCAGGGAGCTGCTGCAGGCGGCGGAGAGCGTGCGTCGTCAGCCGCGTTCGACGCGTGCCTTGAGCTCGGCCGGGCGCGCGTCGACGAGCGTGCCGCGCAGCTTCTCCTCGACGCTTGAGTTGATCAACAAGTTGAGGATGCCGCCGGGATCGACCTCGAGCGCGTAGGTCGCGCGCGTGCGCCCGCCGCCGAGATCCTCGAGCTGCCAAGAGCCCTCCATGTGCTTGAGGTCCCCGCCCTCGCGCCTCCACGACATGCGGCTGGGGGCGTCGTAGGAGATCGCCAGCTCGAGCCTGATCTTCTGGATCCCGGCATCGATCTGCATCTCGCAGCGCGACACGCGCTCGTCGGCGTCGCGGGCGAGCGTGTCCACGTGCCCGAGCGTGCTCTGCCAGTCGGCCCACTGCTCGACGTCCTGCAGGACCGGCCAGACGACGTCGATCGGGGCCTCGATGTCGGCGCTCGCGCGCCCGGAGATCGGCATCGGCGGACCTTAACCCATCGTCGGATACGTGCCGTGGTCAGGAACTGTGAACGGACCGCAGCCGCCGGCCCTAGGAGAAGAGACGCGCTCACGCGGATCCGGGCAGGCCATCGCTGGCCAGGCCGCGGTTGCTGTAAGCCTCGTCGCCGGTCAGCTCGCGCTCGAACCAGGCCGGCGGCGTGAAGTCCATCGCCGCGTCTTCATCGGGGAACTCGATCTCGGCGACGACGAGGCCCTCGAGCTGGCCGGCGTACTCGTCGACGTCGACCTCGGCTCCATGCACGCGCATGCTGCGGCGCGTCTTCTCCAGCCGGCGCCCCTCGGTCAGCTTCCAGAGCGACTCGGCCTGGCGGTCGTCCAGCGTGAGCTCTTCCTCGATGCGCACGGCGCCGCGACCGTGCTTGATCGTCAGCTTCGAGCCCTTGCTCGAGATCCTGACGCGCACCTCCGTGTCGCCGTCGAGCGCGACGTATCCCTGACGGATACGCTCGCGCCGCGCGAATGTGAGCTGCGGCGGCAGTTGCAGCAGGAACTTGCGCTCGATCTCCGTCCCGCCCGTCATGTGACCAGCGCGCGGCTGCTAGTCCCGCGATCCCTCCGCCGGCTCTTGCTCGCCGGCGCTCGGATCCGAGAGCGTCCCGGCGATGTCGTCCTTCGCGGCCTGAGTGGCGTCGTTGATCGCGTCCTGGGTACCGGAGTCGTGTCGCGCGCCGGTGGGGTCCGGGACGGCGGAGTCCTTGGCGGGGACGTCGGGGACGTCGGGGTCCTCGAGCGAGTCGGTCGGTGCGGATTCTTCGTCGGCCATGTGCCCTCCTTACGAGTTGCTCGGCGGGAGCACTACCCGCTTGCAGCCTGCGCACAACGTGCCATGCCAACGCCTAACTGGCGCAGGCGGTGAGGCCGTAGGCGCCCGCTTTGGCATAGGCCTCCAGCAACGGATCAGCCTCCGCGAGCTGCCTTGGGTCCGCCGAGATCCGGTCGATGCCCTTCTGATAGGCACGGATGATGTCGTCGACCTCGTCGCGATTCGCGCTCGGCGGATCGAGCTGGCGCAGCTGGTCGACGCGTTCCTGCAGGCGCGGCAGCGCGACGTCGCCGGCGAAGCTGCGCAGCTCGGAGTTCGTCGGAAGCCGCCCTTCGACCAGCTCGTCGAGTGCGGGCTTGACGGTCGCGCCGCTGGCCTCGCAGATCGCGTTGCCCCGGCTGAGGAACTCGTCCTTGTCGCCGCCCTCGTAATCGGTCGAGCAACCGCCCGCGAGGAGCGCGGCGAGCACGGCGAGAGCGGGCGGTGACTTCATGGCGCAGGCGACCGTACCGCAGCCGTGATGCCTGATGGGTCCGCAGGAGTCCGGTAACCGGTGCGGACTCAAGCTCCGGTCGCCGACTGTCGATGACCAGCCTCATGGTAGGCCGACCTGCGCCACAGGCGCCCTTATCCGGCGTCGCGAACTTGTCGCAACGCCGCGAAGTAAGCAGGGCCCTCGTCGCGCTCGCGCTCATCGGGCTGGCGCTGTTTGCCGGCGTCTCGGTCCTCGCGCTTGAATTGAACGACGCGCAGCGGGGCAACGAGCGCGGCGCCGAGCGGCGCTTCTCCGAGCGTGCGCGGATCTCAGCGGCTCTGACGGAGTCGCTGTTCGGAGCGCTCGGCAGTGCCTCGAAGGACCAGCTGGCAGGCAGGTACGGCGGGTCGCCGCAGTCGGTACGCCGCCTGCTCTCAGCGCAGATGCGGCGGGGACCCCACGTCGTCTACAGCGCACTGCTCGACGCCAGCGGACGCATGCTGGTCGGTATCGGCGACGTGCCCCAGCAGACGGTGTGGCGCCCGAACGCCCCCGTGATCTCAGGTGTCATGCAGTCAAAGACCGGACCCTTCGTCAACAGCTCCGTGACCTTTGATTCGCCGACGGGCGGGCGCGTGCTCGTGCAGGGCGTGCCGCTCCCCGCGCTGCGCTCGTTTCTTGACAATTACCTGTCGCGCCTACCCAATCCGGATGGCACGGCGACGGTCATCACCGAGGAGCACGGCGCCGTTCTCACAAGCACGGGACCGCGCGGTAGCGCGGCTCCCTCTGGGGCGCTGCTGACGACCAAGGCGGCCCTGCCCGGCACGACGTGGCGGCTGCGCATGACGGCGGAGCGCGCTCGTGTGCTCGCCGGCGTCAACAGCGGCGCGTGGCTGGCGTGGCTACTGCTCGGCGTGCTTGCCCTCGCGATCGGCGTCGGGTTGTGGCTGTGCGTCCGAGTGCTCCTCTCCACGCGCCGCGTGCGTGGTGCCAATGCGGCCCTGCGCGACAGCGAGGGCAAGCTGCGCGCCCTCGTCGGGGCGCTCGAGCAGGCTGTGTTCGTCTGCTATGCCGATGGTGAGATCGAGCTGCTCAACCCGTCCGCCGAGCGGCTGCTGGGCGCGGCCGAGGATGTCCTCGCGCAGCCGACCCGCTGGCAAGCGCTCGGCGATGGCGGCTTGCCGATCGACGAGGAAGAGCTGCCCGCCGCGGTCGCGCTGAGAACGGGCGAACCCCAGCGCCAGGTCGTCGGTCTGCACCGACCGGACATGCCACCCGTCTGGCTCGAGGTCAGCGCGCGGCCGCTCACTCATCCCGGTGAAAGCCGGCCATACGCCGCGGTCTGCTCGTGCAGCGACGTCAGCGATCGCCACGAGCTCGAGGCCCATCTGACCGATCTGGCTGACCGCGATCCGCTCACCGGGCTGTGGAACCGGCGCCGCTTCGAGCAGGACGTCGCCCAGCAGCTCACCCGCTGTGAGCGCTACGACGAGCGCGCGGCCGTGCTGCTGCTCGACGTCGACGGCTTCAAGCAGATCAACGACCGCCTCGGCCACCTCACCGGTGACGACGTCCTGCGCACGATCGGCGAGATGCTCGGATCACGCCTTCGCGCGAGCGACTGCGCGGCGCGCTTCGGCGGCGACGAGTTCGCCGTGCTGCTGCTCGATGTCACCCGCGACGATGCCGATCAAGTCGCCACCGACCTTGCGTCCAAGCTGGCTCACGCGGCGCAGCAGCTGACCGAGCGCGTACCGGTCTCGATCAGTGCCGGGATCGCGACGCTCGACGGGCACACAGGCAGCGTCCGCGAGGCGCTCGGCGCCGCGGATCGGGCGATGTACGACATCAAGGAAGGCCGCGGCCTGCAGGACTCCGCGCCGGCTCTCGCCGAGCAGTCGTGGCCCTCGCCGAGCGCGACCGCGTCGCTGTCGATGCTGACGGTGCTGCGTCAGGTCACCGGGGCCGACGTGGCCTGGCTCGCGCACGAGACGCCCGACGGCGAGCTCGTCGTCGCCGTCAGCAGCCCGGACAACGGACTCGGGATCGTCGCGGGGCAGCATTTCCGCGACGGAGCCGCGCCCGCACGGGAGTGCTCGATCGCGCGCGCGCCGATCATCGACTCCGGAGGCGCCGAGCGCGGCAGCCTGGGCGTCGCCCGGCGCGCACCGGGGATGCAGTTCGGAGCGCGCGAGCGCGAGCTCGCGGAGGCACTCGCGCTCGTCGCCGCCGGCCAGCTCCAGCACGACGAGCTCGTCAGGGCGGATACCGAGCTTGCCAGCCTGCGTGCGCTGCTCGCCGCCGTCAACGCACGCGACAGCTACACCGCGCTGCACTCGCGCCAGGTCGTGACGCTCGCCCGCGCCGTGGCGCGCCGGCTCAGGCTTGACGAGGCGCAGGTCAGCGAGGTCGAGCACGTGGCGCTGCTGCACGATCTCGGCAAGATCGCCGTCCCTGATGCGGTCCTGCGCAAGCCTGGGCCGCTGACCGAGACCGAGCAGGCGCTCATGCGCCGCCACCCGGTCGTGGGCGCCGAGATCCTCGCGTCGACCCCCGAGCTGGCGTACCTCGCGCCGGCCGTCCGCGCCGAGCATGAGCGCTGGGATGGGGACGGCTATCCGCACGGCCTCGCCGGCGAGGCGATCCCGGTCGCCAGCCGGATCACGTTCGTCTGCGATGCCTACAACGCGATGACCAACAATCGTCCCTACCGACGCGCGATGTCGCCGGATGCCGCCCGCGCGGAGATCTCGCGCCAGTCCGGCACCCAGTTCTGCCCGAACTGCGCCGACGCGCTGCTCGCGGTGCTCGGCAGCGAGCTCGCGCTCCTAGGGAGCTGAGAGCGCACACGCCTAGGATCGGCCAGAGGCCGATCTCGACCATCGAGGCTTGAGCCACCAGTCGACGGCGTGTGCGTAGCCTCGCGTCGCACGCCATGCGCCTGGCAATCATCAGCGACACGCACATGCCGCGCGGGAAGCGCACGATCCCCGAGGCGTGCTTGCAGCGCTGCCGCGAAGCGGACGCGATCCTGCACGCAGGCGACCTCGCCGACGGCAGCGTCCTGGAGTCGTTGCGCGGGCTCGGGCCGCCGCTGCACGCGATCAGCGGCAACGTCGACGACGCGTCGGTGCGGGCCGTCCTGCCCGAGCGCCTGGAGCGCACGTTCGCTGGGGTCCGCGTCGGGATGACACACATCCCGGGCCCCGCGAGCGGGCGGCTCGACCGCCTGCGCGCCGCGTTCCCGCGCTGCGACGCGGTGATCTTCGGGCACACGCACATGCCCGAGCACGGCGAGCGCGACGGCTTTCAGATCTTCAATCCGGGGTCTCCGACCGAGCGCCGGCGCGCGCCGGTGCACACGATGGGGCTGGCGTCGATCGACGGCGGGCGGATCGTCTTCGAGCTCGTGGTCGTCGGGTGATGGGGTCGTTCGGCGCTGGTTCGACCCGGGCGCGCTTGGTAAGCCCCGCGTAACAGGCAGCCGCGACCATCGCCGTATGAAGATGATCCCGATGCTCCTGATCGCGGGGCTGCCGCTGACCGTCACCGGCTGCGGCAGCGACGACGAAACGCCGGCCGCGGGTACGCGGCAGAGTACCGACGCGGCGATCGAGCAGAAGGCCCCCGCGAAGTCGGCGACCACGGCCGCCCCGGATGCCGCCGTCAAGAAGGACGCCGAGGACGCGCCCAAGCCCAAGCGCGACGGCACCAGGATCACCCTCGGCGAGTCGCAGTTCGGCACGATGCTCTTCAATTCCAAGAAGCAGGCCATCTACATCTTCGAGAAGGACCAGAAGGGCAAGTCGGTCTGCTACGGGGAGTGCGCCAAGGCGTGGCCTCCTGTGCACACGGACGGCGAGCCGGTGGCCCGTAAGGGCGTCAAGGCATCGCTGCTGGGCACGGTGAAGCGGCGCGACGGCAAGCGGCAGGTCACCTACGCCGGCAAGCCGCTCTACTACTACGTCAACGAGGGGCCGGGCGAGGTCCGCTGCCACAACGTGAACCTCAACGGCGGCTTGTGGTGGGTCGTCGGGCCGAACGGCAAGCGGCGGGCGTGAAACGCCTCGTGGGCATTGCCCGACCGTGCGACGTCACGCACGCGCCTGACACCCAACAGCGCCGTGCGGATGCCACCAACGGCACCGTCGAGCACCTCTTGCGCCGCGGTGGTGCTGACGCCGACCTGCGCGGCGCCGGTGACACAGGGGCACGACGGCGAGCGGCGCTGCGGCGTATGACGTGTTGTCGGCGCGGCTCTTGATGCCGAGCAGCATCTTGCGCTCCATGAGGAAGTGTGGAAGGTCGAAGAGCAACGCGAACGCCACGTTGAGTGGCCCGCTCGCGATGCGCCAGCGTGCGAGCAGCCGGCTGCGATCGGGGCCGTCGCACTCGAGTACGAAGTACCAGCCGCAATCAAGCGTCAGCGAGCGCCCGGCGTCCACGGCGAGGACTTGCAGCCCGGTCTCATGGTGCAACAACAGCTGGTCGCCGGTCTCGCGCTGCTGCCATTGGGGATGGACGCGATCGGCGTTGCGCATGCGGCAGCCGGCGAGGTTCTCAAGCCACGTGTAGCTATAGAACCCGGCGCGGTCCTGCCCGATCTGCGCAAGCCATCGCCAGACCTGCTTTGTGGGCGCGTCGATCGTCACGGCGCGCGTGTGCTGAACGCTGGGACGCGGCACGGTGTCGTCGCCCACGAGCGCCTTGCTGCGTTCCTGCGTGCTGGCCCCCCACCCGCGTATGCGCGGCAGCGCGGCGGCGTACGCCGCCGCCGCGCCAAGCATCGCTGTCGATCGCGCCCGCGGGGGCCGGCCGGCGCGCAGGGAGCGCGCTGCCTCGGCCGCTGCCGCCACGGTCGCGGCGACGAGCATGACCGGCCCGATGAAGACGACCAGCGCCACACGCACCGCGCTCAACGGTCGCAACCTCGGTTTGCGCACCACGTCATTCATGGCGTCTCATCCTGGGCTCTTCGAAGATTGCCTGACGTGAAGACACGCGCCGCAGTAGCCGCCCGCGTCAACCCAGCAGTCGCCTGTCGGCGTCCCCCACCCACTCAATCCTCGTCGAAGCGCACGGTCAGGCCCGACGGGAACGGGCCCTCCCACTTCAGGTCGCCGGCGCCGCCGTGGGCGCGCTCGATCGGCGGGCCCTCGAGCAGCGCGGTCATCATCGCCGGCAGCTGGTTGCGCACGATCTGCTGGCCGTAGCAGGTGTGCAGGCCGTGGCCGAAGAGCATGTAGTCGCTCCACGGCCGGTCGACGCGGAACTCCTCGGGCTCGGAGATCGCGCGCTCGTCGTGCATCGCCGACAACGTCGCGGCGAAGATCGTGGATCCGGCCTTGACCGTCGTCTCGCGGTCGGTGCCGGCCGCGATCACCTCGTCCTTCGGGCACAGCCTAGGAGCGCGAAGTTCTGAGGGCTGAAGCGCAGCGCTTCCCACACGTACTGGCCGACGAGTTCGCGATCGCCGGCGCGCGCCGCCTCCTGCGCGCCCTGCAGCTCGTCCTCGCGGTCGAGCAGCTCGTTGACCGCGCGCGCGAAAGCGTTGGAGACGGTCGGGATCCAGCCGGTGATGTCGCCCAGGATGTTGTGGCGGATCGAGATGTCGTGGAAACTCGGCTGGCCCTCGGACTGAAAGCGCAGCAGTCTGGTCAGCACGTCGTCGGGAACGCTCTCGCCGGCCTCGATCGCCTGCTTGCGCGCGGCGATCAGCCCATCGAGATGCGGACGCCACAGCGCGGCGTCGGCGAGCGCGCGTTCACGTGTCTCGGCGACGTTGCTGACGTTGATGAACAGCTCCCAGAAGATGTCGCGCGCCCACCGCGCCTGCGTCTCGGCGTCCGGTCCGGGCGTGCCGAAGTACGCATCGATCGCACGAATCAGCGCCGGGTCGGCAAGCTCGGTGACGACATCGATCTCACCGTCGGACGCCGCGACGAGCTCGCGGGCGTTGCTGAGCATCGCGTCGCCGAGCAGCGCCATGTCTTCCCGGCGCACCGCGCGATCCATCGCAGCGTGGTCGTGGTGATAGACCGGCGTGTCGTCGACTCCGAGGATGAACGGACCCGTGACGGCGATCATCTTGGGCCCGTAGAGGCCGGCCGTGAAGCGCGTCGGGTCGCCGAGCACCTCCTTGACGTCCTCGGCGAGCGCGACGACCGTGACCGCGTCTGTCGAGACGATCGGCTTGTGGTCGCGCATGAAGCCAAACAGCTCTGGGGCCGTGTTGTCAGCCACTTGGCCGGCGAGGTTCGCGACGTCCTCGGCGAGCTTGTCGCCGGCGTCCTTGAAGCGCTCTCGGATTTCGTCGTTGATGATCATTCGCTACTGGCTCCTCTCGCGGTGCCGTGGCGAT
>Ga0136613_10000933_pt1 | contig 14454 bp, 15 predicted proteins | sample AntDrymUQ2722106_2_FD_106649 | JGI IMG/M metagenome (GOLD analysis project Ga0136613, IMG submission 106649) | Polar desert sand microbial communities from Dry Valleys, Antarctica - metaG UQ272 (21.06) | ecosystem: Environmental > Terrestrial > Soil > Desert | place: Antarctica: Dry Valley... | reverse complement strand
CGGTGTCAGCATCCGCATGCGGGAGGTCGATCTTGTTCGCGACCGGGACGATCTCGAGGACGTTGTCGAGCGCGAGGTAAGCGTTGGCCAGCGTCTGCGCCTCGATGCCCTGGGCTGCATCGACGAGGAGGAGCGCCCCCTCGCAGGCCTGCAAAGAGCGCGAGACCTCATAGCTGAAGTCGACGTGGCCGGGGGTGTCGATGAGGTTCAGGAAGTGGTCGCGCCAGCGCACTCGGACGGCCTGGGCCTTGATCGTGATCCCGCGCTCTCGCTCGAGGTCCATGGTGTCGAGCAGCTGCTCGCGCATCTCGCGCTCCGAGACTGCTCCGGTCAGCTCGAGGATCCGATCGGCGAACGTCGACTTGCCGTGGTCGATGTGCGCGATGATCGCGAAGTTGCGGATCCGATCCAGCTCCATAGAGATTCAGCGCCGCTCGGTGGAATCGAGGCGCCGGGCACGCAACAGTAGCAGCGTGTTCAGCTCCCGAATCCCGAGGGCCCGCGCCACGCCGGCGTAGACCAACCCCGCAACGACGAGCGCGACGCCGAGCGAGGCGACCTGTGCCAGAGTGGAGCGCCCGAGCCAGTCGTCGAGGCCGTACCACACGCCGAAGGCGCTCGCGGCTCCGACCGCCCCCGCCAGGACGATGCGGACGACGACGGCCAGCGTTCGACCGACGTGCTCGAGGCCGACTCGACGCCGCATCATCACGAGGAGGGACGCGGCGCCCAGGATGTTCACCGTGGCCGTCGCGAGTGGGATTCCCCAGATTCCGAGGCGATAGAAGACCGCATCGAGCGCTGCATTGAGGCCAACGGTGCCTAGAGCGATCGACGTCGGGATCCAGTTCGACTGGATCGCATAGAAGCTGCGGTTAAGCAGCAGCATCCAGCCGTTGAAGACCAGCCCGATCGAGAACGCCTGCAGGCAGTCGGCGACCACCGAGGTGTCGCTCGACGTGAACTCCCCTCGCTCGTAGACGAGCCTCACGATCGGGTCTGCGAGCGCAATCGAGACCAGGCAGGCGGGGACGAGCAGGAATGCGATTTGCCGCAGGCCCCCGTCCAGCGCGCGGCGGAGCCCCGCCTCCTCGCCGCGCGCAGAGAGGCGGGCAAGCGTCGGAAAGAGCACTGTCACGACCGCGACGCCGAAGAGGCCCTGGGGCAGCATGTAGAGACGGAAGGCCTTGTCGATCGCGGTCGGCGCCAGCTCGGGATCGAGCAGCCTCGACGCGAAGAGCATGTCCACGAAGAAGCTCACGTTGATGAGCCCGATCGTCAGCGTTACCGGCAGCATCAGCTTGAGCACACGGCGGACCGCCGGATCGCGCCAGTCGACGACCATGGTCAGCGAGCCGTCGAGTCGTCGCAGCCAGGGAACGGGCAGCAACAGCAGGACGAGCGTGCCGAGAAGCACGACTGCCGCATACAGATAGAGCTCGGCGTTCTCGTCCTCGACCCGCGGGATGCCGAGAAAGAGCCCGAGGATGATCACGAGGTTCCACGCGACCGGAGCCAGGGCCGGAAGCGCGAAGTGGTGGTACGTGTTCAGGATCCCGACGACGATCCCCGAAAGGCCGAGGAGCACCACGGTGGGGAAGAGCACCCGCGAGAGGCCTACCGCGAGATCGAAGTCGCCCCCGGGATCGCCGAAGGGCCGCATCAAGAGCGGCGCGAGCAGGATGAAGAGCGCGGTCACCGCTCCGAGGCCGAGGAGCGTCAGCCAGAGGAGCGTCGACGCGACCCGCCATGCGCGCTGCTTCTCACCCCGCTCGAGGAGCTCGCTGAAGACTGGGACGAAGGCTCCGGAGAGCGCCGCGTCGGCGACCAGCGCGCGCACGAGGTTCGGTATCTGGATCGCGATGGTGAACGCGTTGATCTTCCCCGCGACGCCGAAGTAGTAGGCGCTGACGATCTCCCGCACCAGGCCGAGCACTCGCGAGACCGCGGTTGCCAGCGAGAAGACGGCCGCCGAGCGAGCGATCCGCCGGTTGTGGCCAGACTCATCCGGCAGGGTGGAAACGTGCTTTTCTGGTGTCTGGTCCATGTGAGCTGCAGGGCGATTCTCACAGAGAGGGTTGATGTCAATTTGGGGCGCGGCCGGCGGGCGGCGGTCACGACAAGCCGGACGACGCGCTCACCCGTCGTGCAGGCTGGAGAGCCGTTGCGATGAGGGAAGGCGGCGATCCGGCGCGGTGTCGTGGCCGTCATCCGGCCCGCCCTGAAACTTCACGTCGAGCCTCTTTGCTCCTGCTACCATCGCCCGGCCCGCGAATGCGGGCGTTTCCTCGCTCGAAACCTCGAGATCTCTTGGCAAACATCAAGCAGCAAAAGAAGCGCGTTCGGATCCAGGCGCGGCAGCGACTGGAGAACTTGCGCTACCGCTCGACGATCAAGACGCTGACCAAGCGACTCGAGACGGCGGCCGGCGACGGGGACGCGGAGCGGATCGAGAGCGAGCATCGGGAGCTCGTGCGCACGATCGACCGCGCGGCGACCCGCGGCGCGCTGCATCGGAACACCGCCGCCCGCAAGAAGTCGCAGGCCGCGAAGATGGTCGCCGGCGCCTCTTCCTAGAGCGCGCCCCGGTCCGCGGGGGGCGAGGCACGCCTCGCCTCTACACGAGTCCCGGTATGTGTCTCAGCGACGCGTCAGGTCGACGAGCGCCCGCTGCACTTCGAGATCGGGCGCGAGCTTGCTCTTGCCCTTGAGAGCGCCATCGAGCTCGGCGAAACGAACGGTCGCATCGTGCAGCTCCTCCGCTGAGAACGCGTCTGCTTGCGCGTAGAGCTTCTGCACGTAGTACGGGTTCATCTTGAGCTTTACCGCGGCTTCCTTGGAGCGGATGCCCTCGCCCGCGAGTCGTTTGACCGACCGAAGGCGGCTCAAGTGTGTTCCGAGCGCGCCGGCGAGTCGGGCTGCCGTATCGCGGCGGGGCTTCGACTCGCGCTCGAGGATGGTCTCGCTCGCCTCCAGCACACGAGCGGCGTCGCGACCCGCCCAGGCGTCGGTCAGGGCAAAGATCGGCACCTCGGCCGATGCCGCGCACAGGAGCTCGACCTCGCGCTCGCCGATCGGCTCGCCCGCGGCCCAGGTCGAGAGCTTGTCGATCTCCGCTGAGAGTGCGTGGAGGTCTTCCCCGCCGACGAGCTGGAGGAGCAGCGCGCAGGCCTCCGGTTCGGACTGGACGCCGCGCTTCGCGAACTGCTCGGCGATCCAGCCCTGAATCGCTTTCTTCGCCACTGCGAACTCGAGCACCGAGCCCGCTTTCGCGCAATCCTTCCAGAGGGCTGTCGTCTTTCCGATCGCCTCGCCTACGAGTGCGAGCACGGTGGCGGGGGCGGGGCTCGCGAGGTACTTCGACAACGTCTCGATGTCCGCCGCCTTCCATCCGCCCTTGCGCCGGCCGTCGGAGTCACGACGCCCGTCGACGTCCTCGACGACGACCAGCCGCGCGTCGCCGAACAGGCTGCCCGCGTTGCAGAGAGCAACGGCGGCCTCGGCAGACGCGTCGAGCGCACTGACGACATCGGTCGCCTCCGCCACGAAGTGCGCCCGCAGGCGCCCGAGCGCGGTCTCGATCTTGGGACGGTCGCTGCCTGTGAGGAGGTAGACCGGCTTGTCGGGAGCGTCCGCCATGCTTCCGCAATCTAACCACCCTCGGTTCGAACGCTGATCCGATGGCCGTCTGACTCGACGATCACACGGCTGTGCGTGTCTGTGCGATACAGCGCCAGTCCGGGAACGGTGGCGAGGGCTGCAAGCGTCTCGGGTCGCGGATGCCCGTAGTCGTTGTTCCGGCCGGCGGAGATCACCGCGATCTTCGGTCGCAGGACGCGCAACTGCTCATCGAGGCCGGGGTCGACGGATCCGTGGTGCGCGACCTTGTGCACCTCGAAGGATCCCAGGCGAAGGCGCGCGGTCACGTCCGACTCCGCGTCTGCCGGAAGGAACACGTCGGTCTCTCCGTAGGAGGCCGAAAGCACCGTGGCGTTGAGGTTCGGATCCTCGGACGGCAGGCCGGGGCCAGGCGGCCACAGGACACGGAGGACGAGCCCGCCGACCCGGAACTCGGATCCCGTTCGAACGACGCTGACCGGCACGCCACGACCCCGCGCCGCAGCAATCGCTTCTTCGCGTTCCGGTCCGGTGGCCGCGAGCGCCGGGTCGAGCACCGCGCCGACCCGAAGCTGTCGAATGACCTTCGCCGCCCCTCCCACGTGGTCGCGCTGGGGATGCGTGAGCACGAGGGCGGAGAGGGAGCTGATCCCCATGCTCTCGAGCTGGCCTGCGACGTTTGCTTCGGGCGGCCCCTGATCGACCAGGACTCTGGCGCTTGGTGTCTCCAGCAAGACGGAGTCGCCCTGCCCCACGTCGAGGAACGTCACCCTGAGACCGGCGGGCGCGTGCCATTCGGGTGTAGGCCGCAGCGACCACGCGCCCGCGACGATGACAAGCACGAGACCGGCTGCTGCAGCTGCGGCCGTGGAGCTGCCGCCGGAGAGCCTCGGCCGGGCGTAGCGCATTCCGACCCAAGCCAGTCCGATTCCCAGCGTCGCGAGCGCTGCCGTGCGGGCGTCGACCTGCGCGCCCGGCAGGGAGCCGAAGGCCCGCGCCACGAGCTCGAGCCACGCGGCCGCCCATCCAGCCAGCCAGGCGAGCGCGGTGGCAGCCTCCGAAGACAGTGGATCGACTGCTGCCGCCAGGAGCCCGAGGCCGAGTACGGCCGGCGCCGCCGGAAAGGCAACTGCGTTGGCAGGAACCGTGTAGATCGGAGCTTCGCCGAAGTGGAAGAGCACGATCGGCGCCGTCACCAGACCGCAGACGACGGCCACACCGAGCACATCGACGACAGGCGTCGGCAGCGGGTAGCCCTCCAAGTGCGCGCGCAAACGTGGGACACCGACGAAGATGCCGGCGACGGCCGCGAACGAGAGCTGGAAGCCTGGATCGAGCAAGGACGTCGGGGCCCATACGAGCAGGACGAGCGCTCCGAGCGCCAGGAAGTGCCAGCGGTCGCGCGGCCTTGCCGCCAGCCACGCGAGCGACGCCAACGCACCGGCGACCCCGGCGCGGATCACGGATGGCTGCCAGCCGACCGCGAGTACGTAAGCAGCGATCGCCCCCAAGGTCGCGAGCTCCCGGACGAGCTTGGACAGCCGGAGCAGCCAGCCGAGCCCATAGACGCCGAGGGCGAGGAAGGCGACGTTCTGGCCGGAGACGGCGAGTAGTTATGGTGTAAAAATCAGAACTCTCTGCTACGATGAGGTGGCCGGTGAATCTCCACCGGCTGCAAAGGGAAGGCGCTAAAAACATGACGCCAAGGAACGGGGACCGGCCATTGGTCCCATACGTCCGCCAGTCGAGGGCGAAGGAGAAGACGATCTCGCTGGAGGAGCAGCGGCGCACGATCCACGCATGGGCGAAGAAGAACAGGGTCGAACTCGCGCAGGAGATCGTGGAGCAGGGCGTGAGCGGGTCCAAGGCCTGGCGCTCTCGCGCCCTAGGGGCGGCCGTAACGGCCGTCGAGGACGGGGAGGCCCAAGGGATCATCGTGGCCTTCCAGGACCGGCTGAGCCGTGAAAACGGACTCGCTACAGCCGAGGTCTGGCAGGCGCTCGAAAAGGCAGAGGCGCGGCTCGTGTGTGCGGGTGAAGGCCTCGACACCTCGACTGGGGATCACGAGATGCTGTTCACGATCAAGGCGGCCATCGCGCGAGAGCAGTGGAAGCGGCACCGTGTGAACTGGGAGGGAGCGCGGCGGAACGCGGTTGAGCGTGGAATCCATGTCAGCTCCACCCTGCCGGCCGGTTATGACCGTGACCCGGAGACGAAGAGGCTCGTGCCCAACAACGACGCCCCCGCAATCACGAGGGCCTTCGAAGCTCGCGTCAAGGGCGCGTCTTGGACTCAACTGGCGAAGCTCCTGAACGAGGCCGGTGTCCGGACGAGCCACGCGGGACGCAAGAGCAAGCTGGGAAACGGAACGACCGAGGGCCTATGGAGCCCGGTCGCCGTTTCGAGGACCCTCGCTAACCCGGTCTACCGGGGCCAGGCTCGCTCGGGGGACTTCTTGCTCGAGGATGCCCACGAGCCCCTGGTCAGCAAAGGCCTCTGGAGCCGAGTGCAAGGACTGCGCCAGAAGGGCGACTTCGCCCGAGAACGGGAGGTCACGCTCGTCACCGGTCTGGTGCGCTGCGCGAGCTGCGGCTCCTCGATGAGAAGAGACACGACCCGACGGGGCGGGAAGGTCTACCCCTTCCTTCGTTGCAAGAACGCGCTCTGCCAGGACCGGCCCAGCATCGGTCTGAACCGTCTCTCCGAGTACATCGAGGACAACCTGCTCCGCCTGTTCGCGGAGACTCCGGAGCTCGCCCTCCGCTTCTCGAGTCCGGTTTATCAGCCCGCCGGTGACGACCAGCACCTGGTCGATGCTCTGCTCGCTGCAGAAGAGGAACTCAAGTTGTACGCGGAAACGACCTCGATCTCGGACATTGGCGCCGAGGCCTTCAAGGCGGGCCTGGAAGCCCGCAAGGGGAAGATCGAGGAGGCCCGCCAGGCGGTGGCCGGCACGACACCGTCGCAGTGGCCGCCTGTCGAGTGGGCCGAGCTTGAACCTCTCGTGGGTGACGTGATCAAGCCCCAGCGCGACGGTACCGTCGTCCTCGAAGGAGATGCGATCCTTGCCTGGTGGAGGACACTGAATCTCCAGGCGAAGCGGGACATCATCGCCAACCTGATCACGATCGAGGTCAAGCCTGGTCGGGCTCCGGTGGAAGAGCGTGTCAAGGCTCAGCCACGTCAGGAGCGGTCGTGAGCAGCTCCGACTCGAAGTGCAACCGCTCCGAGAAAGGGAAGGCCCGGTACGCCCGCTACCGGGACGCGCATCGGGAGGAGATCAGCTGGCGGGCACGCTGGAAGAGGCTCGACGATCCGCTCTGGGCGGTCGTTCAGGACATCAAGAGAGTCGCTCGTCGGAACCAGCAGCGGAAAACGGATCTCTACTCGTGAAGCGGTTCTGCCCGCACGGGCATGATACCTTCGCCGTGGGCCGAGCCGTGAATCGACGGTGTCGAGCGTGCCACCGCGAACACTGTCGGCGTTGGAGGGAACGCAACCTGGAGAAGGTGTCGGCCTACAACTCAGGGCCGGGTTACGTCAAGAGACGTGAACGTGATCTTGGCCGGCAGCGCCAGGCGCTACGGGAGCAGCTCGTCAACCTGCAAGCTGAGAGTAAGTCCCTCTTTCGCCATCTCGGGTTAGCGTAGATCGCGAGAGAGCCGAGTCGGGGCTAGTACAGGATTGCACGTCTACCGAAATTGGCAGACTCCGCAGTGAGATGGTTGAGAGGCTTCGTCTGGCCCGTGACTCGTTCCTGTCGCCTGTCACCGACGACCCGATGCGCTGGGCGGCGATCTTCACCTTGGCTTTCATCGTTGCCGGCTTCGGATACATGTGGGGTGAGGACGACCCCGCAGCCGGGTGGGCCGCGTTTGCTGGCTATATGTCGATTGCCATGGTGGGCTTGGTCATAACCGCGGACACGGTCAGGGAGGCGCGGGAAGCACAGAGGGAGGCGCAACTAAAGAAGCTGGTTGGGCTGCTGGAGTCGATAGACCAGAGACTTTCTCGGATGGAGGAGTCAGAGACGTCGCGGTAAGTCATTTCGGTCATTTGCGGGGTCGTGTGAACCAGTTGTTGCGCAGGTCAAGTGCGGCATCGAGAAGCCCGATGGCCGCGTCGCTTGGCGCTCACGCCGGCCCTGACTGTCGCAGCAACGGCCTCAGAAGGCGCAGCACTGTTGCAGAGTGGACCGGCGGTCCACCTTAGTCCTCGCGTGGCCTGAGAAGGGCTCTGAAGGGCCTCGACGTGGACGGCGGCGTTTCCAGGATGTCTATGTAACCAGGACGGCTTGGCGTTTCGTTTGGCGAAACGCGGTCACCGGCCTTGGTGTTTTCCTACCTCTTCGCCCGCTTTAGGTTCTCGAGCGCGGCGGCTGTCTCCTTGATCGCCGTCCTGACGACCGTCTGCGGAGGGCGCTTGTACCCGAGTCGCTCCTGACTCTTGATGGATCGCTCGACGTACTGCGCCGCCTCCTGCGCTGTCTGGTCAGTCATCCTCTCCTCCTTCCGTTAGTTCATCCCACAAGCGGTCCAACACGAGCTCTACAAAGTAGACCCGCCAGTACTTCTGGGTCAGTCGTTTCTCTTCGAGGAACGTACGGAACTCTTCGGACAACTCCACGGCGGGAACCAAGAGATCTATCACGTCGTCCGGTCGAACTGGCTGACCCGCGGCGACAACGAGCTTTTCGGCGTATTCGTAAGCCTCCCGCGCCTTGGTCTGCCACAACTCATCGTGATCGTCGAAGAGCCCCATGAACCCCTTGTCGTTCAGATCCTTGACTTCAACGCTGTGAGCGCCATGTGTCACCCCCGAAGTAGGACGTAGATCGTCACGTACACCGCGTTGAGGGCAAATGCCGCGATCTCCGCAAAAAAGGCGACGAGTACAACGATGTAGAAGCACCGCCCGCCATCAGCGACGAGCCAGCAGACTCCAAGAGTGAGGCTCGTTAGCCCGAGCCCGAAGACGACCAGAGACGCGATCGCTGTCGCCTTGAAGCGATTCAGAATTCGTTCGCTCGTCTGGCCGAGAAGTGATTGGTAGCTCGTTACAAGGATTCCCAGGAAGACCAGAACAAATCCCGCGATAGCGGCTGAGGCACCCACGACCGCGACAACTACGTCACGCACTGTTCGAACACCATAAGACTTGGAGCCGCGAAGGCTAAAAGGTCCAGTCGTCTTCCCAGCGGTACACGACGGCTCGCTCCTCCCAGTCGGGAGGGCTCTTGGCCTGGGTGCTCAAGTGGCTCCTTCCCGGGGATCGGGTAACTGAAAAATGAGGCTCCAACGTCGCCTCCCGTGTGAACATCCAGAGAACGTCAGATTTCATTGGTTCGTCTGTTGGGACCCCCATAAGGAGTAACCGGACAGCTCATGTCCGCGCGGGGGGACGGCCCCTGCTTGAGGGGTGGGGGGTCATGTCGGCCAGGCACCGGCCGTCGTCGACCGACAGCACCGAGGACGTCACCATGCAGGGCAATGAGCAGCTACACACGATCCTCGCGGATCTCGTCGAGCGCCTCTCAGAGGCTAGGAGCATGATCGACGTGAACGTCGCCGCCGGTATCGCCGGCAACACCCTTGCCGGGGTCGAGCTGCGGCTGATCGCCTACCCGACCGAACTAGGCGTCGGCACTGCTACAGACGAGCGACCAGCCTAGACCCGTTCCCTTCACCAACGAACCCGACGAGCCCGCGAACGCGAGCTCTTGTCGTTTCGTCTCGCCTGTTGCTTTGCACTAACCTACAGAATGGTGTATGATCAGTCCTGACAAAACGTAAATGGGAGGGCAGCCCCGACAGGCTCCCTCCCCGGACACGGAGGTATCAGCTCCATGCCAAGAGCAACGTATACCGACCTTCACAGCAGCTTGGGGGCGCTGCAACGTGCCACCGGCGTAGCTCCGGGAAGACTCGGGATCGAGCACTCGAACGGACGTCATCGCGTGATTCTCTGGAAGGACGTCGACGGGCAGCCTGCCCATAGAGAAGTCTCACCTTCGCTCTCATTGGGCGATCTGCAGGATTGGCTTTGGGCCGCAATCAGGGGTGCTTACCTACTCAGGGAGGACGGCTTCGATGAGAAGGTCGCGGTTCTCCTTGATACGGGCTGCGACTGGCCGGAAGTCGTTTTAGTCGGCACTCACGATGAGGCTGGAACATTCGTGCGAAACACCGTGCTTCCCGCGCTCGAAGCTGAAGGGGACGAGGCCATCTACTACACGACCGCTGCAATCGTCTCCGTCGAGTCGGCGCTGGAACATCGGCGCTCGAAGTTGCTCGACCAATGACCGCTCAACGGCACGGCAACGATCCTGGATACGTCGTAAGGGAGTCACAACGTCTGTTCCCGCTTGACCTCACGGCACGTATTGAGTGGCTGCATGAGCAGGCACACGCATCCGTTTCGGAGTCTGATCGGCACGCGATTTACACGGCAATCCGCCGACTTCGGAACGGAACGAAGGACGATCAGTGATCGGCCGAGTTCTCTACTGCATCGTTGCTTGCGGCATTGCCGCGACGATCCTTACCGCCTATGCAGCCGGACTCGCCTGGTTCGTATGGACATACCTGCCATGACCGAGGGCATGAAGCTAATCGGCTACCTGCGGGTTTCGACGGAGGAACAGGGCAAGTCCGGGCTTGGGCTCGAGGCCCAACGGCGAGCGATCCGAAAGGAGTGCGACCACCGCGGGTGGCAGCTCCTCCGCTTCGAGGAGGATGTCGCCTCGGGGAAGACAACGAATGGCAGGCCCGGGCTCAACCGAGTCCTGGCCGCCTGCTCCTCGGGGGAGGCTCAGGGTCTCATCACAGCCAAGCTCGACAGGCTCTCGCGCTCGGTAGTTGACTTCGGGAAGCTGATCGAACGAGCACAGAGAGAGGGATGGGACATCGTCGTGCTCGACCCAGCGTTGGATCTGTCGACTCCGGGTGGTCGTCTTTGCGCTGGCGTGCTCGTCCAGGTGGCTCAGTGGGAACGGGAGATCATTGGAGAACGAATCACCGCGGCACTCGCGGAGGCGAAGAGACGTAAGCCGGGTGATCTTGCGAAACTCAGCAAAGAACGTGGCGTGGACGTCAAACCGATCGGGCGCCCACGGAGCTTGCCGTCGAATGTCCGAGCCCGGATACGCCGGCTGTATAGCTCAGGGCATAGCTACTCGGCTATTGCACGGAGGCTCAACGCCGAGAGTGTCCCGACAGCTCACGGCGGCACTTGGCACGCGTCTACTGTCCGCAAGATCGTCAGTACCTAGCTCTCGTTCAGCACCTCGGCCCCTCAGCGGTCGTGAACTCCGGGACGGTGTTTGGGTGGGGGACCGGTGGCTCTAAAAGCCGACCCCCGACGGGAACACGCGAGTCTCGGCCAGGTTGTCGTTCGCTCGTAGATGACCATCCAAACGATGAGCGCGAGACAACGATCATCGCTCCCACCAATGCCCATAGGAGCGGCGCCGCTATCGTCAACATATCGGCATCGATGCGGGGACTTGTTAGGACCGCAAGCACCAGACCAGCGCCTCAAGCAATATCCGCCCTTGGACGCCCGGAATGAGTCACGCTTCTGCGCGAAAGCGTGACCGCATGACGCGCTTCTGTGGCGTCCTGCAAGAACGTGATTGATTGCTCGCAGACGGGCAACCGAGGTACTGCCCGGCCAACACGCACCGTTCGTACCGTCAGGCGCGTGAAAATCCACGTGAGGCTCAGCGGGGGTCCGGGCCGGCGGTCTCATCCGGCATGATCGCGAGCCAACAGATGAGGTGAACGTCGTCCTCCTCGATCGGGGGAAGCGGCTCGGGTGGAGGAGAAGGCTCAAGCCCGAGTTCGCCAACAAGGAGCGCGACAGCCCGCACCTGCTCCACAGGATCTTCTGGATGCGCCCGCATCGCATCCCGCACTGGCTTCTGGATCCGTTCTGGCCACGCGTCCTCGAGGCGCTCGACGAGTTCGTCCGTCTCCTCCTGGCTCATCTCCGGCGGACGGGACTGACGCGCGAGCTCCGCGGCGTCGCGCATTGTCTTCGGGACACGAGGCGCGAGAGCGCGTGGGTCGCTCGCCTCGTTCCAGCGTCGCGCAACATCGGCGCGCGCAAGTTCCCAAGCTCCATATGCGCGCTCGAGCGTTTCGTCGGCGAGCACCCGCTCCGTCTCGCTCCCATCGTCAGGCCGAGCGTGTGCAAGGCACGACAAGACGTCTGCCACGATCTCCGCTTCCTCACCGCTGTAGCGGACGAAGCGGAACTGAGGCTGCTCGCGATCACCGACCCGAGCGCAGAAGACGAACGCCGCCTTGTCCTGTTCAGCACGTGCCATCCCGCTTCCTGACCCCCACGCCAGACCCTTGACCCGCCGCGCGAGCTCGGGGTTCTCAAGTGCAGCGCGAAGCTCCTGACGGTACGCCTCCCCGGAGAGAACTCCGCCGCGCTCGCCCGCCTCCTCGTAGAAAGATGCGTCCTCGTCGCGCAAGCGTTCGATCTCCTCGCGGTTCTCCGCGAACACGCGCTCAGCGACCTCGGCGCCTGGAAGTACCTCGCTGACCCCGATGGTCTTTGCCGCCTGCGCGATCTTGCGGTGGAGCCGTTCCTCGAGCTTGAGTAGCGCGTCGAGTTGACGATCGGGGAAGAAGCACCTAAGGAAAACGTCGTCGTGACGTGACCCGATGCGGTCGATACGCCCATGGCGCTGAACAAGCCGCATCGGATTCCACGGAAGGTCGTAGTTCACGATGTGCCTCGCTTGCTGGAGGTTGACGCCCTCCGAGAGCACGTCCGTCGCGACCACCACGTCGTAGAGATCATCGCTATGAGCAGGCGGTGCTTCCGTCGTCCGTGGTGCGAAGCCGAAGAGCACTTCCTCCTTGCTTCCCACTCGACCAGACAGAGCAACGACGCGACCTCGGTAGGCCGTAAGGTCGGCATTCCGCTCCGTTTCACGCTCCAGGTATTCCCGGATCCAGTCCACGGTGTCGGCGAAGTACGTGAAGACGATCACCTTGCGCTTGTCCCGCTTGTCGTCTTCGCCAATAGCTTCTTCTTCGGCCTCGGCGGCGATCGCCACGAGCTCGGCTGCCAGCGTATGCAGCTTCGGATCGTCGTCCTGCCTTACCTCTGAGATCGTCTCCGCGAACGCGAGGAGGAGCTGTCGATCGTGCTCCACGTCTGCGCGCAGCCCTTCGACGTCATAAAGCGTCGCCGGCTCGAGATCAGCACCGTTGCTCGACACGAAGTCCTCGAGCGCATCGAGATCGTCGGAGTCTGTCGCCGCCCACTCCGCGAGCGTCTTGCCAGTTGCAACGAGCCCAGCGTCGAGCAAACCCAGGAAGTCCAAGTGGCTCTGCGCCATCTTCAGGCACGTCCGCCCGAAGGCGTACGAGCTCGACTCGAACCTCTTGAGGAGTCCCGATCGAAGAAGGCCAGCGACCTGGACTTCGTATTGCTCAGCATCGCCATCGACCCGGTATCGGGACGGCACGTAGCGTGCGAACGTCAGCACCGGGAAGCCGTCGGCTTCTTGTCCGATTCGATCAGCGTCGGTCTCTTCGGTCTTCGCGCCCATCGCCACCGCAAAGCGCTCGAAGAATCCCGGAAGGGTCTCATCGAGGTCGTATTCGACCTTGAGCGGGCGCGGCTTTGGGAAGGTGATCGGTACCTCGATCCCGTCGATGACGACCCTGTCCGTGGGGTACCACTGCTTGACGAACGGGCGTGTCCGACGCACCGCGACGGCATCAAGGACATCGAACAGATGCCTCGGCGTGAGATCGTCGGGGTCGAGGGCCATCGCGGCGGCGAAGTGTCCGCGAAGCGACCGAATACCGGCGTCCGCGAAGACCGAATCGCTCTTCAAGAAGTATGCGAGCAGGAAATAGAGATCCCACAGCGAGTTGTTGACGGGCGTCGCCGTGAGGAGCACGAGCTCCTTCGGGGGTGTGCCGGCGAGTACCTTGCGAAGAGCGGCCGCGCGCAGCGTGCTCGGGTTGCGCAGGTTGTGCCCTTCGTCGACCACGACCATCGCGTACTCCTCGGGCACGTACCGGTAGTCGTCGTCGGCGAGCTGGTCGAACGAGATGCACTCGACTCCGAGCTGGTAGTCGAGGAGGAACTTCCGCCAGATCCCATCACGCAGCGTGGCCGGCGCGACGAGCAATACTCGCTGGCGGCGCTGCTGGATGGCCTCGCGAATGAGCTCGCCCGCAAGGAAGGTCTTGCCGAGCCCAACCTCGTCAGCGATCAGGACGCCACGGTGCTCCGCCAGTACGCGTCGCGCTCGGTAGAGCCCGTCCTCCTGGAAGCGCGTCAGCCGGATGGTGCTCGCTCCCAGCACCCGAGCCTCCTCGGCAAGCTCGCGACCGTATCGCTCCCAGAGCATCCGCAGGTAAATGAGGTAGGGGCTGTGCGGTTCGAACCGGGCCTCATAGAGAGCCGCGAGGTCGAAGTCCTCGGCTTCTCCCCAGAGCTCTCCGAACCACGTCCCGACATCAGCGACGACCTTGGGTTCGTAGCGCCCGAGAACGAGCTCGAGGTTCCGCGTCAAGCCTGCATAAGTGAAGTTCGCGCTTCCGGCGAACATGCCCTCGTCGTCCGTCGTGACGATGAAGGCCTTCCCGTGGAGGAACCGATCAGTGAGCCGCTTCACCTCGACTTGGTCCGATCGGAGCCAGTCGATCAACCGACGTGCGCCCTGCGCCGCGTCGAGCGTGAAGCCCAGGAGCTCGGGGTCGGTACGCAGCGCACCTTCGGACTCGACAAGCGCGTTCTTGAGCTTCGAACGTTCGCCCCGATCCTCATCGAGACCCCTGACCCTGCGCTCCGGCACCGGTG
>Ga0136613_10000932_pt1 | contig 14455 bp, 14 predicted proteins | sample AntDrymUQ2722106_2_FD_106649 | JGI IMG/M metagenome (GOLD analysis project Ga0136613, IMG submission 106649) | Polar desert sand microbial communities from Dry Valleys, Antarctica - metaG UQ272 (21.06) | ecosystem: Environmental > Terrestrial > Soil > Desert | place: Antarctica: Dry Valley... | reverse complement strand
CTCCGCTCCTGTTGTGTGCTCTCCGTCGGAGGCACGCTCATGACTGTGACCCCGCGCGCCTCCGCCGGCTCCGCTCCTGTTGTGTGCTCACCGTCGGAGGCACGCTCATGAAACTCGATCCGCTGCTCCTGGAGATACTGGTCTGCCCGACCGAGCACCACGCGCCGCTGGAGTACGACGAGGCGGCGAGCGAACTGCTCTGCACCGAGTGCGACCGGGCCTACGCCGTGGATGCCGACGGGATCCCCAACATGCTGATCGACGACGCGAGGCGCCGCGGCAGCGCCCCGCCGGCCTAGCCCGGGAGAGGGCTCCGATCAACGACGACCTGCTCGACGATCCGGTAGCGCTGCTCGCCCGCGACACCCGTGGCCTGCTGCGGGCCACCGCGACCGCCGGAGCGCAGGTGCGGGAGATGGTCGAGCTGACCGCTGAGTCCGGTGCGCTGCGGCTGGCCGCCGGGGGAGCGCCGCGGTCGCTGGTCGTCGCGGGGGACAGCGAGGCCGGCTACGGCGCGCCGCTGCTGAGCGCGCTGGCCGGTCGCCACAGCAGTTGTCCCGTGCTGCGGCTCGGATCGGGTGTGCTGCCGAACTGGATCGGCGCCGCCGACCTGGTCGTCGTGGCCGGCCTCGACCGGGACCGTGACGGGGAACTGGCGATCTTGACCGATGCAGCGGCCCGGCGCGGAACGGCGCTGCTCGGCGTCGGCAGGGCCGGCAGCGCGCTGCACGAGCGGTGTACGTGGGCCCGGGCGCCGTTCGTCGCGGTGCCTGCCGAGCGGTCCGAGGGCAGCGCGCTGTGGTCGCTGCTGACGCCGATGCTGCTGCTGGCCGGCGAGCTGCGGCTGACTGACGACGACCTCGCCGGCAGCGCCGCGGCCCTCGACGCGACGGCCGACCTGTGTCGTCCCGACGGCGAGTCGTTCGTCAACCCCGCCAAGCTGCTCGCGCTCCAGCTCGGAGCGACGCTGCCGGTGCTTGTCTCGGACTCCCCGGCCACAGCCGTCGTGGCGGACCGGCTGCGTTCGGGGCTGGCTCGCCGCGCCGGCATCCCGTCGACGCTGGCCCTGCTGCCGGAGGACATCGAGGACGCCTCGGCGTACCTCACCGGCATCTGGGCGCCCGACAGCGGGGAGCGGGACATCTTCCGGGACCGCCTGGATGACGCCCCGCCGGCGATGCGCGTGGTCACCGTTCGCGACGAACCGGCGCCCGACGGGCGGGCCCGCGAGACGATGCGCGAACTGCTGCGCCGGGCCGAGTACGCCGGCGTACCGGTGAGCGACTTGGTACCCGAAGGAGCGACGGAGGGAACGGACCGCATCGGCCGGCTCGCGGCCCTCATCGCCCTGACCGACTTCACGTGCGTCTACCTGGGGCTCGCGCAGAACCTGCAACGATAGGCGCATGAGCACAGCGGGCGGGACCAAGGCGATCATCGCGGCGATGCTCGCCAACGCCGGGATCGCGATCGCCAAGTTTGTCGCGTTCCTGATCACGGGGGCGTCCTCGCTGCTTGCCGAGTCGGTGCACTCGGTCGCAGACACCAGCAACCAGGCCTTGCTCCTGCTCGGGGGGAAACGGGCCAAGCGCCAAGCCACTCCTGAGCACCCGTTCGGGTACGGCCGTGAGCGATACATCTACGCCTTCATCGTGTCCATCGTGCTGTTCAGTCTCGGCGGGCTGTTCGCCCTCTACGAGGGTTATCACAAGATCGAGCTGGTACTCGACGGGGAAAGCGAGCTGGTGAGCCCGCTGGTTGCCATCGTCGTCCTGGTGGTCGCGATCGCCCTGGAGACGTTCTCACTGCGCACCGCGATCGTTGAGTCCAACCACGTTCGCGGCTCGCAGTCGTGGGTGCAGTTCATCCGGCATTCCCGGGCGCCGGAACTCCCCGTCGTACTGCTGGAGGACATCGGCGCCGAGATCGGGCTGATCCTCGCCCTGCTCGGAGTCGGACTCTCGGCCATCACCGGGAACGGGATTTACGACGGCATCGGCACAATGGGTATCGGGCTGCTGCTGGTCATCATTGCGGTGATCCTGGCGATCGAGACCAAGAGCCTGCTGCTCGGCGAGTCCGCCACCGAGACCGACGTCGCCAAGATTCGGGCGGCGATCATGGCCACGGAGGACGTGGAGGGCATCATCCACATGCGGACCCTGCACCTCGGGCCGGATGAGTTGCTGGTAGCCGCGAAGATAGCCGTCGCAGCCGAAGTGACCGCAGCGGACGTGGCGGCCGGCATCGACGCCACCGAGAAGCGGATCCGTGACGCCGTCCCGATCGCGCGCGTCATCTATCTCGAACCCGACCTACGCCGGCCGTCGGCGTCCCCGGCGGCGCAGAACGTGGCCGCAGAGTCCGAGTCCGTCCCCGGCGGTGGATGACCGCACGCGGCTGGGACCGGCGCAGCGCGAGCGTGACCTGCACCGGCTGGGCACCCAGGTCTTCGACGTCGTCGTCGTGGGCGGTGGTGTCACGGGCGCGGGAGCGGCGCTGGACGCGGCCAGCCGCGGCCTGTCCGTGGCCTTGGTCGAGGCGCGGGACTGGGCAGCCGGTACGTCGAGCCGGTCGAGCAAGCTCGTGCACGGCGGCCTGCGCTACTTGGAGCAGCTGGATCTACCGCTCGTCCGTGAGGCGCTCGTCGAGCGCGGGCTGCAGCTGCGCACGATCGCACCGCACCTGGTCCGGCCGGTGCCGTTCCTGCTGCCGTTGACCGCGCCGGTGTGGCAGCGCGCCTACGTCGGCGCCGGTGTGCTGCTCTACGACGTCCTCTCGTCCACTTTCGGCACGGCTCGTGGCGTGCCGCGCCACCGGCACTTGTCCCGCCGCGCAGCGGTTGCGGACTTCCCGTCTCTGCATCCGGACCGTCTCTGCGGCGCGATCCGGTTCTATGACGCGCAGGTGGACGACGCCAGGCACACGCTGGCCCTGGCGCGGACGGCGGCGGCGTACGGCTGTGCGGCGGTGAGTAGCGCCCGCGTCGTCGACCTGCTCCGGTCCGGGTCGGCGGTCACCGGGGTGCGGGTCCACTGTCTGGAGACGGGGGCGGCTCTGGACGTGCGGTCCCGGTCGGTGATCGCGGCCACCGGTGTTTGGAGCGACGACATCGGGAGGATGCTCGGCGGGCGGACAAGCCTGCGGGTCCGCGCCTCCAAGGGTGTCCATCTCGTCGTCGGCCGGGACCGTATTGAGGGATCGACGGGGCTCATTCTCCGCACCGAGACGAGCGTGCTGTTCGTCATCCCATGGGGCTTGCACTGGATCATCGGGACCACCGACACCGACTGGAACCTCGACCGGGCGCATCCGGCGGCCAGTTCCGCCGACATCGACTACCTGTTCGAGCACGTGAACCGGGTCCTCGCCGATCCTTTGGACCGCTCCGACATCGAAGGGGTGTACGCCGGGTTGCGGCCGCTGCTCGCCGGCGAGTCCGATGCCACGAGCCGACTGTCCCGTGAGCACGCCGTCGTCATGCCGGTCCCCGGGCTCGTGCTCGTGGCCGGCGGCAAGTACACGACGTACCGCGTCATGGCCGCGGACGCCGTCGACGCGGCCACGGCCGGCCTCGTCGGCACACCCGCCAGCCGCACTGCCAGGCTGCCGCTGGTCGGTGCCCGCAGTTACGCCCGCGTGTGCTCTGGCCGAAGCCTGCTGGCCCAGCGTCACGAGATTCCACTGTCCACTGTGGAGAGTCTGCTGCGCCGGTACGGCGACCGGGTGGTGGAGCTGCTCGAGCTCATCGCCGACCGACCCGAGTTGGCTCGGCCACTGCCCGGCGCCCCGGACCACTTGGCCGTCGAGGTCTGGTATGCCGCGCTGGCTGAGGGCGCGCTGCACCTGGACGACGTGCTGACCCGGCGCACCCGCATCTCGGTGCAGACGCCGCACCGCGGCCTGGAATCCGCCGATCGGGTCTGCGAACTGATGGGCGAGGTGTTGCGGTGGCCGCCCGCGGTGCGTGAACGGGAGATCGAGCACTACCGCACCCGGGTCGCCGCCGAGCGGGAGTCCCAGCTGATGCCCGACGACCGCACCGCCGACGCCGCCCGCCTCGGCGCTCCCGACGTCCGCGCCGGCGCCTAGAGCGTGAGCGTTCCCAGCGCCGCCCCGGCGGCATCGACCGCCGTGATCTCGAACTGGCCGCCGGACACCGGCAGCGGACCGGGGAAGAACTGACCGAATATCCGTTCGCCCGGTCGAGGGCCCCTCCGGCAGCAGTACTGCGTCGCGTGTCGCGCCGCCGGGTCCGAGGATGCTGACCCGATCAGTCCCAGGCGGAGCGACGCCGCCCACGATGGTCCCTTCGGGGGCGGGCTCGACGCCGCCGAAACCGAAGGTCGATCCGGACACGTGTCCGAGCGCCCGCAACTCGAAGCTACCGCTGCCCGAGTTGGGGAACAGCTCCGCGCTGATCAGCGCCATACACGGATTGAGCCCGGCGTCGGGATACTCCGGGTGGACGCCGAGTCCGAACGCCCAGCGCACGTCACCCTCCGTGCGCTAACTATCGGGGTTCCGGGCGGGCAGCCGGCGTCCTCGGCTGTCGGCTCACGCGCGACGGGCCCGAGCCGCATCGCCTCTAGTTCGGCGTCCGTTCCGACCCGCAGGCTGGCCACGACCTGGTCAACCAACTCGTCGGAGCCCCCGTAGGTGATGACCGACAGGACCATGCCGTCCTCCGCCCAGACCCAGCCACGGGCGTCTTGGCCGAGCCCGATGCCGTCCATGTCGCCGACGGAACCGGGCTGGGCCGCGAACCATAGTTCCACTGGGATCGTCGGCCCAGAATCCCCACAGTGCGCTCAGCCGGGGGTCCGCGCGGACGGCGGAAAGGTAGACAGTGGTCGAGTCGCCGTGCCGGACCCGCTCACCGACGTTGTAGGTAAAGGGACCGTCCTGCGGGCTGCCCACGATCAGCGGCTCCAGCCCCGGCGGAACCGCGTCGACACAGCAATAGTCGCCGTCTGGGTGCTGAAGTCCGCCGTTGGGCAGCGCGCACCAACTGGTCCTCGGGCACTCCCCGGGCGACCACGAACTGGGTGTAGTCCTGGCCTTCTGTAGGGATGCTGACCCAGGTGCGGTCGCCCTCCTTGAGCAGGAAGCCGTCTGCCAGACCGAATTCGACCGGCCGGCCGTCCTCAGCACTACCCGGAGGGCCGCCGATGACCGCCGAGCCGCTGCTGCTGCCGACCAGCAGGACCGGGCCATCGAGGGTGTCAGTGAAAGTGGGATCGCCGTACAACGTTGCCTGGCTGGGCGGGTAGCCGTCGTCGGGCGGGTTGTAGGCCGATTCCAGCACCGACAGCCCGGCCGGCAGCGGGTCCAGAACCAGCGGTGCATCCAGTTGCTGCGCATCGACGACCAGCTCGTCGCCGCCAGCGGTGGGACGATCCGGACCGTTGTCGCGCAGCGGTGCGGAGGTAATGATTGTGTTGGAACAGCCGACGATGATGAGTGCGGCAGCAACCGCGGCCGATGGCCCTATCGTCCTTTGGTGAAATGGCCGCGAGCCCATGGCGATTACTGTCCCCGACATGTATTGGCTCGCCAACCCCGTCCAGAACTACGCCTGGGGATCCCGGTCGGTGCTGGCGGAACTGCTCGGTAATCCGGCTCCGACCGCCGAGCCGGAGGCCGAGCTCTGGATGGGCGCCCACCCGTCGGCCCCGTCGCGCCTGGTGCGAGAGGGAGCGGAGGAGTCGCTGGCCGCGGCAATTGAGAGCGCGCCGCTTGCGCTGCTCGGCGACGCGACCGTCGCGCGCTTCGGTGCCCGGCTGCCGTTCCTGCTCAAGCTGCTCGCCGTCGATCAGCCGCTGTCCCTGCAGGTGCATCCAAATAGCGACCAGGCACGGGACGGCTTCGCCGACGAGGAGGCGCGAGGCATCCGGTTGGACGACCAGCGGCGCAACTACCGCGACCCCAACCACAAGCCGGAGCTGATTTGCGCACTCACTCCGTTCGAAGCCTTGTGCGGCCTGCGTCCGGCCGAGGAGATCCCGGCCATACTCACCGAACTCGGTCTTGGCGAACTCGGCGAGCGTAATGAGATTTCCACGATTATCAGCCGAATCCTGCAGGGTGACGACCCACGGCGCCTCGTCGGGACGGTGCTCGACCGGGTCCGGGGCGCAGCCCCGGACAGCCCGTTCGCGGCGTCGTACCGGAGCGCCCTGAAATTGGCCGAGCGCCACCCGGATGACCCCGGCGTCGTCATCTCGCTGCTGCTCAACGTGATTCAGCTGCAGCCCGGACAGGCGATGTATGTGCCCCCGGGCCGGCTGCACGCCTACCTCCGGGGTATGGGCGTGGAGATCATGGCCACCTCGGACAACGTCCTACGCGGTGGCCTGACAGCCAAGCGCGTGGACGTTCCCGGACTCCTGTCGCTGCTCGAAGTGAGCTGCGGTGTACCGGAAGTGCTCGACGGGACCCCGGACGGATCGGGCTGGTGCGGCTATCCGACGCCCATTGTGGACTTCGCCCTCACTCGGGCCTGCCTGAAAGACAGCTCTGTCACGAGCGCTGCCGAGGGGCCGCAGATACTGCTCTGCGTCGACGGCCCGCTGGCGGTCAGCGGCCAGCCGTTTGCCCGAGGTCAGTCGGTCTTCGTCCCGGCCGGCGAGGGGGTGGACCTCACCGGCACGGGCACTGTCTTCCGCGCTACCACCGGCTTGGGCCAGCTGGCGGCCGGCGCCGGTTCGAGGGTCGCGACGGCGAGCCCGCGCAGAACTAATCGCGGTCAGGATGTGGAACGGCGACCACATCGAGCCCGTCGATGCCAGTGAAGTCGCTCGGGTTACAGGTGTGCAGCGGGAGGCCGTTGGCCACAGCGATAGCCGCGATCATCGCATCGAACGCCCGGGCCTGAGGTTTTCGCCCTGCTCGTCGCAGCGACGCCGCGACGGCACCGAAGGCCCTGGCGGCCAGGTTGTCGAACGGCAACGCGTCGAAGTCGGCTTCGGCCTGCTGCACGTGTGCCTGCCGTACCGCGCGCTCGTCGTGGTCGTCGGTCACCAAGGGACCCACCGACAGCTCGGCCAGCGTCACGGCGGAGATCCGCGGCTCGTCGGGGAGGCCAGTTGTGTCGGGCAGACGTGACAGGAGGATGACGGTGCTGGTGTCCAGCAGGCCGACGCTGTGCAGAACCGTCACAGGTAAGGGTCCAGAACAGCGTCGAGGTCGGCACGCAGCCGAGCCGGGTCGACTTTGGGCAGCTGCCGCCATCTCGTCAGGATGATGTCGGCCGACAAAGGGCGCCTGGCGATCGGCGCCAGCTCTGCCACCGGCGTCCCAGCTCGGGTGACAGTCAGAGTTTCGCCACGGAGAACCCGGTCGATGACCATTGCTCCCCGGTTGCGCAGATCACGAATCGTCACTTCGGGCACAACCCCACTGTATCACGCGTGAGACAGTGGGTCGAGCCGGCTGCCTACCCGACGAAGCCCTGGTCTTCCAGGTATTGGGCCGCAACGTCCTCGGGGAACTCACCGTCGACGTCGACCTGAGCGTTCAGGGCCGTCATCAGCGCCTCATCGATGGGGGCGGAGATGGCTTCGAGCACGCTTGCCACGTCCGGGTTCGCTTCGTTGAAGTCGTTGTTGATCTGCACCGCTGACAGGTAGCTGATGAAGGCGCTCTCCACGTCCTCCATCAGGGCCAGGTCCAGCGACTGGATGCGCCCATCGGTGGTGAACACCTCACCGAAGTTGCAGGGGTCCCCGTCCGCGGTCGCCTGGTAGATGATGGCGAACTCCTGGACGGTCTGTTGGTCATCCGGCCAGGTAACGCCGTAGGCGTCCTCGAAACGGACGAGCCCGTCGTCACGCGAACCGAAGGTGCTGTCCAGGCACAGCGTTGCCTGATCGGGGTTCTCCTCGACGAAGCTGGCGACATCGGCGAGGGTCTCCAGGCCGTTCTCGTCAGCGAAGTCCCGGCGGGTGGCCAGGCCGTAGGTGTCGTCGAACGGTGCCGGTTCGGTCCAGAAGATGTTGTTCTGCTCCAGGTCCTCGTCCCTGACCGCCTCGTACTGCTCCATCGGGTCGTCGATCGGAGTGTCGTGCTGGAGGTAGTTGATGTACGCCGTACCGGTGTACTCCCAGGCGGCGTCGACCTCGCCGGCCAACAGGGCGTCTCGGGCGCCCGCCGGGCTGGGCAGGTTCTCGGTGAGTTCGACCGTTGCGCCAGCGGCCTCGAGTGCCTGCTTGGCCAGCTGACCGAGGATCAGCTGCTCAGTGAAGTCCTTCGAGCCTATCCGGATCTCGACGTCGGACAGATCGAACTGGTCGCTGAGCAGGTCGCCGCCACCGCCACCACCCGTGGGTCCACCCCCACCTCCGCCCGGGCTCGTCTCGTCGCCGCCGCAGGCGCTCACGCCGAGCGTGAGCACAGCCACGAGCGCCACCCACGGAAGCCGGTTCGATGTGCGTTGCATTGTGGTCCCTTCGGGGTCGAGGTCTTGTTGACTTGGGTCCGGCTACAGGCCCTTCGGCCGCAGCAGGTCTTCTGCGATGCCACCGATCCAGTCGGCCAGGATGGCGAGGGTGGCGGCACCGAGGCTTCCGACGGCCACGGCGAGTGGCCGCCCTTGTGCCTGTCCGCCGATGATCAACTCACCGAAGGTGCCGCCGCCGATGAACGCGGCCAGCACCGCGGTCGCCACGGTGAGCACGAGCGCGGTCCGCACGCCGGTGAGCAGGATCGGCACGGCCAGCGGCATCTCGACGCGGAAGAGCACGCTGCGCTTGCTCATCCCCATGCCACGCGCGGCCTTGACCACGCCGCGGTCCACCTGCTGCAGGCCGACCATGGTGCCGCGCAGCACGGGCAGCACCGCATAGATGGCCATCCCCAAGATCGCGGCCGTGGAGCCGTTGCGGATGAGAACGATGTAGATGAAGAAGAGCAGGCCGATGGCCGGTACGCCCTGGCCGATGTTGGCAAGGGCGATGATGATCGGCGTCACCCGTCGCGCCCACGGGCGGGTGAGCGCGATGCCCAGCGGCACGGCGACGACAAGGGTCAAAGCGGTCGCCCACAGGGCGATTTCGATCTGCTCGAACGCCGCCGTCCGGATGACCCGGGCGTTGATGATGCGGCTCTCGATGTTGTCGAGTTCCTGGCTCTGCACGTAGAGGTACATGGCCGCACAGGCGATCGCAACCGCCGCCGGCACCCCGACGTAGCGTAGGCGCCGCAGCAGCGAGCGCTCGCGACCGACCACGCGGCTGTCGAGGCCGCCGACGGCGACCGCCGTCACGTGACCCCCCGCGCCGCCGTGCTCGAGGCCTCGTCAAGCGCCTTCGCCCGCATCTCGCGGATCGCGGCGATGATCGTCTCGAGGTCCAGTGTGCCGGCGTAGGCGCCGTCGCGGTCGACCACAGCGGCCACACCATTGGCGTTGAGCAGCATCTCCTGCAGCGCGTCATTCAGCGTGGCACGGCTGTCGACGCAGGCCTGCACCCGCGTTCCGGCTTCTGACAGCTCAGCAGGGAAGCCACCCTGCCGGTCGAGGTCGATCTCAGCGATCCACCGGGCCGGCCGTCGCTGATCGTCCAGCAGCAGCAGGTGGGTGCGGCCGGACTGCTGGAGCAGTTGGCGGGCATGTTCGGCCGTGCTGTCCGGCCCGATCGTCATCCACTCGCTGGTGGCCACGTGGACGTCCTCGACCCGACTGAGATTCAGCCGCTTCAGCAGGATGCCCGAGCCGAGGAACTGCTCGACGAACTCACTGGCCGGATTGGTGAGGATCGCCTCCGGTGTGTCGTACTGAGCGATCCGTGAGCCCTCGGCCAGGATGACGATCCGGTCGCCCATCTTGATGGCTTCGTCGATGTCGTGGGTGACGAACACGATGGTCTTTCGAATGTCCTCCTGGATGCGCAGGAACTCGTTCTGCAGGCGTTCGCGGGTGATCGGGTCGGTCGCGCCGAACGGTTCGTCCATGAGCATGACCGGAGGGTCGGCCGCCATCGCCCGTGCGACACCGACGCGCTGGCGCTGACCGCCCGACATCTCCTTGGGGTAGCGATCCCGGTACCGGGCCGGGTCCAACCCGACCAGATGCAGCAGCTCCTCCACTCGGTCGTTGACGCGCTTGTCGTCCCAGCCGAGCATGCGTGGGACGGTGGCGATGTTCTGCGCGATGGTCTGGTGCGGGAACAACCCGATCTGCTGGATGACGTAGCCCATCCGACGGCGCAAATGGTCGGGATTGACGTGGGTGACGTCCTCACCCTCGAGGAAGATCCGCCCCGATGACGGCTCGATCAGCCGATTGATCATCTCCAGCGTCGTCGTCTTGCCGCAGCCCGACGGGCCGACCAGGATGACTATCTCGCCTTGCGGCACGGCCAGGTCGATTCCGTCGACCGCCGGTGCCTCTTGACCCGGATAGTGCTTGGTCAACTGGTCCAGGCGGATCATCGGCTCGCTGGCCGCGCGGGCGGTGCTCATCGCAGTCCTCGGGGTGTGGTCAGTCGGCCCAGCAGCGCGAGCACGGCGTCGAGCACCAGCGCGACGAGCACGATGGCCACCGTTCCGATGATGATCTCTGGCATTGCCCGCACCGATCCGATAGCTCCCAGCCCGCTGAAGATCAGCGTTCCGAGGCCGGGTCCGGCGACGTACGCCCCGATCGCCGCGATGCCGACGATCAGAACAGTGGCGACCCGCAGGCCGGACAGGATCACGGGGTAGGCCAGGGGTAGTTCCACCCGCAGGAGCCGTTGAGATTTGGACATCCCCATGCCGGTCGCTGCGCGGACGATCGCGGGGTCGACCTCGCGCAGGCCGGTGACGGTGTTGCGCACGATCGGCAGCAGGGCGTAGATGGCCAGCACCGTGATCGCTGCCGTCCAGCCCAGGCCGACGATCAGGATCAACGCACCGAAGTAGGCAAGTGCCGGCACCGTGAACAAGGTGTTGATGACGACGAGCAGTACCGCGACAGCACGGTCATTGCGGTAGCTGAGGATCGCGAGCGCAATCCCGATCAGCGTCGCGAAACCAACCGCGATGCCCACCGCGAGCAGGTGCTCGAGAGTCAGCCCGAGTACGACGTCCCACCGTCGCTCGAGGTAGCTGGAGACGGTCACCCGGTTCCCCTGTCCGCCCGCTGCAACCTGTCGTTGGACCGCCCGCGGCGCATGCAGGCTGAGTATAGGGACGAGTCCGCCGGTTGCGGTAGTACGCTCTGTCCCGCGGTCCGCAACAATGTTTCACATACCGAAACTCAGCTCCGCAGCCTGAAGCCGGTGAGGGTCAACACAGTGTCCGCGCAACCGAACATCCTGTTGGTCATGGCAGACCAGCTGGCACCGTCGTTCCTGCCCATCCATGGGCACCCGGTAGTGCAGGCGCCGGCCATCGATCGACTTGCCGACAACGGGGTCGTCTTCAACTCGGCGTACTCCAACAGCCCGCTGTGCGCACCGGCCCGATTCGCGATGATGAGCGGTCAACGCAACAGTCGGATCGGCGCCTACGACAACGCCTCGGAACTGCGGGCATCGGTGCCGACCTTCGCGCATCATCTGCGATCGCTGGGCTATCGGACGACGCTGTGCGGAAAGATGCACTTCATCGGGCCGGATCAGCTGCACGGTTTCGAGCGGCGACTGACCACCGACATCTATCCGGCCGATTTCGGCTGGACTCCCAACTGGGAGGATCCCGAGGGTCGCTTCGACTGGTGGTTCCACAACATGGACAGCGTGGTCAACGCGGGTGTCGCGGAAGCCACCAACCAGCTGGACTTCGACGACGAGGTGGGCTTCCAGGCAGTGCGGGAGCTGCGCGACGTGGCGCGCCGCTCGCCGGACCAGCCGTGGTTCCTCACCGTCTCCTTTTCGCACCCTCATGATCCGTACGCAATGCGACAGCGGTACTGGGATCGCTATCGCCACGAGGACATCGAGTTGCCGAGGATCGGATTGGCGGACGTCGAGGGTGATCCGCACAGCACCCGGTTACGTCACGTGTCGGCGATGGATGCCGTCGAGATCACCGGCGAGATGGTCCGCAACGCCCGCCACGCCTACTACGCATGCATTTCCTACGTCGACGACTGGCTCGGACTGCTCCTCGAGACGCTCGACGCCACCGGGATGGCTGACAACACCGCCGTGCTCTTCACCGCCGACCACGGAGACTTTCTCGGTGAGAGGGGTCTTTGGTACAAAATGTCCTTCTTCGAGCCGGCAAGCCGCATTCCGCTGATCATCTCCGCACCAGGAACCCGCCGGGGGGCGGCGGTGTCCGACCCGGTCTCCCTGTACGACGTACTGCCGACGCTTGTCGACCTAGGCGGGGGTGACGCGACCGGCGACCTCGGACATGTCGTCGACGGCTCGAGCCTGCTGCCCCAGCTCCATGGCGACAGCGACCCGGACCGGACCGTGCTGGGGGAGTACCTCGGGGAGGGCGCGGTATCACCGATCTTCATGATCCGCCGGCAGCAGTACAAGTACGTGTGGTCGGCACCGGACGGGCCGCAGCTGTTCGATCTGAACGCAGATCCGGACGAGTTGCACAACTTGGCCGCCAACCCGGCCGCCGACGCCGCTACGGCGTCAACGGCACGGGAGTTTCGCGCGGAGATCAGCCAACACTGGGACCCCGAGCGCGTCTTCACCGAGGTCGTGGACAGCCAGCGGGCGCGGCGCGTGGTCGACCGGGCGCTGCGCACCGGCCGGTACGAGCCGTGGGATCACGTCCCGCTGCCGGACAGCAGCAATCAGTACATGCGCAACCACCTGAGCCTGAACACGGTGGAAGCCGAGCGTCGGTATCCACGGCTGCCATCGGAGCACCAGGGCGTGGTCTGAGCCAGCAGGATTGGTAGCGCTGCGCCCGAGTTGACATAGAGTTGTCAAGGTTGGCCAGACCAGTGGCGTATCATTGACATGAACATGCTAGCGTTGTCGTGATGGACGTGCTGACGATCGCTGAGGCTGCGCAGACCACGGGCTGGTCGGCCCGAATGCTCCGATACATCGAGCAAACCGGGCTCGTTGTCCCCCGTCGGTCCGAGGGCGGGTATCGGCTCTACGGCCCGGCGCAGGTGCAGCGGCTGCGCACCCTGCGCGACCTGGTGACGACGCACGACATCGGCCTGGCCGAACTCGGCTTTGTCGCCCGGCTGCAATCCGAGCCGGGCCTCGGCGCCGCCGTCAACGAATGGTTCACCGCCCGTCCGGCCCGGCCGGAGGAAACCCCGGAAACCGACTGGCTCCGGTTCGAGCAAGAAAAACACGAGCGCCTGCTCACCCACCGCACGAGGTAGGAGACGGAATGACCCAACCGATCGGGACCGACTACAAAGTCGCCGACGTGTCACTCGCGGCCTTCGGTCGCAAGGAGATCCAGCTGGCCGAGCACGAGATGCCGGGTCTGATGTCGATCCGGGAGGAGTACGCCGACGCGCAGCCGCTGTCCGGTGCGCGAATCACCGGATCACTGCACATGACCGTGCAGACCGCCGTGCTCATCGAGACGCTGACGTCGCTGGGCGCAGAGGTGCGATGGGCCAGCTGCAACATCTTCTCCACCCAGGACCACGCCGCCGCCGCAGTGGCCGTGGGGCCGGAGGGGACGCCGGAGAACCCCAGCGGCGTACCGGTCTTCGCGTGGAAGGGCGAGACGCTGCCGGAGTACTGGTGGTGCACCAGGCAGGCGCTGCTCTGGCCGGAGGCCGACGGCGGCCATACCGGCCCGAACATGATCCTCGACGACGGCGGGGATGCGACGATGCTGGTGCACCGCGGCGCGTCGTACGAAAAGGCCGGCGTCGTCCCGAATCCGGACACCGCGGACTCCGAGGAGTTCGAGGTCTTCCTGACCCTGCTGACCGAATCGCTGGCCGAGGACTCGCAGCGGTGGACGAACATCGCGGCCGGCATCAAGGGCGTCACCGAGGAGACCACGACCGGCGTACTCCGGCTGTACGAGTTGGCCAAGACCGGTAACCTGCTCTTCCCCGCGATCAACGTCAACGACTCGGTGACCAAGAGCAAGTTCGACAACCTCTACGGCTGCCGGCACTCCCTGATCGACGGCATCAACCGTGCCACCGACGTGATGATCGGCGGCAAGGTCGCCGTCGTCTTCGGGTACGGCGACGTGGGCAAGGGTTGTGCGGAGTCTTTGCGCGGGCAGGGCGCCCGCGTGATCGTCACCGAGATCGACCCGATCTGCGCGCTGCAGGCGGCGATGGAGGGCTACCAGGTCAGCACGCTGGAGGACGTCGTCGAGACTGCCGACATCTTCATCACCTCGACCGGCAACAAGGACATCATCATGGCCGCGGACATGGCCCGGATGAAGCAGGGCGCGATCGTCGGCAACATCGGTCACTTCGACAACGAAATCGACATCGCCGGCCTGCCGCGCGGTGGAGCCGAGCGGATCAAGGTCAAGCCGCAGGTCGACGAGTGGGTGTTCCCCGACG
>Ga0136613_10000931_pt1 | contig 14461 bp, 14 predicted proteins | sample AntDrymUQ2722106_2_FD_106649 | JGI IMG/M metagenome (GOLD analysis project Ga0136613, IMG submission 106649) | Polar desert sand microbial communities from Dry Valleys, Antarctica - metaG UQ272 (21.06) | ecosystem: Environmental > Terrestrial > Soil > Desert | place: Antarctica: Dry Valley... | reverse complement strand
TGCTCCCGGCCGCGGCTTTGGCCCAGCGGGTTGACCTGGCCGGGTTGATAGATAGTCGTTTGCTGCTGGCCCGGCACGGCGTCAACAGCGGCACGAAGGCGTTGAGCGTGATCGGGGCGGTGCTGGCCGGCGCGGACAGCATCGATGACACCGATGTGCTGCGCGCTGGGGCGATGGGCGAAGTCTTCGACCAGGTGCGGGCGCCGTCCACTTTGGGGACCTGGCTGCGCGGGTTCAAGTGGCACAACGTGCGCCAGCTTGATGCGGTCTCCCGGGGGCTGCTCAACCGGTTGTGGGCCGCCGGTGCCGGACCTGCCGACCCGGGCGGGGCGCTGACCGTGGACCTGGATTCCACCATTGTCCCGGTGTTCGGCCGGGCCAAGCATGGCGCGGCCTTCGGCTATACCAAGGCCCGTGGCTATCACCCGCAGCTGGCTACTCTGGCCGAGACCGGGCAGGTCGTGTTCTGCCGGCTGCACGGCGGGTCGGCCGGGGCGGCTCGGGGCGCCAGGACGCTGCTGAGCGAAACGATCAGCCGGCTTCGGCATGCCGGGGCCACCGGACAGCTGACCGTGCGGGCGGACTCGGCGTTCTACTCCAAGGCCGTGCTGTCCACCGCGACCCGGCTCGACGTGCGGTTCTCGGTCACCGTGCGCCAGGACCGCAAGATCCGGGCCGCGATCCAGGCCATCGACGAGGCGGCGTGGACGCCGATCCCGTACTGGCTGTCCACCCCGGAGGTTTCCGGTGCCGATGTCGCCGAGACCGCCTACACCTGCTTCGCCGGCAGCACCGATGCGGTCACCGTGCGCCTGGTGGTGCGCCGGGTCCGCCCGACACCGGGCACCCAGCTGGCTCTGTTCACCGACTGGGACTACCACGCGTTCGTCACCGACCGACCCGGGGACATGCTGCAGGTCGAAGCCGACCACCGCCGGCACGCCGTCGTGGAACAGTGCATCGCCGAACTCAAAGCCGCCGGACTGGCGCACCTGCCCTCAGGCAAGTTCACCGCCAACGCCGCCTGGCTGGCCCTGTCGGTGATGGCCCACAACCTGGGCCGGGCCATCGGCGCACTGGCCGGTCACAATCTGGACCGGGCCACCGTGGCCACCCTGCGCCGCAGACTGTTCACCATCCCCGGCCGCCTCGTTCACACCGCACGGCGCCTGCATCTGCGGCTGCCGAAACGCTGGCGCTGGGCCGAAGCCTTCGCCACCGCGATGGCCGCGATCACCGCCATCCCGATGCGCCGCTGAAACAGAAAGCCCCCATCCGCCCACGACCCGAAGGACAAGGAGCAGCCGGCCGACCGGCCGACACACCACGCCCGTCACCCAGCCGACCGCAATCAGAGGCTCATCGAGTCCACCGGACCGCCCTCGCCAGGCTCGGCGGTGGATCCGGGCTTAGACTCCTGCGCGGCGTGTTCCCAGGCGATGCGACCGGGCCACCACCATCGGCAGGGCCTGCGGGTTCGCCAAGCCGACGTCCTCGGCTGCGAAGGTCGCCAGTAGCCGCCACGTTTTCCACGGATAGCGCACCGACAGCTAGGCGAACCCCGGAACAGGGCCTACCGGACATGGCCTTCACCGTGACATGAGCGGCTCGGCTCCCCCATTGTGAGTCTGACGAGGCTGCAGGACTCACGCCTGATGACGCTACGGCCCGCACGCTTGCTCCCTCCGAAGAGGCTCTTGACACCCCGCTCAGCCCGCCACCTCTCGGCGACGGACCGGGGTCTGCTACCGGGCGTTCCGGTACCTACCGGGACCGGACTCCACCCGCTGGCCTGATCCAGCTTCCAGGACGCACCATGGTGCGGACGTTAACCGCGGCACCGGACAAAACCGGAGCGGCGCGCAGCCCACACGACGGTTATCCGCCTACCGGTCGTGGACGACGGGCCGGAACTCGCGTCGAGTGGGCCCGGCCACGTCCCTGTAGAGTGTCTCAGGGACGGTCGAAGGACCGCGATCGTCAGGTAGCCCGGCCGGATGCCACGTGCTCAGCCACCCGCCAGGCGTTGGCCATGATGGTGAGCGTCGGATTAGCCCCTGTCGCGGTGGGGAAGGGCGCGCCGTCGACAACGAAGAGGTTGTCCACTTCGTGGGCCCGACACCAGCGGTTGAGCACGGACGTCTCCGGATCGTTGCCCATCCGCGCGGTTCCGTGCTGGTGTGAGCAGTTGCCGGTCACCTTGTCGGCGTAGACCTTGTCGACCTTGTGGGCACCGGCGCCCTCGAGGATGTCGGCCGCACGATCGATGAGGTATCGACCCTGCTTGAGGTCGTTGTCGTGCGGCTGCAGGGTGATTCGCGCGACGGGTAATCCCCAGGCATCGGTGACGGTGTCGTCCAGATCGATCCGGTTGTCGTGCTGCGGCATGTCATGGAGAACCATCGCCACGGCCATCGAATGGTTGAAGTACTCGCGGTCCAGCTGTTTGGCCTGGCTGCCCCACAGCGGCTTTCGCGGCAGGGACCAGTTGATCGGCAACGGGATGCCCACGCCGGCTCCCGCGATGTGGCCACCGCTGGCATGCCCTCGGTTCGGGTCGTGGCCGTAGTGCTGAAACGTGCTCGCGCTGACATAGCCACCGCCGGCCCAGGCATAGACGGGGTCGTCGAAGAGCCCCACGGCCGCGCTGTACTCGTGGAAGGTGACGTTGCGGCCCACGAGGTCGCTGCCGTTGGCCAGTCCGTTCGGGTGCCGCTCGGAGGTGGACAGGAGCAGCAGCCGGGCCGTCTCCACCGCGCCGCAGGCGAGGATCACGACGTCGGCTTCCTGCTCGACCGCGTCGCCGTCCGCGTCCTCGTAGACGGCTCCGCGGGCACGTCCCCGCTCGTCGACGCTGATCTCCCGGACGTAGCAGTGCGGCCGCAGGTCGTATCGACCCGTGGCCACCGCGTCCGGCACGAACACGTTGAGCGCGCTGGACCGGGTGCCGGTGGGGTCGCCGTGCTGCTGGGCGAACGCGCTGACCACCGTCGCCGGACGACCGTTGTACGGACGTGACAGCGCGGCTTGCGGGGTCGGGAAGGAGTTCCAGCCGAGCTTGCCGCAGCCCTCGTGGAACTTCTGTGCATACCGGGACATGGGCATCGGTGGGCAGGGGTAGCCACGGCTTCGAGGGCCCTCGAATGTGTTGGCTCCGGCCTGGCCGGAGACGCCGAAGGCCCACTCGACCTGGTCGTAGTAGGGCTCCAGTTCGTGGTAGGTGATCGGCCAGTCCGCGAGGGTCGTGCCGGGCAGCTCACCGACGACGCTGCGCATTCGGAAGTCGTCCTCGGTGAACCGCGGCAGCCAACCCTGCCAATGCACGGTGCCACCGCCCACCATCTGCGGCACGGGGCAGAAAAGGTTTTCCGTGGCCTGCTGGTCGGCAGACTGTCGCAGCGTGCGGGGATTCAGCAACGGGTCGGGCCACAGGTTGTAGCGGTTCACATTCGCCAGTTCGTCTCCCCCGAACGTCTCGCGTTCGCGCCAGGGGCCCTTCTCCAGGGCTACTACGCGCAGGCCACGCTCGGTGAGCACCTTGGCGGTCGCGGCGCCGGAAGCGCCGGCACCGATGATGCAGACGTCGACGCGATCCGGCTTGGCCTTACCCATCAGGGTGATCCTGCTGCCCGGGGTGACGACGGTCATCGGCGAAGTAGTCGAGGACGCTGTAGCGGCCGGTGTGTACGTCGGCCAGCGACGCCGGCCCCGGGAACCCGATGACGTCCCATCCGACGCGGTCGCGGTTGCCGCCGTAGATCGGATCGGCATAGAACCCCTGCCGCGTGTGCATTGCCAGAAGTGGGACGAAGTCCAGCTCGGTCTCGGTACTCGTCTGCTGCAGGGCCGGCTCGATCGGCCCGCCGTGGCGGATGACCTGCGCCTGCGCGATGTCCGCTGCGCCCGGATCGGCGCCAGACTCCAGTGCCTGGAGCGCCGCATCCTGATCGGAGTCCTGCAGGTCGGCAAAGTCCGCCCCGTACGTGTCCCGGCTGTAGCGGTCGAGGGTGGCGATACCTGCCGCGTACGTACCACGCAAGGAGTCGATGCGCTGTTGCCACGCCCACGCCTGCTTGCCCTCGAGGGTCTCGAAGCCGCTGCCGTCAGGCTTGGCGTAGATGGCGCCGAGGCCAGCCAGGTAGCGGTCCACGAAGTCGACCGTTCCGGCCTCCCGAGCACCCGGGGTGTCATCGGTCGGGATCATCCTGGCCATGGCGGCGGCAACGGTGCGCCGCTGGTGTGCATCGAAGAAGCCTGTGCCCAGGTGGTCGATCGAGGAGGTCACGCGGTGACCTCCTCCCATGTCTCGTTCATGGCCGACTCCACGACAGCGGCTGTGATGGTGGCGGCCCGCAGGCCGTCGTCGAAGGTTGGTCGTCCCTCGGTCGTTTCGCCGCGGACGGCGGCGTACACATCGCCGACGAAGGCGTTGAAGCAGTCCTGATAGCCCTGCGGATGGCCGGCGGGAAGGCGCGCACCCTCTCGGGCACCAGGAGACAGCGTGTCTGGCCCGCTGGGCACGATCCGGCTGTCGAGCCGCCCGCCGACCCAGAGGGCATCGGGCTGTTCATGGTCGAACACGTACCCCGCGTCCGGCCCGTCGAAGCTGAACCACAGCCTGTTCTTGCGACCTGGCGACACCTGGCTGACCGTGACCGAGCCGCTGGCACCCTGGTCGGTCTCGAAGAGGACGAGTGCGCCGTCCTCGGTGCTCTCTTCCGACCGGCCGTCGTCCATCCGCCGGCTGGGGAACGCGTGGGCCATCCGCGCGGACAGCCGCGTGATGCGCTGGCCGGTGACGAACTCCATAAGATCGCACCAGTGCACGCCCACATCGGCGAAAGCCCTGGACACGCCGCCCAGGACCGGATCGACACGCCAGTTGGTGTCGCCGCTTCCGGACAGCCAGTCCTGCAGGTAGGAACCGTGCAGGAGCCACAGAGTGCCTGCATCGCCGCGGGCGATCCGGACCCGCGCCTCGCGCACGGCCAGGTAGTAGCGGTAGACGAACGGCACACTCGTGACCAGACCGCTGCGGTGTGCGGACTCGGCCAGGACCTGGGCGTCCTTCGGCGAGGTTGCCAGCGGCTTCTCACAGATCACCGCCTTGCCGGCGTCGAGGGCCAGCGCCGCCTGCTCGGCATGCAGCATGTTGGGCGTGCAGACGTGCACCACGTCGACGTCGTCGGCGGCGACGAGTTCCTCCACCGATGCGGCGGCGTTCTCGGCCTGCACGCGGTCCCTGAAATCGACCGCGGCCTCAGCGGTGCGGCCGGCGACCCGACTGACGACACCGCCTGCGGCGCGGACCGCGTGAGCGTGCACCTGGCCCATGAAGCCGCCGCCCACGATGCCGCTGCGCGGGCGGCTCACCTCTTCCTCGCCAACGCCACCGCCAGGATGATGATCGCGCCCCTGATGACCTGCTGCTGGCTGGTGTCCAGTCCGAGCAGGATCAGGCCGTTGTTGATCAGGCCGATCAGAAGTGCGCCAAAGAGGGTGCCGATCACCGACCCCGCCCCTCCGAAGAGGCTGGTGCCGCCGAGGATCACCGCGGCGATGGCCGACAGCTCGTCGCCGGCGCCCCACTGGAATCGACCGGACTGCAGCCGGCCGGCGTACAGCATGCCGGCGATGGCCGCGACCACCGAGCTGATCAGCAGAACCTGGAACTTGATCTTCTTGGTGTTCACGCCGGTGAACTCCGCCGCGATGCGGTTGCCGCCGGTGGCCAGCACCTGACGGCCGAAACGGGTCTTCGCGAGCACGACCGCACCTAACGCGACGAACAGCGCGCTCCAGACGATGCGACCCGGGATCGGTCCGATGTCACCGCCGCCGAACATAAGGTTGAACGTGTCGTTGAGGATCGGCACCGGTGCGGAGCCGGTGACCCACTGCGCCACCCCTGCTGCGATGCCGAGCATGCCCAGGGTCACGAGAAAGGACGGGATGTTGAGCATGCTCACCAGACCGCCATTGATGGCGCCGACGGCGAACCCGACACCGAGACCGGCGAGGATGCCGGGCACCAGACCCCAGTTCGACACCGCCATGGCCGAGACGACACTGGACAGGCCGGCCACCGACCCGACAGACAGGTCGATCTCGGCGCAAGCGATGACGTAGGTCATGGCCACTGCGATGACGGTGATCGTCGATGTCTGGCGGAGGATGCTGAGCAGGTTGTTGGAGGACAAGAAGCCCCGGTCGCCGAGCAGGGCAGCGAACACGAGGAACACCACGACGAATCCGATGTAGATGACGTAGCGGTGCCAGTCGAAGCCCCCTAGGCCCAGCGGGATCTTGCGGGACGCGCCCGGCCCAGATGACGGCGCGGCGGGCGGGACGGATGTGGTCCGGCTCACGTTCGGACTCCTTGCACGGCCAGCTGGAGGTGTTCTTCGTCGGGGATCGACTCGCGCGCCAGGTCGTCGACGACGCGCCCTTCGCGCAAGACGAGCACCCGGTCGCTGACGGCGAGCAGCTCGGGGTACTCGGAGGAGATCAGGAGCACGGCCTTGCCGGCGTCGGCTAGTTCGCGGATCATTCCCAGGATCTCGTTCTTGGTGCCGATGTCGACGCCTGCCGTCGGCTCGTCCATGACCAGGACGTCCGGGTCGGTGCCCAGCCACTTGGCAATGACGACCTTCTGCTGATTGCCTCCCGAGAGCAGTCGCACGGGACGCGACGGGTTGGCCGCCTTGACGGTGAAGCGCTCGATGAGCGCTCGGGCAAGGCTCGTGCCCCGCCGGTCGTCCAGCAGCAGACCGCGTCTAATCGAACCGAGCAGCGGCAGCAGCAGGTTGTCACGCACCGAATGGTCGAGCACGAGTCCCTGCTTGCGCCGATCCTCGGGGATCAGGGCCACCCCCGAACTGATCGCCTTGCGAGTGTCGCCGAGGTCCACCACATCGCCGCGTAACAACACCTCGCCCGCGTCGAGTTTGTCGATGCCAAACAGGCATCGCGCGAGCTCGGTGCGGCCACTGCCCATGAGGCCGGCGATGCCCAGGATTTCACCGGGATGCAAGGAGAACGACACGTCCCGCACCCGGCTTCCCGATCGCAGCCCGCGAGCCTCGAGCAGGGGAACCCCGCCGGTGACAACGCTGCGGTCGCGGTACTGCAGGGCGTCCTCAAGTTGACGACCGACAATGCCTTCGACGATCTGCTCAGGCGTGACGTCGGTGAGGGCCTCGGTGAGGTGCCAGCGACCGTCCCGCAAAATCGTGATGCGGTCCGCGAGCCGGTAGATCTCGTCCATGCGGTGCGAGATGTAGATGATCGACACGCCTTCGACCTTGAGACGGCCTGCGAGCTCGAACAGCGCGTCGGCCTCGTGCTTGGCCAGACTCGCGGTCGGCTCGTCCATGATGAGGACCTTCGCGTCCTGGGCTAGCGCTTTCGCGATCTCGGTCAGCTGCCAGTAGGCGGTGCCGAGATCCGCGATCTTCGCGTTCGGATCGACGTTCACCTCCATCCGCTGGAACACCGTGCGGGCGCGACGCGCGGCCTCCTTGTCGTCGAGCAGTCCGCCGCGGCCCTTGGGCTCGGTCGTCAGGAAGATGTTCTGGGCGACGGTGAAACTCGGGACCAGGCTGAACTCCTGAAATACCATGCCGACCCCTGCCGCGCGCGCATCGTGGATCGACCCCAGCTTGACCGGCTCCCCCGCGATGCTGATCTCGCCGGCGTCCAGCGAGTACACGCCCTGCAAGATCTTCATGAGGGTGGACTTGCCGGCGCCATTGCCGCCTGCCAGCGCGTGGATCTCACCCTGCAGCACGTCGAAGTCGACATCCTGGAGGACCCTGACCCCATCGAAGGCCTTGCAGATTCCGCGCATCGTCACCGCGGGCGGCCGGGGCTCGGCTGTCATCGTCGCCCTCTTCCCACCGGTAGGGGTGTCAGTCGGTGTAGGAGTCCCGCACGGACGCGGGGGGCTCGGAGTGGTAGACCTGCTCCCAGGCCTCCAGGACGTTGTCGTGTGTGACGGGCAGGGCGCTCACCGCGACGTAGGGCGGGGTGTCCTCCCCGAGCAGCGCCAGGGCCGCCAGGTTCGCCTCTGCGACGCCCTGGTCGTAGGGCAGCTGGGCGCCCAGCCCGACGATCATCTCGTCCTTCGCCAGCGCGATGGCGACGTTGGTTCCGAGGTCCTCGGTGACAATGTTGAGGTCGGTACGGCCCGACGCCCTTGCCGCGGCGAGGGCGCCTTCGGCGGGCACGTCCCAGACCGCCCAGAGTCCCGCCAGGTTCGGATTCTGAGTGATCATCGCGGAGGCCGCCGCCTCACCGTCACCGGCGAAGTCCGGACCTGCGATACCGGTCTCCTCGACGATGGTGATGTCCGGGTAGTCCTCCTCGATGGTCGTCTTGAAAGCCTCGTAGCGCTGCGCGGTCACGAAGAAATCGGCCTCGTGGTAGATCAGACCGATCTCGCCCTCACCGCCGAGCGCCCTGGCCAGCAGGTGGGCCGAGACGACGCCGTTGCCGTAGTTGTCGGCAGAAACGACGGAGGCGTAGTCCTCGCCCGCGACGAGCCCCTGCGGCGCGTTGTCCATGAAGACCAGCTCGACGCCGGCGTCAGCGACCCGTTGGTAGGCCGACGCGGTGGCGACCGGGTTGGTGGGGATCGAGATCATGACGTCGGGGTTCAGGCTCATGACGGTCTCGATATCGGAGACCTGTGTGTCAGGGTTGAAGTCCGCGTCGGTTACCGCGACAACGTCGATGCCGAGTTCCTCGAAGCGGGTCCGCAGGCCATCGACCTGCGCGTTGGCCCAGTCGTTGCCGCCGTAGTGCAGGACGATCGCGGCGGTGGCGCCCATCTCGCGGACCTGAGCGACTTGCTCATCGGTGAGCTCCGCCGACGAGACCGGCGACGCCTCCTCGCCGTGCGGCCCCCGGCTGAGGACCTGACCTTCCAACGCGGCAAGGGCAGCGTCGGCCTGCTCGGAGACGCCGGGGTTCTCCTCCGACGTGGTGGAAGTGGCCGAATTGCAGGCAGTGAGTCCCAGACTCACCAGAACGACGGCAGTGACAACTGCACTCGATCGGATGATGCGGTGCATGCTCGGTACTCCTTCTCGGCGATGATGCGGACGGGTGGGCAGCGGCTGAAGCGGGAGCGGCGTGCGGGTCCGAAGCCGGGTGCGGTGGTCTCAGCCGGCCGCCAGCAGTTGGTCCACGTACTTCTTGCTGATGTCGGCGGCTGCACGCGGGTCTCCGTCGTAGGAATCGAGCTCCACCATGAGCCAGCCGTCGTAGCCGGTCTCGATGACTGCGGCGAGGATGTCGGTGAAGTCGAGATCGCCCTGACCGAGCGGGACGAACCGCACGGTGTCGAGCACCACGTCCTTCAGGTGCACATGCTGGATCCGGTCGGGATAGCGCCTGATCAGAGCGGCCGGATCGCCGCCTCCGGCAGCCAGATGAGCGGTGTCGGGGCAGAAGCCGATCCTCGTGTGCGGCATCAGCTGCGCCAGCTCGTCCGGGCTCTCGACGATCGTCGACAGGTGGGGGTGGTAGGCCGCCGACAGGCCATGGCCCTCCGCGAGGTCGACCACGTGATCCAGCGCGGAGGCTAGCCGGGTGTAGTCCTCCTCCCTGGTGCCGGCCGCGCGACGCGCTCCGCCGCCGACCACCAGCCGCTGCGCTCCGAAGGTCGCGGCCAACTCCGCCGCGCGATTCACCCGGTGCATCTCGTCCTCGAGCAGGTCCGGATAGATGAAATTGGCCCCGGTGTAGACGCTGACCAGCTCCAGGCCTGCCTCGTCGAGGAGGATGCGCAGCTCGCGGGGTCGGGCGGCGTAGGCGGCGAGGTTGCCGTCAAACATCTCCGTGCCTTCGTACCCGGCGGCGGCGATGTCACTAACGGCTTGCGCCATGGACCCCGCGGCCAGGTAGAAGAGGTCCTTGACGCTGGTCACCCCTTGCGGATGACCGACCACGCCGCCCCAGGTGATCGAGTGGTAGCCCAGCCTCATGGTGGTCCTTTCCGGAGTGGTCAGGCGACGATCAGTGGCCGCAGCGTGCGATGCGCCATGCGCAGACCCGTCTCAACGCGGTCCTCGCTGCCGCCCCAGACGGGGTCCTCGTGCTCGACCGAGAGGACTCCGTCGAAGCCGCCCTCGTACAACGCGTCGACCACGCGGACCCAGTCGAGGTCACCGAGGCCGGGAACGCGGTAGCGCCACCAGCCCACGTCCCACGGATCACGGCGGTCGACGGCGATGCCCGGCCAGCCGTATCGGTTGCGCCGCTCGGGGAACAGCTGGATGTCCTTCGCCTGCGCATGCCGGACCTTGCCGACGTAGGGACGCAGCGCCTCAACCGGGTCGATACCCATCCAGAGCAGGTGGCTGGGATCGAAGTTCAGGTAGAGGCCAAGGGAGAACATCCACTCCCACAGCTCGGGGGAGTACGCGAGGTTTCCCGGATAGCCGTCGGGGTGCCAGCCCTCCATCACACAGTTCTCGATGACCAGGTCGACCCCTTTCTCGCCGGCGCGTTCGACGAGAGGGCCGAACACGCGCTCGGCCGCGCGAAGGTTCTCCGTAACGCTGCGGCCGGGATCGCGCCCGACGAAGGTGCCCACCGTGGGGACCCCCAGACGGCACGCGGCATCGATGCAGGCACGCACGTGCTCATTGACGGCTCGCCGCTCGTCGACGTCGGGGTGCAGGTTGTTGTCATAGAACGCCAGCGACGACAGCACGAGACCCTCCTCGTCGAAGAGCTCCCGCATCGCCTCTACTGCCCGATCATCGAGACCGACGACGTCGACGTGGGTCGCGGTGAACGGACGGCTTCGGTTGGCAGGCCACGCGGCGACCTCAAGGGCTTCGAAGCCCGTGGACGCCGCCCAGCGGGCGATGTCCTCGAGGCTGCGGTCTGGCAGACACGCAGTGAGAAGTCCCAGCTTCACGAACGCTCCTGGAGTGCCATAGAGGCTTTTGTATATGTCAAGCAAACTAATGTTGTTTGGGTACGTAAGTCAACACATTGGTAACATTTTGTCAACACAAGACGGCCGAAAGGATGCGCGGTGGTCAACCGTCCGGTGACGACCTCCGGAGACCATCTGGAGTCCTTGGTGGCAGTGCTCGATCTGATTCGTCACGGCGATGCCCGGACCCGCCCGGAGCTGGGCCGGCTCAGCGGTCTGGGTCGCATGGTGATCACCCAGCGCGTCGCAGAGCTGACCGCTGCCGGTTTGGTTCGGGAGGGACAATTCGGTCGTTCTACCGGTGGCCGGGCGCCTCGCGAGCTGGAGTTTCATCGGAAGGCCGGATTGGTGCTGGTGGCCCAGCTCGGAGCCACCGGGGCGGGAATGGCCGTCGGCGATCTGACCGGGCGGCTGTTGCACCACGTCGAGGAGCCGGGTGACATCGCCGCCGGACCCGAGACCGTGCTTGCGCGGGTGGAGGAGGTCTTCGACGAACTCCTCACCCGCGAACCCGAGGATCAGCGCGAGATCTGGGGCATCGGCATCGGCGTCCCCGGGCCGGTCGAGTTCGCATCGGGACGCCCGGTGGCTCCACCGATCATGCCGGGCTGGGACGGCTACTCGGTCCGCGACCGGCTGGCGAAGCGCTACAACGCTCCAGTCTGGGCGGACAACGAGGTCAACCTCATGCTCCTCGGCGAGTACCGAGGTGGCCTGGCCCGCGGTGTCGCAGACGCCGTATTCATCAAAATCGGCACCGGCATCGGCGCCGGCCTGATCTCGGCCGGTCGCCTGCACCGGGGGGCGCAGGGCTGCGCGGGTGATGTCGGGCATGTGGCGACGGCCGAAGCCGAGGATGTGCTCTGCCGCTGCGGGAACAGGGGGTGCCTCGAAGCTGTAGCCGGATCCGCAGCGATCGTCCGCGACGCAACCGCTGCTGCCGCAGAGGGGCGCAGCGAGCATTTCGCCGCGATAACCGCCCAGCGGCCCCTAACCCGGCAGGATGTTGCTCGTGCGGCCGAGGCAGGGGATCCCGTCGCACACGAGCTGCTCGCCAGGTCCGGCCGGCTCGTGGGCGGGATTCTGGCCACAGTCGTGAACCTGTTCAACCCGGAGCTGGTCGTGGTGGGTGGCGGCGTTCCGGCTCTGGGCGATGTCGTGCTGGCGAATATCCGCCAGGCCGTCTACACCCGCTCGCCACCTCTGGCGACGCGAGACCTGCGCATCGTCAGGTCACCTCCGCACAATCGAGCCGGCCTGAACGGCGCTGCCTACATGGTCGTCGACGAACTGTTCTCCCGCGACGTTCTGCAGGCGTGGCTGCCTGCGGGGTCGCCCGTCGGTCAGCCGACGGTCGTCGGTGCCTGATCACCAGAGGCTTCGATCATTGGTCGAAGAGGTGTCGTGCTCGCTCTGGGCGCGCTGAAGCGGGCCGTCGGGTCGGCACCGTAGATGTGCTGTGCAGAGCTATTATCAGTAACGTATGAACAGTCCCTCATATGACGAAGCGACGCTGGTCGACGGATGCGCAGTGCCGGTCGTCGACTCCGCCCGGGTGAGCGACATCCTGGACCGGATGCCGCCGAAGGACGAGCTCATCGACACCGCCGACATCTTCGACCTGCTCTCCGACCCGAACCGGCTGCGCCTGCTCGTCGCGTTGATCGACGGCGAGTTGTGCGTCTGCGACCTCGCGGCGGTCACCAGCATGACCGAATCGGCGACCTCGCACGCGCTGCGCCTGCTGCGCGCCCACCGCGTGGTCACCGCACGCCGCCATGGACGCCGGGCCTTCTACCGGCTGGCCGATGCGCACGTCCGGATGCTGCTCGACCTCGCTCTCACCCACTCCCAACACACCGACGCCGTGCACCCGGAACGGCGCTAGCGCGATGAGTACCGGCCAGCCCGATTACCCTCGCCACGATCCCAGCCATGCGTCCAGTCATGCGTCCAGCCACTCACCCGGCCATTCACATGGTCATGCGCAGAGTCACTCGCACGGAGCTGCGCAGGGCCACGCCGGCGCCCGCCATCGTGGGCGGCTGGCCGTCGCCTTCGGGCTGATCGCGACGTTCTTCGTCGTCGAACTGGTCTACGGGCTGCTCAGGATCACTCGCCCTGGTCTCGGACGCCGGGCACATGGCCGCCGACGTCGTGGCTTTGAGCCCCGCGAACTGCCCTGCAGGGGAATGGCCATCCGACGCGACCTCAGTCATCGGGTGACCATGACCAGCCAGGCGCCGACCAGCAGGGCCGGACCCATCGGGATCGCATCACGCAGGCCCCGCCGACGTGAAAGCACCAGGCCCAGGGCAACGAGGGCGCCGACCACGAAGCCGGCAGCGATCGCCATGGCAGCGGCGGCATAGCCGATCCACCCCGAAAACAACGCGATTAGCGCACCGAGCTTGACGTCCCCGAACCCCATTCCGGACGGACTCAACATGGCCAGCGCGAAGAGCAACGCGAACACCACCGCGGCACTGACTACGGCGTGCAGGACCGCCTGCCACGACCCGGTGAGGGATCCTCAACTAACATCCTGGCGGCCTGTCGGAAGGTGCGCTACCTCGGCTCGCCAAGCGACGCCCGGAGAGGAGGACACGTTGACTGACCCCGCCTTCGTTCCCGCCCCATTGAAGCCGACGATCAGCCTCGAGGAACTGGAGCGTGTCGACCTCCGCGTCGGTACAGTCGAGTCCGTCGAGGACGTCGCGAAGTCCGACAAGCTTGTGCGTGTCACGGTGAATCTTGGTGATCACGTGCGAACGATCTTGGTCGGCATGAAGACGGAGCGGGGAAACCCGGCCGAGATCATCGGACACAGGTCCTTGTTGTGGTGAACCTCGAGCCGCGACGCATGATGGGCGAACTTTCCGAAGGGATGCTGTTCGACATCGGCTACGCCGATGCGCTCACGCCCGTGCTCGCCGTGCCCGAAAGTCCTGTTCCGAACGGGACGCGAGCGGGTTGAGGTTGCTGAAGAGCGTGGGTGAGCGGTTCACCGCTAGCCGATCGACGACTGGGACGGCGAACTGCTGCCGCAAGCCGGTCGACTACCGGACAGCGTGCACCGGTCGCCGCTGCGGAGATGGCCTTCGCCGGGCCGTCGATTCAGGGAGCAAACTCAAGCTCGTCAGTCGTGGACCGGCTCGGCTGTCTGCGCGGAGTCTCGACCCTGACGGCGTTCGGGCTGGCGGTCGAGATCGGCGACTGGCAGCGGCTGCTCGGTGGAACGCGATGCGCTCAGGTAGGCAACGGCCAGGCTGTCTCGCGCTGTGCCAGCCTCGATCTGAGGTCGTAACCGGGCGCTCAGGTGGTCGGCCTCCTCGAGCGTCAGCGCCTGTGTCATGGCCTCGCGGAGCGTGGGGATCCGGGGATTGCCTGCCCGGTTCAAAAAAGTCTCCCATGCCATCGGCTTGCGCTGCCCGATGTCGACGTAGAGCTGTAAGTGGATTTCGGCAAATCCGGCCTCTTGCGCGAGGTGGATGAGGTCGCGCTCGTCGA
>Ga0136613_10000930_pt1 | contig 14479 bp, 10 predicted proteins | sample AntDrymUQ2722106_2_FD_106649 | JGI IMG/M metagenome (GOLD analysis project Ga0136613, IMG submission 106649) | Polar desert sand microbial communities from Dry Valleys, Antarctica - metaG UQ272 (21.06) | ecosystem: Environmental > Terrestrial > Soil > Desert | place: Antarctica: Dry Valley... | reverse complement strand
TTGGCCTCGGGATCATGTTCGTGCTGGCCCGCCACGGCATCGCCCTGGCGCGCCGGTTCACCGCCGTGCTGCTCGTGGTCTCCTTCGCGTTGTTGCTGGCCGTGGAGATCCCGGGCCTGGGCGTCTCGGTCAACGGCGCGACCCGCTGGCTGGGCGTGGGCCCGGCGCAGTTCCAGCCCTCCGAGCTGGTCAAGGTAGCGCTGGTCCTCTACGCCGCCGGCCTGCTGGCCGACCGCCCGGAACGCCTGGACACCCTGGGCGGGGTCATCAGTCCGCTGCTCCTGGTGGCGGGGGTCGCGGCGGGCCTGGTCGTCCTGCAGCCCGACCTGGGCACCGCGCTTGTCATCTGCTTCACGATGCTGGCCCTGCTGGTGGCCGCCGGCACGCCGATGCGCCACGTCGGCGCCCTGTGCGCGGCCGGGGGGGTCGCGGTGATCGCCTTCGCCCTGTCGGCCCCCTACCGCGTCGACCGGCTGCTCACCTTCCTCGACCCCTGGTCGCGCGCCGGCGACGAGGGCTTCCAGATCGTCCAGGGCCAGATCGCGGTGGGCTCGGGCGGCCTGTTCGGCCTGGGGCCCGGGCAGTCGGTGCAGAAGATCTTCTACCTGCCCGAGGCCCACACCGACTTCATCCTCGCTGTGATCGGGGAGGAACTGGGCGTCGTGGGCATCTTCGGCCTGCTGTTCCTCTACGGGCTGATCGCCTACGCGGGGCTGCGCGCCGCCAAGGCGGCCCGTGAGGCCTACACCCAGCTCCTGGCCGCGGGGCTGACCTCGCTCATCCTCAGCCAGGCGCTGCTCAACGTGTTCGCCGTGCTGGGGGTGGTGCCCCTGACCGGCGTGCCGCTGCCGTTCATCTCGTCGGGCTCCTCCAGCCTGCTCACGCTGCTGGCCGCCGTCGGCCTGCTGCTCAACGTGGCCAGCGGCCCCCACACCAGGCTGCAGGTCGTCCCGGCACCGAGTTCGCGAACATCCACCCATGGCGCGCGTGCTCATAGCGGCGGGCGGGACGGCCGGGCACGTGGTGCCCGCGCTGGCGGTCGCCGACGCGCTGCGGGCTGAGGGCGCGCAGGTCGCCTTCGTGGGCGGCCAGCGTGCCGAGGCCGAGCTGGTGCCCGCCGCGGGCTACGAGCTGCACCCGATCCGGGTCGAGGGCCTGAGCCGCACCAACCCTTTGAAGGCGGCGCGGGCCGTCGTGCGCGCGGGCGGTGCGGTGGGCGCGGCGCGGCGCGTCCTGCGCGCCTTTGGGCCCGACGCCGTCATGGGCGGCGGGGGCTACGTCGCCGGGCCGGTCGGCCTGGCCGCGGCGGGCGCGCGCGTACCGCTGGTGCTGACCGAGGCCGACAGCCACCTGGGCATCGCCAACCGGATGCTGGCCCGGGCCGCGCGGCGGGTATGCCTTGCCTTCCCGATCGAGGGCCGGGAGGGCGGGCGCTACCTGGTCACCGGCCGGCCGGTGGGCCCGCCGGTGACCGACCGCGCGGCGGCCCGCTCACGCTTCGCCCTGGTCGACCAGGAGACGTGCGTGCTGGTCTTCGGCGGCTCGCTGGGCGCGCGGTCGATCAACGAGGCGGCCGGGCAGGCCTTCCGCGACGTCGACTTCCGCGTCCTGCATGCCTCGGGCGTGCGCGACTTCGCGACGCTGCGTGAGCGCGTCGGCGGGCGGCAGGGGTACGATCTGCACGAGTACCTCGAGCGCTTCGGCGAGGCGCTCGCGGCCTGCGACCTGTGCGTCGCACGGGCCGGGGGGTCCATCTTCGAGATCGCCGCCCACGGACGGCCGGCCATCCTCGTGCCCTATCCCCACGCCACCGCCGACCACCAGACCGCCAACGCCCGGTGGATGGAGCGCGCCGGCGCCGCGGTCGTGGTGCCCGACGCCGAACTGGACGCGATCCGGCTGCGCGCCGAGGTCGACGCGCTGCTGGGCGACCCGGTGCGCCTGGAGGTCATGGCGCGCGCCTCGGCCTCCCTGGCGCGGCCGGACGCCGCAGCGGTGATCGCGCGTGAGGTTCTCGAGGCCGCCGCCGGGAGCCCGCGATGAGCCTCTACGGTCGCCTCTTCGCCGCGCTGTACGACCGGGCGCTGGCCGCCACCGAGGACGCGGGGCTGCGCGAGCGCCGCGCGCGGCTGCTCGCGCGGGCGCGGGGCACAGTGGTCGAGATCGGTGCGGGCACCGGCCTGAACCTGGCCCATTACGGCGACGCCGTCGAGCGGCTGATCCTCACCGAGCCCGAGGAGGCCATGGCCCGGCGCCTGGACCGTGCCGCTGCCGCCGCAGGCGGTCGTGGTGATGCTCGCGGCGTCGAGGTCCTGCGCGCGCCCGCCGAGGCGCTGCCCCTCCCCGACGCCAGCGCCGACACGGTGGTCACCACGCTGGTGCTGTGCACGGTGGACGACCCGGGCGCTGCCATTGCGGAGATTATCCGCGTCCTGCGCCCCGGCGGGCGGCTGCTGGCCATCGAGCACGTACGCTCGCCCGACCCGGCGCAGGCGCGCTTCCAGGACCTCGTCCGGCCGGTGTGGCAGCGGGTGGGCCACGGCTGTCGGTGCAACCGCGACTCCGCCGCTCTCCTCGCGGCCTCCCCGCTGCGCCTCGAGCACCTCGAGCGCTTTCAGGTGCCCAAGGCGGCGAAGTTCGTGCGCCCCGGGCTGGAAGCCGTCGCGATCAGGTGACGACCTTCGCAGCTACCAGGTGAACGGGCGGCGCCTGCACTTCGTCGGGATCGGCGGGGCGGGCATGAGCGGCCTGGCCCTGGTCGCCCACGCCCTGGGCGCGCGGGTGACCGGCAGCGATCGGGGGGAGTCGCCCTACCTGGAGCGCGTGCGGGCGGCCGGGATGGCCCCGGCGATCGGCCATGACGCGGTCAACCTGCCCGCCGGCGACGACGTCGAGGTGGTGCTCTCCACGGCGATCGCGGGCGACAACCCCGAGTTGGCCGCCGCTCGCGAGCGTGGGCTGGTCGAGCGCCACCGTGGCGAGCTGCTGGCCGAGCTCGCCGCACTCAAGCGCTGCATCGCGATCGCGGGGACGCACGGGAAGACCACGACGGCGTCCATGGCCGCCCACGCCCTGCTGCGCTGTGACATGGATCCGTGCTACCTCATCGGCGGCGAGCTGCGCTCGACCGCGACCAACGCCGCATGGGGAACGGGGGAGTGGGTGGTCGTGGAGGCCGACGAGTCCGATCGCTCGTTCCTGCGCCTGGCGCCCGAGCTGGCGGTGGTCACCAACGTGGAGCTCGACCACCACGCGACCTACGGCTCCCAGGCCGAGGTGGAGGACGCCTTCCTGGCCTTCCTGCACCGTGCCCACCGCCCGATCCTGTGGGACGCGCCCGACGCCGAGGCGCTGCTGGACCGCGGCGACATCGGCGAGGCCGCCTTCTTCCGCGCCGACGACGTCGCGCTGGGCCCCGAGGGCTCGACCTTCACGTGGGCCCAGCAGCGCGTGCGCCTCAGCGTCCCGGGGGCCCACAACGTGGCCAACGCCGCGGCGGCGCTCACCGCCTGCGCGCTGGCCGGCGCGCCCGCAGACCGCCTGGCGGGGGCGCTGGAGGACTTCCGCGGCGCCGGGCGGCGCTTCGAACGCCTGGGGCGCACCGCCTCGGGCGCCGAGGTGGTCGACGACTACGCCCACCACCCCACGGAGGTCGCGGCGACGCTGGCCGCGGCGCGCACCCTGGAGCCGGCGCGCCTGGTGGCGGTCTTCCAGCCCCACCTGTTCTCGCGCACGGAGCGCCTGTACCGGGAGTTCGGCGTCGCCCTGGCCGCCGCCGACGTGGTGGGCGTCCTCGACGTCTACCCGGCGCGCGAGTGGGCGGAGGACCACCCGGGCGTCACCGGCCGCCTCGTGGCGGCGGCGGCTGCTGACGCGGCGCCCGGACGGCAGGTCATGTGGCTGCCCGACCACGAGACGGCGCGGCGCGTACTCGAGCCCCGCCTGCGCGAGGGGGACCTGTGCCTCGTCCTGGGCGCCGGCGATGTCGATGCGCTGGGGCGTGCGCTCGTGGCCGGCTGACCCCGGCCGGGCAGGATCGTCCGCCCGCCCGGCGAAGAGAGGGCCGTGGCGCGCCTACCGCTGCTGTCCCGCCTGCGCGCATCCGGCCCGCGGGTGCGCCTGCCGCGGCCAAGCCCGCGCCTCGTCGGGCTCGCCCTGGTCACCGTGTCGCTGTTCGGGGGCCTGTTCCTGTGGCTGCGCGACTCGTCGGTGTTGGCGATCGCCGAGGTCCGCGTGGAGGGCGCCACCGGGCCGCAGGCCGGTGCGCTGCGCACCGCGCTCACCGAGGCCGCCCGGGACATGACCATCCTCCATGTGCGCATGGACGACCTGCGCGACGCGGCCGAGCCCCACCCGGTCATCGACGACCTGCGCATCGACCGCGAGCTCCCCGACGCCCTGACCATCACCGTGGTCGAGCGCGGGGCGGTGGCGGCCCTGACCGTCGGTGGGCGTGCCGTCGCCGTCGCCGGCGACGGGACCCTGCTGCCTGGCCACCCGACCGGCGGCCTGGCCACGGTCCGGGCCGAGAACCTGCCCACGGGTGACCGGCTGCCAAGCGGTTCCGCGCGTACGGCCGTGGCCGTACTGGCGACCATGCCCCGGCCGTTGCGCGACCGGGCCGGCCGGGCGGCGCGCGCCGAGCGCGGATGGGCGGTGGCGCTGCGCGACGGCCCGGTGGTGCACCTGGGCTCGGCGGAGCGCCTGGCCGCAAAGTGGGTCGCGGCCTCCGCCGTGCTCGCCGACCCTGGCTCGCGCGGTGCCGTCTACGTGGACGTCCGCCTGCCCGAGCGGCCGACCGCCGGCGGGCTCGCGCCGCTGCCCGCCGCAGGCGGGATGGTTCCGTCGGCCGAGGGCATCGAGGGAGGGCAGGAGGTCGAGCCGGCCGCCCTCGTTGATTCCACCCCGCCGACTCCCTGAGCGCCCCCGCGTGGCCCCGTGCCCGAAAGACACCACGGTCGCCCCACCCTCGTCCCTCAGACCGCAGCGCCCGCCAGCTCCTCGTAGAGCGCCCCGGTCCGCCGCGCAACGTCTGCCCAGTCGAAGCGCCGGACATGCTCGGCGGCCTCGGCCACCAGCCCCGCGCGCAAGACGTCATCGGTCAGCACCCGCTCCATCGCCACGGCCAGGGACTTCGCGTCGCGCGCGGGGAACCGCAGCCCCACCGTGGTGTCGGGCACGATCTCGCGCAGGCCGCCGGTGTCGGCCACGATGCACGGGCAGCTCGAGGCCATGGCCTCGAGCACCACAAGCCCGAACGGCTCGTAGATCGAGGGCACCACGCACAGATCGGCGATTCGGTACAGAGCGTGCAGGCGGTCGTCGCCCAGCCAGCCCAGGAAGGCGCCGTGGGCCATGAGCCCCAGCTCGTCGGCCTGCTCGCGCAACTGGGCCTCGTGGGGTCCTGAGCCGGCCATGAGGAACCGCACGCCGCCCACCCGGTCGATGACCTCTGGCAGCGCCTCCAGTGCGTGCTGGAAGCCCTTCTCGTAGACGAGGCGGCCGACCAGCAGCACAAGGCGTTCGTCCGGTGCGGCGAAGCGAGCGCGCAGGGCGGCCAGGTCCACGCTGGGGCGCAGCTCGGCCGCGTCGACCCCGTTGGGAATGACCGCGACGCGAGCCTCGGGCAGACCGAAGACCTCGGCCACATGGCGGCGCATGTAGTGCGAGCAGGCGATGACCTGGTCTGCGACATGGACCATCCAGCGCTCCGTGCGGTGGATCTCCGACATCGGGGGCTCGTGCACCCACCCCTGGCGGCGCCCGTGCTCGGTGGCGTGCACGGTGGCCGCGAACGGGATGCGCAGGCGGTCGGCCAGGCGCTTGGCCGCGACCGCGACGAGCCAGTCGTGTCCGTGCACCACGTCGAAGCCCAGTGCCTCGCCAAGCGTCGCGCCGCGGGCCAGAAGGTCGTCGTTCATTTGTCCCACCCACGCCACGAAGCGCTGCAGGTCATCCTTGGGCCACTCGGGTTCGGCCACGCGGTGGACGATCACGCCGTGGCGGTCCTCCTGGGGCTGGGTGGAGCGCCCGCCGCGGGTGAGCACGTGCACCTCGCGGCCCTGGGCGACGAGCTGCTCGGCGAGCTTGCGCACGTGACGTGCGAGGCCGCCCTCGACGACGGGCGGGTACTCCCACGTGACGATGAGGATCCTTCCGGCCACGGGGCGGACAACCCTAGTGGAGGCGTTCGGAAGTACCCACCGGCGACGGCACGTACTTCCGAACACCACCACTAACCTCCCGCGCCGTGTCCCGCCCGCTGGCCGAGCTGACAACGCTTCGCCTCGGGGGCCCTGCGGCCCGCCTGGTCGAGGCCGCGACCGAGGAGGAGGTCGTCGCCGCGGTGCGCCGGGGTGACGAACCGCTGCTGGTCCTGGCGGGTGGCAGCAACGTGGTGGTGGCCGACGAGGGCTGGCCGGGGACCGTCCTCCTGATCGTCACCCGCGGCATAGAGCGCGACGGCGTGCGCCTCACCGTGCAGGCAGGCGAGCCGTGGGACCCGTTCGTGGCCCGCTGCGTCGCCGAGGACCTCGCGGGCCTGGAGTGCCTCTCGGGCATCCCCGGCTCCACCGGCGCAACGCCGATCCAGAACGTCGGCGCCTACGGTCAGGAGGTCAGCGAGACCATCGCCTCCGTCCGCGTCCTGGACCGCGAGAGCGACCGTGTGGAGGACCTTCCTCCGCAGGCGTGCGGCTTCACCTATCGCTCCAGCGTCTTCAAGCGGGCGCCGGGGCGCTGGGTCGTGCTGTCGGTGACCTTCGCGCTGGACGGCTCACCGTACAGCCGGCCCATCCGCTACCCCGAGCTGGCTCGGGCGCTCGGGGTCCAGACGGGCGCGACCGCGCCGCTGGGTGACGTCCGCGCGGCGGTCCTCGCGCTGCGCCGGGACAAGGGCATGGTCATCGACGAGGCCGATCCCGAGTCGGTCTCCGCGGGCTCGTTCTTCACCAACCCGGTCCTCGACGAGGCGGCCTTCGCGCGCCTGCGCGAGCGCGCCGGGCCTGGCCTTCCCGCCTTTCCCCAGGCCGACGGGACCGTCAAGACCTCGGCGGCCTGGCTCATCGAGCACGCCGGCTTCGCCCGCGGCCATGGCGACCCGCTCACCATCGCCATCTCCTCCAAGCACACCCTCGCGCTGACCAACCGCGGCGCTGGCACCACCACCGACCTGGTCGCCCTGGCCCGCGAGATCGCCGCCGGGGTGCACGAGGCCTTCGGCGTCGACCTGCACCCCGAGCCCGTGTTCGTCGGGCACGACTGGTGACGAGCCAGGCCACGGCCGGGCGTGGTGACGGAGCGCGTCGGGCGCCCGGGCCGATAGCCTCCTGCGACCTTGCGAGGCGAAGCGAGCATGGGACGGTGGACGACGATCGCCGCGATCGGACTGGCGAGTCTTGCGTTCGCGGCGTGTGGCTCGGGCGAGACCCAGGTGGTCACCGTTCCGGGTCCGGCGGCCGAGGGCGAGCCGGCCGCCGAGGGCGTGCGCGCGGTCAGCGAGCAGCTCAGCGAGGCGTGCCTCACCGGGCCGGTGCTCGAGGATGACGAGCAGACACCGGCGGCCACGGAGATCGTGGTGGACGACCTGATCCGGGCCTTCTACCTGGTCGACGACCGCGCAACTGCCGAGGACGACGTCCGTGAGGCGCTCCAGGTGCTGGACGGTGGCTGTGTCTCCTCGGCGACGGCGCGGCGCCTGGCCGTGGCCACGGGCGTGGAGGAGGGCGACGACCTGCCCGAGGGCGGCCCCGGGCAGCCCTTCGACTGCGATGCCCAGGGCATCAACATCGACGAGGGCGAGGAAGGCACGTGCGTCGCTGCGGATGGCCAGCTCGTCACGGTGGCCGACCGTGGCAACCCGGCGACGACGCCGGCAATGGAGATCACGTTGGTCGACGTGGAGACCCCGCCCTCTCTGAGTCGTGAGGGCCGGACCAGCCGCCGCGCCGGCGGCGTCTTCGTGCTGCTGACCCTGCAGGTGCGCAACCGTCTCGAGGAGCCGGTCGAGTTCGACCCGGGTAGCCAGGTCGAGCTCCAGCTGGGCGGCGACCGGTACTTCAGCGAAGAGGCGGACACGACCATGATCGATCCCGGCGAGGAGCGCGAGGGCACGGTGGCCTTCGACGTGCCCGAGAACGCCGCCGACGACCTCGACACCAACGGCAACGTCTTCTTCCTGCCCTTCGAGGAAGCGCTCGGCCTGGGCGACGACGAGGCGACCACCGCGGTGTTGCGGACGTACGAATAGTCAGCCAACTCTCTCGAGCAGAGCGCGCCCCTCGGGGCCCAGCACGGCGGGGAGGGTGGCGCGGTCGGGCAGCTCGTGCTCGGCGCCGGTGAGCACGTCGCGCCAGCGTCCCGCGGCGGCGGGCGGAAGCTCCCACACACCGCCGACCGCGGCGTCGCGCACGGCCACTGCGACGAGGATGTCGTCGCCGCGCAGGAACGCGCAGACGTCGTCGCCGGCCGGGATGGGCCCGTAGGCGCCGGCGAAGGGCTCGGGGCGCCGCGCACGCAGCGCGAGCGCGAGCCAGATGAGGTGCAGCTTGCGGGTCTCGCGGGTGGGCCGGGCCCCGGCGCGCAGCTCGCCCAGCAGCGCGCGGCGGTGCTCCCAGTCGACCTCGCGGCGGTTGTCGGGGTCCACGAGGGCCAGGGCCCACAGCTCGTCGCCCTGGTAGACGTCGGGGATGCCCGGCGAGGTGAGCTTGAGCAGGAGCTGGCCCAGCGCCGAGCGTTCGCCGGCTTCGGCCACGCGGGCCGTGAAGCCCTCGAAGGCGTACAGGAACGGGCCGTGCTCGATGACCGCGGCGGCGAAGGCCTGCACGGCGGCCTCGTGCTCCTCGTCGGGCGACATCCAGTTGGAGTCGACCTTGGCCTCGCGCATGGCCTTCTCCAGGTAGGAGGCCAGCCGCTGGGCCGAGATGGGCCAGGTGCCCACGAGGGTCTGGTAGAGCAGGTACTCCTCGTCGGGCGTTGGCGCGGTCGCCGACGTGCGCAGCGGCGCGTTGATCTCGCGCCACCGGCGCACCGCCGCGGCCCAGTCGGTGGCCATGCCGCTCAGCGCGCCGATGCGCGCCCGGGTGTCGCCCGAGCGCTTGGTGTCGTGGGTCTGGGTGACCAGGAGGCCGCGCGGGAAGCGCCGCGCGCGCTCGAGGTTGCCTTCGTGAAAGGCGGCCACCGGAAGGCTCCAGCGGCCCGGGTCGCCGCCGACCTCGTTGAGGGCAAGCAGCCGCGTCCAGCGGTAGAAGGCGGTGTCCTCCACGCCCTTGGCCATGACCGGCGGGGTGGTCTGCTGAAAGCGCGTGACGAACGCCTCGTTGTCGACCAGCGCCGGGTCCACGCCGGCCAGCGCCTCGCGGTCGGCCGGTTCGATCTCCCCGCGCGGCGGCCAGACGTAGGAGCGGTAGACGTCCATGCCCGCCAGCGCGCGCTCCAGGTCGATGCCCTCGTCCACGCCGCCTTCGCGGCGCAGGCGCTCGACCTCCCCGGCGAACGTGGTCCGGGCCTGCTCGAGCTTGGCCGCGAAGGCCACCTCGGCGAACGACCGCGTCTCGCCGGTCAGCTCGCGGTGCGCCGCGGCCAGCGGCGCCTCGCCGGCTGGGTCGACGAACAGCGCCTGCACGTCGACGCAGAACTCGTAGCCCGTCGTGCCCTCCACCGGCCAGTCGCGCAGCGCCTCGCCGGGTTCGAGGATCTTCTCCACCCACACGTGGCGCGCGCCGCCCTCGGCCAGGCGCGCCAGGTAGCCGGCGGGGTCGGCCAGCCCGTCGGGGTGGTCGACGCGCACGCCGTCCGCCACGCTCTCGCGCAGCAGGCGCAGGATCAGCTCGTGCGTCGCGGCGAAGACCTCGGGGTCCTCCTGGCGCACCCCGGCCAGGTGATCGATGTCGAAGAAGCGACGATGTCCGGGCGGGTGGGCCGAATCCGGATCGATGTCGAAGAACCGCTCCCGGCTCGACGGGTCGGCCCAGAACGGGTTTGCGTCGTCCGTCGCCATGTGGTTGGGCACGATGTCCAGGACGAGGCCGAGGCCCTGGCTCGCAAGCGCGCGCAGACCCTCCTCGCCGCCCAGGTCGTCGTTGACCTGCCGCGGGTCCACGATGTCGTAGCCGTGCGTCGAGCCCTCGCGCGCCGCGAAGACCGGAGACAGATACAGATGACTCACCCCCAGGGCGCGCAGATAGGGCACCAGCGCGCCGACGGCGGCGAAGTCCAGCCCCGGGCCGAGCTGCAGGCGGTAGGTCGCGCGCAGCGGCGCCGTCACGAGGCCGTCTCGTCGCGGCGCAGCACGATCACCGACCTGCTCATCACCGGGATCTGCTCCAGCGTGGCGAACCGCCGGCTGCCGGCTGCCGCGTCGGGGTCGTCGGTGCGCAGCTCCAGCGCCCAGTGGGCGCCCAGTCGCCGTGCGGGGAGGCGGAAGGTGACGTCCTCGTGCCCGGCGTTGAACAGCAGCACGAAGGAGTCGCCGGTGATCGGCGCGCCCCGGCGGTCGCGGTTGCCGGTGTCCTGACCGTTGAGGAACAGTCCGAGCACGCTGGTGTCGGCGCGCTCCCAGCCGCGGCGGGTCATGCGCCGCCCGTCGGGGCGAAACCACCAGGCGTCGGGCAGCCCGCCGTTCGCGTCGGCGTCGCCACGCAGGAACGTTGCGCGGTGGAAGACGGGCTCGGCGGCGCGCAACGCGATGAGCCGCCGGGTGAAGGCGTGCAGGTCGGCGTTTGCCTCGGGCAGCGACCAGTCGAACCAGGAGAGCTCGTTGTCCTGGCACCACGTGTTGTTGTTGCCATCCTGGGTGCGGCCGAACTCGTCGCCGCCCAGCAGCATCGGCACGCCGTGGCTGAGCAGGAGCGTGGCCAGGAGGTTGCGCTGCTGGCGGGCGCGCAGCGCGTTGATCCCGGGGTCGTCGGTCTCGCCCTCGACCCCACAGTTCCACGAGCGGTTGTCGTCTGTGCCGTCCTGGCCGCCCTCCTGGTTGGCCTCGTTGTGCTTCTCGTTGTAGGCGACGAGGTCGGCCAGCGTGAAGCCGTCGTGAGCGGTGACGAAGTTGATCGAGGCGGACGGCCGGCGGCCGCCGGCCTCGTAGAGGTCGCTGGACCCCGTGAAGCGCCGCGCGAACTCCCCGACGTTGGCCTCGCCGCGCCAGAAGTCGCGCATCACGTCGCGGTAGTGGCCGTTCCACTCCGTCCACGGGACCGGGAAGTTGCCCACCTGGTAGCCGCCGGGCCCGACGTCCCAGGGCTCGGCGATGAGCTTGACCTGGGAGAGGACAGGGTCCTGGTGGATAGTCTCGAAGAAGGCCGACAGGCGGTCGACGTCGTAGAAGCCGCGCGCGAGCGCCGAGGCGAGGTCGAAGCGAAAGCCGTCCACGTGGCACTCGGTGACGAAGTAGCGCAGCGAGTCCATGATCAGGCGCAGGACCGCCGGATGGGTCGGATCCAGCGTGTTGCCCGTGCCCGTGAAGTCCATGTAGAAGCGCGGGTCGTCCTCCAGCAGGCGGTAGTAGGAGGCGTTGTCGACCCCGCGGAAGGAGAGCATCGGGCCGAGGTGGTTGCCCTCGGCGGTGTGGTTGTAGACCACGTCGAGGATCACCTCGATGCCCGCCTGGTGCAGCGCCTTGACCATGCCCTTGAACTCGCGCACCTGCTCGCCGGTGTCGGCGTTGTGGGCGTAGCCCGCGTGGGGGGCCAGGTAGCCGATGGACGAGTAGCCCCAGTAGTTGGACAGCCCGCGCTCGGGCAAAAAGCTCTCGTCGATGATGTGGTGCACGGGCAGCAGCTCCACGGCGGTCACGCCCAGCTGCGTGAAGTGGGCGATGGCCTCCTCGGAGGCCAGGCCGGCGTAGGTGCCGCGCAGCTCCTCGCGGACCTCGGGGTGGCGCACGGTGTGCCCGCGCACGTGGGTCTCGTAGATGACCGTGGCGTTCCACGGGGTGCGCGGGTGGCGGTCGCCGTCCCAGTCGAAGGCCGGGTCGACGACCAGGCACTTGGGGATGGCCTCGCGGCTGTCCTCGTCGTCGGGCTCGAGATCGGCCTCGTCGGTGCCGTCGGGCGTGTAGGGCAGCACGTTGGCGCGCTCCCAGCGCACGTGGCCCTCGATGGCCTTGGCGTAGGGGTCGATGAGGAGCTTCTGGGCGTTGAAGCGGTGCCCCTCGTCGGGCTCGTAGGGGCCGTGCACGCGGTAGCCGTAGCGCTGGCCGGGCCCCACGCCGGGCAGGTAGCAGTGCCAGCAGTGCGCGGTCACCTCGCGCACGTCGATGCGCTCCTCGGTGTCGTCGGCGTCGAACAGGCACAGCTCGACGCGATGGGCGTGCTCGGAGAACAGCGAGAAGTTCGTGCCCTCCCCGTCCCAGGTGGGACCGAGGGGGAAGGGGGTTCCGGGCCAGGCCTCGCGGCTGGTGGTGTTGGCGTCGGCCACCGGGCGAGCCTGCCCGAGGCCTTGCGTCGCTACACCTTCCACCGCGCCTACACTGACTCGGGCGAGCTTTCGACCTGGGCGACTGGTCGGTCATGGTCAATGCCCACGGCCCCGAGCATCTCGGTGGCCACCCACTCAGCGCAGGACAGCGCCCGCGAGCGGGGGCAGGGTGGCGCCGCCGTCGATGGCGTGGGTGCAGAGCACGACCTCGCCGTCCGGGAGGTCGACGGAGCGGTCGCCGAAGTTCATGAGCAGGGTGTGTGCGCCGCGCCTGGCCAGCAGGCCGCGCGCTCCGTGCGCCGCGATGTCCTCGATCTCCTCGCCGCGCAGCTCGCGACGCAGGTCCAGCAGTCGCCGGTACAGCTCGCGCAGCCCTGGCTCCTCCTCACGGGAGAGCTTCGAGCGCTCGAACGTCTCCAAGGCCATGGGGTCGGGCACCTCCTCGCCCGCGAAGGCGGCGAACGACGCGAACTCGCGGCGGCGGCCCTCACGGGTGGCCACCACGATCTCCTCGTCGATGTGGTCGGCGAAGAACAGGAAGGGGTTGGGCTCCCCGTACTCCTCGCCCATGAAGAGCATGGGCGTGAACGGGCTGAGCAGGGTGGCGAAGGCGGCCAGGCGCCGGGTGGCCGGCGGCAGGCGGTCGCCGAACGCGCGGTTGCCCACCTGGTCGTGGTTCTGGCCGAAGACCACGAACTGCTCGGCCGGGCGGTCGTCGGCGGGCGCGCCGTGGCGACGGTCGCGGAAGGTGGAGAAGGTGCCGTCGTGCACGTGGGGGCGGAGCAGCGCCTTTCCCAGGTCTGCGATGTCGCCGAACTCGGCGTAGTAGCCCTCGCGCTCGTCGGTGAGCAGCGTGCGCAGTGCGTGGTGGAAGTCGTCGGCCCAGGCGGCGTCCAGGCCCAGCCCGCCGACCTCGGCCGGCCGGATGACCTTCGGGTTGTTGAGCCCCGACTCGGCGATGACCAGCGCGCCGGGCCGGGCGCGGCGGATGCGGTGGCCCAGCTCTTGGAGCAGCGGTCGGGCCCCGGAGTCGTAGATCGCGTGGATGGCGTCCAGGCGCAGCCCGTCGAGGTGGTAATCGGCCACCAGGCTCGCGGCGCCCTGCAGCACCCATTCGCGCACGGGCTCCGAGCCCTCGCCGTCGAAGTTGATCGCCTCGCCCCAAGGCGTCGCGTAGCGGTCGGTGAAGTAGGGGCCAAAGGCGGTCAGCGCCTTGTCGCCGGAGGCCCCGACGTGGTTGTAGACCACGTCGAGGAACACGCCCAGGCCCTCGGCGTGCGCCGCGTCGACCAGCGCGGCGAGGCCCTCCGGACCGCCGTAGGGCTCGTGCACCGCCCAGTGGTAGACGCCGTCGTAGCCCCAGCCCCGTGCGCCGGGCATCGCCGCCACGGGCATGAGCTCGATCGCGGTCACGCCCAGCTCGCGCAGCGCGCGCAGGTGGGGGATGGCGCCCGCGAAGGTGCCCTCCTCGCTGAACGTCCCCACGTGCAGCTCATAGAGCACCAGCTCGGCCAGGGGCACGGCGTGCCAGCGCTCGTCAGTCCACGCGAACCGCTCCGGGTCCACGACCCGCGATGGTCCCCGCAGCCCCGCGTGCTGCCACCGCGAGCACGGGTCGGGCAGCACGCTGCCGTCCATCACGTAGGCGTAGTCATCGCCGTGGCCGGCATGGGCCTCAACGCCCAGCACTCCGTGCCCTTCATGCTCCAGGGGCAGGTCCTCGCCGCGCAGGCGCAGGCGCACCGGGTCCGCGTGCGGTGCCCACACGCGGAAGCACACACGCCTGTCGCCCAGTGGCACGGCGCCAAGCGGGCGCTCCCACGGATACGCATCCTCCGGCACCCACGTGACGCTACCCGGCGTGGCGCGAGCGGATCGAGAGCAGTGACATCCAGATCGAGGACGGTGCTCCCGGAGCAGAGAGTGGGTGACGATCAGCCGTCCGAGGTCTCTGACCGCTGCGGGCGACGCTCAGCCGAGTCAACGCCCGAGCTCGTCGAGCGCCGTCGACAACAACGAGCGGGCGGGCGTTCCGTCGGGAACGTGGGCGCGTACGGCGAGCGCG
>Ga0136613_10000929_pt1 | contig 14487 bp, 14 predicted proteins | sample AntDrymUQ2722106_2_FD_106649 | JGI IMG/M metagenome (GOLD analysis project Ga0136613, IMG submission 106649) | Polar desert sand microbial communities from Dry Valleys, Antarctica - metaG UQ272 (21.06) | ecosystem: Environmental > Terrestrial > Soil > Desert | place: Antarctica: Dry Valley... | reverse complement strand
GAGTGATCGAACCGAGCCGGAGATACTCGAGCCGTCCGGCTCGGAGCCTGACGAGTGGAGATTCGAAGGCGATTCTGCCGAGCAGGAGCCGGGTGGCGATTCGAAGGCCTGGTTTCCCGCCGTGCCCGAGTTAGCCCCGGAGGAAACTGCTCTGTGGAGCGAGGCGGAGACGGTGGACTCGCTCGACACCTCTCGGCCCCTGGCCGAGCCCGGACAAACCGAAGAGACTGAAGCCGGCGACGCCCTCAGCGAAGCAGCCGAAGCCGAGAGCCCACTCTGGGACCTCGAAGGTCCCAGAGTGGATTCCGAGGAGAGGCCGGCTGAAGAGCAGCACGATGAGCTCCCCCTTTCTCCAGCCGAGACCATCGACGTGGGACAGCCCGAGGTCGAGAGCGCGGGATTCAGGACTCTGGCTCTGCAGGAGCTGCGGGATCTGGCCGGGACCGCCCCGGTCCAGACCGCTACGGGGCGTCCGACGAACTCAAAGAAGACCGCCGAGACCTCCGACGACAAACCGCCGGCGCAACCGAAAGTGCGTGCGCTGAAGCGGCTCATCGCCGCGGTCAGAGGCCTGTGACCGAGGCGACGGCATGAGCAAACGAGAGGTAGTGACGATAAAGGTAGTAGTGACTGGACACTTCGCAGCCGGCAAGACGACATTGATCTCGACGATCTCAGAGATCCCTGTGCTCGCCACCGAGGCCGGAATCTCCGACGAGACATCCGAAACCAAGGACTACACGACGGTCACCATGGACTTCGGCAAGCTCACCGTGAAGGACGAGGACATGCTGGCGGAGCTCTATATGTTCGGGACGCCCGGGCAGGATCGCTTCGACTTCATGTGGGACGTGCTTGCGGAGGGAATGGACGGCTACATCGTTATGACCGACCTGTCGCGCGGCGAGCAAGCGCTAGACGAGGCCGCCGCCATCCTCGAGCATTTTCGCGGCATCTCAGAAGTTCCCTTCATCATCGCCGCAAATCGCGGCGCGAGCCATCCCGAGTTGCTCGGACGTCTCCACGAAATCATGCGAGGTGGTCCCGACGTCACCATCGTTCCTTGCGAAGCGATCGACAAGGAGTCGGCCAAAGAGGTTCTGCTGGTGTTGCTGATAAAGGTACTCACGGCGCTCGCAGACGACGCCGAAGTAAGCGTCGCCTAGACCACAGGCCAGGCTCTAAGAGAAGGATCGCGCCATGAATAATTCGAGTTTGATCGATAGCACCGGGCTTCAAGAAGCCAGCACACTGGCGCGGCGTTACTGGAACACGTTCGAGCGCGACCCCAGTGTAGGACGGGCCATGGCGGGAGGCAACACAGTGGTGATCGTCGACGCTCAGGCGCTGGCGATTACGCTCCCCAAGGTACTGGACGACCTGCTGGGAGGTGCGGGGGCCGAGCTCTCGATCTACGGTTTCGGTAAGTCCTACGGATTGGCCGCGGCACAGCATTTTGGAACCTGGGCTCGATCACAGGGCGCGTCGGAGCATTGCGCCGGGTGTGGCGCTCTCTTTTGGCCCATGCACATCGGCCTGGCGGCGCGCATTACCGTGTTGGAAGCTCACACAGAGCCGCACGTATTGCTGCTTGTGGAGATCCATCACGGGGTCTTGAGCGAAGTGCGCATCGGCGCCGGGCTCGACACCAAACCCGCACGCATGCTGGTGTCGGGAGTCGTTTCCGGCGCACTCACACAGAGGTTCGGACAGCCTCTTGACGCGCGTGAGCTGTCCGGAAACGAAAGCACCTACCGCGTGGTGGTGGCGCCGCCGGCTGGGCTGGCACAAGATCTAGTCGATCCGAAGTTGAGCGCGCCGACGAGCTCCTTTACGGGCGCCCTCGTGATCGAAGCCTGAGAAAATATGACCGATCCAGAACGGTTTCATCAGGCGATCAAGGCCCTTCGTTCCTCGGTCGACGGAATTCAGGGGGTGATGATCGCGTCCTCCGACGGGCTCATGCTTGCGCACGACGTCGCAGAGGAAGAGTCGCCACGCACGGCCGCCATGGCCGCTACTGCCCTCGGCCTGGGCCGGCGAATCGTCCAGGTCTTCGAGCAAGGCCACTTCGAGGAGACCCTGACGCGAGGCAGCGACGGCTACCTGGTTGTCTACGCGGCCGGGAACAAGGGAGTTCTGGCCGTGGTGGCCCCTGCCAAGGTGAATCTGGGGCTTCTACACCATGAGGCACGCCGCATCGCAGCGCACATCGCCGACATCATCGGCTGATCCACCGCGCCGCGCCTTCTGCCATTGCTCGAGTGCCGGGGTATCGCCCTTATGACTACGGAACAGGTGCGGGCGTGCCGATTTACCCGGACTTGATTACAGGGAACCGCTCACAAGAACCGTCAGCCGTTCGAGCCTCTAAGAGCGAGTCGGTCAAGTCAAAGATGAGGGCCATGAGCGACCTGGGGCTCGACGACAGGATCGAAGACATCGTGATCACGTTGGACACCCAGGTACATCTCATCCGCCCTATAGGCCATGCCGACGGCGACGGACTGTTCGTATACGTGGCGTTGGACAGATCCGCCAGCAACCTCGTCATCGCTCGGCGCGACCTGCACACCATCAAGGACGTTCTGCTCGCATAGGTTCTAAAGGCATATCGGGTGCCGCCCCGAGGCGAACCGGAGCAGTGCTATGCCGCTTGCCGGCGATGCAATAGCGAATCCTTGGAGATGTTGGTCATAGTCAAGTATTGAGCACAGTTGCCGACAAATAACGACTAGAGCCCTTCTGGGGCCAGGAGTCTAGCAACAGGAGGGATTTGCCGCATGGGTAACGTCGCAGACAGCCTCAAGGCCGCTATGGAGATCAGCGGAGCGCTGGGCGTGGCGCTGGTCGACCACGGCAGCGGCATGACGCTCGGAACCGACGGCGGCGGCCCTACTCTCGACCTCGAGGTTGGCGCAGCAGGTATCACCGAGGTGGTCAGGGCCGAGACCAAGACCATGTCCAGGCTGGGGCTCGATGACAAGATCGAGGACATCCTCATTACCCTGGGCTCCCAGATTCACCTGATCCGCCTCATGTCCAGCGAAGGTGGGGAGGGCCTGTTCCTCTACGTGGTGCTCGACAGGAGCAAGGCCAACCTGGCCATGGCCCGCCGCGAGCTTCAGAACATCGAGCGCGGCCTCACCATCTAGCCGCACCAGATCTCACCGATTGAGGCCCGGGCGGAGCCCGGGCTTCGTCGCGTCTGCGGTGCCGAGTCGTCGAGTGAACTGATCTCAGGCGGCCGACCGCGTCCGCATGGATTCGTGGAGTGATCCTCGCCCGTCCCCACCGGGCCCTGAAGCGAATATCTGTGTTAGGGAGGTTCACATATGAGTGTGGTCGGATGCTCCTATATGGTCATCTAAGTGCCACTCGGCGCTGCGGCCCGCTCCATGTCCTCCAGCGGCGGCTCGAGGCCCGTCCAGATTCGCACCGAGGCCGCCGCCTGGTGCACGAGCATGCCAAGCCCGCCTACAGCCACCGCACCTTCGGCGCGCGCTCGTATGAGCAACTCCGTCTCGGCCGGGACATAGACGAGGTCGACGACGACCTGGCCGGGCTCGAAGCGGACGCCTCCGAACGGACTGTCTCCCTCGGCACCTACCGGCGTCGCGTTGACGACGACGCCCGCAGCGGCTATGGACTCCTCCCTCCGCTTCCACGACGACGGCCGCGCCCCTCTTGCGAGCCCGGCAACGGCTTCGGCGGCCTCGGGGCGGCGGGCACAGACGGCGATGTTTCCGGCACCCATCTGATCCAGCGCCCGCACCACCGATCGCGCCGCTCCCCCCGCCCCCAGCACCAGCGCACTGCGGCCGGCGACCTCGGCCCCTGCCTGTTGCAGAGATGCGGCGAAGCCGGAGATGTCGGTGTTGTGGCCCACCAGGGCATCGCCCACGCGCGCGATCGTGTTAACTGCGCCGAGGCTGCGGGCGTCGGCGGAGACCTCGTCCAGCAGCGGCATCACCCTGCTCTTGTGAGGCATGGTGACGTTAGCCCCCACGGCTCCCAGGGTCCTGAGCCCGTCGACCGCAGCGGCGAGGCGCCCCGGGGGGACGGGCCAGGCCAGATAGATCCAGGGGATGCCCAGCGCCCCGAAGGCAGCGGTGTGGATTACCGGCGACAGGGTGCTGCTCAGAGGCCATCCCAGGACTCCGAGGAAGCCCGGGTGAGTCAGGTCCGGGAGCCCCTCTCTCAGCAGGACAGCTCCTGGTAAGCGGCCTTGTTGCTGAGGAAATCGTCGTAGGAGACGCTGAAAGCGTGGGCGCCGCGGCAGTTCTTGAGCACGTAATAGAGCCAATCACCCTCGAGCGGCCGGGCGGCGGCCTCGAGCGAGGCCAGTCCCGGCGCCCCGATCGGCGTGGGGGGCAGTCCCGCCACCACCCGAGTGTTGTAGGGCGAGTCGACCGCAAGGTCTGATTCGGTCAGCTCGCGCTTGTGCTCGCCGAGCGCGTAATTGACGGTGGCGTCGATGCCCAGTGGAATGCCCTGCTGCAGGCGGTTGTAGATCACCCGTGCGATCTTGGCGCGTTCGGAGTCGAGCATGGCCTCGGCCTCGATCATGGAAGCGACGACAACCGCCTGGTAGAGGCTCACACCGGTTCCCTGCACCTCGGAGAAGTCAACCGACGCTGCTCGCCGCTCGAACTCCGTGACCATCCGTACGGCCACGCTGCGAGCATCGTCCTTTCGGACGACCTGGTAGGTCGAGGGCCACATCAGGCCCTCGAGCGTGTCGACGCCCTTCGGCTGTAGCCGGGAGCGGACCTTGCCGGAGGTGGCCAGTCGCGTGAACTTGTCCCCTGAGATGTCCGTGAGCTTCTCGAGAGTGGCTGCGAAATCTTCGATCCAGGACCCCTCGGGAAAAGTGACGGTGATGAAGCTCTGCTCGGGACCCTCTAGCAGTGCCTGCAGGGCCGACCTGGCACTCAGCCCCTTGGGGAGCTCGTAGCGCCCCGCCTGGATGTCCTCGGCCCCGCCCTCGATGTTCAACGCGAGGCGAAATCCGAGCGCGGACGGAACCACCCCGGAAGTTTCGAGCAGTTCGCTCACCTCGGCCCCCGAGGCGCCCTGGGGGATCCTGACCTCGGTGGACCCGTGGGGACGGCTGGCGCCCCACAGGCCGATCGAGCGAAGATAGAGGAAGCCGCCGGCGGCGGCGAGCCCCGCAAGCAGCGCAACCACTACCAAGAACCTCAGCAGGCGGCCGCCCCGGCTCACGAACGGGGGCGCGCGTCGAGGAAGCCCTGCAATATGGCCTGGGCCGCGACCGCGTCCCGGAGCTTCTTGCGGCGCGGGGCCGACGCGCCCGCGGCGCGTAAGGCACGCTCGGCCACGACGGTGCTGAGGCGCTCGTCGTGCAGGCGCACTTCCACTGGAGCAGTGACCCTCAGGCGCTCGGCGAAGGCCTCGGCGGCGAGGGCCTGGGGGCCGCGATGGCCGGAAAGGCTCAACGGCATTCCCACGACGATCAGCGTCGCGCCGATCTCTTCACAGACGCCGACAATGCGCGCGATCGGATCGATGCGGGCCGCGTCGATGACCTCCAGGGGCCGGGCAAAGCGTGTCTCGAGGTCCCCGGCGGCGAGCCCGACCCGGCGCGTACCGAGGTCGACCCCCAGGATCATCCCCGCAGCGCGCGGCGCGCAGCCTCCGCGACCGCCTCGATCGCCTCCGGCAGGCGCTCGGCGCGAGGCCCTCCCGAGATCGCCAGCTCGGGCTTGCCGCCGGCTCCTCCGCCCAACAGCTCGCCGCCCTCTCCCAGAAGAGCACGGGCCGAAAAGCCCTTTTCGACGAGATCCTTGGTCGCCGCCGCCACCAGGTTGGCGCGGTCCTGCGTCGCGCTGCCCAGGACGATGACCCCCGATCCAAGCCGCCCCCTCAGGCTCTGTGCCAAAGCCCGCAGAGCGTCGACGCCCAGGTCCCGGCGCGCCACCACGAGGAGGCTGCCGTTGCACTCGACCGCAGCTTCGACCAGTGCCTGGGCGTCCTGATCCTGGCCCTTGCGCTCGACCTCTTGGAGGCGGCGCTCCATCTCCTTCGTCGCGGCCTGCAGCTTCTCCACACGCTCGGCCACGTTGTCGGGCGCCACCCGCAACAGTTCGGCCGCGCGCTGAAGCTCACTTGCCTTTGCCTCCAGGTAGGCGATCCCGTCGCGGCCGACCAGGGCCTCGACGCGACGAAGGTTGGAGCCGACAGAGCCCTCGTGCGTGAGCACCGCCACACCGATCCGGCTGGTGTGGGGTACGTGAGTGCCGCCGCACAACTCCTTGGAGTAATCGCCGATCTCCACCACCCGCACGAAGTCGCCGTACTTCTCGCCGAAGATGGCCATGGCCCCGGAGGAGAGGGCGAATTCGTAGGTGGTCTCGAAGGCTATCACCGAACCGTCCTGGAGCACCCTGGCCTGAAGCTCTGCTGAGATGTCCGCGATCTGGGTGTCGGAAAGCGCCTCGAAGTGCGCGAAGTCGAAGCGCAGCCTGCCCGGCTCAACCAGTGAGCCCGCCTGAGTGGCGTGGGGGCCGATCTGCTTTCTGAGGATGTAGTGGAGTACGTGGGTTGCGCTGTGGGCGCGCTCGGCCCCGGCACGGCGCGCCTTGTCCACCTCGAGAGTCACTGCGTCGCCGGTGGCGATGGTCCCTTCGGTGACCTCGACCCGGTGAGCGGTGACGCCAGGAGCGATCCGGCGGGTGTCGAGCACGCGTCCGATTCCCGAAGGTGCCCGGACCAATCCCATGTCTCCCACCTGCCCGCCGCCCTCCGCATAGAACACGGTTCGATCGAAGAGCAGGTCGGCTGTCTCGCCTGCGTTCGCGGCCGGGAGCACGTTCCTCTCGGCCACTACACCGACGACCTCTGCGTCGGCATGGAGGTGCTCGTACCCGATGAACTCGGTCTGCCGCGCGCCTTGGAGGATGTCCGAGAGCACCGTGGAAGCCGCTTCGCCGCCTGTGTGGCGCGCTTCTCTTGCCCTGCGGCGCTGCTCGTCCATGAGCTCGTCGAAGCGAGCCCGATCTACTCCCAGGCCCGACTCGCGGGCGATCTCTGTGGTCATGTCGATGGGGAAGCCGAAGGTGTCGTGGAGGAGAAAAGCCACATCACCGGGCACGGCCGCGGCCTCCTGTGAGCGGCCCTCGGAGATGGCGCGCTCGAGCAAACCCAGGCCCTGGCGCAGGGTGGCGCCGAAGCGCTCCTCCTCCTTGGCGGCGATCTCCATGATGTGGTCGCGCCGCTCGTTGAGCTCCGGGTAGGCGTCTCGCATCAGCTCGATGCAGCGCTCAGCCAGCGGGGCCAGCAGCGGAGCTTCGAACCCCAGAAGTCGTACGTGGCGCAGAGCGCGGCGCATGATCCGTCGCAGCACGTAGCCGCGCTCTTCGTTCGAAGGTCGCACGCCGTCGGCGATCATGAATGTCAGCGAGCGGGTGTGGTCTGAGAGGATCCGAAGTCCCACGTCGGAGCGCGCATCCTTGCCGTAGACGATGCCGGTGAGCGCGGCCGCCTCATCGATGAGCCCCAGCAGCACGTCGGTCTCGAACACGGTCTCGACTCCCTGCAAGAGCATGGTCGTGCGCTCGAGGCCGAGACCGGTGTCGATGTTCTTCTGGGGCAGCTCCGCGATCGGCTCGATGGCGTCGTTGCAGTCGTTCTGCATGAACACGAGATTCCAGAACTCGAGATAGCGCTCTTCGTTGTCGTCGGGACCCTTGGGTGAGGCATCGCCGTAGTGGGGGCCGCGGTCGATGAAGATCTCAGAGCACGGACCGCAGGGCCCCGCCTCGCCCATCGACCAAAAGTTGTCGGCCCTGCCCCGGTAGATGATCCGCTCCGGGCTCACGCCGACGGCGTCGGCCCATATCTCCCGAGCCTCGTGGTCGGTCTCGAAGACCGTCACCCAAAGCAACTCCGGGTCCATCCCGAAGCCCTCGGTTACGAGCTCCCAGGCCCATTTCGACGCCTCCGTCTTGTAGTAGTCGCCGAAGGAGAAGTTGCCGAGCATCTCGAAGAAGGTGAGGTGGCGTGCGGTCTTGCCGACCTCCTCGAGATCGTTGTGCTTGCCTCCTGCCCGCAGGCACTTCTGAGCCGTGACCGCCCTCTTGTGGGGCGGCGTTTGTCGACCAAGGAAATAGGGTTTGAACTGGTTCATCCCGGCATTGGTGAGCAGCAGCGTGGGGTCGTCCGGGACAAGCGACGACGACGCCACTCGCTCATGGCCGCGCTCAGCGAAGAACGCAAGAAAGCGCTCGCGTATCGTCCCGGAGTCCATGCCATTCACGACCCCAGGTTACGACTTCGGGGGCCGGGGGCTTAGTAGCGGGACTGGGTGCGGGCTCGGTTGCTTTCGAGCCGCTGGTTGATCTTGTCGAGCATGGTCCCGGTGATCGCGTTCGGCGTCAGCTGCGAACGTTTCTGACGCAGCCAGCGGTCCGCCTGCAACGCACCCATCGCCCCCAGCACTATCCAGAACAGTCGTCTCAGCATGGGCTCACCCTAACGGTTCGGAGAGCCGACCGGCCCTTTTGACCTCGAGATCCCGGGCTAAGTCCTGCTCCCGGCCCGCAATGGGAGCGTAATAACGGCGGTCCCTCAGCTCGTCGGGCAGGTATTGCTGCTCCGACCAGCCCCCCTGGTCGTGCGGATAGCTGTAGCCGCGGCCCGCGCCCAAAGAGCGCGACGCGCCCGAGTGAGCGTCGCGCAGGTGGGTCGGGACCGGCAGGGGGCCCGATGCCCTGACGTCCTCCTGTGCCTTCCATATCGCCATCGCCGAGGCGTTGGACTTGAGGGCCAGGGCCAGATAGGCGGCGGACTGCGACAGGTTGAGCTGGGCTTCGGGCAGGCCGACGAACTCCAAAGCGTGGTGAGCGGCGACGGCCACCTGCAATGCAGTGGGGTCGGCGTTACCGATGTCCTCGGAGGCGAATATCACCATGCGCCGGGCGATGAAGCGGGGGTCCTCGCCGGCGTCCAGCATGCGGGCGAGCCAGTAGACCGCGGCATCGGGGTCCGAGCCGCGCATCGACTTGATGAAGGCCGAGATCACGTCGTAGTGCCAGTCCCCCGCCTTGTCGTAAGGAAGAGCCCGGCGCTGCAGCGCCTCCTCGGCCGCCGGGAGGTCGATCACTCCCGAAGAGGTTGCGGCGATCGTGGCGGCGGCCTCGAGAGCGTTGAGCGCAGCCCGGGCATCGCCCCCGGTGCGCGCGGCGATGTGATCGATGGCCTCGGGGGCTGCCTCGACGCCGAGCTTGCCGAGCCCTCTGTCCGAGTCGGCCAGGGCGCGGCGCAGCAACTCGATCACCTCCTGATCCTCCAGCGCCTCGAGGCGGAACAACAGGCTCCGGGACATCAGCGGCGAGTTGACCTCGAACGAGGGATTCTCTGTGGTGGCTCCGACGAGAATGATCCAGCCGTTCTCGACTGCCGGGAGCAGAGCGTCCTGTTGGGACTTGTTGAAGCGATGGATCTCATCCAGGAACAACAGGGTCCTGATTCCCTGCTGTGCGAGCCGGTCTTTGGCCTGGGCGATGACCTTGCGGACGTCCGCCACTCCCGACGACACCGCCGACATCGGCTCGAAGTGAGCTTTGGAGGCTCCCGCGATGATGTGCGCCAGCGTCGTCTTGCCTGAGCCCGCCGGCCCCCACAGGATGATCGAGGAGATCTCGCCGGAGTCGATCAGGGCCCTCAGGGCCCGTCCTCCGGCGAGGAGGTGGCGTTGGCCGTGGACCTCGTCGAGCGTCTGGGGCCGCATGCGGGCGGCCAGAGGGGCGTAATCGGCGAAACGGTTGCTGAGCGAAGACTCGAACAGGTCCATCGACCCATCGTAGGCCGATCTTCTCCACCTCAGCAGCGTCTAGCGCTCATTTCGTGGTGAAGATCCAGGTTGTGGCGCGCGCCACTAATCGCCAAGGCCATATCGACTTGACTGGACCCATGCAAACCCAACTTGACCTGGCGTGCATGGAACTCGCCGCCACCCAGCATTGGTTGATAACCCGGGACCAAGTGCTCGACCTGGGGCTATCCCGGCACGCGCTGGACCGGCGCCGGAGGTCTGGGCTCCTAATTCCGTTGTTCTCCGGCATTTATCGAGTTGCCGCCGCCCCTCAGTCGTGGCCGCAGTACCTCCTGGCAGCTTGCTTGTGGGCACCGGGAGCAGCTTCGCATCGGAGCGCATTGATGCTCCATGGAATCGAGGGCTACTCGGGCGAGGTCGTCGAGGTAACGTCCACCGCGCACCGGGTTTCCAGTGAGCGGGCCCGCATCCACCAAGCCTCGAACCTGCTCCCTAGCGATGTCATGCGAGTCGGCCCGATCCCCACGACCACTCCTACCCGCACGCTGCTCGACGTTGGTTCCGTCTTGTCCGCAGCACGGCTCGAGGAAGCGGTCGACTCAGCATTGCGTCGGCGCCTGACAACACTCGATCGCCTCTGGGCGAGTATCGAGAGAGTAGAGCGCCGCGGCAAGAGGGGGCCGGCCGCACTTGCCAAGCTGCTCGACGCGCGCGGAGATATGGCTCCCACCGACAGCGCCCTGGAAACGCGGTTGAGCCGGTTGTTGAGGCGCCATCGCTTGCCGCAACCACAACGCCAGGTGGAGGTACGGGACAAACGAGAGTTCATAGGCCGCCTCGACTTCGCTTATCCCGAGCTCATGATTGCCATCGAGGTGCAGTCTTACCGGTGGCACTCGAGCCGGGCTGCGTGGCGCAAGGACATAGAGCGGCTCAACCGGCTGCAAGCACTGGGCTGGATCGTAATCCAGGTCACGTACGAGGACCTTGAACGCCGCCCCGAGTCGGTGGTGCGGCGCATCCGGGACGCGATCAACGTCCGAAAAGCGGAAGATCACCACCACAGCAGCGCTCCGCGCTCCTCTCGTGGTTAAGAACCTCCGTCGGGGTCGGCGGGCGTCCACCTGACCCGAAGCTGTCTTGCCGCGCGCGCCTCATCCGGGCGCCGAACGGGCGTCGTGATCGGGGCGGAGCGCAGAAGCTCGGGATCGCTCTCGGCCTCGTCTGCAATCTGGTTCAGGGCGGCGGCGAGCGAGTCGAGCGTCTCCTTCGACTCCGTCTCGGTCGGCTCCACCATAAGAGCCTCCTCGACGACCAGAGGAAAGTAGATGGTCGGCGGATGGAAGCCAAAGTCGATGAGTCGTTTGCATATGTCCGTGGCGCGCACACCGAGCCTCTTGAGATGCGCTGCGCTGGAGACGAACTCGTGCATGCACGGCCCGGGGTAGGCCGTAGGGAATGCCCCCTCGATGAGTGCCCGCAGGTAGTTGGCGTTGAGGACCGCACGCTCCGCCACCTGTCTCAGCCCTGCCGGCCCCAGCGAACGCAGGTAGCAGTAGGCACGAAGGTTGATGCCGAAGTTTCCGTGGAAGGAGTGGATGCGCCCTATCGACTGCGGGCGGTCGTGGTCCCAGCTCCAGCGCTCGGCTCCCTCATCCCACTCGAGGACGGGAGACGGCAAGAATGGTTCAAGCCGCTCCACCACTCCCAGCGGGCCGGAGCCGGGCCCGCCGCCCCCATGGGGTGTTGCAAACGTCTTGTGGAGGTTCAGGTGGACGATGTCGAAGCCCATGTCGCCGGGCCGCACGAGTCCTACTATCGAGTTGAAGTTGGCGCCGTCGTAGTAGAGCAGCCCACCCGCGTCATGAACCGAAGTCGCAATCTCTGCGATGTCCCGCTCGATGAGCCCGAGCGTGTTGGGGTTCGTGAGCATCAGGCCGGCGACATCGTCCGCGAGCGCTTCTCTGAGCGCGCCCAGGTCGACGAGGCCGCGCTCGTCCGAGGGCGTCTCGTGGGCCTCGAACCCCGCGAGCGTGACGCTCGCCGGATTCGTCCCGTGGGCCGAGTCAGGGATGATCACGCGCCTGCGGGGATTGCCCGCAGCGTCGTGGTAGGCGCGCATGATCAGCAGGCCGGTGAGCTCGCCCTGTGCGCCCGCTGCGGGCTGGAAGGTCATCCGAGCCATCCCGGTCGCCTCGCAGAGGGCAAGCTCCAGCGTTCCGAGCAGTTCGAGCGCCCCCTGCACGAGGTCGTCGTCCTCGAAGGGGTGCAGGTCCCGCATGCCCGGCAGCGAGGCGGCCTCCTCGGAGAGCTTGGGGTTGTACTTCATCGTGCAGGAGCCGAGCGGGTAGGCGCCGACGTCGATCGCCCAGTTGCGCTGGGAGAGGCGCGTGTAATGGCGAACGAGATCGAGTTCGGAGAGCTCGGGGAGGTTCGGCGGCTGCACGCGCCTGTGCGCCTCGGGCAAGAGCTCCTCGAGGCTGGGGCCGTCGACGTCCGCCTCCGGCAGAGACCAAGCCCGCCTCCCCGGGCGCGACAGCTCGAATACCACCGGGAACTCTCCAGTCGAACGGGTGCCCGCTGATGCCTGCAGGGAACCACCAAGTGGGTCACTCATTTTCTATTGCGCGCCCGCCGAGCCGGCCACTCATCTCGCGAGCTCTTTTTCGATTGCCCCCGCGAGGCCTTCGATGTCCGCGCGCGTCCGTCGCTCCGTCACTGCGACGAGCAGGCAGTCGCCGAGGCCCTCGTACCAGCGGCCCAGCGCCGGCCCCAATAGGTAGCCGCGCCGAGCCAGTCCCCGGGCTATCTCGTCTGCCGCGCCCGGCAGCTGGAGGACCAGCTCTTTGAAGCGCGGCCCGGAAACTTCACTCTGCAGCCGGGGATCTCCGCCAGCCTCTGCGCCGCGTAGGCAGTCCGTCGGACGCAGATCTCCCCTAGACGGGCCGCCGAGGGCCCGAGCCAGCAGAGGTGAACGGCGGCCGCAAGCGCCATCAGCCTCTGATTGGTGCAGACGTTGGAAGTCGCCCGAGCCCGCCGGATGTGCTGCTCGCGCGCTTGGAGTGTGAGCACGAAGGCACGCCGGCCATCGCGATCAGTGGTCTCGCCGGAGATGCGTCCGGGCACCTGTCGCAGGAGCCGCTCGGAGGTGGCGAAGAGGCCGACGTAGGGCCCCCCCGTAGGCGAGAGCGTTTCCGAGCGCGTGGCCTTCGGCCACAGCCACGTCGGCGCCCTTGTCGCCGGGCGCGGCAAGCACGCCCATGGAAAGTGGGGTCGGTGACGGCGATGACAAGGCCCCCCCGCGGGTGGGTCTTTGCCGCCGCCTCGGAGACATCTTCGAGGACGCCGAAGAAGTTGGGTGAGGCGGCCACCAGCGCTGCCGCCCCCGCGGCATCGACCGCACCCCAATCGACTACCCCCCGTGTGGGGTCGAAGGCCACCGACTCGATGTCTAAACCTAAGCCCGATGTGTAGGTGCTTAGGACGTCCCGATAATGCGGGTGGACGGTCGAGCCGACGACCACCCGCTCTCGGCCGGTGGCTCTCACCGCCAGGTTCACCGCTTCCACGAGTGCGTTGGCGCCGTCGTAGAGGGACGTGTTGGCGATCTCCATGGCGAAGAGCTCGCAGACAAGCGTCTGGAACTCGAACAACGCCTGCAGCACGCCCTGGGAGAGCTCTGCCTGATAGGGGGTATAGGAGGTTGCGAACTCGGCTCGGGAGGCGAGCGCCGAAACCGCAGCGGGAACATGATGGTCGTAGGCGCCCCCTCCGGCGAAGCAGACAAGACGCTCTGTCCCCTGCGAGCGGCCTGCGAGCTCAACCACATGAGCTCGCAGGGAGACCTCGTCGAGCGCTTCCGGCACCGCGAGGTCACGCCGGAGGCGCAGCTTCTCGGGCACCGGCTCGAAGAGCTCCTCGAGCCCAGACTTGCCCAATACCGAGAGCATCTCCTCGATGTCCTCGGTGGTGTGTGGAAGGAAGTCCACCCAGAGCCCCTCGCCCGATTAACTACTTACATACTTGGCTACTTATTGCTTTTAGGTTAAAGCGCGCTCGATGAACGGCGGCTTCACGATAGCGCCCTCGATGAGCCTTCCCCGTATTTTGATCGCGACCTCCGCTCCTGGCTCGGGGGCGGGAGCGGGCCCCAGGGCGAGAGCAATCCCGGTCCCGACGGTCGGGAGAAGTTGCCGCTGGTGACCTCTCCCACCACGTCATCTCCCGCGATCACCTCGCAGCCGCGGCGCGGGATGCCTGGGGACGAGCAGCGCACCCCGAAGAGGCTTCGGGAGGGGCCGGAGCCTCGCACCGCAAGCAGGGCCTCACGACCCCGGAACGGTTGGTTCCAGGCGATCGCCCAACCGAGACCGGCTTCGAGCGGGTTGATCTCCGGGCCGAGCTCGTGCCCGTGCAGCGCGTAGCCCATCTCGAGCCGGAGAGTGTCGCGGGCCCCCAGGCCGACCGGCGTGCAGCCGGCATCGAGCAACCGTTCAAAAGCGGCCTCGGCCTGGGCCCAGGCGATGTAGAGCTCATAGCCTCGCTCGCCCGTGTAGCCGGTACGGGCCACGAAACCGTCGGCACCGAGCTCCTCGACCGTTCTCCAGGCGTGCAGCCTCAGCTCCGAGACCCCCCGAGAAGGCCACACGCTCTCGAATGCTGCTGTGGACGAGGGGCCCTGGAGCGCCAAG
>Ga0136613_10000927_pt1 | contig 14500 bp, 16 predicted proteins | sample AntDrymUQ2722106_2_FD_106649 | JGI IMG/M metagenome (GOLD analysis project Ga0136613, IMG submission 106649) | Polar desert sand microbial communities from Dry Valleys, Antarctica - metaG UQ272 (21.06) | ecosystem: Environmental > Terrestrial > Soil > Desert | place: Antarctica: Dry Valley... | reverse complement strand
TATCAAAACTTACGGCGGACTTTAACCTAAAAGCGCGATCGCTCGTTCACGCCCCTACGCTGTGGTAAAGACACAACTTGTCCCTCACTGCTTTCTCTGGCGACACGAATTAACAACCCAGCTATTAGCAAACTCGCAATAATCGAATTACCACCATAGCTAACCAAAGGTAAAGGTAAACCCGTAGTGGGCAAAGCACCCGCAGCTACGCCAATATTTAAAAATGATTGTCCTACCAAAAAAATCATTGCCCCAATAGCTACCAGTCGATGCACCGGGTTTGTAGCTTTAAATGCTACTAATAAAGCGATCGCGCCGTAAACTACCAGTAACAGTAAAAATAGGACACAGCCAACAAAACCAAATTCTTCGGCAAATACTGCAAAAATAAAATCTGTATGCTGAATTGGTAGATAAAATAATTTTTGCTGAGATAGCCCGTATCCCGTCCCCCAACTACCGCCAGACCCAATAGCCAGTAGGCTTTGCACCAATTGATAGCCATCGTTTAGCGCATCTTTCCAAGGGTTGAGGAAAGACAACACCCGTCGCTTTTGGTAGTCGTTCCTGCTAATACTGGCAATTGCCAGCCCTACTCCACTTAACGCCGTCATAGTTAAGTAGGAGTAAGGCAATCCTGCCGCTAGTGCTATTAGCCACAAAGCCATCCCACACAACGCGGTTGTACTCAAGTTTGGCTGGATCAAAATTCCCCCCAGCACTAAAGCAAAAATACCTAGCCAAATTAGTCGAGATTGCCATTTTAATTTATGCCATTGCCCAAAAACACGAGCGCTTTGCAGCACCAAAAACGGCTTGATTAATTCTGAAGGCTGCAACTGAAATGAACCCACTGCTACTGTACGAGCCGCACCAAGGTTAACCGTTCCAATTCCTGGAATTAAAGTTATAAAAATCAGTGCCATAAACAGAAATACAAACCACTGAGCCATGCCTAAAATTCGGCGCAAAGGTGAATATACCGCCCAATTAAATCCCACTAAGCCAATAATTATCGCGATAATTTGCCGCTTAAAGTAGTACCACCCATCTCCAAATTCTGCTTCGCCCACAGGATAAGAGGCGGAAAACAGGATGACTAAGCCGATAAATAACCAAAGTAAAGTTAGCCAGCGCACCAACCGCGCCAAAGTAGCCCACCGGGACGCAGAAATATCAAATAAGGGGATTAATTGGCGTAATTCCACAACAAATCAAAGGACTTCACGACATTAGGAGTTTGACACTCGTTGCTCTATAGCGCAAGTGTAATCTGATAATTTTAAAATTTACATCAAATAAAACAAGAAAAAGGAGGCTGTAACACCTCCTCAAACACAACTTTAATTTAAAAGTAATTAGGCTAAACCCGTATTCATACCAGGCTTACCCGTTGCTAGTTCAACTTTCATAATTTTGCCGCCCATTTTCATAATGCGCTGCTGTTCGCGGAACCAGTTTTCATAAGGAACTAACTTAGTAAAATAAGTATTTTGTAATTCTCTTTGGGTGCGAATCCGTGTTTGACTAGGAACGCAAGCCGTTATTTTAAACATTCGCATCGGTAAGAATCTCCTAGGGCTAAATCAGAAAATTTTTGATTTCAATGGTTGTAGGTAAAGTCCTACGCGATCGCTTTTACTCTACTCTTATCCATAGTTTGATCGCAGGCTGGGAGTCAACTCGTCAATACTAGACTGCCCGTACTCATTGACTAGGTTTAGTCAAGATCAGCAACACAACTTTCTAGCACTCACAAATTAACTCCCAGACCTCAAATAAATATGCTATTTAGCTTGTACAGCTATTAGCTTAAACCAGAACAGATGTAATCAAAGTAAACACCCATTTCTTTGCCAGCGTCAGGGCCAACTAAGCTTGCGGTTACTTCTTTCATTGCTTGGATAGATTGAACAGTTGCACCGATGGGTACACCCAAGGAGTTGTAGGTTTCTTTCAATCCGTTGAGTACGCGCTCATCGAGAATTGAAGGATCTCCCGCTAACATTGCGTAAGTCGAATAACGCAAGTAGTAGTCCAAATCGCGGATGCAAGCAGCATAGCGACGAGTAGTGTACATATTGCCACCAGGACGAGTTATGTCCGAGTACAACAAGGACTTAGCTACTGCTTCTTTTACAATCGCTGCGGCATTAGCGCTGATTGTGCTGGCTGCACGAACGCGGAGTTCGCCAGTTTGGAAGTAGCCTTTTAACTTCTCCATGGAGGAGTTGTCAAGGTATTTACCTTGAACGTCTGAAGAATTGATTACAGAAGTAATTGCGTCTTGCATAGTCTTGATTCCTTTAGCAATTTTTTGAGTAGTTTTGCAGCTACTTACTGCATAGCACCGACTAAGTAGTCGAAGTAAGATCCAGCTTCTGCGGAGTCTTCACCAGACATCATTGAAGTAGCAACGTTTTTCATGGCGCGGATGCCTTCAGCAACGCCTTCAATAGGAGTACCGAGAGAGCGATACATTTCCCGAACGCCTACAACACCAATTTCTTCGATAGGTGTAACGTCGCCAGCTACTACTCCGTAGGTGATCAAACGCAAGTAGTAATCCATGTCGCGGAGGCAAGTAGCAGTCATTTCTTGACCGTAAGCATTTCCACCAGGAGATACTACGTCAGGACGCTTTTGGAACAACTGATCGCCAGCTTGCTTAACAATCCGCTCGCGGTTCTCTGTCAAAGCTTGAACGATCCGTAAACGGCGCTCTCCACTAGCAACAAAGCTTTTGATCCGATCTAGCTCGCCGGGGCTGAGGTAGCGAGCTTCGGCATCCGCATTCACGATTGATTTCGTGACAATACTCATTAACCGATTCCTCCAAAAGAATAAACCAATGTTTTAAACTGGTTTGGGCTTAAATTATTTAACTGAGTTTATCTAAAATAGCGTGTATCTCTACACAACTACTGCTTTAATGACAGTAATTCTTTTTAGGTGCTTGCGTAAACTTATACACAAAACTTTTAAACTCATTTACCTTCCGCAAATATTCTCCTGCATTTCGTTCACGTTTTGACTCACCTCTTAACACTTTTTAATATATTTTTCATTTAGATGAACAATTACATACTTTCTTAATCTTTTATTGAATTAATTAGCGGCAAAAACTGGTAGGAAACGAGCTTAATAGAAAAAACCAGCAAAGACTTTGGTTTGCTGGTTTTTCTAACTAAGTGATTTTAAAGCAGTTTAGCGCCCGGTAGAGCCTTGTGTAAGCGACGAAGGCGACAGATCCGACCACGACTGCTTAACTAAGTCTGCCGCCGCTTTAACGCTGCCTAGGTAGTTACCCGCAGGTAGGGATGGGTAGCGGGGGTAAGGGGCAACATCTTCACCAAAATACTGCGCGTATTCGGTACTATCGACCATCGCATCCACGGCTGCTTTTAAGCCGCTATCCGCTAGTAACTTGTTGTAGGTGCGAATCTCGCTTTGAGTAGCAGGAGCGCGACCCAAAATGTGACGGAATAAAAACTCAATCACTTTGGTATTGGGGTAAGGCGTATAGAAGCGCTGACGGTAGGTATTAGAACTTGCTAGAGTGCGGACAAATTCTCTAACATTGATTTCGCCGTTACGCAGTTTGCTGTCTAAATCAGAAATTCTTAGCCCGTCAGGAACCTGACCGCTAAAGATATCCATCACTTGACAGTAGATAGCATTGATTGCCAGTTGAGTTTCGGCGGCGTTATTGCCGTTAGTAACGCGATGAATCCGTGCAGATTTGCGGCGGGTTGTACCAACACCAACTTCCACCGACTGACCTCTACCGTCATTATAGGAGCGACCAAGCTCAATAAATAATGGTTGAGTTTTGTCAACTTGACGGGCTGCAAAAGCCATATCGGCGATCGCTTTTGCCATCATCGGCATCTTGTCTGTAGCCATCATCGGCTTTATTGGCTCAAAGCTAGGTACAACTACATCGTCGTTTTGCTTTGTTAGCTGGTTGTACAACTTCTCGGTATTGGGGAAGTTGGCCGCAGGTAGGGTTGGGAAGCGACGGTAAGGAATCGTATCTTCACCAAACATCTCAATGTACTCGGCGCAATTTACCATGGCACTGACGAAGCCGCGAATACCCGCAGAAGCAAGAATTTGGTTGTACTCTCGAATCTCTGCTTGATTTTTGGGCGCACGTCCTAAAAAGTGCTTAGTTCCAAGTTCAATTACCTTAGTATTGGGGTAAGGCGTGTAAAACTCTTTGATATAGAGGCTTGAACTACCCAAACCTTCGATAAATTCCTTGACGTTAATTTCCCCATTGCCTAGCTTACTTTCTAACTCTGTAAACTCGTTTTTAGTAACGTAAGGTTCAATATCGCGCTCAAATACTTGGCGATAGGCGGCTCGAATTGCAGTTTTTAAGGGAACTTTGTCGCTGGTATTGGTGAGCTTAAAGACTTTGGTTTGTTCGCGCTGCTTGTTAACGCCTTGGTTGACGCGGAACTGAATATCGGGCTGCGTCCGCATTTCCTTGACTTCGCCTAATTCGACAAAGCGTGGAGTTTCTGTTTGCTCTACCTTAGCGCTGACAATATCTTGATTGATACTACCAACTCTAAGACTCCGCGATGCGACACCACCAGGAGTTAAATAACGCTCGTAAGGAACGGTATCTTCTCCAAAAGCTTCGTTGTATTCTGGGCTGTCAATTAGGGCATCAATTAAGGCGTAGAAACCTTTTTTGGCACAGATATCAAAGTAGCTATTAATTTCCGCTCTGCCGTAGGTAGGACGACCCAATAAGCGGCGATGAATGTACTCAACAGCTTTGGTGACGTACAAAGAAGTCCAATAAAGCTTGCGGAATAAATCGGACTTAGCTAATTGACGTATAAACTCCCTTACTGGAATTTCACCATTTTCGAGCTTAATTTCTGCTACTTTTAGGCGCTGTCCTTCGTAGACATCCCGCCCAAATACTTGCAAGTATGCACCTTTAATTACCGCTTGGGTGGAGCTTTCTGAGTATTTAACACTCGCTCCTTTAGCTGACTTGCTGCTTCTTGTACCGGGAAGTTGATCTAAGCGGAATACTTTGGGACCTAGAGATCCTGGGAACTCTCCTCGCGCTTGAGGAGTGCTGTTTTGGTTGTTGATGCCGGGTCCTTGGTGAATCAAGATCCGCTTAGTATCTTTGCCAAAAGGAGCAGGACTTGTACTAGGATTGCGGGTTTCTTTGGGGAAAATTGCCCCAAATTGAATTTCCAATGGATCGTTACCCGAACCGTAGGGATGTTGATCTGGGAGAGGCTTTTCGTAAGCGGCGAACAGAGTTATAAACTGCGGTACTTTGCGGTAAGGGGCGCTGTAATTGAGTAAGTCTTGCTGCGCTCCCCAGTTGCGACATTCTTGGGCTTCCTGACCTAATCCGCGTAAGTATGGTACAGTTTCTTCGCCAAAGTAATCGGCGTACTCTTTAGAATCAACTAGCGCATCAACTAAGGCTGGTAAACCACCACTAGAAACGATAGAGAAGTATTTTTGCACTTCTTCACGGCTAGAAGGCCCTCTGCCCAAAAAGTGACGGAAAGCAAGCTCAAGAGCGCGGCTGTTAATAAAAGGTTGAAAAAATTGTTTTTGGTAAAGAGGCGATTTCCCAACGCGGCGGACAAACTCTTTCATTGAGATGTCGCCGTTTTTTACTTGGGATTCTAAGTTAGATATCGACTGGCTGTAAGCGCGGGTAATGTCACGCTCAAAAATTTGTCGATAGGCGGCTTTGATTACTTCTTGCTTTTCTCCGGCGGATAAACCCGTCTTCATGACGAATTTAGGGCGACGCTCGGCGGAGTTGAAGTATATTTGTGGTAACTGTAACCCTTGTAAGTCACCGGAAGGACGTTGCCTGACCTTTTCTGAAGGCGTAGGGGCTTTAAATTCTGTAATTAGTACGTCCATGTACTGACTGACAATATCTGTCGCCTCTGTATCCTTACGGAAGTAAGACAACGATGCTTGCTTAATTTCTTGCAAAGCGACAATTGTTGCTTCACCAGAACAAGCATTTTCAATGATTTCTCTAAGTCCTCGGACGTTGACAGAGATGATATTGGGGTCGCCAGCAACGATCGCATAAGTTGCGTAACGTAGCATCCAACTCAAGTCCCGTAAGGACTTTTGCATATTGCTAGGCCCGTAACGCGCAACGTTGATTGGACGGAAATTTGCTGGAGTCGCACCGCCACCGCCAGAGGTGTTAAATAGCGATCGCAATCCCTCCAGAAAACCACCCCGGCTATCTACATAGGTTATATTTCCTAACTGCATCCCTGTTTTGATATCATCTGGCGCGCCTACGGTGGCTAATTCTAATTCCTTGGGCTTTTCTAAGTAAGCCATCGGCGAACCACCCACGAAAATGCGATTAGCAGCGCGAGACACAATTAGTTCGGCATTTTTGCTTAGTGTCTCGGCAATTTCTAATCGTTTTGTTCCCGATGCAAAATAGTTTGACAGTTCGTTCAGTTCGCCACGCTCTACAAAGCGGTCTTGTTGTTCCGCTTGATTAATTGTTGCGACTGCTAGTGTTTGATATAGTTGCGGACGAGCAACTGAGCTTCCACCACTTGCCTTAACACTCATGCGATTATTTAAACTCCCATCATATTTTTTACTGTATTAAACCTGACCGGGATACCAGTAAACTTTCTTTTGAGCTACTTCAAAACTTGACAAATCGCCGTTTTTACCCTTGTGTTAAGGAACTTCGATTTTTATATTGCTGGCTGGTAGCAATCGCTGTTTAAAATTAACTCGGTCAGTTCCTACCTTAAAACGTTTTGAGTAATTTCCGCTTGAATATTAAGAAGTGTGTATAATTCCCAGGATTAGGGGGAGTTTTACGAGGATAAGTTGGGGTTATAAGTGTGATCGCGCTTTTAAAATTCTTAACCTGCGATCAACCTTTATTTTGCTGCATTTGCTGACGAATTGCGGCTTGGATTTTGGTATCAAAGTCAGGAGCGTCTACAGTTGTGATGATTTGACGCGGATGTTCGTTGATTCTGTCTAGATATGCTTGAAGTGCCGTTTTATCTTCTCGATGCTGGAGAAAGTATTGCTTTAAATCTTGGTCAGACATGGCAGCATAATTAATCTGATTCATTAAAATACCTATCCTTGAATAATAAAGCGATCGCACTTTATAAACTTAGATACGCCTCAATGCGATCGCAATCCCTCAAAAAACCACCTCTATTATCTATATAGGCTACGTTTCCGATAGTGCGATCGCGCTTCAGCAAATAAACTACTGATTCATCTTATTGTTGAATTACTGAGCTTTAGATTTTAAACTTCTCCGTAAGAGTTGCTTTAAGTAAGCGACTTGCTCGTTCTACAAAATCCTCCTCAGTTTCAGTTACTTTTGGCTCACCTAAATCATTACTGAGACAGGAAATAAACTCGCTGCTGGTAACGTAACTATTCACATCTTCAACAAACTCAGCTTTCTTTTCTTCGGTACTTTTAAAAAAGAATGATGGAGAAACTGCTATAGCTCCTACCGCATAGCCAGTAGCAGCTAAAATTCCTGTAATATTTGTTGTTACAGAAGTTTGTAATTCTTGCAAATGTGCAGACTCGCTTAAATCGGTTGGACTGTTTAAAAAGTTTTCAAAACTATTATTGCTTACAGAAGCTTGCGACTCCTGTAGCTGTTCAGCCGCGATTAAATTTTCTGAATTGCTTGGAAAATTCTCAAAATTACTCATTTGTTACCGTACTGTTTTTTATACTCTTTGTAATATTGACGAAACTTATCTGCAAAAGAACTGACTATATAATCGATAATTTCCTTTTTATATTTTGCAGGTATTCTCTGCCAAAAACCTAGTAAAAAGCTAGGAATCAAACTGAACAAAAAATTAAGCATACTAAATTTGCAATTTTACTCATGTAAAGCTTACGTAGCCAACACATATAGCTCTAAAGTTAGGATACCCAAATAAATAGTAAATCTCTCATAACTGAAATCTTCGTTAAAGTTATTAAGCATCCATAGGCATTGACTCTATACGTTATAAGTTTTAGCAACGGACTTTACTAATAGCCTTAATGGTTAGACATTCGTTAAACTACGGGATGCTGCAATTTTTCTCACTATGCCAGATCCTCAAAGCGTTAGCGCTGCTGTTGCCAAACTCTACGATACTTATCCATTTCCCCCCGAACCCTTGCTAGATGAGCCGCCACCGGGTTATAACTGGCGCTGGAATTGGCAAGCTGCTTACAATTTCTGCACCGGACAAAAGCCTCAAAAACAAGACATCCGCATTCTTGATGCTGGCTGTGGTTCGGGTGTAAGTACAGAATATTTAGTACACTTAAATCCCCAAGCTCAAGTTGTTGGTATTGATATCAGTGAAGGTACTTTAGCGGTGGCTAAGGAACGCTGTCAAAGGTCAAAAGCCGATCGCGTTCAATTTCATCAACTCAGCCTATACGACGCAGACCAGATTGAGGGGGAGTTTGATTTAATTAACTCTGTTGGTGTACTGCACCACTTAGAAGACCCCATTCGCGGTATTCAGGCTTTAGCTAAAAAATTAGCTCCCGGTGGGTTGATGCACATTTTTGTGTATGGAGAATTGGGACGCTGGGAAATTAGTTTAATGCAACGCGCGATCGCACTGCTGCAAAATGATAAAGGCGATTACCGCGATGGTGTAGAAGTTGGACGCAAACTATTTGCCTCCTTACCAGAAAGCAACCGCATTGTCAAGCGCGAAAAAGAGCGTTGGTCAATGGAAAATCAGCGCGATGAATGTTTTGCTGATATGTACGTCCATCCCCACGAGATTGACTACAATATTGAAACTTTATTTGAACTAATTGATGCTTCAGGATTGGACTTTTTAGGCTTCTCTAATCCTAATTTCTGGCAATTAGAGCGACTTTTGGGCAAAGAACCTTCGTTACAGGAAAGAGTAAAAAAATTAAGCGATCGCGCCACGTACCGTTTGATTGAACTACTAGACCCTGAAGTAGCTCATTACGAGTTCTTTTTAGGACGTGCGCCTTTACCTAAAAACGATTGGTCTATCAATGAAAAGCTTTTAGCTGCAATTCCTGAACGTCATCCTTGTATGGAAGGCTGGGAGAGTAAGTGCTTATTTAACTATGATTACCAAATTGTCAACTTATCAGAACCAGAATTTGAGTTTATGCAGCAGTGCGATCGCAATTTAACCAAAACTGTAGGCGAAATCTTGACCCAAGTACCGTTGAAGTTAAATCAGGTGCGAAGTTTACTTACTCAGCAACTAATTATGCTCACGCCTAGTTAATTGTTTTTTAAGAATCGTTACCGCGACGTGATACGATCTTTTCTGGCTCATTAGAGTCAAACCAATTATTTAAAAGGTTTGCGAGTCCTGTGAGCTTGCTAAACGAACCCACAACCACACCCGAAGTAGAAGAAAATTCTCCGCCCGATTCTGTCCCTTCAGAATCGGGAAAATCGATGCAGGAATTTTATCAACTCTCCCAAGAGTTGCAATTGATTACCTTGGTTTTGACCGGGATAATTTTTATTTCTGTATGGATTTTTTACTCACTCAACATTGCCCTAAATTATCTGATCGGGTCATGCACTGGTGTGGTTTACTTGAAAATGTTGGGTAAAAACGTCGAGCAAATTGGCGCAGAAAACCCCAAGTTTAATAAAAATCGATTGGCGTTGGTAGTTGGATTGCTAGTTTTAGCAAGTCAATGGAATCAATTGCAAATCTTGCCAGTATTCTTGGGATTTCTGACCTATAAAGCTACGCTCCTCGTTTATACTCTCCGCACGGTTTTGACTCCTGACTCATAAGTTAGATCGAGAAAAAATCGCAAGTTAACTCCTAATATCTTAGGATCGTAAACTTCCGCAATGGAAATGCTCAGTGTGTTAAACGCCTTTAACTATAAGTTTCTCGCCGCCTTAGAAGTCGGTCAGCATTTCTACTGGCAATTGGGCAGTCTGAAAATTCACGGACAAGTATTTCTCACGTCGTGGTTTGTAATTGCCCTTCTAGTTATAGTTTCAATTGCTGCAACTCGAAACATCCAACGAATCCCTAGCGGCATCCAAAATTTTATGGAATACGCCCTAGAATTTATTCGGGATTTAGCAAAAAATCAAATCGGCGAAAAAGAATACCGTCCCTGGGTTCCATTTATTGGAACTTTATTTCTGTTCATTTTTGTATCAAATTGGTCAGGCGCGTTAATACCCTGGAAGTTGATTAGGCTTCCAGAAGGCGAACTAGCCGCCCCCACCAATGATATTAATACCACCGTAGCTTTAGCCCTACTGACTTCTTTGGCGTACTTTTACGCGGGTTTTAGTAAAAAAGGTTTGAGGTATTTTACAAAATACATCGAACCTACACCGATACTACTACCGATCGCCATTTTAGAAGATTTCACCAAACCTCTTTCCCTAAGCTTCCGTTTATTTGGTAACATCTTGGCGGATGAACTGGTGGTAGGAGTATTGGTTTTACTTGTTCCCTTGTTTGTACCACTGCCCGTAATGGCTTTGGGTTTATTTACTAGCGCCATTCAAGCACTGGTTTTTGCTACCCTAGCCGCCGCGTACATCCATGAAGCCCTAGAAGGGCATGGTGGGGAAGAAGAAGGACATTGACACAGTTTGTCATTTCCACGCTTCCCCCACCTATCAATTAACGTCTGTTTGTTTAGTTTTGTACATTTAAAGTAAGGAAAATCATCATGGATCCATTAGTCGCTGCTGCTTCCGTAATCGCTGCTGCTTTGGCAATCGGTTTAGCTTCAATTGGCCCCGGTCTTGGTCAGGGAAATGCTGCTGGGCGCGCTGTAGAAGGTATTGCTCGTCAACCAGAAGCTGAGGGAAAAATTCGCGGTACTTTGCTACTAACCTTGGCTTTCATGGAATCATTGACCATTTACGGTCTAGTTATTGCTCTAGTGTTGCTGTTTGCTAATCCTTTCGCTTCTTAAGAGCCAAATTTAGAGACGTGGAAATCGCGTCTCTAGCTAAGAGCCAGTTAATTTCGAGAGCGATTAAGGTAATTACCCAATCGGGTTTATTGAATTTATCAAAGGTTGAATGATGTTGCCTGTAATTAAAACTACTGTTCTAGTTGAAAGGGAAAACAATGTTTGATTTTGACGCTACTTTGCCGTTAATGGCATTGCAATTTCTCCTTCTAGCAGCAGTATTGAACGTAATTTTCTATAAGCCACTTACTAAAGTATTGGACGAGCGCACAAATTTTATTCGTACCAGCAAAACGGATGCCCGCGAAATCCTGGCTAAAACAGAGCAATTGGCAGCCCAGTACAAGCAGCAGTTAAACGAAGCCCGGAAACAGGCTCAATCAGTCATTACTACTGCCCAAAATGAAGCTCAAACCGTTGCTAATCAAAAAGTTGCTGAAGCTCAAAAAGAAGCTCAAAGCCAAAGAGAGCAAGCACAACAAGAAATAGACGCGCAAAAGATTGAAGCAATGCGCTCATTAGAGCAACAAGTAGATGCTCTAGGTCGGCAAATTATGGACAAACTGTTAGAGCCAGCTAGATAAAACAATTGCCACGCACTAACAACAAAATTTATTTTATTAGCAATCGAGCAGGGCAGTTGTAGATGAGTATAATCGGAAGTTATTTACTAACCGCCGCCGAAGCAAGCTTTGCCCACGCATCGGAAGCAGAAGCAGAAGGCGGTTTTGGTCTAAATCTTGATATTTTTGAAACAAATATCATTAATCTAGCAATTTTGATTGGGGCATTGGTTTATTTTGGCAAGGGGCTGTTGACCAAGATTTTGACAGAGCGCAAAGCCGCGATCGCCACCGAAATTCAAGCGGCGGAAAAAAGTGCCAAAGAATCAGCAAAAGCCTTGTCTGAGGCGCAGCAAAAGCTAACTCAAGCTCAAGCTGAGGCGCAAAGAATCCGCCAAACTGCCGAAGAAAATGCCCAAATTGCCAAAGAAGCAATTTTAGCTCAATCAGCCAAAGATGTAGAGCAGATGAAACAAATGGCGGCGAATGACTTGAGTACGGAAACGGAAAGAGCGATCGCCGATTTACGTCGCCAAGTAGTCGCCAAAGCTTTGCAGAAAGTAGAATTAGAGTTGCGTCAGCGAGTAGACAGCAACGTAGAGCAAAAATTATTAGACCGTAGCATAGCGCTATTAGGGAGTGAAGCCTAATGAAAGGAAGTAGCGGTATAAACTCGGAAGTAGTAATGCCTTACGCTCAGGCGCTAATGTCTTCGGCAAAATCGCAAAATATTACTGAGGAAATTGGCGAAGATGTCCGCTCTTTACTAAGTTTGCTACAAAATTCTGACCAGTTACAGAGTTTTGTAGCTAATCCTTTTGTTAAAGAGCAAGACAAAAAGCACGTATTAGAGCAAGTAATTGGCGATCGCGTCCATCCTTATTTGCGTAACTTTTTGCGAATACTCGTAGATCGGCGGCGAATTGTGTTGTTAGAAGGCATTTGTCAGCAGTATTTGAATCTTTTGCGCCAGCTAAATCAAACAGTTCTCGCTGAAGTAATTTCGGCAATAGCACTAAGCGAAGCTCAACAGCAATCGATTAAAGATAAAGTTAAAGCGATGACTAATGCCCGCGAAGTCGAGTTAGATATGAAACTTGATACAGAATTAATTGCTGGAGCAGTCGTTAAAGTTGGCTCTCAGGTAATTGATGCTAGTCTTCGAGGTCAGTTGCGCCGCTTGTCTTTAAGCTTAACTAGCGCTAGTTAAGGTTTTAAATATTCCTTAATTAGCTCAAGGCAATTTGAGCGGGAATTAAATCCCCTTTAACAGTCAAACAATCCTAAATCACAAAAGATAAACATGGCTATTAGTATTAGACCCGACGAAATTAGCAGCATTATCCAGCAGCAAATTGAGCAATACGATCAAAATGTTAAAGTCGATAACGTTGGTACGGTATTGCAAGTAGGAGACGGTATTGCCCGGATTTATGGCTTAGAAAAAGCGATGGCTGGGGAATTACTCGAATTTGAAGATGGCTCGATTGGTATCGCCTTAAACCTCGAAGAAGACAACGTAGGCGCGGTATTGATGAGTGAAGGGCGAGATATTCAAGAAGGTAGCACCGTTAAGGCTACTGGAAAAATTGCTCAAGTCCCCGTCGGCGATGCCATGATTGGTAGAGTTGTAGATGCTCTAGCCCGTCCCATTGATGGCAAAGGTGATATCCAAACGACAGAAAGCCGTTTAATAGAATCCGGCGCACCCGGAATTATTGAGCGTCGCTCGGTATACGAACCGATGCAAACTGGGATCACAGCGATTGATGCGATGATTCCTGTAGGACGCGGACAACGGGAATTGATTATTGGCGATCGCCAAACTGGCAAAACATCCATCGCTATTGACACGATCATTAACCAAAAAGGTGAAGATGTAGTTTGTGTTTATGTAGCGATCGGACAAAAAGCTTCTACGGTAGCCAATATTGTCAATGTGTTGCAAGAAAAAGGCGCGATGGAATACACCATCGTTGTAGCAGCTAATGCTAATGCTCCCGCTACCTTGCAATACTTAGCTCCTTATACAGGCGCGAGTTTGGCTGAATACTTCATGTATAAGGGCAAAGCAACTTTAATTATTTACGACGATCTTTCCAAGCAAGCCCAAGCTTATCGTCAAATGTCACTATTGCTACGTCGTCCACCAGGACGGGAAGCTTACCCAGGAGACGTATTTTATCTCCACTCTCGCTTGCTAGAACGGGCGGCAAAATTGAGCAACGAACTCGGTGAAGGTAGCATGACAGCGTTACCAATTATCGAAACTCAAGCTGGAGACGTATCGGCTTACATTCCTACTAACGTAATTTCGATTACGGATGGACAAATCTTTTTATCTTCCAATTTGTTTAACTCTGGCTTGCGTCCGGCTGTAAACCCTGGTATTTCAGTATCAAGGGTAGGTTCGGCGGCTCAAACTAAAGCAATGAAACAAGTAGCTGGAAAAATTAAGCTAGAACTAGCTCAGTACGACGATTTAGCCGCCTTTGCTCAGTTTGCGTCAGATTTAGACCAAGCAACCCAAAATCAGCTATCACGGGGTAAGCGCTTGCAGGAACTCCTGAAACAGCCTCAATACTCGCCCCTATCCGTCGGCGACCAAGTAGCAATTCTGTACGCGGGAATCAATGGCTATTTAGATGACATTGCTGTAGATCAAATAGCTGCTTACACTCAAGGACTGCGGGATTATCTCAAGAGTAGCAAAGCCCAGTACGGCGAATTGCTCCGCAGCGAGAAAAAGCTCGGTGATGAAGCTGAGAAGCTTTTAAAAGAAGCCATCAGTGAGTACAAGCAAACCTTCATGGCATCGGTATGAGCGATTCGTTGAGTAGTGAATCACGGTGAAAGCCCGTACATAACTTCTCCAGCCAAGACTCCTAAGTCTAGCTGAACTCTCAGAAAGATATAGGTGAAAGCCCTATCCGCCAGGTTCAGGC
>Ga0136613_10000924_pt1 | contig 14506 bp, 14 predicted proteins | sample AntDrymUQ2722106_2_FD_106649 | JGI IMG/M metagenome (GOLD analysis project Ga0136613, IMG submission 106649) | Polar desert sand microbial communities from Dry Valleys, Antarctica - metaG UQ272 (21.06) | ecosystem: Environmental > Terrestrial > Soil > Desert | place: Antarctica: Dry Valley... | reverse complement strand
TTTCCGGCCGCGATCGCCGGGGCCCACTTCCAGACCGCCATCATGAACGGGTAGTTCCACGGCGTCACCTGCACGCACACGCCGACCGGCTCGCGACGGACCCAGGACGTGTGCCCGGCCAGGTATTCAGCGGAGGCGAGCCCGTCCAGCACCCGAGCGGCTCCGGCGAAAAACCGGATCTGGTCGATCGCCGGCGGCAACTCCTCGCTCGTCGTCAGCCCGATCGGCTTGCCGGTGTTCTCGCTCTCCACCTTCACGATCTCGTCGGCCCGCTCCTCGATCGCGTCGGCGATCTTGAGCATCGCCCGCTGCCGCTCGGCGGGTGTCGTGTCCCGCCACTTCTCGAACGCCGCAGCTGCCGCGTCCATCGCCGCATCGATGTCGGCCTGCCCGCTGATCGGCGCCTTCGCGTACGGCCGGCCGTTCGTCGGGTCGATCACCTCACTGGTACGGCCGTCCGAGGCGGCCTTGTGCTCGCCGTTGATCACGTTCTGCAGGGCCCGGAGTCCGGTCGTCGAGGTCATCTCCGCAGGATGTCAGCCCGATGTGCGCCGTGACACCCCTGAACGGGACGTCTCGATGGACTCAAGGACCCCTTCTGCCAATAGGTTCGGCACAAGGGGTCCTTGAGTCAGTGCGAACGGGGGCTCGGTGGGAGGTCCAGGGCCGGGTTGCGGTCGAAGAAGCCGACCGGTTTGAGCTGGAAGGACACGATGTCGGCGGGCATCACCGGCCAGTCCTCGGGGCGGGTGATGTGGTGCAGGCCGAAGACGTACCAGAGCACCACGTCGGTGTCCTCGATCGACCGATCCGCCTCGATCCAGGCCGGCAGCCCCTGATCGCCGGAGCTCTGGATACAGAACTCCCCCGCCGGCCAGCGCTCCTCCTCGTCGAAGGCCGTCACCCACAGGGTGTGCGCGATGACGCCGGCCCGCTCGAGCATCGGCGAGGACGGGTCGAACATCGCCGGGAAGGCGCCGCCTGGGACCAGCTTGTATCCGGGGTGGCCGCCGAGCCGGGTCGACCGGCTGCGGTTGACCACCTTCCAAGACCGCTGGCTGGCCCAGTCGTAGTCCTGTTTGCCCTCGGATTCGGTACGCAGCGGAGTCCGCTTCTCGACCAGCGCCAGCCCGTACGGGTTGTCCGCCGAGATCGGCAGCGCCTCAGCGTGGCACTCGAGCACCGTGTTGTCCGGGCCGTCAACCTCCATGTCGAGCCGGGCGACGATGAAGTGTTGGTGGAACGGTGCGTACGTCCGCTCGTCCACCAACGCCCCCGTCGGCGGGGCCGCCTGCTCCGACCCGATGGCAGTGGTCACCATGATCCCGGTGGCGCGGACCTCGCACTCGATCGTGGCGTCCTGATAGAAGCGCCAGTAGACGAGGTACTCGTAGTTGGCCACCGTCGCATGGAAGGAGACGACAAGCCGCCGCGACCGCCGAACCTCCGCGCCGGCCCGCTCGTCGACGTGCTTCCACAGGACCGCGTCGTCCTCCTCGTGGATACAGATCGCGTTCGGGATCTCGTACGGTTCGCCGCGGCTGTCGTGCAGCACCGCGTCCAGGTAGGTGATCTCGCCGAGGCAGTCGCAGCCCAGTTCCAGCGACTGGGTCATGAAGCCCAAGCCCCACTCGCCGATGTCGAAGGCCGTCCGCCGGTAATGGTCCTCGCTGGGATCGCGGTACGGGACGATCATCTCGGCGAAGGAAATCCGGTGTGCCACGGGGCGTTCCACGCCATCGTCGTCGTAGGTGACCCGGTGGATCACGAGACCCTCGCGGTAGTTGAAGCCGAGCCGCATGGACCATTTCTGCCAGCGGACCTCGTTCCCGTCGACGCTCAATGAGGCACCCTCGGGCTGATGCACGATCAGCGGCTTGATGTCGGTGCGCTGCACCAGACCCGGGACGAGGGACGGGACGTACTCGCCCATCACCTCGGGTCGGTCGATCGAGAAGGAGTCCTCGATCCGGAGCACTTCCATCGTGTTCATGTCCAGGATGATGTGCAGGCCGTTGACCGGATGGGCGTACGGGTTGCCGGTCTCGTTGCCCCGCAGCCAGGTGTCGGTCCAGCCCAACCGCCGTCCCGAGTACTCCTCCGGGATCATGGAGTGCGCATAGGTCCAGGTGTCGATCAACACATTGTCGAGGTCGGTGATCCCGCGTTTGGCCAGCGCCGCAACGACGCCTGCGTCTTGCAACAGGGCGTGGCCCGCCTCGTGCCATTCGTCGATGGTCATGTTCGGCTGCTCGCCCGGCATGTCGTCCCAGGACAGGACCGTGTCCTCGGTGAGCGAAACCAGCGCCTTGTAGGTCACCTGCTCCACCCGACTCCAGCAGACCGCTCTGGCCTCGCGGGGCGGCGCAGATGCGGCCGACGTGGCTGGCCCCGAAGGATCGGCCGGCTCCGCTGAGTCGAACTCTCGTACGGCGTCCTTGCTCGGCTCCTTGACTTCGATCGAGGCGAAGCGCCACGCCTCGTCCACGCCGCGGTCGCGGCGCAGCACCGCCACGGCCTGCCGGATCTCGCCGGCGGACAGCGGGTCGAGCGGGTGCGCGGTCATGCTCTGCGTCCTTCCAGGAGTGGTTCGCCCGGATTCCAAGCGGTCCCGTCTCGCACATCCCGCTGCTTACGGGCCAATGCCGAGAGTGCTTCCAGCACAACCCGATTAGCCAACGCGGCGGTGATGTCGGCATGGTCGTACGGCGGGCTCACCTCCACCACATCGATGCCCACGATCGGCAGTTCCAGGCAGAGTCTTCGTACGGCGTTCAATAGTTCACGCGCCGTCAAGCCGCCCGGCTCGGGTGTTCCGGTGCCAGGGGCATGGGCCGGATCGCAGACATCGATGTCGACGGAGAGGAAGACGCCGGTGCATCCGTCCACGGCAATCGCGGAGGCCTCGGTCAGGCACTCGTTCAATCCGCGGTGCACGATCTCGGTCATCTCGTACGACCGCAGGCCCTGCTCGGCCATCCAGTCCAGGGTCTCCGGAGGCGGCCAGTAGCCACGCAGGCCGATCTGCAGGAACCGGTTGCCGGCTAGCGCACCGGACTCGATGAGTCGGCGCATCGGCTGTCCGTGGCCCCATAGCGAGCCGAACGCGATGTCGCCGGTGTCGGCGTGCGCGTCGAAGTGGATCATCGAGACGTTGCCGAACCCGAGGACATTGGCGACCCCCTTGGCATCCGCATAGGCGATCGAGTGGTCACCGCCCAGGACGATCGGGATGGCGCCGGCCCGGACAATGCGCTCCACCGCTGCCTCGAGGACGCCCAGGGACGTGACGATGTCGCCCGGCGGCATCTCCACGTCGCCGGCATCGACGACCCGAAGATCGCGCAACCCATCGGTGCCCAACGCCAAGCTGGGCCGCGATCCGTCGTGCGGCAGGTAGTCGGTGCCGCGGATCGCCATCGGCCCGAATCGGGTGCCCGGCCGGTGTGACGTACCGCCGTCGAACGGGGCGCCGAGGACCACCACGTCCATGCCGCTGTCCGGGGTCAGCTCGTCGAGATCACACCGATCGACGCCGAGGAAAGTGAAGTCCGGCCCGAACTGCGTCCCATACCGCGCCATGGACACATCCTCTCGTGTGGGTGACTGTCGGGGGGCCGAGCGTGGGGAGGATCGGACTGCGTACTCCCGGTCGGATCCTCCCCGCCGACGGCTCATGCGATGGGCCGGAGAAGGGCGGAAACCGTGCTGTCGGTCAGCCACTGCTGATAGCGATCGGGGCTCCAGCTGCGTTCGTCAACGAACAACTGGTACGTGGCGGGGGCTGACAGCGTGTAGAGGACGTCGGCTGCTTCGGTGATTCCGAGTTCGCTCTTGAGTGCCTGCTGGCGGTCAAGGGCGGCAACCACCTCGGCACAGTCAACAAGCCGGCGGCGACGGCCACGGTCGCGCAGCACCGCAAGATCCTCATCGGCGGCCGCAGCAGCATCGGCAACGGCCAACAGGCCTGCGGTGCGTTGCAGGATGGCGGTGGATGTCGCGGCGAACGCGGCCAGCGTCTCCGCACCACCTGCATCGAGCATCGCCATCCAGTGCGGCCGTTTCCCCAAGGGCAGGGGCTCGTCGTCCCCAGCGATCGCAATCTGGATCACCTCGGAGAACAAGTCCGCCTTCCCACCAAAGGTCATGTGGATATACCGGGCGGACACCTGAGCGTTAGCGGCCACCAGATCCATGGTGGTTCCGCCGTAGCCACGCTCGAGGAAAAGTGACATAGCTGCCTGCCTGATCTGCCGCCGGGTCGCCAGTCGTGCGCGTGCCCGCTGCGGCGCGACGTAGCCGCGTCGAGCCCCCTCTACCACCACCCCTCCTCAAGCGGTCCGGATCGTCTATTGACTTCCGCCTCTCTGAAGTCAATTCTAGCCACCATGGACCGGGAGTTGCCATGAACGGCACGCGGGCGGTCGGCACTGTCGAGCCGGTGGTGATCGATATGCACCTCCCGGCGGGCACAACCGGACCAAACGCACTCAGCTTCGATGTTCGCTTCCTGGCAGTGCGGCGGCGATCAGCACCGCACTGACCGCGGTCGGCGCCGCCTGGGAGGACGTCAGCGACGTGGTCTTGACCCACGCCCACTACGACCACGTAGGAGGCCTGCCTGAGGTCGCTCGACTCTCCCCGGGCGCAGCAATCTGGATCGGCGGCGCAGACCTGCCGGACGTTCCGTCGCTGGCCGGACTCCGGCTGCGACCTGTCGAAGACCAGGACCGCATCCGCCAGTTTCAGATCCTGCACACCCCTGGCCATACCCCAGGACATCTCAGCTTGTTACAGGAGGACAGCTCGGTGTTGTTGCTGGGCGACCTTGCCGCAATGATGAAACGGCCAACTCGTACGGGCGCCAGCAGTGTTCACCGCTGATCCGGCCCTCTGCGACGATCTCTACGCCGGGCAGCAGACCTCGATCCTCGACGCATATTGCCCTCCCACGGACCAGAATTACCGACTCCGCCCGCCCGCGTATTGATCGATCTTCTCGACCCCCTTCCGACCACCGCCCAGGACTGAGTGCGCCGGCTATCGCTTGGCACGGGCGAATTGGGGTCAGATCTCGGGATGGCGTGCTGGGACACAGAGCACGGGTCGGGAGGCCAGGTGCAACAGCTTGTGCGGCGTGGACCCCAGCATCGCGCCGCGCAACGGGCTCTCCCCGTACGTCCCGACCACGATCACCTGGGCGTCGTGCTTGTCAGCCGCTGTGATCAGCGCCTGGGCAGGTTTGTCGTCGATCAGTTCCACGACCGTGCGGACACCGGCTGCCTCGGCCTCGGCCACCGCGTGCCCAGTCGCCGTACGACCGATCTCAGTGAGCGCGTCCAGATGGGTACGGAACTCCTCGCCCACATTGCCCGGAGGAGCCACGCCGTTCACCAGCACCAGAACCTCGTCGAAGCGCCTGGCCAACTCGATAGCGGTCGTCAGCGCTTGCCGGGCACCGGGTGACTCGTCGTACCCCAGAACGATGCTCATAACTCCTCCGCGGAGAAAAGTGCGTCGTCGACGCTCATGCCACACCACGGCCTTCGGAGTCCAGGGGATCCGGCGTCGCAGTGGTAACTCCGTGTACGAGATCGGGATCGGCCACCCCCGGCCGCTCCTGCCAGAACTTCTTGTGCTGGGCCCGCCAGATCAGCATCAGCACGACTCCCACCAGGAAGACGCCGATCCCGATCACCAGCGGCGGCCCCAAGCCGAACCAGGCCTGGCCGCTGTAGGAGTTCTCCGGATCCGCGAGATCGAACACCGACTCGATCAGCAACCAGATCAACATCGCCGAGCCGATCAGCGGTCCGAGACCGATCAGCAGGAAGTTCTTCGCACTCTCGGTGAGGTGCCGCCGGTAGTAGACCGCGCAGGCGATCCCGGTCAGCGAGTAGTAGAACGCGATCAGCAGGGACAGGGCGGTCAGCGTGTCGAACAGCGCGTTCTCGCTGATCCTGCCGACCACGATGTACCAGATGATCGAGATTCCCGCGACCCACCACGTCGAGACGTCGGGCGTACGGAAGCGGGGGTGAATGTGTCCGAAGTGCCTGGGCAGTGCGGCCCGTCTGGCCATCGACAGGCCGGTACGCGAGGCGGGCAGGATCGTGGTCTGGGTGGAGGCGATCGCCGCGATCGAGACCGACACCAACAACACCCAGTCCCAGCCACCCATGACCTCGGTGGCCAGCAGCCCGAAGATGTACTCCTCTTCCTCCTGGTTCTCGGTGAGGAAGTCCGTGCCGGCGTACGCCACGACGGCGTAGGCAACAGCGACGTAGGTGACCAGCAGGACCACGGTCGATGCGATAGCGGCCCTGCCGGGAGTGGTCCTCGAGTTGGTGGTTTCCTCGGACAGGTTGACTGCCGATTCCCAGCCCCAGTACGCGAAGACGCCTAGCAGCAGTCCGCCGGTCAGCGCCGCCCCGCCCTCGCCGAACGGGTTGAGCCAGGAGAAGGACGGGTCGAGTGAGTCCAGTGAACTGTCACCGCCCACAGCCCGGACCAGCGCGACCACAGCGAAGACGAGCAGGGACAGGATCTGGACGAGGATCAGAATGTTCTGCACCCGTGCCGACAGTTCGGTACCCAGCACGCAGATGGCAGTCATCAACAGCACCAGCGCGATGGTCAGGACCGTGACGGCCCAGTAGTTCTCGGCCAACGTGTCCAGGCCGAGCGCCAACAAGCCGAAGCGGACGCCGGTGTCTGCCAGCGAAGCGACGATCAGCACGCCTGTCATGGCGATCGCCCAGCCGCCCAGCCAGCCCAGCCACGGGCCTATCGCCCGGGTGACCCAGGAGAACGTCGTACCGCAGTCGGTGTCGACCTTGTTGAGGTAGTAGAAGGCCGAGGCGATCAGCACCATCGGGACGAAGGACGCGAGCAGGACGCCGGGCGCGTAGATCCCCACGAGCGCGACGATCGGGCCGATGACCGCAGCCAGCGAGTACGCGGGTGAGGTCGAGGCCAGGCCGATGACCATGGCATCGAGAAAGCCGATCGCGCCGGGCTTGAGACTCGGTTCGGTTCCCGGCGCGGTGCTGGACTCCTGATACTGGGTCGACATTCAGCCTCCTGACGATCGGCCCAGTTCGTGACGAGCCTGGGCGCCGGCCCACCATCTGACCCTGCCAGCAGGCCTGTGTCCATAGGGGACAGACGTCGTAGGGTCCAGATCCAGTCCGGGTACTCCTATTCCGGCGTACGGCGAGGGGAGCCAGCATGCGCATTTTGCTCGTCGGGACGGGTGGTGTCGGCGGTGCCTTCGCCAGGATCGCCACGCGCCGGGACTTCTTCGAGGCGATGGTCGTCGCCGACTACGACCTTGGTCGAGCCGAAGCCGCGGTCGCCGCGGCGGCAGATGACCGGTTCATGGCCGCGCAGGTCGATGCGACCGACGAGACCGGAGTCACGGCGCTGTTGACCGAGCACCGCTGTGACGTCCTGATGAATGCCACCGACCCGCGGTTCGTCATGCCGTTGTTTCGGGCCGCGCTGTCCGGTGGGGCGCACTACCTCGACATGGCGATGTCACTGTCGCGACCGCATCCGGAGGCGCCGTACGAGAAGACCGGGGTGAAGCTCGGCGACGAACAGTTCGCGATGGCCGCCGACTGGGAGGCCGCCGGGCGACTCGCGTTGTGCGGAATCGGGGTGGAGCCGGGGCTGTCGGACGTGTTCGCCCGATATGCGGCGGACGAGTTGTTCTCGCACATCACCGAACTCGGCGTACGGGACGGCGCCAACCTCGAAGTGGCCGGGTACGACTTCGCGCCGTCCTTCTCGATCTGGACAACGATCGAGGAGTGCCTGAACCCGCCGGTGATCTACGAGCGTGATCGTGGCTGGTTCACCACTGCACCGTTCAGCGAGCCGGAGATTTTCGAGTTCCCGGAGGGCATCGGCCAGGTCGAGTGTGTGAACGTCGAGCACGAAGAGGTGCTGCTGATGCCGCGCTGGGTCGATGCCGACCGGGTGACATTCAAGTACGGGCTGGGCGAGGAGTTCATCAACGTCCTGCGGGTGCTGCACAAGATCGGTCTTGATCGGACTGATCCCGTGCGGGTCGGAGGGGTCGAGGTGTCACCGCGTGATCTGGTGGCCGCCTGCCTGCCGAATCCGGCCGAGCTCGGAGACCGGATGTCCGGCAAGACCTGCGCCGGTCTCTGGGTCACCGGCACCGGCAAGGATGGGGCGCCGCGGGCGGTCTACCTCTATCACGTGGTGGACAACGAGTGGTCGATGCAGGAGTACGGCGCCCAGGCGGTGGTCTGGCAGACCGCAATCAACCCGGTGGTGGCCTTGGAGTTGATGGCCACCGGGGTGTGGGTGGGAGCCGGCGTACTGGGCCCGGAGGCGTTGCCGCCGAAGCCCTTTCTGGACCTACTCACGGCGTACGGCGCCCCATGGGGGATGCGTGAGGACCCGCCGCCCAGCGCCTGACCGCACTTTCTCCGGAGAAAGTGCGGTCAGGCGGTCTCCAGATGTGACTTAATCCGGAGAAAGTCCGTTCTGGGAGAGGCGGCTCGGCGGTCAGGCGGTGGCGCCGGCTATCGCTTCGTCGAGGACGTCGAGGCCTTCATTGAGCAGGTGCTCCGGGATCACCAGCGGGGGCAGCAGCCGGATCACGTTGCCGTACGTGCCGCAGGTAAGGGCCACCACACCAGCCGCATGAGCGGCCTTGGCCACGGCGCCGCAGATGTCAGCGGCCGGCTCGGTCGTACCCGGCCGTACGAACTCCACCGCAATCATGGCGCCGCGCCCTCGTACGTCGCCGATCACCGGATGCCGAGTCCCCATGTCCCGCAACCGCTCCAGCAGGATGTCTCGAGGTCACCGGCTCGGGCGACCAGGCCCAACTCCTCGATCGTCTCCATTGCGCCCAACCCGGCGGCGCAGGCCACCGGATTGCCGCCGAACGTGCCGCCGAGCCCACCCGTGTGCACCGCGTCCATCAGGTCGGCCCGCCCGATCAATCCGGCCAGCGGTAGCCCGCCGGCGATTCCCTTGGCGGTCGCGACTAGATCCGGCACGACATCCTCGTGCTCACACGCGAACATCGCCCCGGTCCGGGCGAACCCGGTCTGGATCTCGTCGGCGACGAAGACCACTCCGTTGTCGGTGCACCATTGCGAGATCGCGGGCAGGAACCCCGGCGCAGGAACGATGAGACCGCCCTCCCCCTGGATCGGCTCGATGATCACCGCCGCGGTCTCCGACGCGCCGACCTGCTTGTCGATGATCGAGATCACCTTTGCGGCGGCCTCGACGCCGGACAGCCCGTCGCGGTACGGGTAGGACATCGGCGCCCGATACACGTCCCCGGCGAACGGACCGAAGGAATGCTTGTACGGCATCGACTTGGCGGTCAGCGCCATCGTCAGGTTCGTCCGCCCGTGATAGGCGTGGTCGAAGGCCACGATCGAGGGCCGACCGGTGGGAGCGCGGGCCACCTTGATCGCCTTTTCGACCGCTTCGGCACCGGAGTTGAACAGCGCTGAACGCTTCTCGTGATCGCCCGGAGTGAGCCGGTTGAGCGCTTCGCAGCCTCGACGTACCCCTCGAACGGCGTGATCATGAAGCACGTGTGGGTGAAGCGAGCGACCTGTTCGCGGACCCGCTCGACCACGTGCGGCGCTGCGTTGCCCACGCTCACGACCGCGATGCCGGCGCCGAGGTCGATCAGCGAGTTGCCGTCGACGTCGCGCAGGATTCCGCGCCGGCATTGGTGATGAAGACCGGCAGCATCGTGCCGACTCCCGCCGACACCGCAGCGGTCCGCCGAGCCTTCAGCTCGCGCGACCGCGGACCGGGGAGCTCAGTGACCAGCCGGCGTTCTTGAGTCAGGTGCCGGGTCGGTACCTCCGCCGTCTCTGTCATGGCGATCCTTTCTAGATCCAGTTGATCATCGGCAAACCGAGGATTGATTCAGGGAAAGCCCCCGAATTCCGATGATCAACTCGGTTGTGCGGCCCGTGTTGCGCGGTTGGCCAGCGAGACGTTGCGGGCCTGCAACGCGGAGACCAGAGCCCAGCTGACCTCGTCGACCGACCGGCCACCATCGATGGTGATCAGCTCCTCGCGTACGGCGTAGTACCCCACGAGCGGAGTGGTCTGCTTGTTGTACACCTCGATGCGGTGCTCGATCACTTCTCGGTCGTTGTCGTCGGCTCCCCGACCGCGACCCATCAGCCGCTCCACCAGGACCCCGTCGTTGACTCGCAGATGGACCGCCACCTGAACTTCCACGCCCAGCTCGCTGGCCACCAGGTAGGCGGCGGCTGCCTGTTCGGCCGTACGGGGGAAGCCGTCCAGGATGTAGCCGCCTGTCCTGCTTGCCGCCAGGACAGGCTTGCGGAGCATGTCCATGACGATCTGGTCGGGTACCAGGTCGCCGCGGTCCATGAAGTCCTTCACCCGCTGACCCAGCGCTGTTCCCGCGCCGACATGCTTGCGCAACAGGTCACCGCTGGACACGTGGGTCAGCCCGAAGAAGTCCGCCATCCGGGCGGATTGGGTGCCCTTGCCCGCACCGGGCCCGCCGATGAACAGAACCCGCATGCGGTACTCCCTTCGCCCGGCCGGTGTGCGACGGGGCCGCGGAATACCGGAGGGTCAATCTACCGTCAGTGGCCCTCAGCCCAACTCTGCGCGACGACCGGTCGCATCAGGAAGCGAACGGGCGTACCGGGAAAGAGCAGATCGCTGGCCTCCTGCGCGGCGAGAAGGATTGCCTCGACCACGGCGGCGGCGTGATCTCGAGCAGCATGGACGACCAGCTCGTCGTGCTGGAAGAACACCAGTTCCGCCGCCGGCCCGTCCCTCGTTCTGGCTGCTTCCGTGGAAATCGCCAGGTCCATCAGCCGGAGGCGCAGCGCTGCGAGCACGGCGGCTGCCCACTCGGCGGCGGTGCCCTGGACGACGAAGTTGCGGGTGAAGCGCCCACGCGCCCGAGTCCGGGCCACCGTGCCGGCCGCCTGACCGTCATCGACGGCGGAGTCGGCGAGGGCCTCCGGTGGGTCGTCGGCCGAGTCGTCGCGGTCGCCTCCGTTCGTCGGGGTCGAGGGCGGCGGACAGGTACGGCCGAGGTGGGTACGTACCAGTCCGCCTTTCTCCCCGGTACGGGCCGCCCGCTCGAGTAGGTCCAGCGCCCGGGGGTAACGCCGGCGCAGGGTGGCCAGCGGCGCGGCCGCCTGCCCGCCGGTCTGCCCGTACATCGCCCCGAGCAGTCCGACCTTGGCCTTGGCCCGATCGCCGCCGAACGCCTCGGCCGCAAGGGCTGCGTACATGTCCTCCTCGCCGGCCGCCCGCGCCATCGCCGCATCACCGGACATCGCGGCGAGTACCCGCGGCTCGAGTTGGCCGGCATCGGCGACCACCAGAACGTGACCGGGGTCGGCGACGACGGCCTCGCGCAGCCGCCGGGGGATCTGCAACGCTCCGCCGCCCCGGGTTGCCCAGCGCCCGGAGACAACGCCGGCCGGAACGTAGTCCGGGCGGAACCGTCCGCCATGGACCCATTCGGCCCGCCAGGCCCAGCCGTGCGCCGACAGGATCCGGGACAACTCCCGGTAGGCCAGCAGTGGTGTGACGCCGGGGTGACCGGTCTGGCGCAGCACCCAGGAGTACGTGGAGTCCAGAACGATCCCGGCCCGGGAGAAGGCGGCCAGCACGCTGGCCGGCGAATCGGGATTGATCGGGATGTCCGGGAACGCCGCAGCGATCTCGTCCGCGAGCGCAGCCAGCCGCGGCGGCCGTGCACCGTGCATGACGCGTCCACCCAGCAACTCGTTCAGGATCTGGTCGTGAAGATCTGCCCGCCAAGGCAATCCGGCCTCGCTCATCTCGACCGCGACCAGGGCACTGGCCGACTCCGCGGCCACCAGGAGACCGAAGGCCGATGGCTGCTCGGTGGCCGCGATCCGGCGCAGCTGCTCGGCGTACACGCTGCGGGCGACCTCGATCGGATCGACCCCGGCCGTCGTGTCGCCACGTGCGAGGTCGAACAACGTCGGCTGGTTGGTACGTACCGGCGCGGGCCGGTCCTCGGGCACGGGCAGCCCGTGCAACCGGGCATAGGCAGCGGCCACCCGGCGCGGTGATCCCGCGTGTCCGTCGTAGCCCTGCAGCAGCGCCTCGGTCAGCGCGAGGTCATGGCAGCGACGTACCCGCAGGCCAGCCCGCAGTATCGCTGGATAGTCAGCCATGGCGTCGGCGAAGATCCATCGTGGCCCTTCCGCAGCCTCGATCGGGCCCATGGCGGCAATCAGGTCGGCATGCGGCTCCGGCCCGGTTGCGGGGTTACCGCGCTCGTCGAGTCGCAGCAGCCATCCGCCGTTCCCGCCGGCATCGCCGTTGAAGACAGCGAGCACGGGCATGGTCAGCGATTCTGCCGAACGGAGGCCACCGCGCGGCAACGCCGACGGACGCAGGCCATACCGAGGACTTTCTCCGGAGAACGTCCGGTCTGCAGCGCCGCTGAAGTGACTTTCTCCGGAGAAAGTCCGTACGGCCTACACCTAGAGCCCTCCGAGATTCCGTCAGGGTGATGAATCAGACGATGCGCGAAGACTTACGGTCCCGTAAGCTACGCAAGCGTAACCAACCAACACGTGAGGAGTTCCGTGAGCGCGCCAGCCAGTACGGCCAACCTGCTGCACGACCTGGAACCGATCGTCGAGCAGAATCTCGAGCGGCACCTCAAGCTCGCCAAGGAGTGGCACCCGCACGACTACGTCCCGTGGGACGAGGGTCGCAACTTCGCGTTCATGGGCGGGGATGACTGGGCCCCCGAGCAGTCCCGGCTCTCGGATGTGGCCAAGGCCGCGATGGTCACCAACCTGCTCACCGAGGACAACCTGCCCTCCTACCACCGTGAGATCGCCACCCGGTTCGGCCGCGACGGTGCCTGGGGCACCTGGGTCGGACGGTGGACCGCCGAGGAGAACCGGCACGGTGTCGCACTGCGCGACTATCTCGTGGTCACCCGCGGCGTGGACCCGGTGGAACTCGAACGGGCCCGGATGGACTACATGACCGTCGGGTACGACTCCGGCGACAAGACCGCGCTGGAGGCCGTGACGTACGTGTCCTTCCAAGAGCTGGCCACTCGGGTCTCGCACCGCAACACCGGCAGAGTGACCGGCGACCCGATCGCCGACAAGCTGCTGGCCCGGATCGCCACCGACGAGAACCTGCACATGGTCTTCTACCGCAATTTGGTCGCCTCGGCCTTCGACATCGCACCGGACGCGACGATGCGGGCTGTTGCTGACGAGGTCATCAACTTCGAGATGCCGGGAGCCAACATGGCCGGCTTCCGGAAGAATTCGACGATCATCGCCAAGGCCGGGATCTACGACCTGCGGCTGCACCACGACAAGGTGATCCAACCGATCCTGATGCACTGGAACGTCTTCGAGCGCGAGGACCTCAGCGGCGACGGACAACAGGCCCGAGACGAGCTGGCCGCCTTCCTCACCGGGTTGGACGCCCAGGCCTCGAAGTTCGTGGAGATGCGCGCTGCCTCCCGCGACCGGTTGGCCGCGCGCGGTACGCCCAGCATCACCGTCGACGACCCGACACCAGCCGAGCTGGCCCCTCAGCCGGCCTGACTCACCCTTAGGTCACCGCCGGGCGAGGAGACGCCTTTCGGTGCAGCAACGGGCCAGCGCCTCACGTGGTGGTAACGAGATCATTCAGCGCTGGACGAACGGCGGGGGGACCCTGCGCTGCGAGTACGGAGACGCACCGCGCATAAGTCCGCGCGGCGCTGCAGCAAGCCGCCGCCGCGGTCAGCCGGCCGCGCTGCCCATCGCAGCGAGCACGCGAATGACTAGATAGAACGGCAGCGCGAGCAGCACGAGCAGCGGAAACCGCCAACCGTGCGGGCGCCGCCGGGCGATGAGCCACGTGGCGAGCGCGGCCACGAGCGTGGGAATCAGGAGCGCCCCGGTGAAGGCACCGGCTGCCCCGGCCGACGGCGGGGGTCCGGCGATCGCGAGGGTGACGACCAGGTTGGCCGCAGGCCAGACGAGAGCAGCCAGCAGCGCAATCCCGAATCCGGTCCTCCGGCCAGACGGATTGGCCTGTTGTCCCGGGTACGGCTGCCGGGGAACCTGACCGGGCTGGAGTGCACTCACGCAGCCCAGGTTAGTCAGTCGTGCGGTGGTGGCCCGGACCGGGCAACGAGACATCCGACGGACAGCAGCCGGTCGTAGCACGATCAGCGCGGGTCCGCAGTGGACGTCGCCGCGTCGACGAAGACCAGGACCGCGGCCTTGCGCTCGTCGGCGTACGGCGTCGCTAGTCCGTCGGGCTCGGCCGGTGCGCCTCAAGCGGTCACCACCTCCGGTGCCCTGCTCGACGCTCTGTCCGCCCTCGGCATCCACCGGATCGCCGTAGCCACCCCGTACGTCGAAAGCCTCACCTCGCGACTGGGCGAGTTCCTCGGCGAAGCCGGGATCGACACCGTCGGAGGCGCTCAGCTCGGGTTGAG
>Ga0136613_10000923_pt1 | contig 14517 bp, 12 predicted proteins | sample AntDrymUQ2722106_2_FD_106649 | JGI IMG/M metagenome (GOLD analysis project Ga0136613, IMG submission 106649) | Polar desert sand microbial communities from Dry Valleys, Antarctica - metaG UQ272 (21.06) | ecosystem: Environmental > Terrestrial > Soil > Desert | place: Antarctica: Dry Valley... | reverse complement strand
TCGCTCCGCGCCTGCTGCCCGAGAGCCGCAACGCCGGCGCCCGCCACTTCGACATCGCCGGCGCGGTGACGGTGACCACGGGCCTCTCGCTGCTCGTCTTCACGCTGGTCGACGCGAACGACGCGGGCTGGCTGTCGGCCCAGACGCTCGGCCTCGCCGCCGTGGCGGTCGCCCTGCTAACCGCGTTCGTCGTCGTCGAGCAGCGCTCCAAGGCGCCGCTGGTGCCGTTCGGGATCTTCCGCAAGCGCACCATCACCGGGACCAACGTCGTCGGCCTGCTGGTGGCGATGGCGCTGTTCTCGATGTTCTTCTTCGTGTCGCTCTACATGCAGATGGTGCTCGGCTACGACGCGCTCGAGGCCGGGCTGGCCTACCTGCCGCTGGCGGTCGGCATCATCATCTCGGCCGGCGTCGCGTCGGCGCTCGTGACGAGGTTCGGCTTCAAGCCGGTCCTGGTCGCCGGCATGGTCCTGACCGCGATCGGGCTCATCTGGTTCTCCCAGGTGGAGGTCGGCGGCACCTACGTCGGCGACATCCTGTTCCCGTCGCTGATCGCGGCGGTCGGCCTCGGCTTCGCGTTCGTGCCGATGACGATCGCGGCGGTGAGCGGGGTCGCGCCGCACGAGACGGGCCTCGCGTCCGGGCTCATCAACACCTCCCAGCAGGTGGGCGGCGCGCTCGGCCTGGCGATCCTGGCCTCGATCGCGAACTCGCGGACCGACGAGCTGATGCAGGCGGCGCAGGGCGCCCAGTCCGCGCTGCCCTCGGCGCTGACCGAGGGCTTCCAACTCGCGTTCATAGTGGGTGCCGGGTTCGCGGTTCTGGGCGCGATCCTCGCCGCCACCCTGATCTCCTCGAAGGAGAGCCGGGCGCACGCCGAGGCGGCGCAATCGGGCGAGGTCGCGCCCGTCCCGGTGGCCGCCTAGGACCGCTTCGCCGCCACCCTCCAGGCCCACAGGATCAGCAGGGCCTGGAGGGGCAGGCGGAGCCACAGCAGCGGCTCCGGGGAGCTGCGGAAGCGGTCGGCGTGGATCGCCATGTTCACGTTGGCGGGAAACACCGCGACGAGCGTGGCGATCAGCCACCAGCCGGCGGCCCGCCGCGTCCGCGCGTCCAGCACGCCCACGGCGCCGGCGATCTCCGCCGCGCCGCTCGCGTAGACCAGCTCCCGCTGGGCGGGAAGCCACTCGGGCACGATCGCCTCGTACATCGCGGGGCGCACGAAGTGCAGGAGCCCGGCGGCGAGGAAGAAGAGGCCGAGCGGGAGCTGAGGTCGCGGCATCAGGGCATGATGACGTCGCCTCGACCGCCGGGCGCCGCCACGAACAGCCGCGCGTTGCGGTCGCTGCGCTCGCCGGCGAAGTTCTGCGGCCGGCCGCCCTGAGCATCGAGGAAAGCCAGCTCGCGGGCGGCGCCGGCGGGCCCCCGCCCGTCGTGGTCGAGCATCCACGTCTCCAGCGCGTAGCCGGCGGCGGTGCGGCGCAGGCGCAGCGCGCGCGCCTGCTGGGGATGGTCGGCGAGCGACGACGTGCTGATCTGCCAGTAGCCGCCGGACGGCGTGGTGCGCGGACGGATGCGGTTGCGATGCGAGTTGCCGGCGACCACCGCGATGACGCCGGGCGTGGCGTCGAGCGCCGCCAGCGCGGCCTCCCCGCCGCCCGTGCCGTCGAGCTGGTTGTGGCTGAAGACCAGCAGGGCACGGCCGGCGGCGCGGCGTAGCTCGGCGCGCAGCCAGTCGAGCTGCGCCGGGCGCAGGCGTCCCCGCGAGCCCCCGCGGCGGTCGACCGTGTCGAGCACGAGCGCGCGCGCGCCGGCGCCGAGGTCGAACGCGTAGTCGAGCGTCGGCCGACCCGCGGCGGCGGCGGCGCGCACCGATCGGGGCGCGCGCTCGCGGCCGGCCAGGCGGGCGATCAGCTCGGCCGGGCGCAGGTGGCGCCGGTTCGGGTCGGCCGGCACGTCGAGACTGCGGCCGGGTGCGCCTGCGGCGAGCAGCGCGTCGACCGCCCGCGCGGTGTCGACGCCCGCGGCCGGACGCAATCCGGGATCCAGCCCGACGATCATCCGGGTGCCGGTGGCCACCGCGTCGATCCTCGACGTCGCCGGCGTCTCGCCCTGGACCAGCAGGTCGTGGTTGCCGAGCGCGGGGTACCACGGCGCGTTCAGGCCTGGCGAGCGGAACGGGCGCGACGCCGCGTCGAGCAGGCCCGGGTGGCGCGGGGCGTCCAGATCGGGGCGGTAGAACAGTGGATCGGGGTTGTCGGCGGCCTGGACCCCGTCGTAGCCGGGTGCGCCGGTGTCGGGGTCGACCACCCCGCCGTCGAGTACCGCGAGCGCCTGGTCGAGCTCGGCGCCTGCGTTGGAGTCGATCAGGTCGCCGGTGATCACGACCCCGTCGGGTTCGAGCCCGTTGACGGAGCGCACGGCGGCGGCCAGCACCTGCGGGCTGAGCGCCTCCTGCGGGCGGAAGGTGGACGCGAACACGCCGCCCAGGCGGTCGAGGAACGGCACGCGGGCGGGCGACTCCTCGTCGCGCACCTGTGCGTCGGTGATGTGCGCGAGCGTGGCCAGCACCGCGCCCGCCCGCCCGCCGCCGCCGACCTCGGTGCGATCCAGCAACGGCTCGCCCGGGCCGCGCTCCAGCGCGCCGTCGCCATCCGGATCGGCCAGCGTGGCCTGGAGCGTCGAGGCGGCGACCGCCGGCGCGGCCGGCTCGCCTCCGCACGAGCCGGCAAGCAAGGCGATCAGCGCGACGCAGATGAGGATCGTACTCAGCCGACTCCGTCGGCAAGCACAGGCGGAGCGGCTCATTCCTCGCGCAGGCCCACGATCACCGGCTCGCGCATGGTCCGTCGCGCGACCACCGCCGTGGCGGCGGCGGCCAGCAGCGCCAGGCCGCCGAGGACGAGCGCGACCTGGCCCGGGGAGGGAGCGAGCGGCAGCACGGCGAAGCTCGCCGCCAGCCGGGCGACCAGCGGCCCGAGCACGAGCCACTCGAGCACGACGCCCGCGAGCGCGGCCGGCACCGCCACGACCAGCGCGGCGCCGGCGAGGACGGTGGCGACGGTGCGCGCGTCCCCGCCGCAGGCCCGCAGCAGCGCGACGGCGCCGCGTCGCTCGCGCGCGGTCATGGCAAGCGCCTGGATCAGGGCGTAGAGGCAGACGAGCCCGACCGCGAGGCCGACACCGCGCAGCACGGTCGCCAGCACGCCGAGGAACGCGGCGTTGCGCGTCGTCGCCCCGCCGACCGCCTGCGGCGGGGCGCCGAGCGCCCGGAGGCGGCGCTCGACCGCGGGCCGGTCGGCGCCCGGCGCCAGGCGCACGGCGATGGTCGAGCCGGCGTCGGGCTGGGCCGCCAGCAGCCGCGCGGGCCGCACGTAGGCGATCCGGCCGTCGTGCTCGAGCGCGCGTACCACGCCGCTGACCCGGTAGCGCACCTCGCTGCCGGCCTCGGTCTGCACGGCCAGCGTGGCCCCCGGCCGCAGGCCCAGCGCGTCGGCCAACCCCACGCCGACCTCGACCTCCCCCTCCGCCTGAACGCGGCGGCCCTCGGCGAGCGGCGGCGCTTCGAACCGCGTGTGGTCGCCAGGGTAGGCGATCAGCCGGAGCGGCTCGCCCAGGCGGAAGGAGTCGGCGACGTCGACCTGGTAGCGCTCCGCGGCGTCGGCGACGCCGGGGATGGCCTTGACCGCGTCGACCGCGGAGGGGGCCAGGCGGACCGAGAGCTGGTAGCGCTTGCCCACGGTGCCGGGATCGTCGCGCAGGCGCTCGAGCAGGGCGGCGAGCGCGAGCATCAGCGTGACGACGCCCGCGCACACCGCGATCGTCGCCACGGACGCCGCGAACCGACCGCGCGCGGCGACGGCGAAGCGGGCGCCCGTGGCGAGCAGCCCGTCCGGTCCCCGGCTCCGCCGTCCGGCGGAGCCGGCGAGGTCGCCGCCCAGCAGGATCTCCGCCGGCGGCCGTCGCGCCGCCCGCCACGCCGGCCACGTCGCCGCTGCGGTGACGAGCGCGGTGATCGCCAGCAGGCAGGCGGCGAGCACCGGGAGGAGGGCTGCGCCGGGGGGCTGCTCGTTGAGCTGCGCGAGCAGCGCGGCGGACGGGCCGGCGACGGCGAGCGCGCCCGCGGCGAGCCCGAGCGCGGCCGCGGGAGCGACGAGCACGGCCGTCTCGGCCGCCTGCCCGGCGGCCAGCCGCCCGGGGGTGAAGCCGAGCGCCCGCTGGACGCCGAAGGCCGGCAGCCGCCGCTGCACCTCGGCCTGGGCGCTCGCGGCCAGCATCGTTCCGGCGGCCACGAGCGCCACCAGCGAGAACGCGACCAGCAGCGAGATCACGATGCCGGCCGCCTGGCCGAGCAGCACCTCGATCCCCGCCCGCGTCACGAAGGCGAGCCCGCCGATCCCGAACGACGTCGCCCGGGCCTGCGTGAGCGTGATGTCGGCGCGCCCGGGATCGGCGAGCCAGAGCTGCGCGAGGTTGACCGACACGGGATGGTCCCAGGAACGCTCGGACGTGTACACACGCGGCGTGAGGGTGAGCGGGAACGCCACGTTGTCGGGCTCCACCGCCACGCCGACGACCTCGACCTCCCACCCACGGAACACGAGCATCCGGTCGCCCGGCGCGACGTCCCACTCGCGGGCCAGGCCCCGCTCCACCACCACCTCGTCCGCTTCCCGGACGTCACGGCCCTCGGTCACCGCGTAGCCACGGCGCCCTTCCAGCACGATGTGGAGGATGCCCTTGCGCGTGTCCCGGCCGTTCGCGCGGAGGTCCACGTTCTTGATCTCGTGCCGGTAGGACCGCGCCTCGAGGTTGGGCAGCGCGCGCACGCGCTCGTCGACGGTCTCCCGCGCCTCGCGGTCGAAGCGGGCGATCACGTGCGGCAGGTCCGCCGCGCGCGCCGCGCGGTCGAAGCCGGTCGCCAGACCGTACCCGACGGTCGCGGCGGTGCCGACCACGAGGGAGGCGGCCACGACGCCGAGCGCCGCCAGGATCGTCCGCCCGCGCCGGGGCGGCGCGAGCAGCCGGCGGATCACGCCGTCACCAGCCGGCCGGCCTCGAGCCGGAGCACGCGGTGGGCGATCGCGGCCGCGCTCGCCTCGTGGGTGACGAGGACTACCGCGCGGCCTTCGGCGGCCAGCTCGCTGAGCAGCTCGAGCACCTCCGCCCCCGCCTGCACGTCGAGGTTGCCGGTCGGCTCGTCGGCGAGCACCAGGCCCGGGTCGTTGACCAGCGCGCGGGCGATCGCGAAGCGCTGCTGCTCCCCGCCGGAGAGCTGGTGCGGGAGCGACCCGGCGACGTGGCGCAGCCCCAGCCGGTCGACCAGCCCGCGCCCGCGGTCGGAGGCCGAGGGGTGAGCGCCGCGCACGCGGCCGGCCAGCAGCACGTTGGCTTCGCCGCTCAGCTCGGGCAGCAGGTGGAAGAACTGGAAGACGAAGCCGATGTGGCGCCGGCGCAGGGCGGAGAGCCGCCGCTCTCCCACCCCCGTGACGCGCTCTCCGGCCACTTCGACGGTGCCCGCCTCCGGCCGGTCCAGCCCGCCGAGCACGTGCAGCAGGGTGGACTTGCCCGAGCCCGACCGCCCGAGCACCGCGACGATCTCACCCGCCGCGACGTCGAGGTCCGTCCCGTCCAGCACGCGCCGCGCCGCGCGGCCCTCCCCGAAGGTCCGGACCAGCCCGCGCGCGCTGACGACCGCCATCGGCTCCACGGTAGGAGGTACGCATGCGGAGCCGTGGCGGACGGGGAGCGCCGCTATTCGCGCCGATCCAGATCGAGCGAGCAGGAGTTGATGCAGTACCGCATGCCGCCCGCCTCGCGGGGGCCGTCGTCGAACACGTGGCCGAGGTGCCCGCCGCAGCGCTTGCAGACCACTTCCGTCCGGCGCATGAAGAGGGACTTGTCGGTCCGCAGCTCGACGGCCTCGGCGAGCTTGGGCTCGGTGAAGCTCGGCCAGCCCGTGCCGGACTCGAACTTGGTGGTGGAGTCGAACAGCTCGGCGCCGCAGCCCGCGCAGCGATAGATGCCGTCCTCGTGCGAGTTCCACAGCGCGCCGGTGAAGGCCCGCTCGGTCCCGCCCTTACGGAGCACCTTGTACTGCTCGGGTGTCAGCTCCGCGCGCCACTCCGCGTCGGACTTGGAGATCTCGGTAGCCATGCCTCCAGGGTATGACGTAAGCGAGCGCGAATTCCTACGCGCCGGTTACGGACGCTAGAACTCCGTGGCATGCCGACCGACATCTCCCTGGCGGCCGTCGAGCGGCTCGTCGCCGACCTCGTCGCCATCGACTCCGTCAACCCCGCTCTCGTGCCCGGCGGCGCCGGGGAGGAGGAGATCGTCCGCTTCATCGCGGCGTGGTCGGCCGACGCCGGTCTCGAGGTCGACGTCGTCGAGCCGGCGACCGGCCGGCCCTCGGTCGTCGCTCGGGCCCGCGGCGCGGGCGGCGGGCGCTCGCTCATGCTCTGCGGCCACGTCGACACGGTCGGGGTCGAGAGGATGACCGCGCCGCATCAGCCGCAGCTCCGCGACGGGCGGCTCTTCGGCCGCGGTGGGTACGACATGAAGGCCGGGGTGGCCGCCTGCCTTCTCGCCGCGGCGCAGGCGGCCGGGGCAGAGCTGGCCGGAGACGTCGTGGTCACCGCCGTCGCCGACGAGGAGCACTCGAGCCTCGGGATCCAGGCGGTGCTCGAGCACGTTCGCACCGACGCGTGCGTCGTCGCCGAGCCGACCGGGCTCGACGTCGTCGTCGCGCACAAGGGGTTTGCGTGGTGGGAGATCACCGCCGCCGGGCGCGCCGCCCACGGGTCGCGACCGGATCTCGGGATCGACGCCATCGCCGCCATGGGCCCGGTGCTGACGGGAGTCGGCGCGCTTGGGCGCGAGCTCGCAGGCCTGCGCCACCCGCTGCTCGGCCCCGGCTCGGTGCACGCGTCGCTGATCGCGGGCGGACAGGAGCTCTCCAGCTACCCCGACCGCTGTGTCCTGGCGATCGAGCGGCGAACGCTCCCCGGGGAGACGTCGAACCAGCTCGACGCGGAGCTGGAGCGTCTCCTGGCGGCCGGCGGCGATGCGAGCGCCGCCGGGCTGAGCGGCCGCACTACGCTGGTGCGGCAGCCGTTCGAGGTCGATCCGGACGAGCCGATCGTCGCACTCCTGCGCGCACAGGCGGCGGAGCGGCGCGAACGTGCCGCGGAGTTGCGCGGTCACAGCGCCTGGATGGACGCGGCCTTCACGAGCGCGGCCGGCATTCCGACCGTGGTCTTCGGTCCCGACGGTGCGGGCGCGCACGCCGTCGAGGAGTGGGTGGACCTCGCCAGCGTCCGCGACTGCGCGCTGGTGCTGCTCGGCACGGCCGCGGCCTTCTGCGCGTGAGGTTTCACCTGAACGCCGCCCGCAGGAGCGCGACCGGCACGGCGGCCGCGCCGGCACGCGCGTTTCACCGTGGACTGGACGGCTACGCCGAGACAGCGCTGCGCGACGCGCCGCAGCTGGCGCGTGAGCTCGGCGTCCGGCGGGTGTGGCTCAAGGACGAGACAAAGCGGCTGGGGCTGCCGGCGTTCAAGGTGCTGGGCGCCGCCTGGGCCGCGCATCGCGCGCTCGAGGCGGTCGAGGGCGACGCGACGCTGATCACCGCGACCGACGGCAACCACGGCCGCGCGATCGCTCATGTCGCCCGGTTGCTCGGCGTCGCCGCCCACGTCCTCGTGCCCGCCGGCACCGCCGCTGCCCGCATCGCCGCGATCCGCGCCGAGGGCGCACACGTGGAGGTCGTCGCCGGCAGCTACGACGAAGCGGTCGCGTGCGCCGCTGCGCTGGCCGGCGAGGTCTCGCCGGCGGGTGGCGCGCAGGCGTCGCCGGCGCGAGGCCGGGGGACCCGGGTGCTCGTGCAGGACACCGCGTGGCCAGGCTACGAGCGGGTGCCGGGCTGGATCGTCGAGGGCTACCACACGATCTTCGCCGAGCTGACCGAGCAGCTCGCCGCGGAGGGTGAGCACGCCGATCTCGTGTTGCTGCCGGTCGGCGTGGGCTCGCTCGCCGCCGCCGGGGTGCGCTGCCTGGCCGGCGGTCCCGCGCTCGTCTCGGTCGAGCCGGACTCGGCGGCGTGCCTGCTCGCGTCGCTGGAGGCCGGCGAACCGGTGACCGTTCCCGGGCCGCACGAGTCGATCATGGCCGGCCTGAACTGCGGCACGGTCTCCAGCGCGGCCTGGCCGGTGCTGCGCGATGGGCTCGACGCCGCGCTGGCCGTGCCGGACACGGCGGCCGTCGACGGCATGCGCACCCTCGCCGGCCTCGGCATCGCGGCGGGCGAGTGCGCCGGCGGGGTGGTCGGCGCGGCCCGCGCGCTCCTGACCGGGCCGCAGCGCGACCGGCTCGAGGTGGGCGCGGAGGCGGTCGTCGTGCTGCCGCTGACCGAGGGGATCACGGACCCTGAGGGCTACGCGCGGCTGGTCGGATCGGCGTAGGCGAGGGCGCGCAGCATGTTGCCGGTGTTGCCGCGTTCGGTCGCGCGGCGCACCCGGCGCTCCTGGCGTGCGCTGAGCCCGGCGCGCCCGGCCGCGACGCTGTCCGGGGTCATGGGTGGCATCGTGATGGCGGCGAAGCCGGCTCGATCCACCAGGACCGGCAGGGTGGTCGGCGAGAAGAACTTGAGATGGTTGGGGGTGAAGCCGTTCCAGGCTTCGCGGCGGGCCTTCAGGTACAGCGAGTTCGCGTTGACGGTGAGGATGAGCAGCACGCCGTCGGGGGCGAGCAGGCCACGCAGCATCGTGAGGTCCTCGACGGGTCGGGGCAGGTGCGCGAGCACCGACCAGAGCGTGATCACGTCGAAGCCGCCGGCGGCGATCTGCGGGCTGTCGAGCGGTGAGCCGTGATAGGCGTTGGCGCCCGACGGCGCTTCGCGGGCGCGGTCGATCGCGTCCTGCGAGAGGTCGACGCCGTAGCACTCGAAGCCGCGCTCGTGCGCGATCTCCAGGAACTGTCCGGCGCCACAGCCGAAGTCGAGCAAGCGCCGTCCCCGCCCGTCGTCGAACACGGGCGAGAACGCGTCCAGCACGAGCTTGTACCGGTGTAGGGGAGCGCCTCGGCGGCGCCCCGCACGGGACGGGCGCCGCTGGAGGCTCCTCGGCCGCCGGGGAGCGGCCGAGCTGGGGACGATAGTCGGTCGCGTGGGAGCGGGGATCTAGCGACCGAGCGTTCCCGGGGCAGCGCGTCGGGGGACTCCGGGCGCTGCAGCACGGGAGGAGGTGACCCGCGCTCGGCGGCCGGCGAAAGGGCGACGGAGCGAGGAGGCCACGCGGGCCTCGTGTGCGGCCGCGCGCCGGTTGCGGTCGGCTTCCGTTGCGAGGATGATCTGGAGCGAGCCGTGCATGACTGCCTTTCGGACGGGATGGCTGGGCTACGTGTTCCAACCTACGGCTGAGGGCCGGGCCCCACATCGGCAGATCGCATCCACCTCACGGGCCCGAACCCTTACCGGAGCGTCGCCACCCCTTAGGCCCTTCAGGGCATTCCCGCGGCGCTCAGATCAGGCCTCCGCGTCGTCCGCCGGGGCGTCCTCGGCGAGGATGCGGTAGAGCGCGCGCCGCGTGTCGGCGAGCACGGCCTTGGCCTCCTGCTGCTGGGCCTCGGTGCCCGAGTGGGTGAGCTGGAAGAGGGCCATGCCGATCTGGCGCATCGCGCCCATCAGGTCCCGGGCGCCCTCGCCCACGTCGCCCTTGACGGCCTCCCAGGGCGTGCCCAGCTCATCGCCGTGCGCCTCGACGTGGGCGCGGCCCTCGTCGGTGAGCTCGAACGCCTTGCGGCCCTCGCGGGGAGCGACGCGCACTAGGCCCTGGTCCTCGAGCAACTGCAGCGCGGGATACACCGAGCCGGGGCTCGGCCGCCAGACGCCGTCGGAGCGCCGCTCGATCTCGCCGATCAACTGGTAGCCGTTGCGCGGCTCCTCGGCGAGCAGGACGAGCAGCGCCGCCCGGACGTCACCGCGGCGGGCGCGCGGGCCGCGAGGCGGGCCGAAGCCGGGGAAGCCGGACTGCGGACCGCCGCCGCGGCGACCTCCGCGCCGCGGTCCCGACCCGCGGCTCATGGCGAACCAGCCGAGGACGCGCGGATCGGGCATGGAGTGTGTATGACATCCGTGCATGTTCTTCCTACCTTCGGTCGGACTTCCAAGATGCGTCAACGATATATCGGAACTGTTCCGATGTCAATGCCATGGATCGTGCGATGCGGACGCCGAACCACGGCCCTCCAGGTGACGCCCGTCAGTCGGGGAGGACGGGCATCGACAAGCCCGGATCGCGGCCGAGCAGCACGGCGCGGGTGATGGCCGTCGATCCGAACCGGTCGCGCACGTCGTCGACCACCGCGTCGAGGGCGCCGGCGCACCGGAGGTCGAACGGCAGCGCCGGCTGGACGACGCCGTCCTCGTCGAGGTTGGCGAGCGCCACGCCGACGAGCGTGAGGCCTCGCGCCTCGATCGTCGGCATCGCGGCCGCGAGCAGCCCCCTCGCCGTGGCGAGGATCGTCTGGGTCCGCGCGGTCGCCTCGCCCAGCGTATGCGAGCGCGTCGCGCGCGCGTAGTCGTCGAACCGAAGCCGGACGACGACGGTGCGGCAGACCCGCCGGGCCGCGCGCAGCCGGCGCGCGACCCGGTCGACGAGGGCGACGACGACGGCGTCGAGGGCGGAGGATGACCGGCGGCCGCGGCCGAGCGCGCGCTGCGCCCCGATCGATCGCCGGCGGCGGCGCACCCGCACCGAGCGGGGATCGCGGTTGTGCGCGAGCGCGTGGAGGTGCCGGCCCGACGCCTGCCCGAGGAGCCCGACGAGCGTCGATTCGGCGAGCTCGGCGACCTGGCCGACAGTCACGATGCCGCGGTCGTGCAACCGGCCGGCGGTGACCGGGCCGACGCCCCAGAGCCGTTCGATCGGCAGGGGGTGCAGGAACGCCAGCTCGCCGCCGGTCGGCACCACGAGCAGGCCGTCGGGCTTGGCCACCCCGCTGGCCACCTTGGCCAGGAACTTGGTTGCGGCGATGCCGACCGTGATCGGCAGGCCGACTCGCTCGCGCACGTCGCGCCGCAGTCGCGTGGCGATCTCGCGCGGCGCGCCGGCGATCCGCGCCATCCCGCGGACATCGAGGAACGCCTCGTCGATCGACAATCCCTCGACCACCGGAGCCGTCTGGTCGAACACATCGAACACCGCCCGGCTCGCCGCGGCGTACGCGGACATCCGAGGCTCGACCACGATCGCCTGCGGGCACAGTCGCCGGGCTTGCCCGCCGCCCATCGCGCCACGAACGCCGCACGCCCTGGCCTCGTAGCTCGCGGCGAGCACGACCCCCGACCCGACGATGACGGGGCGCGCGCGCAGGCGCGGATCGTCGCGCTGCTCGACCGACGCGAAGAAGGCGTCGAGATCGGCGTGCAGGATCGTGGCCTCTGCAGACACGAACACATGTTCGCATCCGACGCAAGCGCAGACGGCGGCGTCCGCGCGACCCGCCTCCTTTCAGCGCCGTCCCTGCTCGCGCAACTGCTCGGTGATGCGCCGCATCTCGACGGCCACGGGATCCTCGGCCGGCGCGGTCACCTCGCCGGCGGGCGAGCGCTTCACGCGGCGCTCGCGCTTGGCCGACTTCAGTGTCGATCTCGCCCAAAGCACCGCGACCGCCAGCGCCACGAGGACGAAGATCCAGAGGGCCGCGGTCACCAGGCCCGCCACGACTCCGACGACCAGCCTGAGCGCGACGATGGCGACGACCAGGAGGAGGACGACGGCGAGCACGCGCTTGAGCAGTGACGGACGGGCGGAATCCATGACGTCCATTACACCACTCGCGCGTTCCGGCGGAACCTGAACGGCCGCTCGCCGGCTCTCCGCCCGCGCTGGGAAGTCGCGGTCCGGCTTGCCTCCGGGCTTCGGTAGTTTCAGCGCACGCAATCGATGCCGAGGAGCCGCATGACGGTGGGAACCGACCAGCGGGCGCTGGACGAGCTGTGCGTGAACACGATCCGCACCCTTTCCATGGACGCCGTCCAGCAGGCGAGCTCCGGCCACCCGGGGACGCCGATGGCGCTGGCGCCGGTCGCCTACGTCCTCTACACGCGAGTCATGAGACACTCGCCCGAGCAGCCGGACTGGCCGGGCCGCGATCGCTTCGTCCTCTCCTGCGGCCATGCCTCGATGCTGCTCTACTCGACGCTGCACCTGGCGGGGTACGACGTCACGCTCGAGCAGATCAAGCGCTTCCGCCAGATCGACTCGCCCTGCGCGGGCCATCCCGAGTACGGGCACGTCCCCGGGGTGGAGACCACCACCGGCCCGCTCGGCCAGGGCATCGCCACGGCCGTCGGGATGGCGCTCGGCGAGCGCATGCTCGCCGCCCGCTTCAACCGCGGCGAGCACACCCCGATCGACAACTTCACGTACTTCATCGCCTCCGACGGAGACCTGGAGGAGGGCATCGCGTCGGAAGCGTCCTCGGTCGCCGGGCATCTCGGCCTCGGCCGGCTCATCGGCTTCTACGACGACAACCACATCTCGATCGAAGGGGATACGGCGCTCGCGTTCTCCGAAGACGTGGGAGCGCGTTACGAAGCGTACGGCTGGCACGTCCAGAACCTGCACGAGGACATCGGCCTCGACCGGCTCGAGGCCGCCGTGAGCGCCGCGCAGGACGTGACGGACCGCCCGAGCCTGATCATCGTGCGCACGCACATCGCGCCCGGCTCGCCGAACAAGCAGGACACCCACGGCGCCCACGGCGCCCCGCTCGGCGAGGACGAGGTGCGTCTCACCAAGGAGGCCTACGGCTTCCCGAGCCTCGAGCCGTTCTTCGTGCCCGACGAGGCGCTGGCGAGCTTCCGCGGCTGCATCGACCGCGGACGCGAGCAGCAGGCGGCCTGGCAGTCGGCGTTCGACGCCTATCGCGCCGAGTTCGGGGCCGAGGCAACCGAGCTCGAGCGGCGCCTCGCGCGCGCGCTGCCCGAAGGCTTCGGCGCCGAGCTGCCGCAGAAGAACCTGGACGCGGGCATGATCGCCACGCGCAAGGCGTCCGAGGAGGTCATCCAGTGGGCCGCCGCGGCGCTGCCCGAGCTGGTCGGCGGATCGGCCGATCTCGCGCCGTCCACGCTCACGCTGATCGAGGGCGGAGGCAGCGTCGAGGCGGGCGACTACGGCGGGCGCAACCTGCACTTCGGCATCCGGGAGCACGCGATGGGCGCGATCGTCAACGGACTGACGCTGATGGGCCTGCGCGCCTACGGCGCCGGCTTCCTCATCTTCAGCGACTACATGAAGGGCGCGATCCGGCTGGCCGCGATCATGCGCATCCCGTCGACGTTCGTCTTCACCCACGACTCCATCGGCCTGGGCGAGGACGGCCCGACGCACCAGCCGATCGAGCAGCTCGCGACCCTGCGCGCGACGCCCAACCTCGACGTCGTGCGCCCCTCGGGCTTCAACGAGACCGCGCTGGCCTGGCGCCACGCCCTCCGCTCCACCGACCGCCCGACCGCACTCGCGCTCTCGCGCCAGGGGCTGCCCGTGTGGGACCCGGCCCGCGTACCCGACGACGCGATCGAGCGGGGGGCCTACGTCCTGCACGACGCGGACGGCGGGAAGCCCGAAGTGGTCCTGATGGGAACCGGATCGGAGGTCCAGGTCGCCCACGAGGCCGCGATGCTGCTCGAAGCCGACGGCATCCGGGTACGGCTTGTCTCCATGCCCTGTCTGGACCGCTTCGCCGAGCAGGACCGCGGCTACCGCGACGCGGTGCTGCCGCCGGAAATCCGTGCCCGCGTCGCCGTCGAGGCGGCCAGCCCGATCGGCTGGCACCGCTGGGTCGGTGACGACGGCGACGTCGTCGCGATGGAGGGCTTCGGCGCCTCGGCGCCCGCGAAGGTGCTCTACGAGCACTTCGGGTTCACCGGAGAGGCCGTCGCCGGGCGCGCCCGGGCCGTCCTCGCGAGGGTCGCCGGATGAGTCCGGCCGACGACCGGCTCGGGGCGCTCACCGCCGCCGGCACCAGCGTGTGGCTCGACCAGATCCGCCGCGGGATGATCGAGAGCGGCGAGCTCGGCCGCATGGTGCGGGAGGACTCCCTGCGGGGCGTGACCTCGAACCCGGCGATCTTCGAGAAGGCGATCCTCGGCTCGCCCGACTACGACGAGGACATCGCCGCCGCCGCGCGCGAGGGGCTCAGCTCGCGCGAGGTCTACCGCCGTCTCGCGGTGCGCGACGTTCAACTCGCCGCCGACGTGCTGCGCGGGGTCTACGACGACACGGGGAGCAAGGACGGCTACGTGTCGCTCGAGGTGGCACCGCGCCTCGCGCACGACACCGACGGCACCGTTGAGCAGGCGCGCCTGTACTGGGGCGTTGTCGACCGACCCAACCTCATGATCAAGATCCCCGCCACGCCCGCCGGGATTTCGGCGATCGAGACGGCGCTGTACGAGGGCATGAACGTCAACGTGACCCTGCTGTTCGGCGTCGGCCCCTACGAGGAGGTGAT
>Ga0136613_10000922_pt1 | contig 14526 bp, 14 predicted proteins | sample AntDrymUQ2722106_2_FD_106649 | JGI IMG/M metagenome (GOLD analysis project Ga0136613, IMG submission 106649) | Polar desert sand microbial communities from Dry Valleys, Antarctica - metaG UQ272 (21.06) | ecosystem: Environmental > Terrestrial > Soil > Desert | place: Antarctica: Dry Valley... | reverse complement strand
GATGATGGATCGCGCACTGCGGGTTGCCGACGCTGACGTGCTGAAAGCGCCACTCGCGTCCGCCGGCTTCGACGCTGCCCGCGCCACCGGCGTCGCCGGACGGGTAGTCCTGCGACGAGGTCTTCGCGCGCCCCATGTCGATCGTGCACGTGCGCTCGCCGGTGATCGTCGGGCGGATCTCCCCGGCCGCCGTCTGGATCGAGAAGCGGTCCCGGTCCGTCCAGCCCGCGCGGCGCAGGTAGAGCACCGCCTCGCGCGCCCCGTTGCCCGACAGCTCGGCCTCCGAGCCGTCGGGGTTGAAGATCCGCAGGCGTGCGACGAAGCCGCGCTCGCCGGCGTCTGATAGCAGCAGGATGCCGTCCGACCCGACGCCCGTGTGGACGTCGCAGATACGCGCGATGCGCTCCGCGGTCAGCTCGAAGGTCAGCGAGCGCTCCTCGAAGATGAGGTAGTCGTTGCCGAGCGCCTGCCATTTCTCGAATGCGATCGGGCTCATGCGGGCGCGGAGTCTATGGCGGCCGCGACCTGCTCCGGCGCGCGCTCGGCGATGTCGACGACCTCGACGCTTGGCAGCTTGCGCATCCACGTCAGCTGGCGGCGGGCGAAGTTGCGCGTGCGGCGCTTCATCGCCTCGATGTCACCGCTCAGCAGCTCGTCGAAGCCCAGCGCGACGCGCGCGGTGACCGACACCCCGGCGGCGTGAGCGGCGCGCACCTCGCCGGCGGCGCCCGCGGCGATCATCCGCTCGACGCGCTCGTCGATGCGGGCGTACAGCTCCTCGCGGTCGCGAACCAGCCCGACGAGGCGCGTCGGGTGGCGGGTGTCTCGCGTCCACAGCTGGTTGGGTTCCGACGCGGGCTCGAGCGCGTCCTGGCCCAGCAGCTCGAGCGCGCGCACGATGCGATGTCGGTCGCGCGGCTCGATCTTTTCCGCCGCCCATGGCGCCTCGCGGGCGAGCTGGGCGTGCAGCGCCTGCGGCCCGCGCGCCAGCAGCTCCGCCTCCCAGTGCTCGCGCACCCCCTCCGGCGGCGGCGGGCGCAGCGCCAGCTCGGCGAGCGCCGCGCGCAGGTAGAGGCCGGTGCCGCCGACGACGATCGGCGTCGCGCCCTCGGCGAGCAACCCGTCGATCTCGGAGTGCGCGAGCTCGGCGTACTCGCCGACCGAGAAGCGCGCGTCGACCGGCAGAAACGAGATCAGCCGGTGCTCGAGACGCGCGCGCTGCGCGCGGTCCGGCACGCCGGTCAGGACCTCCAGACCGGCGTAGACCTGCAGCGCGTCGGCCGCTACGGCGACCGGGCGCTCCCCTCGCGCACGCATCCGCTCGGCGAGCGCGATCGCGACGTCGGTCTTGCCGACCGCGGTCGGGCCGAAGAGGGCGATGACGCGCGCGGGCACGCGGCGAGTATCGTCTTTCACACGATGAGCGTGCGCATCGCATGCGGCCTGTCGACCGCCGCCAATCCCCGGGCCGGGGCCATGGAAGCGGCCGACAAGGTCAGGCGCGAGCTCGACGGAGCAAGCATCGATCTGGCCGTCGTGTTCGCATCCGGTGCGCATCTCGCGGCGCCCGAGGCAACGATCGAGGGCGTCCACGAGGTGCTCGAGCCCGAGGTGCTGATCGGCTGCGGCGCGGGCGGCATCGTCGGCGACGGCCGCGAGATCGAGGGCGGCACCGCGGTCGCGGTGTGGGCGGGCGCATTCGAGAACGGGATCGTGTCGACCTTCCACGCCGAGGTCCAAGAGGTGCAGGACGGCGTCGCCGTGGCGGGGGTGCCCGCACTCGAGGGCGCGGGCGGCGCGATCCTGCTGCCCGACCCCTATTCCTTCCCGACCGATGCGGTGCTCACCGAACTCCATGAACGCGCGCCCGGCGTGCCCGTGCTCGGCGGCGTGTCCAGCGCGCGCACGCTCGAGGATGGCGCGGCACTGTTCCTGGGCGAGGAGGTCGTCTCAGGCGGCGCCGTCGGCGTGCGCTTCGATGGCATCGAGCTGCTGCCGTGCGTGTCGCAGGGCGCGACGCCGATCGGGCCGGAGCTGAAGATAACGGCCGGCGAGGGGCGGATCATCAAGGAGCTCGGCGGGCGCCCGGCGCTCGGCGCGCTGCGGGCGATCCTCGATCGCATGACCGACGCCGAGCGCGAACTGCTCGAGGCGGGCATGCTACTGGGCATGGCGATCGAGCAGGGCGAGGGCGAGCAGCGCGACTTCCTCGTGCGCAGCGTGCTCGGGGGCGATCCCGAGACGGGCACGATCGCGGTCGGCGCCACGATCCAGGAGGGCCAGAAGGTGCGCGTGCATGCCCGCGACGCTGCAACCGCGGATCGCGACCTTCGCGAGGCGCTCGGGCTGCGCCGCGAGGCGCTTGCCTCCGACGCACCCGCGGGTGCGCTCATGTTCACGTGCAACGGACGCGGTCGCGGGATGTTCGGCGTGCCAGACCACGACGCCTCCGCGCTGACGGCCGCCCTCGGCGCGATCCCGACCGCCGGCTTCTTCGCCGCCGGCGAGATCGGGCCGGTCGGGGGCGAGAGCTTCCTGCACGGCTACACGGCGACGGTCGCGGTGTTCGCATCATGAAGGTCGACGGGCGCAGCGTGCTGCTGACGGGCGCGACCGGTGGGCTCGGCAGGGCGATCGCGCGGCGGCTGTCCGCCGCGGGCGCGCAGATCGTGCTGTCAGGTCGTCGCGGCGACGTGCTCGAGGACCTCGCGCGCGAGCTCGAAGCGCAGATCGCCGTCGCCGATCTCGCCGACCGCGAGTCCGTGCGCAAGCTGATCGCCGACCACGGCGACATCGACATCCTCGTCGCCAACGCCGGACTGCCGGGCGCCGGGCGCCTGGATTCGTTCTCCGAGGAGGAACTCGATCGCGCGCTGGACGTCAACCTGCGCGCGCCGATGCAGCTGGCCCGCGCGATCGCGCCGCGGATGGTGGAGCGCGGCGACGGCCACATCGTCTTCATGTCCTCGCTGGCGGGCAAGACGGCCACCGCCGGCAGCTCGATCTACAACGCGACGAAGTTCGGCTTGCGTGGCTTCGCCGCCGCGCTGCGCGCCGAGCTGCACGGGACCGGCGTCGGCGTGTCGGCGATCTTCCCGGGCTTCATCCGCGAGGCCGGGATGTTCGCCGACGCCGGCGTCAAGCTCCCGGCGGGCGTCGGCACGAAGAGCCCCGAGCACGTCGCCGCCGCGACCCTGCGCGCGATCGAGCACAACAAGGGCGAGGTCGACGTCGCGCCGGTCGGGCTGAAGCTCGGCGCGGCGTTCGGCCCGCTGGTGCCCGATGCGGCCGCCGCGGTCACGCGCAAGATGGGCGGCGACGCGATCGCCCAGCGTTTCGAGACGGGCCAACAGGCCAAGCGCTGACTGGGTTGCCTCGCGGCGAGGGCTGGCGGCGCAGCGTAGCCCGGTCTTAGGGCGCACGAGGGGGTGTGGGGATTGAGCGCCCCTCTGGGGCTGTAGCTCCCCACGCCCCTCCCACGCGCCGCCGGCACCGAGCTTTTCAGAACAGCGAGTCCTGCGCACCCTGCGGCGGATCGCTCCGCGAGGGCGCGGGCGCGTCATCGCGCCCCGCCTCGAAGCGGCTCGGCGGCGGGATGCCGGCGACGCGCAGCAATGCCGACAGCCGCCTGCGCTCCTGCTGCGGCGCGTAGGCGCCGCGCGCGTAGAGCTGCTCGTAGCGCTCGACGAGGTCCGGACGGCACGCGCGCAGCCAGTCGAAGAACAGCTGCTTGACCTCGCCGCGCAGGTGCAGCGCGATGCCGCCGATCCCGGTCGCGCCCGCCTCGGCGGCGGCCTCCAGCAGCGGCTCGATCTGCTCGGGCGCGTCGTTGATACCCGGCATCAGCGGAGCGATCAGCACGCCCGTCGGGATGCCTGCCCGGTTGAGCTCCGCCACGGCCTCCAAGCGTGCGCGTGGATGCGGCGTGTGCGGCTCGGTCGCTCGCCACGCCTTGGCGTCGAGGGTTGGGATCGAGAGATTCGCGTGGATCTGGGTGACCTGCGCGATCTGCTTCATGAGCTCGATGTCGCGCAGCAGCAGCGGCGACTTCGTCAGGATCGAGCACGGGTTGCCGGCGTCGCGCATCGCCTCCCAGATGCCGGGCATCAGCTTGTAACGCGACTCGACCCACTGATACGGGTCGGTGTTCGTCCCCATCGCCACGTGCTCGCCCGTCCACGATGGCCGCGCCAGCTCGGCCCGCACCACCTCCGGCGCGTTGACCTTCACGACGATCTCGCGTTCGAAGTCGCGGCCGGCGTTGAAATCCAGGTAGGTGTGCGTTGGGCGAGCGAAGCAGTTGTGGCTGACAACAACGTTGGCGATGAAGTCGCCCGTGCCTGTCGTGATGTCGTACAGGCGCATGGCCGTCCCGAGCGGCTCGATCGACGCCACCGCCGTGCGCGCGTCCGACTTCAGTGCCATGCCCTCGATGTCCAGCTTGCGGCGGATCGCCGGATCTACCAGATGGAAGAACCGCAGGCGCTCCCGCAATCCTCCTCGGAGGCGGACGTTCTGGACACCGGTTGAGTTAGGGCCTTCGCGCACCGTCCGAAACCCGAGTCCGTCCGTACAGGACTCGATCCAGCGCAGGATCGATTCGTTCTTATTGCTGATCCGGATGACGCCGTTGCCGGATCCCTCGGCGTCGAAGATGCCCGCCAGGAATCCCTTGCGCCACTCGTCGCTCGGGCTCATCGGCCACCGGATCAACTCGTGGACGCGCTCGCATTGCGAGCGAGCCTGCGTCCGTATGGCATGCACGGGCCTGGTGCGACCCGAGCCGGCATGAAACGCGAACGGCGTCGTGTACACGCCGCATGCGAAGAGATACCGCTCCGCGCGGGCGAGCGCTTCACCGTCCGCCAGCGCAAGCCTGAATCGATGGACGAGCGCCGGCGACGTTCGCCCCGGTCGGTCGTAGGAGTACGAACCGAGGGTGCCGTCGCCGCGGACGATCCCGCACAGGTACCCCCGTTCGTAGTCGTCCGAGTGCCGCGGGCCGGTCTCGAAGCGTCCGCTGCCGAGCAGCGAGTTACCGAGCGTGAGATGCGGTCGCCGGTCGCGCCCCTGCTGCGAGCCCGTAACGTGCTTCCAGCCGCGACGTGTGAGGAATCGATGGTCGCCGCTGGCGATCAGCTCGGTGTCGTCGTCGAGCACGATCCGATAGGCAGGCTTGACGGCGGCCCAGTGGGCGAGAACCCGTGTACGTACGTAGCGGCGGTAGCGGCCCCGGCGCTCGGTGCCATAGATCTCGTCGCCGACCCGGAGCGTTCGGATCGGCTTGTGGCGTCCATCCGCCATGAGAACCGGTGTTTCGCCCCCCACGCAGTAGAGGCACGCATGGGTGCAACCTCGATACGGGTTGATCGTCCAGCGAAACGGCATCTTCGATGCCTTGGGCACCTTGTTCAGGGCGGACTTCGCGCGAATCTCATAGAAACGGACGTCGAGCACCTCGGGGGCGTCGAAGCGACGGACCACCGCGGGGTCGCGGTAACCGAGCAGCCGCGCCTCCTCTTCTTCGCCGTGATCGATCTCGAGATTGCTCCACCGCACGAACACATGTTCGCATACCGATCGGGCGTGTGGGCGATCGCTGCAGAGGCACGGCACCAGCCGGGCGGTCCCGACCCCGACATTGCCCCGTCTAGGACCCGACTGGGTCAGTCCCGCCAGAAGGCGCATACCCGGCACGGAGCCCGGTGAACCGCGTTCGACAGCGATTGCCCCTCGCCACCGATCGGGGTCCGAGTGCCGGACCGGTCGGCGGCCCTGCTAGGAGGGTTTGGCGAAAGTCGGAGCCGCACAAACTGCCTGCAAGTAGGGCACTTTTGCGGGCACATCGGGGTGCTGCACGATGGCTTACCCCAACCCTGTAGCGCATCCGAGCATGGGCGAAATCTTAGCCGCGGAGGGGTGCGGTGAGCATCGAATCGCCGCTCGATCCGGGCGTCAGGCGCTACGTCGAGGTTCTAGCTACCGCTGGTGTCGCGACCTTTGAATCTTGCGAGGGCGGAGAGGGGCACTCGATGCCGGAGCCCACCGTCAGGTTTCATGGCGAGCATAGCGAGGGCTTCCGTGCCCTCGCCATCGCCTTAGAGCACGGCCTGCCCGTCCTCGATCTTCGCCGCTACTGGGCGATTATCGACGGCGAGCCGACCGGCCCCTACTGGGAACTGACCTTCCGTCAGAGGCGCTTGCAGTGATCGCACTTGGGCATGCCCCCGGTGCCGCTCTCGCGGTTCTTCGCATCGATGTTATTGCCCTCAGTGCACTGGTTGTTGTCGTGGTAGACCGCCGTGCCGGGCAGCTTGGAATAGAACGGGTTGACCTTCATGCGACTTCTCCTGTGGGTCATCCCGGGAGACCGCCTGCGGTCACAGGTCAACGAAGTCTGACCGGGATATTGGCTAATGGTCGCAAACATCCCGGCTCATCGGCCTGCGAGCGGTGTCGGTCGGTTATGTGATCGGGTCGGCTCGCGTCTTCCCGAGCGCGCAGCCAAGCTTGGCGAGGATCGTCAGGTCGGCGTGAAGCCGGACTCGCTCAAGGCCGCGTACGCGCAGCGGGAGCAGCGCCCATTCGTGCTTGAGCCGTCCGAACTCGCGCTCGACGGCTCCACGGCTGCTGTACAGGTCGCGCGACCGCTTCGTGTGGCGCGGGATCAGGGGGTGCAGCCGGTCGGCCTTGACCCACACGCTCGCGGGCTTGCACTCGCCCGTGGGGCAGCGCCACTTCGTTGCCTTGCGCTTGTAGTCGGCCCCGGCGAACGTCCACTCGCCGTGCTCGCAGCACGGCGCCTTGTGATCGCCACACCCTCGACGTGGACCCGCGAACCCTCATGGCGGACTATGAGGCGTGAATCAGCGCCGCGTACGGCAGCGCGGAGCATTGACCATGAATGAGGTAAGACAACCCCCGATCCGAGGTATCGTCCCCGGCCATGCCCCAGACTCCCCAACGTCTGCGGGGCCTAATGAGTTTCGCCAAACCCTCCTAGTAGCCCTTGAAGTCCCCGCCCGTGACCTTCAGCGCCTGATCGATCTCGCGCGCGGCGCGCTTGCGCGAGCGCAGGACGCTCGAGTTGATCCAGCCCGACACGCCCGCCGGGCAGTGGCGCGCCTTGACGACAGTCACGCACGAGTACGAGCGGCAACAGCCCTTCGAGTTGCGGTCGATCGTCTCCAGCGGGCACTTCGGCGACGGGTTGTAGAGCGTGCACTTGAAGCAGTGGCGGCGCACCATGTCGCCGGGGACGAGCCAGAAGATCGTGGTGCTGTCTGCCTGGTACTTGAGGTTGTAGCGCTCGTGCGAGAGGTCGCTGATGAGCGGGTGATCGTCGATGTTCTCCTGGATGCCGACCTGCATGGTGCGGGGGTCGCGGCAGGTGCCCACCGGCGCGCTGCCGCCGTTGCACTTGAAGCCGGGATCGTCGGGGTAGGCGCCCTTGCGGCACTCGGTCTTGAAGCGCGAGTTCGCGTCGTCGCCACGGCAGTCGAAGTCCAGGTCCGCCGGGCCGCAGAGCACGCGCTCGTAATCGAGGAAGCGCTCCGCGTACTCGACGCCGTCGACCGACGCAGCGAACCAGCCGCCCTTGTTCAGAGTCCCCGAGTCCCGCTTGGAGCTGTAGCCCCAGATGAAGCCTCGGCCGGCACCCCTGCCCGTGCGCATCGGCGGCGCCGGGCAGTCGTTTTTCACTCCGCCGGTCCTGTCGCTCTGGCGCCTGCTCTGGCGCCCGAACACGCGGCCAACGGGGACGACGATCGGATCGCCGTTCTTGTAGACGATCGGCGCATCGGGCTCGGGGCCCTTGCGCATGGCGAGTCCCTCGACGCCCTTGGGCAGGAACTCGGCGGGCTCGGAGCGCACGACCCGCCACGGCTCGTAGCAGACGTGAATCCTTCCGCGGCCCACGGCACACTGGCTCGGCACGCCGCTGGGCAGTGGCTTGGTCTGGGCGCCGTCGTCCGATCCGCCACAGCCGATCAGCGCGATTCCGGCGCCGCCCACCGCGGCCTCGGCGATCAGTGCGCGGCGCGTCATCGCGCCCGAGGCGAGGCGATCGCCCGCCTGGCGCACGAGATCGTCGAACCTCACCGCTGCTCCCCCACGCCGTCGACGTGCACGATGTCGAGTGCCGGTGCATCATCGACGCCCCAGGCCGGCGCCGCGCGCCCCCAATCGGTCTCGCGCATCGAGTCCGGACCGGCAATCAGGACGGCCCCGGCCGCGATGTCCGCCGCCTCGCGCAGGTGCTCGATGGCGTCGGGAGCGCCGACAGCCGCGACCACTCCCTCGCGTGCGATCGCGACGAGCGCGGGCAGTCCGTCGGGTACGAGCTCCTGCGGGACGTCTGCGAGCACCACGGACACGAGGCGGCGCCCCGCGCGCGCCGCGACATGCCTCGCCGCCGCGCCACGCTCCAGCGCAATCACGCTCACGACCGCCACGTCGGGGCGCTCCCGCGTGACGGCCTCGAGCGCCTCCTCGATGTCAGCACAGCTCGAGCAGCCTGGAGCGTGCACGACCATCAGCGCCGGGCGCTCCTGCTCGCCGCCGACGACGACCGTTGCTCCCCCCGCGCCCAGCGCCGCCAGCTCGACGGGCTCGACCGGGTCATAGAGCTGCGGACCCGCGGACGGCGCGGCAGCCGCCGCGGCGCTCCCGCCGTCCAGCCGAGCGCGTAGCTCGCCGACCTGTCGCAGCAGCGTCACGACGCACGCCGTCAACAGGGCGATCACGACCCACGCGAACGCGAGCGAGACGACCCAGACCGTGCTCATCGACTTTCGGCTCGCCTGACGGGCGCGAGCGCGCCGGCGAGACGCCAGGCACAGGCGGCACCCAGCGCCACCGTCGTCGCCGCCACGAGCTCGGCGAGCGGATGGGACCACGCGGCGCCGCCGTGGGGTGCGAGCACGAGCGCTCCGGCGAGCGCGCTCAGGGCCGCGTTGCGCACGAGCCCGGCGGCGGGGTCGCTCGCGCCGGAGCCGAAGCAGTTGCAGGATGCCTTTCGCGGCTGGGCACGCAACCGCACGAGCGCCCACGAGAACGCAACGAGGACCGCGAGCGCGAGCAGCGCGACCGCCCGCGGCTGCACCCCGGCGATCAGCGCCGCGGCGAGGGCGAGCTCGCCGACGGGCACCGCGAAAGTCAGCGGTCGCGCCGCGGTGTGGCCGACGACGGCGACGAGGACCTGCTCGAAGGGCACCCGATCGCGCAGCTTCGCGACGGCGGCGAGGACGAACGTCGTCGCGAGCACGAGCATCAGCGCCTGGGACATGGGCGCACAGGCTACAGAGGCGAGTTGGCCGCCGCGGCGAGTACCGTTCGCGCGCGATGAAGCGTCTGCGCGCGCTGCGAGACCCCTTGATCCTCGGGCTGCTTTCGGTGCTCGCGCTCGCGCTCGGGCTGCGGCTGTGGGGCATCCGCTACGGCCTGCCGGTCGCCTACAACCTCGACGAGCGCTCGCACTTCGTGCCGCGCGCGGTCGAGTTCTTCGCGAGCGGCTCGATCGACGCCGACTACCAGCTCAACCCGTCCGGCCTGATCGAATGGATAGCCGGGGGGCTGGCGATCGTCCACCGCTCGAGACAAGGCGTCGTCAACACGTGGAACACCGACCCCGCCGAGATATGGACGGTCGCGCGACTGGCAAGCGCGCTGCTCGCGACCGCCGCCGTGGGCTTCATCTACGCGGCCGGCGCGCGGCTGCTGGACCGCCGCGCGGGACTGATCGCGGCGGCGCTGCTGGCAACGTGCTTCCTGCCGGTGCACTACGGCCACCTCGCGCTCAACGACGCGCCCTCGCTGGCGCCGAGCGCGCTCGCGCTGTTCGCGATCGCCGGCGTGCTGCGCTTCGGCCGCGCGCGCGACTACGCGCTGGCGGGCTTGATGCTCGGTTTCGCGATCGGCTTGAAGTACAACGCCGGCTACCTGCTCCTGGCGCTGCTCACCGCCAGCGCGCTGCGTGCCAGCGGCCGCTTCGGCGAGCTCGGCGGCGAGGGCCGCTGGAAGGTCGGGCCGGCACTGACCGGCCTCGCGCTCGCGGGCATCGCGCTGCTCGCCGGCTTCCTGATCGCCGACCCGTACGCACTGCTTGACTTCGGGCGCTTCCGCGAAGACCTGGAGCACCTGTCCAACTACACGCAGGGCTCGCTGCTGCTCGGCGAGACGCAGCGCAGCGGGTACCTCTACTACCTGTGGAGCATCGGCTGGGGGCTGGGCGTCGTTCCGGCCGCACTGGCCGTCGCCGGCGCGGTCGTCTTGGCGCTCCGAGACCGCCTCACTGCGCTCGTCCTGCTCCCCGGACCGCTCGTCTTCTTCGCCTACGTCGGCACGCAGGAGCGTCATTTCGCGCGCTACGTCATGCCGCTGTTTCCGGTGCTCTGCCTGCTGGCCGCCGTCGGCGCGGCCTGGCTTGCGACATGGCTCGCCAGCCGCGCGGGGTGGCAGGGACGGCGGGCGGCGGTGCTCACGGCGATCGTCGCCGCGATCGCCTGCGCGCAGGGGCTCGTCTACGCGGTCCACAACGACATCGTGCTCACGCGGGAGGACACGCGCACGGCGGCGCGCGAGTGGATGGTCGACCACATTCCGCCCCGCACGCGAATTGTCGTCGAGCCGCTCGTGCCGCGCGAGTGGTACCGCGACGGCGGCCTGCCCGACTCCGACGATCCGCGTGCCGGCTTTCGCTGGACGCGCTTCGTTCGCAGCGCCGCGGACATCGAGCTGCTCGCCAAGCGCCATCCGCGCTCACGCAACGCGGCCGACTTCGCGAACTACACGTTCACGCTCTTCCCTGGCCTGTTTGACTTCTACCGTGACCGCGGCGTCTGCTGGATCGTGTCCGGCTCGGGCCAGTCGGGCCGGGCATTCAACAACCCCAAGCGCGTCCCCGAGGCGATCCGTTACTACCGCCGGCTCGACCGCGAGGCGACGCTGCGCTTCAGCGCGTCGCCGTTCGGCCCCCCCGGCTCCGGCCCCGACCATCCGTTCCAGTACGACCACACGTTCAACTACTACCCGCTGGACTACGAGCGCCCAGGGCCCGTCATGCGCGTGTACCAGTTGCGCGACTGCACCCCGCAGCGGGGCGCGGTTGCCTAGCGCTCGCGGGTCTAGGCCTTCCGTGTCCCACAGCCATCCGTGTTGTGCCTGACACCCACGGCGTGCGCTGCTATGTCTCGGTCAGGCGCCCCACGTGCCACGGCCATTCGTCGTGCTCGGCGTCCAGCCAGCGCTGCGCGTCGGTGCGCCCGAGCTCGATCAGCTCATCCATGAACTCCTCGCCCAGGAACAGATAGCTATACAGCTCGCCATGCATCGGGTTGCGCGCCGCGTCGGTGATGCGCCCCAGCAGCGCCAGGTTGGGAGCGCGCAGCATGGCCCAGACGCTCTTGTAGCGGCGCTTGTAGACGTCGACGGCGATGCGGCCGATCCTCATACGGTCCGACGGGATGACGAAGATGTAGGGGATCTTGCGGCGGCGGCCCTCCTTGCCGGGGTCGACGCCCTGCTCGACCGCCTCATTGATAGCGGTCAGCGTGGCGACGTCGCTCGTAAGCTGGTCGGCGAGCACGCTCAGCAGCGACGACGCGCCGTCGAAGAGGTCGGGCTGGGCCGTCGCCGGGAGCTTCTTGGGGACGACGGCCGAGTTCAGGCCGATCACGATCATCCGCTCGGCGCCGAACGCGATCGCCGGGTCCAGCGGCGCATTCAGCCGCACCCCGCCGTCCCCGTACCAGCCGCGGCACGACGCGGGCTCGCTGACCTCGACTGCCGGGAAGATAACCGGGATCGCCCCCGACGCGAGGACGTGGACGTTGGTGAGCCGGGCCGCCACGTAGTCGATCGCCCGCTCCTGGTTGACAGGCGGCGTTTCGCCACCCTGGTGAAAGACGATGCTGCGACCGGTCTCATACGACGTGGCGACGACGCCAACCGAGCGCAGCGGCGACGCCTCGTCGGCGACGTTGTCCGCGATGCGCCCGAACTCGATGATCCGGTTGAGGGTCTTTCGCAGCGGCGCCGTATCGAGCAGGCTCGGCACCCGTTTCACGGGAAGGTTCATGAAGGTGCCGACGAAGCGGACCAGCAGCATGAGCGCGGACGGAGAGAGCAGCGAGCGCATCGCGTCGCGGTAGCGCAGCCCGCGCCACACCTCCACGGCGCCCGCGGTCGCCTCGCTGAGCGGCAGATGCGCGTTCGCCGCCAGATAGGCGGCGTTGATCCCGCCGATGCTGGTGCCGACGATGATCTCCACCCGCTCTCCCCGCTCCTCCAAGACCGGCGCCAGCACCGACAGCGCGCCCATCTCATACGCGCCCCGTGCGCCCCCGCCCGCGAGCACGAGCGCGATCCGTCCCTTGGAGCGCTCCTGCCCAGCTATGGCTTGGTCGTCTGTTGCGACGACGGCTCCCCTCTGTGAACGCGAATGGCTTGACGACTGCCCGTTGGCAGCCTAGCGGCTCGAGCGCCTGGTGGCCATCGGCTTCGCCGCCCCCAGCCCGCCATGTCTCTCGGCCTGCCATGAGCACCGGGTGGACAGGACACAAGCACGAGGCCCGCGAAGCAGTACCGCCCCACGCCCGTGTCAGTATGTCGAGCATGGCCGAGACACCTGCGGATCCCGCCGACGCGCCTCCGCCGTGCCTCCCTCGCCCCTCGGATCCGTCCGACCTGGGGTTCGTGCGCAGGCCGATGGTGCGCTGGTTCGATCCGCACCAACTCGTCGACACGGCCGTCCGGGTGCAGCTCTCAGGCATGTTCAGCTCCTACGCCGACAACCGGGAGCTGCAGGCGCGGGAGCCGGCCGAGGTCCCGGATCGCTCCGGGCAGGCCGATCTGTGGCTCGACTACGTGGCCGACCTCGGCGACGGGTGGAACTCGACCTACACCATGGCCAGGCTCCTGGCCACCGAAGGGCTCACGCTCGACTCGGCCGGCGAGACCCACTCCACCGAGCGGGGGCGGATCCTCGTCATGGGGGGCGACGCGGTGTACCCGGTTCCCAAGGCCGTAGAGTACGAGAACCGCATGCTCGGCCCGTACCGGGCGGCGCTTCCCTGCGCCCGCGCAGAAGCTCCTGAGCTGTTCGCCATTCCGGGAAGCCACGACTGGTATGACGGGCTGGTCAACTTCACGAGCATCTTTTGTCGCAACCGCTGGATCGGCGGCTGGAGAACGTGCCAGCGGCGCAGCTACTTCGCGCTCAAGTTGCCCAACGGCTGGTGGCTGTGGGGCATCGACATCCAGTTCGGTGCCTCCATCGACGAAGTCCAACTGCAGTACTTCGCCGACGTCGCCGCCGACCAGGTGCAGCCCGGGGACCGCGTGATCGTGTGCATGTCCAAGGAGGTCGAGAGCGGCAGGAACGAGGGCGAGGTCCATTCCGACCGCGACATCGAGTACCTCGAGCGCGAGATCATCCAGCCGAGCGGCGCCCAGTTGTTGCTGTACCTCAAGAGCGGCAAGCACTACTACTCGCGTTACGAGCAGGAGGACGGGCCGCGTCACCACATCGAGTCGGGCGGCGGCGGCGCGTTCCTGCACCCCACCCACAACCTGCCCGAGCGCGCCGACCTCCCCGGAGCCGACGGAGCCACCGCCTACCGCAGATCCGGGACCTATCCATCGGCTGCCGCGTCGAAGCGGCTGCGGAAGCGGATCTGGCTGATGCCTGCCTTCAACCTTCCGCTTGCCGCGGTGTTCGGCACCGTCCAAGTGCTGTTGGCGTTCATGATGGGGCTGCATCTGGACGACCGCCACGTGTCGCTCGGCGTCGGCGACCTGCTTCGGGCGATGTGGGAGAGCCCGACGGCCTTTCTGCTCAGCCTGCTCGTGTTGGCTTCCCTGGTCGGGATGGTGCGCTTCGCCCACGACGCCAGCGGGATCGGCCGAGTACTGCTCGGGTTGGCCCATTCGACGCTGCAGGTCGCGAGCGTCGCCGGGGTCATGATCGCCGCCTCGCACCTGTCGACCGCCCTCGGGCCTGAGGGCGCATGGTCCTTGCTCGCCTTTCTCGGCCTCGTCTGGCTGCTGGGCGCCATCGCGGGAATGGTGGGGATGGCGGGCTACCTGTGGGCCACCAACTGCCTTGGCCTTCACGGCACCGAGGGGTACGCACCCCTGCACCACCAAGACCTCAAGCATTTTCTGCGTCTGCACATCGAGGCCGACGGTGCTCTGACGGTGTACCCGATAGGCGTCGACCGAGTCGGCCGCAAGTGGACGCTGTGCCCGGACGCGCCTGCGCATGCCCCCTGGTTCGCCCCAGATGGGTCCGAGCCCGAGCCGCATCTCATTGAACAGCCAATCAGAATCGGACAACCCGACGCTGACGCTTCGGGCCCGACCACATCATCCTCACCGGGCACTACCGCATCCGGCCGTGGCCGGCGGTGGCGCGCCGGTTCCAGCTCACCCGCGTGAGCGCGAGCTCGCACGTTGCGCGGCTACGACGAGGAGATGACTGGGACGACGAGGACGACAGTGGTCGGAGCTCTTGCGAGCTCGCACGCT
>Ga0136613_10000920_pt1 | contig 14531 bp, 17 predicted proteins | sample AntDrymUQ2722106_2_FD_106649 | JGI IMG/M metagenome (GOLD analysis project Ga0136613, IMG submission 106649) | Polar desert sand microbial communities from Dry Valleys, Antarctica - metaG UQ272 (21.06) | ecosystem: Environmental > Terrestrial > Soil > Desert | place: Antarctica: Dry Valley... | reverse complement strand
GCGTTCGCGATCACCCGGGTCACCAGCGAGCAGGCGCTGATCGCGTCGTCGTTCCCGGGAATGATGAAGTCCGCGTCGTCGGGATCGCAGTTCGTGTCGACGAGGCCGACGACCGGGATCCCGAGGCGGCGGGCCTCACGGATCGCGAGCTGCTCCTTCTTCAGGTCGATCACGAAGATCGCGTCCGGCAGGTCGCGCATGTCGTGCACGCCGCCCAGGTTCGTCTCGAGCTTCTCGAGCTGGCCGAGGAGCGAGATCCGCTCCTTCGGCGGCAGGAGCTCGAGCTGACCATTGTCGCGCTGGCTGCGAAGTTCCTCGAGCCGCTCGAGGCGGTTCGAGATCGTGCGCCAGTTCGTGAGCAGGCCGCCGAGCCAGCGGTGGTTGACGAAGGGCATGCCAACGCGCTGGGCCTCGTCGGAGACGGCGTCCTGGCACTGCTTCTTGGTGCCCACGAAGAGAACGGCGCCGCCCCGCTCGGAGATGTTCCGGACGAACGCGTAGGCCTCCTCGAGCAGCGCGAGCGTCTGCTGGAGATCGATGATGTAGATGCCGCCGCGCTCCGTGAAGAGAAAGCGGCGCATCTTGGGGTTCCAGCGTCGGGTCTGGTGGCCGAAATGAACGCCGGCCTCCAGAAGCTCGCGCATGGAAACGACGTCAGGCACGTGCGAGAACCTCCTCGGTTGTACTGCAAGCCACCGGCGGCGAACGTGTGGAACCGGGCGATCCCGGCACCGCCACCCGCCCTGATTGCCGCCGGGTCGGGGACTGAACGCCTGAATTCTAGCCCACGGCCAGCCGATCCGGCCCGTACGCTTGTTCGCGGGGGCATGCGACTGACTTCATGGGACATCGCCGCCGAGGCGATCGAGGCGGCTCTTCGAACCGGGGCCGTTCCCTCGCTCGAGCGCCTGGGGCGGCTCGGGCAGGTCGGAAGCCTCCCGCTCGTCGTCGAGGCGGCGCGCTCCGAGGAGGATCCCGCTCGGGCGCTCGACGGTCACGCGCGGGAGCGCGCGGGCCTCGGGTTCGCCTCCGACGAGGTGCTCGCAGAGGCGCTCGCGCTCGGACGGACGCTCGAGCGCCGCGGGGAGACTCACGCGCGCGCCGCCCTCGACGGTGCCGTCGTCTCCCTCGTCGGCCGGATCACGGGCGACCTCGCCGAGCGCGCCCGGCGCGACCCGCTGACCGGGCTCCTCAATCACAAGGCCTTCCACGCGACGGTCACCGCCGAGGCGTCGCGGGCGCGCCGCTACCGCGGCAAGCTCGCGCTCGTCCTCTTCGACCTCGACAACTTCAAGGAGCTGAACGACACGGAGGGACACCAGGAGGGCGATCGCCTCCTCCGCGCCGTCGCCGCGGCGCTGACTCGCACCCTGCGCGAGACCGACCCGGCCGGGCGCCTCGGGGGCGACGAGTTCGGCGCGCTCCTCCTCCAGGCCGACACGCGCGCCGTCCATGCCCTTCTCGACCGCCTGGCCCGGGCGCTTCCCCGAGGGGTGGCGACAAGCGCGGGCGCGGCCTTCCTGAGCGAGGTCGCGGGCCCGGTCGAGCAGCTCTTCGAGCTGGCCGACCGCCGTCTCTACGACGACAAGCTCGTCCGCGCGGCCTAGAGGGCCCTGGCGCGCGAGAGAGCGACTTCGAGGTCGTCGGGCAGCGGCGACTCGACGTCGACCGCCGGCCCGGCGAAGGGGTGCTCGAAGGCGAGCCGGGCGGCATGCAGGAACTGCCGCTCGAGTCCGACGTCCCCTGGAACGCCGTACGTCGGGTCGCCCGAGACGGGCAGCTCGATCGCGGCCATGTGCACTCGGATCTGATGCGTCCTGCCCGTCCCGAGCCGGACGCGCAGGAGCGCGCGCTCACGGAGGAGCTCCACGACCTCGAAGTCCGTGAGGGCCTCACGGGGCGCGTCGCTGTCGATCGAGATCCGCGTCGCGTCGTGGCGGTCACGGCCGATCGGGGCCTCCACGCGACCCCGCCACGAGCGTGGCCGGCCGCGGACGAGCGCGAGGTACTCCCGGGTGATCTCCCGCCTGGAAAGCTGCTCCTGGAGCCGTCGGTGTGCCTCGTCCGAGCGGGCGACGACCAGAAGGCCCGAGGTGTCGCGGTCGAGCCGATGGACGATCCCCGGCCGCTCTGGCTCCTCGCCCCCGGCGATCGAATGCGCGAGCAAGCCGTGGACGAGCGTCCCCTCCGCGTGCCCGGCGGAAGGATGGACGACGACTCCCGCGGGCTTGTCGACGACGAGGAGGTGCTCGTCCTCGTAGGCGACGCGCAGGGCCATGTCCTCCGGGATCAGGTCCGACGTGGCCCGGGCGAGCGGCTCGAACGCCACCTCCTCCCCGCCCTCGAGCCGGTGGCTCTTCGCCCGGGCGGCGCCGTCGACGAGGACGGTGCCTCCGGCGAGGAGGCGCTCCGCGGCCGAGCGCGAGCCGACCTCCTCGAGCGCCGCGAGAAAGCGGTCGAGGCGTTCTCCCGCGGAGGCGGGCGGAACGGTGACGATCACCCGCTGGTGCGCGGGAGGCGGCGTCCGTGGACGCGAGGCTGGCGCTCGGCTGCGACGAGGGCGCCGAGCAGGATGGCGACGCCGCTCACGATGAACATGTCCGCGAGGTTGAAGGCCGGCCAGTAGCTCAGGTCGAGGAAGTCCGTCACGTGCCCGAGCCGGACGCGATCCGTGAGGTTCCCAGCGCTCCCGCCGACGAGCAGGCCCGCCGCGACGGGGAGCACGGGGTGCCGGGCGCCCGCGCGCGCGAAGTAGGCGAGCATCCAGACGAGGGCGACGGCGGTCAGGATCGTGACGACGTTCGCCCAGGTCGAGAAGAGCCCGAACGCGATTCCCGGGTTCCGGACGTGGTGGATCGTGAGCGGGCCGAGGACGTCCGCGGACTCGCCGAACGCGAGGTTTCGCACGACGAACTGCTTCGTCAGCTGGTCGGCGAGGAGCGCTGCGAGCGCGATGGCGAGGAGTGCCGCCCAGTGGAACCGGCGCGCCGCGAGGGAGCGCTCGGCCATCGAGATCGGCACCCGCCCGTCCGTGGCCGATCCGACGCGAACGTCGATCAACCGCGGGGCGGGCTTGGTCAGGCCCTCTCTTCGAGGCGCTTGCAATCGATGCACTTCGTCGCGTACGGCATGGCCTCGAGGCGTTCCTCGGCGATCGGCTTGCCGCAGCGTTCGCAGGTGCCGAAGGTCCCCTCGTCGATCCGCGCGAGCGCCGCGTCGATCGCCGTCAGGACGTGGCCGGAGTTCTCCTCGAGCGAGTAGTCCATCTCCCGGTCGTACGTGACCGCGGCCGAGTCGCCGAGATGGTTGTCGAAGGTCTCCTCCTCCTCGACCTCCGTGATCGTCCCGGAGTTCTCGTCGTGCAGGTGGCCGAGCGCGCGCTCGACGCGGCTTCGTTCCTCGAGGAGAAGGGTGCGAAAATGCTCGGTGTCGACCGCCACCGTCCGAGTATATCGGCGGGTTTTCCGGCTCTGACGCTACGCCGCGCGGTCTTCGGTCTCGCCCTCGACGCGGTCGAGCGCGGTGAGGAGAAAGGCTCGATAGCTCGCGCGCACCTCGTGCTCGAGGTTCTTGAGTCGACGGACCTCAATGCGGATTCGCTCCCGCTCCGCCTCCGCCTCGGCGGTGACCTCGCGTGCCCGCACGCGGGCTTCCTCGACGATCACCTCGGCCTCCTTGCCTGCCTGCGCGCGGAGCTCGTCCGCGGCTCTCTCGGCCGAGACGAGGCTGTTTCGCAGGAGGACGTCGAGCTCCTTGTAGCGCCCGACCTCGCCCTCGAGCCGCTCGACCTCGTCGCGCAGGTCGGCGCGCTCGCGCCAGGTGTCCTCGAAGCTTTGGCGAACGTCGCCGAGCGCCTGGTCGACCGAGGCCCGGCGGTAGCCGAGCGGTCGCCGCGGCAGGTGGAGGTGGCGGATCTCGACGGGCGTCAGCGACACCCGTCCCCGTTCAACGCAGGGCGCCGATTCCCTGCTGGACGACGGCGTTCAGCGCATACAGGACGAGGATCGCGACGATCGGCGAGAGATCGAGCCCGAGCCCGCCCAGCGAGAGCTGCGGGACAAAGCGACGGAAGAGCCGGATATACGGGTCGACGACGTCGTAGATGAAGCGCTGGATCCGGTTCAGCCAGACGTTGTAGGGAAGCGGGATCCACGACGTGATGATGTAGGCGAAGATCAGCGCCAGGTAGACGTAGAAGAGCGTCCGGGCAAAGTCCTGCGCAGTGTCGATCGAATCGGCCAGCGGCACTGCGGGAAACCTACTCGCCTCCGCGGCCGGAGTTGTTGGGATCCGCCGCCGTGCCCGACCTGCGCGGGCACGGCTCGAAGCGGCAGTCGGAGAAGGGTCCTCAATCCTGAATCGTCATGCTCCGCCGCAGGCGGAGCGGATTCAGGATTGATTGAAGAAGCCGCGCTCGATGAGGCGCGCGCGCTCCTCCGCAGACACCTCGACGTTCCGTGGCGTCAGGAGGAAGACCTTGTCCGCGATCCGCTGCATGCCGCCGTTCAAGGCGTAGGTGAGGCCGCTCGAGAAGTCGATCAGCCGCTTCGAGAGCTCGGTGTCGGTCGACTGGAGGTTGAGGATGACCGGCACGGCGTCCTTGAACTTGTCTGCGATCGACTGCGCGTCGTTGAAGCTCCGCGGCACGACCAGATGGACGCGGACGTTCGCGTTGGCGACGGCCTCGAGCGGCGGTCGGCGTCCGGGCGCGCCTCCTCCCGGCGGGCGCAGGACTGCGGTCTGCTGCGCGTCCTCGGGATCGGACCAGTCGTCGAACTCGGGCGCGCGGCGGCGTCCCGCATGCAGGCGCCGGACGTTCGGGCGCTCGCGGTAGCCGCGGTCGAGCTCCTCCTCGGCGTCGAAGGCCTCGTCGTCCCAGTACTCCTCCTCTTCGACGATGCCGAAGTAGACGAGCGCTCTGTTCCAGACGTTTCCCACACCCATCGCCGCCTGGGAGAGCTTACCGCTCGAACAGGCGGGATCCGACCCGCACGATGGTCGCGCCCTCCTCGGCGGCGACGCGATAGTCCTGCGACGTCCCCATCGAAAGCTCGGGCAGGCCGTGCTCCCCGGCAAGCTCTCGGAGCCTCTGGAAGAAGGGCCGTGAGGCCTCGGAATCGGACGCGAGCGGCGGCATCGTCATGAGCCCGCGGACCTCGACATCGAGCTCGCGCGCCTCGGCCAGGAAGGCGCCCAGCTCGCCCGGTGGCACTCCTGACTTCGACTCCTCGCCCGACAGGTTCACCTCGACGAGCGCGGGGACGGCGATCCGCTTCGCCGCCGACGTGCTCGCGAGCGAATGGACGAGCTCGACGAGGCGGGAGACGTCCGGCGCCTTGCGCGACTGGAGGTGGCCGATGAAGTGCCAGGTGAACGCCGCGCCGAAGCGCGCGTGCTTGGCCTCCAGATCCTGAAGGCGGTTCTCGCCTACGAGGTCGACGCCGGCCTCGGCCAGGACGCCCATGTCCTCCACGGCGACGTACTTCGTCGCGACGAGGACGCGAACGCCCGGCCCGACCTCGCCGCGGACGCGTTCGAGGTTCGCCCGGACGGCCTCAGCGGAGAGCGCCAACGACTCCCTGCCGTCCGGTCCGGCCGCGGTCGCGGCGGTGCGAGAAGAAGAGCTCCGGGTTGCAGGCGGTGCAGAGCTCGCTCCGCTCGACCTCGGCGCACCCTGCCTCGCGGAGGGCCCGCTCGGCCGCGAGCGGGAGGTCGAGGTTCCTGCCCTGGAGGACGTCCGCGCCGAAGCGCTCCCGGTAGAGCGCTGCGACCTCCTCCCCCACCTCGTAGCAGCACGGCCCGATCCCGGGGCCGATCGCAGCTACAAGCTCGCCGTCGGCAAGCGCCTGCGCCCCTGCCTCGGCGATGCCCTCGAGGAGGCCCTTCCAGCCCGCGTGAAGCACGGCGAGCCTCGGCTCTCCGCCGGCGCGGGCGACAGCGATCGGCAGGCAGTCCGCGGTTACGAGCAGCATCCCCTGGCCGGGTTGGTCGCTCCAGAGGCCGTCCGCCCGCTCGTAGGGCGTCCCGGGGGCGACGACGCCGAGCGGCTCGGCCTCGACGACGCGGGCGCCGTGCACCTGGAGCGTCATCGTCGCGCGCTCGGGTTCGATCCCAAGCTGAGTCGCCAGCCTGCGGCGGTTCTCGACCACGTGCTCGGGCTCGTCGTCGGTCAGGAGACCGAGGTTCAGCGAGTGAAAGGGGCCTTCGCTCACGCCGCCGACCCGCGTCGAGAAGGCGACCCAGTAGGCGGGCGGCGCGCTCTTCCAGGGCAAGAGCCTCATGCGCCCACCAGCACCTGGATCACGTCCGTCGAAGTCTCGATGGCGCTCAGGAAGAGCTCGTTGAACTCGTTCCGGAAGAAGACGATGACGCCGAAGATCACGAACATGCCGTAGGCGTCGAGCCCGCTCCAGCGTTCGTAGGTCGCGTCGTCCATCGCGGCGCCGACGATGCGCGAGCCGTCTAGCGGCGGAATCGGCACGAGGTTGAAGAGCCCGAGCACGAGGTTGGTCTGGTAGGTGAGCGCGAGGACAGGAAACGCCTGCGAGTCGAAGTCGACCACCCCGTGAAAGAGGACGGCGCCGCAGCCGATCGCGATCAGGAGGTTCACGACCGGGCCGGCGATCGCGACGAGCGCCATGTCCTGCTTCGGCCGGCGGAAGTACTCGGGCTGGACGAGCACCGGCTTGGCCCAGCCGAAGATGAACGACGAGATCCAGTAGGTGATCCCGAACATGAGGGTCCCCAGCGGGTCGAGGTGCGGGATCGGGTTCAGCGTCAGGCGCCCGTGCTCGCGCGGGGTCGGGTCGCCGAGCTTCGTCGCGACGGCCGCGTGCGCGAGCTCGTGCAGGACGAGGCTCGCCACGATGATCGGCGCCAGGTAGAGGAAGAGCTCGAGCTTGCTCAAGGACCGACGAGCTCTCGCGCCGCGTGCAGCTCGGACTCGCGCCCGTCGAGCTCGCCGTTCAGCTTCCGCCGCAGGAGCTCCTCCAGGATCTCCCCCACCCGCGGCGACTCGGTCACGCCGAGGCCGGCCAGGTCGCCGCCGGTGATCTCGAGCCGTACGGTCCGAAGCTCGGCGAAATAGCGCTCGAGGCGGGCGCGGGCCGGCTCCTCGGCGAGAACGAGCGCGAAGAGGGCGCCGTCCGGGTCGTGCGGCTCGACGAGGCGCCGGATGTCGGCCGGCTCGTCGGCCTCGGAGAGCAGGCGCGCGAGGCGGGGCGCGACGGTGACCGCGTCTGCGATCCGCTCGGCGTCTCGCCGGCGGAGCTTCAGGCGCTCGAACCAGTCGAAGAGCTCGTCGGGCGGGAGGTGCCGGGCGAGCGCGGCGAGGCGGGGCCGCCAGGCCGGGACGTCCGGCGCGAGGCGCTCCCGCTCCGCGTCGAGGCGGCCGATCAGACTGACGGCCTGCGCGTCGGCGGCGAGATGGGGCTGGATCGCCTGCGCGAGCCCGAGCTCGCCCATGCGCAGGATCGCCGCTTCGATCCGCGCCTCCCCGAGCAGGAGCTGAAGCTCGTCCCGTAGGCGCGCCGACGAGAGCTCCCCGACGAGGCTCATGTCCACGCAGGCCCGGGCGAGTGACGCGGTGTGCGCGTCCATCCGGAAGGCGTAGCGGTTCTCGTAGCGGATCGCGCGAAAGATCCGCGTCGGGTCGTCGATGAAGGAGAGGTTGTGCAGCACGCGGACGATCTTTGCCTCGAGGTCGGCGAGGCCCCCGAAGAAGTCGACCAGGCGGCCGAAGTCCTCTCCCTTCAGGGACACGGCCATCGCGTTCACCGTGAAGTCGCGCCGGAAAAGGTCTTGCCGAAGGGTCGCCTGCTCGACGCGCGGGAGCGCGGCGGGGTAGTCGTAGAACTCCGTGCGAGTCGTCGCGACGTCCACCCGGGTGCCATCGGGTGCGAGGACGATCGCCGTGCCGAACTTCTCGTGCGGGACTGCCCTGCCGCCGAGCGCCTGTGCAAGGGATCGCCCGAACGCGATCCCGTCGCCTTCGACGGCCACGTCCAGGTCGAAGGTCGGCTCTCCCATCAGGACGTCGCGGACGGCGCCCCCGACGAGGTGGATGCCCTCGTACTGCTCGCCGACCGCCTGGATTGCCTCGAAGACGTCCGTGAGGCCGGACAGGGCGAGCAAACGCTCGGACAGGTTGCGCGTAGGCGCTTCCTCGTCCCCGGCGACGGGCTCCTCGAGCGCCTGGAGGATGTCGCCGCGGGTGACGACCCCGACCACCTCCTCTCCGCGCACGACAGGGATCCGACCCGCCTCGGACGCGGCGACGAGCCGCTGGAGCTCGGCGAGGGGGGTCTCCTCGATGCAGGTCACCGTGGGGCCGTGCATCACGCTTTTCACCGGGGCGTGCGAAAGGCCGTGCCCGACGGCCTTGTCCAGATCCTCGCGGGTCACGATGCCGACCAGCCGGCCCTCCTCCGCCACTTGGATGCCGCTTTGGCGGTTGCGCTGGCACTCCACCATCGCGTGCGCGACGGTGTCGTCGGGGCCGACGAAGCGAGGAGGCCGGGACATGACGTCGCCGGCAGTGAGCGGACGCCGGACGGCCCGGTCGAGGGAGGCGAGCGCGCGCTTGCGGGCATCGGCGAGCGGGCCGCGGAAGACGGCGGCGGCGGCCTGGGCATGGCCGCCTCCCCCGAGGGCCTCGGCGATCGCGGCGGCGTCGAGCTCGTCGACGCGCGTGCGAACGACGCAGAACACCCGATCGCCCATCTCGACCAGCGCGACGATCCCGCGCGCGTCGGTGAGGTCTACTGCCTTGTGAACCAGGTTGGAGATCCCGTCGACGTAGCCGGGCCAGGCGAGCGCGGCGACGAGCACCTCGAACCCGCCTGCCTCGTGCGGCTCGAGCGCTCCGAGCAGAGCCTCGAAGAGCGCGCGCTCGGACTCGCCGAGGGGCGTGTGCAGGTAGGCCGCGATCATGTCCTGGCGGGCACCGTGGCGCAGGCACCAGGCGAGCGCGTCGGCGTCTCGCTGGGTGACCCCGGGGTAGGTGAGGGAGCCAGTGTCCTCGTGGATCCCGAGCGCGAACACGGTTGCCTCGAGCGCGGTCGGCTCGATCTCCCGCTCGGCGAGGATGCCGACCAGGGTCGTCGCGAGAGCCGCGTCCTCGGAGAGCACGAGGTTCTCGGGCTTGATCCAGTCGGGCTGGTCGGGCTGATGGTGATCGAAGGCCACGACCTCGACGCCCGGCCGGCGGGCGGCCTCGGCGAACTCGCCCAGGCGCTCGGCGTGGACCGTCTCGACGACGATCAGCCGGGTGATCGAATCGGGGTCGACGCGCCCGGTGTCGGCCACGTCGAGCTCGTCGGCGTGCAGGCGGTAGAAGTCGCGGACGTTTCGGTTCAGCGAGCCGGAGAGCGCGACGACGGCACCCGGAAAGAGCCGGCGCGCGGCGAGCATGGACGCAAAGGCGTCGAAGTCCGTGTTCGTGTGGGTGGTGATGACGTCCACGGCCTCAAGGTTAGACCCGAGCCCGGTTCACCTCGCGCTGACGAAGGCGTCTCACCGACCGCTTCCGCGCACCGCACCCGGGGATGAACCGGCACACCTTCGGCACGATTCGGCGCGCCACCCGAGCGCTTTTCGGCGATAGGCTGAACCTGAGCAGGGGGCGGGTCGGGACCCGTAGTCAGACGCGGGCGCGAGTAACTATCGGGAGAGGCGCTATGACCCTAGACGTGCGCGATCGCGTCGATCTCGACGAGCACGCCCGAGGGCAGGTACGAGACCTGCACGGTCGCGCGGGCCGGCGGCTCCGACCCGACGTGGCGGCCGTAGATCTCGTTGACGGTGGGAAAGTCACCGAAGTCCGCGAGGAAGATCCCGCAGCGGAGGAGATTCGCCATGCTCGACCCCGCCGCCTCGAGGATCGCCGTGATGTTCAGCATGACCCGCTCGGTCTGCTCCTCGATCCCGCCCTCGACGACCTGCTGCGTCGCCGGGTCGATGCCGACCTGGCCCGCGACGTACACAAGGCCGCCGTAGACGACGGCCTGGTTGTACGGGGCACCCTGGAAGGGCGCGGGAGCCTTGTCCGTCCGGATGATCCGCTTCTCGCCCATCAGCCCTCCACTCTGTCGATCGACGCGCCGAGTGCCCGCAGCCGCTCGTCGATTCGCTCGTAGCCGCGGTCGATCTGCCCGACGTTCCCGATCGTGGACGTCCCTTCGGCGCAGAGGCTCGCGATCAGCATCGCCATCCCGGCCCTGATGTCCGGGCTCTCCATCCGCTCGCCGTAGAGCTGGGCGGGCCCGTTGACGACTGCGCGGTGTGGGTCGCAGAGGATGATCCGCGCCCCCATGTTCACGAGCTTGTCGACGAAGAAGAGCCGGTTCTCGAACATCTTCTCGAAGATCAGGACGGTCCCCCGCGACTGAGTGGCAACAGCGAGCGCGATCGATGTCAGGTCGGCAGGGAAGGAGGGCCACGGGCCGTCCTCGATCTTCGGGATCTGGGAGCCGACGTCGTCGACGACCTCGAGCTCCTGTCCGCCCGGAACTCGCACGGACGCCTCGCCGATCTCGATCCGCACGCCGAGTCGCTCGAACCCGGGCCAGATGGCGACGAGGTCCTCGGGCTGCACGTCCTCGATCACGATCTCGCCCTCCGTGACCGCGCCGAGGCCCACGAAGCTCGCGACCTCGATGTGATCCGGGCAGATCCGCCACTCGCCGCCCCGAAGGCTCTCGACCCCGCGGACGCGGAGGACGTTCGAGCCGATCCCCTCGATCTCGGCTCCGAGGGAGACGAGGAACCGGCAGAGATCCTGGACGTGCGGCTCGCAGGCGGCGTTGCCGATGATCGTCTCGCCGCGGGCGAGGACGGCCGCCATGACCGCGTTCTCCGTGCCCGTGACCGAGGCCTCGTCGAGGAAGAGCGGCACCCCGCGCAGCCCGTCCGTGCGCATCCGGAAGAGCCGGTTCACGTGAATCTCGGCCCCGAGGCGCTCGAGCGCGTCGATGTGCACGTCGAGGCGCCGGCGGCCGATCACGTCCCCGCCCGGCGGCGGAACGACAGCTTCGCCCGTGCGCGCGAGTAGCGGTCCCGCGAGCAGGATCGAAGCGCGAATTCGGCGGCAGAGCTCCTCGTCGAGCTCATGCTTCGGCGTCCCGCCCGCGTGGATCAGCACCTGGCCGGGCTCGCGGTGCTCGACGTGGACGCCGAGGTCCGCGACGAGCTCGAGCATCGTCTGGACGTCGCGGATCGCGGGGACGTTCGTGAGCGTGACCGGCTCCTCGGTGAGCAGGCAGGCGGCGACGATCGGAAGGGCTGCGTTCTTGTTCCCGGACGCGCGCACGACACCCTCGAGCGGTCGCCCGCCCTCGATGACGAACGACTCCGTCACGGCGTCGGCGATCAACGGTTCGGTGAGCACGGTATCCATGAGGTCAGACGGCCTGAGCCGGAGGAAGCGGGCTATCCTACCCCGCCCGATGGACGTGTCACGAGACCGCGCCTGGGACACCCTGACCACGTACACGCAGAGCGAAGCGCTTCGCCGCCACGCGCTCGCGGTCGAGGCCTCGGTGGCCGGCTACGCGCGCCGGTTCGGCGAGGACGAGGAGCTCTGGCGGGCGACGGCGCTCCTCCACGACTTCGACTACGAGATCCATCCCACGCTCGACAAGCACCCGCAGGACGGCGCGCCGATCCTCCGCGACGAGGGCTATCCGGAGGAGCTCGTCGAGGCCGTGCTCTCGCATGCCGAGCACCTCGCCATGCCGCGGGACACCCCGCTCAAAAAGACGCTCTTCGCCTGCGACGAGCTCTCGGGGTTCGTGCACGCCTGCGGGCTCGTCCGCCCTGACGGGATCGAGACGCTCGAGCCGCGCTCGGTGAAGAAGAAGCTGAAGCAGGCGTCCTTCGCGGCCGGCGTACACCGCGACGAGGTCTACAAGGGCGTGGAGCTCCTCGGCCTCGAGCTCGATGAGCACATCACGAACGTAGTCGAGTCGATGCGGCCGATCGCGGGGCAGCTCGGGCTTCAACCACCAGGGGAGGGCGCATGAAGGTCACGATGATGCTCGCGGACTACGCGCAGGTCGCCGACGGCAAGCTGACGATCATCGGCGGAGGCTGGTCCGTGACCGGCCCTCAGCCGGCCCCATTCGCGATCGCCGTTCTCTTCGAGGTCCCCTGGGATCGCGCGAACATGCGCCACCGCTTTCGCCTCGACCTCGTCGACTCCGACGGCCACGTCGTCTTCGTGCCGACGGAGGAGGGCGAGGAGGCCCTGATGATCGAGGGCGAGTTCGAAGCCGGCCGGCCGCCCGGACTGAAGCCGGGGACGCCACTCGACGTCCCGATCGCGATCAACCTGCCCGGCCCACCGATCCCGTCGGGCGGCCGCTACGAGTGGCGCCTCAGCGTGAACGGCGAGGGAACCGCTGACTGGCGCCTTCCCTTTTCGACGCGCGGCGAGGACGAGCTCGACCCATCACAGGGGCTCTAAGGCCGCGACCAAGCGCTGCAGGTCGTCCTCGCTCGTCCAGAACCCGCACGATGCCCGCGCCCAGCCCGTGCCCGGGAGGTCGCGGATTACGACCCGCTGCTCCTCCAACCGTGCTTCGAGCTCCTCGCGCGGGCCCTCGGGAAGCCGGAAGCTAACGAGCGTCGCCTGCCCCGGCTCGGTCACGACCAAGCAGCGCTCGCCGACGAGCTCGCGGCAGCGCTCGGCCATCGCGCGGGCCTCGGCGAATCGTTCCACCCCCGCCTCGCGGGCGAACGCGAGCGACTCGAGGAGCCCGGCGACGGACGCGGTCGGCGTGAAGAGCGACTCGAAGCGCCTTGCGTTCGGCCAAGGAACGAGCTCGGCCGTGTCCTCCCAGGAGAGGTAGCTCGGATATGTGAGCTGCAGGCGCTCCGTCCAGTCCGGCCGAACGTAGAGGCCGCCCGTCGCGTCCGGCCCGAGCAGCCACTTCTGGCCGGACACGGTGTAGAAGTCGCAGCCGAGCTCGGAGACGTCGACCGGGATCGCCCCGACGGACTGTGCCCCGTCGACGAGCAGCGGCGGGCCGAGCTCGCCGAGCTCGCGGATCGGCAGAACCTGGCCCGTCGTCCATGTGACGTGGGAAAGGGCGATCAGGCGAGTCTCGGGCGTGACCTCGCCGCGCACGATCTCCAGGGCGTCCGCGGCGGGAGCGGCGCCCACTCCTGCCGTTCGGACGTCGAGGTCCCACGCCTTGAGCGCGCCGCGAAGGCCTGGATGCTCGACGTCGGTCGTCACGACCTGGTCGCCAGCCTTGAGGCGGAGCCCAGCGACGACCGCGTTGCAGCCCTCGGTGGTCGAGGACGTGATCGCGACCGATCCCGTCCTCGCGCCGATGACCCGGGCGAGCTCGGCCCGAAGCTCCTCGCGGCTCGCCATCAGGGACAGGAACCACGGCATTCCCGCCCGCCCCTGCACGAGGCGCTCCTCCTGATGGGCCGCCATCGCAGCGACCGTCCGTGCAGGCAGTGGCCCGAAGGTGCCGGCGTTCAGGTAGGCGTAGCGCTCGCAGACTGGGAGCCCGGCACGAATCGCTTCGAGGTTCACGCGATCACAGCCTCGACGGGGGCGTGGTCGGAGAGGAGGCGGGGGCCGATCGCCCGGCGCTCCGGCTTCCAGGCCGCCGGCTCCTCCGCGAAGCGAAGGCCCCTGACGAGGATCTGGTCGATCCCGCGCCCAGGTGGCGAGAACCCCGGGAGACCGAGCCCGCGCACGTTGAAGTCCCCGCAGACGATCGCAGGCTCCTCGCCCCCGACGAGGTCGGCGACGCGCTCCACCTCCTCGGTCGCGAGGTCGTCGAAGTGGGCGGTCGCGTGCAGGTTCGCAAGCAGGATCGCGCGCTCCCCTGCGCGGACGCGCACGAGCTGGCACACGCGCCGCTCGAGCGCCCCGGCCGCTCGGAGCTCGACCACGCGGTGCCCGGCTTCGGCCTCGTACGGCGCCCGAACGAGCAGCGCGTTCGCCTGGCCGTTCAGCCCCGAGCGAAGGAGATCGGGGGCGATCGACGTCAGCCTGCGTCCGACCGTTCCGAGCCGGGCAGGGCGCGCGACCGCTCCGAGGACGGCTGCGCCGCTCCAGGCCTCGAGGCGCCCGAGGGCCCAGGAGGGCACCTCCTGCAGAGCGACGAGATGGGCTCCGGCGCTGACGAGTCGCACCATGCGCTCGAGGTGCGTGCGGCCCGAGTTCGGCTTGGTCCGGCCGTGGTAGAGGTTCCAGGTGCGAACGACGAGCGGCAAGGGCGAAGTAGTGTAGGCAGCGCGCCCATGCCCTCTGAGCAAGGACGTTTCACCGACCTAGTGGAGCGCCAGCTCGACCTCTTCGAAGCGGAGCAGGTCGGGCTCGTCCGTGACGCCGACGCCGCGCTTCGCGCCTACAACGCCGCCGACCGGGACGAGGCCGAGGAGCGCTATGCCGACTACCTCGACCTGGTGGACACCGGGCAGGAGGCGCTCGAGGAGCTGCGCGACACCTTTGCGCGAACGCTCGACCATGAGACGGCGGAGGAGTACCGCGCCGCGTTCAACGACCGTGT
>Ga0136613_10000919_pt1 | contig 14541 bp, 16 predicted proteins | sample AntDrymUQ2722106_2_FD_106649 | JGI IMG/M metagenome (GOLD analysis project Ga0136613, IMG submission 106649) | Polar desert sand microbial communities from Dry Valleys, Antarctica - metaG UQ272 (21.06) | ecosystem: Environmental > Terrestrial > Soil > Desert | place: Antarctica: Dry Valley... | reverse complement strand
TGGCTGCCGAGAAAGTCGGTAGCCGAGATCGGAGACACAACATGGAGTACACCGCAGCGCTCAGGCACCGCGACATGTTGTGCTCGCTCACGCGCGTCAGCACTTTTTCTCCAGCCACCTAGACCTCGAGCAGTTCCTGCTCCTTGTGGTGCAGCAGCTGGTCGATCTCGGCGATCGTCGCCTCGGTGAGCTTGTCGAGCTCGTCTTCCGCCCGCTTGAGCTCGTCCTCGGAGAGGTCGCCGTCTTTCTTCAGGCCCTCGACCTCGTGCCGGGCATGACGGCGCACGTTGCGCACCGCCACCTTTGCCTCCTCCGCCCGGTTCTTGACCACCTTCACCAGCTCCTTGCGGCGCTCCTGCGTGAGCTCCGGGAACACCAGCCGCACCACCTGGCCGTCGTTCGACGGGTTGATGCCGAGGTCGCTCGTCTGGATCGCCTTCTCGATCGCCTTGACCGCGCCCTTGTCGTAGGGCGAGATCACGAGCATGCGGGCCTCGGGGACGGTCACGCCCGCGACCTGCTGGAGCACCACCTCGCTGCCGTAGTAGTCGACCTTGAGCTTCTCCACGAGGCTGGGGCTGGCCCGGCCCGTCCGGATGGCGCCGAACTCGTCCTGGAGATGGCCGACGGCCTTGCGCATCTTGTCCCGGCACTCCTCGAAGACGACCTCGCTCATCTCGCTCATGCTTGCTCTATTGCCTCGCTCGCTGCGGCGCAGGGTACCTGCGCCGCGGCCGCTCGCTCGGACGCCAAGGTTCGGACGACGAAGTTGACCGTGCCGGGCTCATCCGCTCGAACCCTATGCCGACGTGACCAGTGTGCCGATGGGCTCCCCGACCAGCGCCCGGTGGATGTTGCCGGGCGCGGTGACGTCGAAGACGATGATCGGGAGCCGGTTGTCCATGCAAAACGTGATCGCGGTCGAGTCCATGACCTCGAGGCGACGGTTCAGGACCTCGAAGTGGGTGAGCTCGGGCAGCTTCACCGCGTCGGGGTCGCGGCGGGGATCGGCGCTGTAGATGCCGTCGACCCCGGAGTGCGTGCCCTTGAGGATGGCGCCGGCGCCAATCTCGGCGGCGCGCAGGGCGGCGGTGGTGTCGGTGGTGAAGTAGGGGTTGCCGGTGCCGGCGGCGAACACGACCACCCGACCCTTCTCGAGATGCCGGATCGCCCGCCGCGGGATGTAGGGCTCGGCGATCTGGGCCATCGAGATCGCGGTCTGCACCCGCGTCGGCTGGCCGGCCCCTTCGAGCGCCTCCTGGAGCGCGAGCGCGTTGATGACAGTCGCGAGCATGCCCATGTAGTCGGCGCGGGCGCGGTCCATGCCCCGCTGCGCGCCGGCGAAGCCCCGGAAGATGTTGCCGCCGCCGACGACGACCGCGATCTCGACGTTCAGGTCGGTGCGGGCCTCGGCGACCTCGCCGGCGATCCGTTGCACCACCGACTCGTCGATGCCGAACCCGGTGGTGGACTCGGCGAACACCTCACCCGAGAGTTTCAGCACCACCCTGCGGTACTGGCTCTCGGCCATCGGACCGTTCTACTCCTCGCCGATCGTGACCCGCACGAACCGGCGCACCGTCGCCTCGCCGCCGAGCTGCTCGAGCACCTTGCCGACCGTCGTCTTCGGATCGCGCACGAAGGGCTGCTCGACCAGGACGACGTCCTTGTAGAAGCCGTTGAGCCGACCCTCCACGATCTTGGGAACGGCCTGCTCGGGCTTGCCCTCGTTGCGGGTCAGCTCCTCGAGCACCGACCGCTCCTTGTCGACCACGTCGGCGGGTACGTCGTCGCGGATCGTGTAGCGGGGCGCCGCCGAGGCGATGTGGAGGGCGATCTCGTGCGCGACCTCACACGCCTTGGCGTCGGAAGGGTCGACGCCGCCCAGCTCGACCAGGACACCGATCGTGCCCCGCTCGAACTGGATGTGCTTGTAACCGTCGACGATGCCGTCGGCGCTCTCGAAGCGCGCCACCCGGCCGAGGCCCACGTTCTCGCCCACTTTGGCGCCGAGCGCCTTGATCGCGTCGCCGACGGTGCCGCCGTCGAACGGCTGGCCCTCGACGTCGTCGTCGCCGTGCTCGGCGACGTGCTCGGCGAGCGCGGTGACCAGAGCGCGGAAGTCGGCGCCCTTGGCCACGAAGTCGGTCTCGCAGGTGAGCTCGACGACGGCGCCGTGGTTGCCCTCGACGACGACGTCGACCGCGCCCTGCTCGGCGGCGCGCCCGCCGCGCTTGTCCTGCTTGGTGATTCCCTGGGCGCGCAGCCAGTCCTTGGCCGTCTCGAGGTCGCCGCCGGTCTCCTCCAGCGCCTTCTTGCAGTCCATCATCCCGGCGCCCGTCGCCTTGCGCAGCGCGGCGACGTCCTGGGCGCCGAATTCAGCCATCGGTGGACTCCGTTGCCGGGGCCGGCTGCTCGGCCGCGCCGTCCCCCGACGGCGTCTCCGCCGTCGGCTCCTCCTTCGGGCCCGCGGGTTGCTCGTCCGCGGGCGACTCGTCCCTGGCGGCGGCGAGTTTCGCCTCGCGCTCGCGCTGCGCCGCGGCCGCCTGGTTGCGGGCCTCGGCCTGCGCCTCGGCCTTGCGACGCTGCTCCTCGGGATCGGGCGGAGGCGGGGGCGGGGCGTCCTTCGCCGCCTTCGCCTTGTCAGCCTTGTCCTTGTCGGCCTTGTCCTTGTCGGCGACCTTGCCCTTCTTCACCGCCAGCTGCCGACCCTCGATCACCGCGTCGGCCACGATGCGGCACATCAGGTTGGCGCTGCGAATGGCGTCGTCGTTACCGGGAATGACGTAGTCGATGATGTCGGGGTCGCAGTTCGTGTCGACCACGGCCACCACCGGGAGGCCGAGGCGGTTGGCTTCGGTGACGGCGATGTGCTCCTTCTTGGTGTCGATCACGAAGACCGCGTTGGGCAGCTTCTCCAGTCCCTGGATCCCTCCCAGGTTGCGCTCGAGCTTGGTGAGCTCGCGCTTCACTTTCAGGCCTTCCTTCTTGATCATCTGCTCGGTCTCGCCGGTCTCGACGAGTCGCCGGAGCTCGTGGAGCTTCGCCACCCGGGCGTGCACGGTCTGGAAGTTGGTGAGCGTGCCTCCGAGCCAGCGGTAGTTGATGTAGGGGCTGTTGGACCGCTCGGCCTCGCGCTGGATCGGCTCCTGGGCCTGCTTCTTCGTGCCCGCGAACAGCACGGTGCCGCCGTCCTCCACGGTGGTGCGGATGAACCGGTAGGCGGCATCGATGCGCTCCAGCGTCTGCTGGAGATCGATGATGTAAATCCCGTTGCGTTCGCCGAAGATGAAGCGACGCATCTTCGGGTTCCAACGGCGCGTCTGGTGGCCGAAATGCACGCCGGCCTCCAGCAGCTGCTTCATGGTGACGACAGCCACGGTGTCCTTCCCTCGGTTGTACCTCCGCCCGTGCTGCGCCTCCGATGACGGCGAGGCGACCTTGGGGTGACGGGCGTGTGAGATCCCGGGCCGCGAACGAACCGGGTCGCCGGTCAGTGTAGTGGGAGAGGAATCGACTCCACCCGGCCGGGGTCTCGCAGACGCACCGCCACCAGCAGATCGGAGCCGGACCGGGCGATGGCGGCCGGATACCCGCCGAGACTCCCCCGGGACCGCACCCGCCCCGACTCCCGGTCGATGACCGCGATCGTGCCGTGGTGGGTCGTGAGCACCAGGTCCTCGCCGGTGAGCAGCACCGTGGTATGGAGCACGGGCTCCTCGAGCTCGGTGCGCGTCCGGACCGCGCCAGTCGTGGCATCGAGGACGGTGACGGTGCCGAAGTGGTCGACGACGGCCACCTCGCCACCGGCCGCACCGGGGATGATCCCCGACTCGAACGACGCCGGCACGGGGGCCGACCAGGCCTCGACCCCGTCACGGACACGGCGGGCCACGACCCGTGCCGCGTAGTGGCCGTCGCCCTCCCCCACCACGACGAGGCCGCCAGACGTGACCGGCGCGCTGGCGAAGGCCAGGAGGGGCGCGTCCCACCGGACCGCGCCGGTGACGAGGTCGAGGGCGCGCAGCCGCGGCTCCGCGCCGCCGTGCCAGGTGGCGGCGACGACCCCCTCGGACCGGGTGTCGTGAGGGAGGGAGACCACCGGGGCCGACCGGATCGATCCGGGATAGAGCACCGACCACCGCGTCTCACCGGTGTGGGCGTCGAGCGCCATCAGCGCTCCGGTCTCGGTGCCGACGAGCGCGAGCCCGCCGGCGAGGGCCACCGGGTGGGGCGCGGCGGCTTCCGGTGCCGGCGCCTCCCATCGCGTCGCGCCCGTCGTGCGATCGAGCGCCACGATACGCGCCCGGGCGCCGACGAGAACCGTGGTTCGACCGAGCGCGGGCGGGTGGAGCCCGGCGCCGGGAACGTCGACCCGCCAGCGGGTCGCGCCGTCGGGCGCGAGGGCCCGCACCTCGCCCCCACCGGCGAGCACCACCGCGCCGGCGCGGTCCGCCGCCAGCGCCGACGGCCAGCCGGTGACGGGTGCGACCCAGCGCGGCTGCGTAGAGGCGACGGCGGTGACCGAAGCGGCATCGCGCCCAGTCGCGCGCAGGTGCCCGACCACCGGGAGGAGCCGCGGGGCAAATGAGACCAGCGCGGTGCCCGCCGTCAGGACGGCCAGCGCCACGACGGCCGCCGTGCGCCGGGGGCTCACGGCGCCGCCCGGGCGACGTCGCCCACCGTGTGCTCGACCCGGGTGATGACGACGGGTTCGATCGCGCCTCGAAGGCCTTCGACCCAGCCGACGCAGGGGGGCGGTCGGCCCTCGAGCGCGGCCCGCACGACCTCGAGCGCGCGCGGGTCGTCGGGGATCGCCGAGTGGTCGCTGACGCCGCCGACGTCGATCACGACCTCGGTACCACCGGGCACGTCGATCTGGCTGGCGGGGACGACGACGTCGTCGACCCCGCCGACGCTCGTGAAGTCGACGTGCTCGGGCAGGCGGTGACCCCACAGGTCGTTCATCAGCTCCGAGTCCTCGGCGAGCTGACCGGTCGAGACCCCGTCCGACGGCGGCACCGGGAGCACCTCCTCGGCGGCGTCGAGCACCGCCCGGCCGGTGCGGGTGGAGCGGATGTCGCCGGCGACCGTGGCCAGGGGTGCGCCCTCGTGGGGCGACGCCAGCGTGACCACCGTCCCGATCGGCGGGTAAGCGGGGTCGGACGCGTCGTAGACGTGCTGGAGGAAAACGTCGACGACCACGCCGCCCTGCGAGTGGGCGACAAGGTCGACCTCGCGGCCGGGATTGGCGACGTGCATCGCCTTCAGCTGCTCGCCCAGGCGCTGCCCGGCGGCCAGCAGGTCGCCCCAGGTGTCGGGCTCCTCGTACGGACCGTGATCGGCGGCGTACGAGTAGTACCCGACCTCGTTCGACTGGTAGCCGAGCGCGTTGGTGTCGAGGTCGAACGTCGCGCCGTAATCCTCGGTGGCGCTGTTGATGCCGGCGACGGCCATGAGGAGGTGGCCGGAGCCGCCGCTGCCGTCGGCCGGCGCGCTGGTGCCCGAGCAGTCGTCACGCGAGCGCCACCATTCGCGGATGCCGGCGGCGATCGCGGCCAGGTCGCGGGTCATCCCCGCGAGCGCGGTGCGGTCCCAGCCCGCTTCGGTCAGGCGGGCGATCTCGCGCGAGAACGCGACCCCGGCCCGGGTGAGCTGCTCGAAACCGGCGGAGGCGCCGCGTACGACGCTGCCGGCTACCGCCGCGCCGCCGTCCACGAGGGTGCGCCCGGCGTCGACCGCGCCCCCGAGCACCTTGTCGACGAAGCCGGGGCCTCCGCCCTCCACTACGAGGCCGTCGAGCAGCGCGCTGCGCTCGCGCGACGGCGACCAGGCCTCCGCCGGCGGCAGGTCGGTCGGCACCAGCCGCACGAGCTCGGTGAGGTCGGTCGGGTCGAACAGCTGCATCGGGTCGACGTAGCGGTCGCCGACGCGCAGCCCGAGGTGGAGCACGTCGCCCGCGTGCTGGTCGCCAGCGCCGCCGGTGATCCCCAGCGGGTCACCCCGCCGCACCGTTTGGCCGGTGCGCACGTCGACGCGGGCAAGGAACGAGTACGACGTGCGCAGGTCGCCGCCGTGGGCGACCACCGCGTGCAGCGTGCCGGCGACGTTCCCGGCGAAGCTGACCACTCCGTCGTTCGCGGCGCGCACGACCGTGCCCGGCGGCGCGGCCAGGTCGGCGCCGCGATGGCCGGGACCGTACCGGGAGGCGGGCTCCTCGAACGGCCGCACGACCGCCCCGTCCACGGGCCGGAGCCAGCCGGTGGGCGGATCGGGTGGCTCGGCCCCGACGGGCGCGCCGAACCAGGAAGAGACGGTGCACACGAACGCGGCAGCGAGCGCGACCGCGCCGAGCGGGCGGAGCAGACCCATGGGTCACCCCCAAGTCGAGACGCGACTGGAGGAAGACCTGCGGGGAAGTCGTCACGGAGCCGAGTTCGACGTGACGGCGTCAGGTTACCGCGGCCCCCCGCCGGAGGGAAGAGGCGCGGTCAGGCTTCGCTGCGTGCGGGTTCGCCCAGGCGTGAGCGCAGCTGGAGGATCGCCTTGGTGTGGATCTGGCAGATGCGGCTCTCGGTGACGCCCAGCACCTCCCCGATCTCCGAGAGGGTCAGGCCCTCGTAGTAGTAGAGCGTGAGCACGAGGCGCTCGCGATCAGGCGTGCGGTTGATGGCGTCGGCGAGCAGCGTCTTCATCTCGTCGAACTCGAACGCCTCGACCGGGTCGTGGCGGCGGTCCGAGATCATGTCGCCGACGGTGGTCGAGCCGCCCCGGTCGCCGCCGCCGGCGGCGAGCAGCTCGTCGATGGCGACGAGGCCGACGAAGGAGATCTGGGACAGCGTCTGGGCGAGCTCGCCGTCGGTCATCCCGAGCTCGGACGCGATCTCGCCGTCGTCGGGCGTGCGCTTGTTCTCGTTCTCGAGCTTCGAGTACGCCCGCTCGATGGAGCGGGCCTTCGCCCGCACCGAGCGCGGGACCCAGTCGATCGAGCGCAGCTCGTCGATGATCGAGCCCTTGATGCGGGAGATGGCGTACGTCTCGAACTTGAAGCCGCGGCCGGGATCGAACTTGTCGATGGCGTCGATGAGCCCGAAGATCCCGTAACTCACGAGGTCGGCCTGCTCGATGCTCGGGGGCAGGCCGGCGGCGACCCGGCCGGCGACGAACTTCACCAACGGCGAGTAGTGGAGGATCAGTCGCTCACGCGCGTCACCGGTGGCGTGGGCCTTGTATTCGCCCCACAGCTCGGCGATGACGTCGGGCTCGGTGTCAGGCACGGGGGTGGGTGGCGTCGTAGACCGCGCGCAGGCGGTCGCGGGTCAGGTGGGTGTAGATCTGCGTCGTCGCCAGGTCGGTGTGACCCAGCAGCTCTTGCACCACCCGCAGGTCAGCGCCCCCTTCGAGCAGGTGGGTCGCATACGCGTGCCGGAGCACGTGCGGGTGCAGCCTCTGGCCGTCGGCGAGCGGATGGCGATCGACGATGCGCCGGGCATCACGCGTGCTGAGTCTCCGGCCCCGGGTGTTGAGGAAGACGGCGTTGCCGGGGCTGTCTGCCTCGGCCAGCACCGGTCGGCCGCGGGCTAGGTAGGCGGCGAGCGCGTCGCGGGCGGGTTCGCCCAGCGGGACCCGGCGGACCTTGGAGCCCTTGCCCATGACCGTGAGCGCCCGGCGATCGAAGTCACAGTCGCCGACGTCGAGCCCGCAGCACTCGCTCACCCGTAGGCCGGCGCCGTACAGCACCTCGAGGACGGCGACATCGCGTTGGGCCAGCGCGGCTGCTCTCGGGTCGTCGGCCGGCGGACCGGAATCGGCTCGATCCAGCAACGCGGCGGCCTCGGCCCGGCGGGGCACCCGAGGGAGGCGAGCCGCGCCCTTGGGCGCCCGCAGCGACCGCCCGAGGTCGACGCCGATGACGTCGTGGCGCCGGAGGTAGCGGAGGAAGCTCCGCAGCGCGGCCGCCTTGCGGGCGATCGAGGGCCGGGCGAAACCGCGAGTGGTGAGGTAGGCGAGGTACCGGCGCAGAGCGACCCGGTCGAGATCTCGGGGCGCGCCGCACCCGCCGCGCTCGGCCCAGGCGACAAACTGGCGGACGTCCCGGTCGTAGGCGGCGCTGGTATGGGGGCTCGCACCGGAGAGGGAAGCGACGAACCCGTCGACATCCCAGGCGCTCGTAGTGTCGCTTTGTCTGCTCGTGGTCGAACGTTAGCCCTGGCACCGGCGTCACCTGTGGAAAGAGGGAGGGACGTCGTTGCCGTCATACCCCCTCGCTAGCCTGCGAGACGCCGTCGAGGCGCCGCGGTCACGGCCCTCCGTCCCCCCGAGACGTGAGGTCCGGACATGTTGGGATCGGTGCGCAGCGCGACCCTCACCGGGGTCGACGGCCAGCCCGTCACCGTCGAGGTCCACATCGCCGCCGGGCTGCCCGGCTACCACGTGGTCGGTCTGCCCGACGCCGCGGTGCGCGAGTCGCAAGCCCGGGTCCGAGCGGCGCTGCTCTCATCCGAGCTCGAATGGCCGAAGACGCGGGTCACCGTCAACCTCGCCCCCGGCGGCGTCCGCAAGACGGGCGCGGGCCTCGAGCTCGCGGTTGCGCTCGGCGTCATGCTCGCGGGCGACCAGCTGCCGGCGGGTGCGCTCGAGGGCATCGGCGTCCTCGGCGAGCTCGGCCTCGACGGCGCCGTGCGGCCAGTGCCCGGCGCGCTGGCTCTGGTCGACGCGCTCGCGCGCTCAGGGGCGGGGGTCGTCGTCGTGCCCGAGGCCAACGCGATCGAGGCCGCTCTGATCGACGGCGTGGAGGTACGAACGGCGCGGTCGTTGGGCGAGCTGCGGGCATGCTTGAAGGGCGAAGCGGACTGGCCGTCCTGCCCCGAGCTGCCGTCGGAGTCCGACGACCACCCGACGGATGAGGACCCGCTCGACCTCGCCGAGGTCCGCGGCCTCGCCCACGCCCGGCGCGCGCTCGAGGCGGCCGCCGCCGGCGCTCACCACCTGCTGCTCACCGGCCCGCCCGGCGTCGGCAAGACAATGCTGGCCCGCCGGCTGGCGACGATCCTCCCCCCGCTCGAAGCCGCCGAGGCGCTCGAGGTCACGCGCATCCACTCCGCCGCCGGCCGTCCGCTGCCGTCGCGGCGCCTGATCGAGCAACGTCCGTTCCGGGCCCCGCACCACACCGCATCCGTCCCCGCGCTCGTCGGCGGCGGGAGCGGACGACCCCGCCCGGGCGAGGTCACCCTCGCTCACCGCGGCGCGTTGTTCCTGGATGAACTGGGTGAGTTTCCGCCCAGCGCGCTCGACGCGTTGCGCCAACCGCTGGAAGACCGCGCGGTGCACATCGCCCGCTCGGGTGTCTCCCTCCACTTCCCCGCCGACTTCCAACTCGTCGCCTGCTCCAACCCGTGCCCGTGCGGCCGGGGCGGGCCGACGTGTGCATGCTCGGAGGTGCAGCGGGCGCGCTACCGCCGCCGCCTGTCGGCGCCGCTACTCGACCGCTTCGACCTCCGGCTCCCGGTGCGAGGACCGGAACCGGCCGACGGACCGGGTGAAGCCTCCGCCGGCGTCCGCGACCGGGTTGCAGCCGCAGTCGAGCGCCAGCGGTGCCGGTACGCCGACTGGCCCTGGCGTCGGAACGCGCACATCCCCGCGGGGGCGCTGGCCCGCCTCGTCCCGCTCGACGGCGACGCCGAAGAGGCCTGGCGCTGGTTGATCGACGACCGCGGCCTCACCGGCCGAGGTGCGGCGCGCGTGCGGCGGGTCGCCCGGACCCTCGCCGACCTCGACGGAGCGACGGTGGTCTCGGATGCCCACGTGTTGTCTGCAGCTCTGCTCCGCGACGACGTGCCATGACCATGGTCGACCGACTCGGGAGCGAGGAGCGCGCCGCCGCCGCCCTCGTGTGCGCGCCGGGGATGCAGCCCGCTCGCGTCCGAGAGCTCGTGTCACGAGCGGGTTCACCCGGGCGCGCGCTGGCACGGCTGGAGGAGAGGGTCGACGAAGGCCAGCTCGGCGAGCTGCTCGCCCGCCGGCGGACGCGCGTGTACGTCGAGGGCCGGCCGGGTTATCCGATCGCCGACGCCCTGCCCGAGCGGCCGGCGGTTCTCCTCGCCGAAGGCGACGCACCCCAGGTGCTCGACCGGCCCCGGGTCGCGGTCGTGGGGACCCGCTCGGCGACGCTGCACGGCCTCCGCGACGCTCACGAGCTCGGCAAGTTCCTCGCCGAGGCGGGCATCACCGTCGTGAGCGGCCTCGCCATCGGCATCGACGGCGCCGCCCACAACGGTGCGCTCGATGTGGAGGGAGGAGGCGTGGTGGGCGTCGTCGCCACCGGCCTCGACGTCGTGTACCCGCGCCGGCATGCCGCGCTGTTCGATCGCGTGCGCCGGGCGGGCCTGCTCGTCAGCGAGTCGGCCTTCGGCGCTCAGCCGACCCGGTGGCGCTTCCCGGTACGCAACCGGATCATCGCCGCGCTCGCCGACGCGGTCGTCGTGGTGGAAGCCACGATCGCGGGTGGAGCGCGGATCACGGCCGGGTTCGCGCTCGAGTACGGCCGGACCGTGCTCGCCGTGCCCGGCTCGCGCCGCAACGCCGCCGCCGCCGGCTGCAACGCCCTGCTCGCCGACGGCGCGCACCCGCTGCTCGATCCCAACGACGTGCTCGTCGCTGTCGGCCTCACCCCCGGTGCCCGTCGCGGGTGGGGCGCGCCCGCGGCGCGGGGCCAACCCACCGGCGACGCGGCCGCGTTGCTGCGCGCCTGCGGGGGCGAGCCCGCGACCGCCGACCAGTTGGCGAGCCGCACCGGCCTTGCTCCCGACCAGGTCGCGCTGGCGGCCCGCGAGCTGGAGAAGGGCGGCTGGCTGGCGCGCGACCGCGGCTACCTCTGGCCGCGGTGACGAAGCCTGTCCCCTACTCCCCGGTGAACTTCGGGTCGCGCTTCTGCACGAACGCGGCCATGGCTTCAGCGGTGTCGGCCGAGGAGAAGTTGAGCGCCTGGGCGATGTCCTCGAACTCGAGTGCGTCGGCCATGGAGACCGAGAACGACTGGTTAAGGAGCCGCTTCGATACCGACAGCTGGATCGGCGGCAGCGCCGCCAGTCGCCCGGCGAGCTCGGCAACGTTCTTGTCGAGCTCGTCGTGGGGAACGACCCGGTTGACGATGCCGATGCGCTCGGCCTCGGCCGCGTCGATGATCTCGGCCAGGTAGACCAGCTCCTTGGCCTTGTGCAGCCCGACCAGGCGCGGCAGCACCCAGGAGCCGCCGAAGTCGACGCTCAGCCCCCGCTTGGAGAAGATCTCGGTGAAGCGGGCGCGGTCGGACGCGACGATCAGGTCGCAGCCGAGGGCGAGGTTGCAGCCGGCCCCAGCGGCGACACCGTTGACGGCGGCGATGGTGGGCTTGGGGAGCTCGTGCAGGCGCAGAGCCGCGCGTCCGACAACGCGCATCTGACGAACGCTCGCACCGACGCCGCCCCGGAGCTCGTCGGTGTTGGCCGCATCTGTGAGGTCGGCCCCCGAGCAGAACCCGTCGCCCGCGCCGGTGATCACGAGCACACGATCGTCGGCCGAATCGGCGACCTCGTCGAAGACCTCGATCAGCTCGCGCCACATGACCCCGTTGATGGCATTCTTCTTCTCGGAGCGGTTGAGCGTGAGCGTGACCACGCCCCCGGAGCGCTCGACGATGACCGTCTCCATCAGGCCGGTACCGTAGCGCCGTGGGCTTCAACCCGTTCCGCAAGCAGGTCCGACGAGGCAGCGACATCGTGCTGCTCGTGCTCGCGTTCGCAGTGGTCGCGGGCCTGCTCGCGTGGGCGGCGTTTCCGCGCTAGAACGCGTCCTCGAGCACCTCGACCTCGAGCTGCCCCCGGCCCGGGCGCACCGAGGCGACGTCGAACCGCAGCGCGCCGCCGCGGCCCCGGTCGTCGAGCCACTGCACCGCCAGCACGCGCAATCGGCGTTGCTTCTGCGCGGTCACCGCCTCGACCGGTGCACCGAACGCGTCGCTGCGGCGGGTCTTGACCTCGCAGAACACGATGACGTGGTCGCGGCCCACCACGAGGTCGAGCTCGCCCTCGCGGCAGCGCCAGTTGCGGTCGAGCACCTCGTAGCCGGCGGCCTCGTACCAGGCGGCGACCATCGCCTCACCGGCCACACCGAGTGCTCGCCGTTGGTCGGACATCGCAACCACCTCCCGCGTCGTTGACCAGCGGGGGAAGCGGCCGGAGAAGTAGGACGGAGAAGCCGGGGCTAGATGTCCTTGCCCGCCAGCTCCTCGACGTTCACGTCCTTGAACGTGACGACCCGGACGTTCGCCACGAAGCGCGCCGGGCGGTACATGTCCCAGACCCACGCGTCCTGGAGGTTCAGCTCGAAGTAGACCCGGCCCGCTTCGTTCTTCACGTCCATCTTCACGCCGTTGGTGAGATAGAAGCGTCGCTCCGTCTCGACGACGTAGGCGAACATGGGCAGGACGTCGCGGTACTCCTTGTAGAGCTGGAGCTCGATCTCGGTCTCATACCGCTCGAGGTCCTCAGCGCTCACGAGGGAACCTCCCCATCGGGAGTCATTCTACGCCCTGGCTCTTGCCGCAGAACGGCCGGTCAGCAGGATGCTTCGGGGAAGAAGGGTGGCCGGGGCCGGATCAGGCCCGCCGCTCCCGCACCTTGGCGGCCTTCCCGATCCGGTCACGCAGGTAGTAGAGCTTCGCCCGCCGGACGTCGCCGCGGGTGGCGACCTCGATGCGGGAGATGATCGGCGAGTGCACCGGGAAGGTGCGCTCCACGCCGACGCCGAAGCTGACCTTGCGGACCGTGAACGTCTCCCGCGCCCCGCTCCCCTTGCGCCGGATTACCACGCCTTCGAACACCTGGAGCCGCTCGCGGTTGCCCTCCACCACCCGGACGTGCACCTTCAGGGTGTCGCCGGGAATGAAGTCGGGCACGTCGTCGCGCAGGCGGGCGCGATCGACGACATCGGTGGAGTTCATGGCGAGGCTCCTGCGGCGGGGTGCTCATGCTACCCACCGGGCCGTCAGTCCGGAAACTCGTCCAGCAGCGCCTGTTCGTCGGCGGTGAGGTCGCGCGCGAGGAGCTCGGGTCGGCGCTCCCGAGTCCGGCGCAGCGCCTGGGCCCGGCGCCAACGGGCGATGCGCTCGTGGTCACCAGATCGCAGCACGTCGGGGACGGCCCAACCCCGGAACTCGGCCGGCCGGGTGTACTGGGGGTACTCGAGCAGGTCGGTCTGGCCGAACGACTCCGTCCCACCGAACGACTCCTCGCCGCTCGACTGCTCGTTGCCCAGGACGCCGGGGACGAGGCGGGCCGCCGCCTCGATGACCACGAGGGCGGCGACTTCCCCGCCGGCGAGGACGTAGTCGCCGACCGAGAGCTCGCCGTCGCAGAGGTGATCGGCGACCCGCTGGTCGACGCCCTCGTAGCGACCGCACACCAAGGAGAAGCCGGGACCCGCCGCGAGCCCGCGGGCACGGTCCTGGTCGAAGCGCTCGCCCGCAGGCGAGAGGAGCAAGAGCGGACGCGCCGGCTCCACGGCCTCAACCGCGGCGAACACGGGCTCCGGCGCCATCACCATTCCGGCGCCGCCGCCGAAGGGCGTGTCGTCGACGCTGCGGTGGCGGTCGGTCGTCCAGTCCCGGGGATCGTGCACCCGCACGTCGACGAGGCCGAGCTCGCGGGCCCGGCCGAGCAGGGACGCGCCGAGCGGTCCCCCGAAGTACTCGGGGAAGATGCTGAAGACGTCGACGCGCACTAAGGGTCGCGCCGGTTGACGTCGAGCAGACCGGCGGGCACGTCGACGACGACGGAACCGTCGGCGTGGTCGACGACGAACACCGCGGGCACGAGCGTGCCGTCGTCGAGCACGAGCAGGTCGTGGGCCGGGTTCGCCTCGACCGAGGCGACGCGGCCGAGCACGGTACCGGACCGGTCGCGGACTTCGGCGCCGATGACGTCATCCGCCCACAGCCGTTCGTCATCGGGGCGCTCCAGCGGCTCGCCGGTAAGCACCGCCCCGCGGAGGTGCTCGCCCGCGCTGCGGTCGTCGACACCCTCGAACCGGATCAGCCAGCGCCCCTGGTGGCGCCGCGAGGTCGCGACCACGAGTTGGTGCTCGTCCGCGTACAGCACGGCGCCGGGCGCGACCCGCTCGAGCCGGTCGCTCGTGAGGGTTACCGCCACTTCCCCGCGCAGGCCGTGGGCACGACCGACGCGCCCGACCTCGAGGCGCTCGGCCCCGTCGGCGCTATTCGACGACGTCGACGTTGGCCTTCACGCCCTCGGCAGCGCCGGCGGCGCGCACGAGCTGGCGCAGTGCCTGGATGACGCGACCCCGCTTGCCGATGAGGCGACCCATGTCGGACGGGTTGGCGGTCACGAGCAGGGCGACCTCCCCCCGCCGTTCCTCGACGTCGACCTCGATGGCGTCGGGGTCCTCGGCGACGTTGCGGGTGACGTGCTCGACGACTGCCCGGGCGCGGGCGCCGACGATGCGGTTCCCCTCGGGCGCGACCTCGTCGTCGTCGTCGTAGTCGTC
>Ga0136613_10000916_pt1 | contig 14561 bp, 9 predicted proteins | sample AntDrymUQ2722106_2_FD_106649 | JGI IMG/M metagenome (GOLD analysis project Ga0136613, IMG submission 106649) | Polar desert sand microbial communities from Dry Valleys, Antarctica - metaG UQ272 (21.06) | ecosystem: Environmental > Terrestrial > Soil > Desert | place: Antarctica: Dry Valley... | reverse complement strand
TCTTACTCACGCTCGGCTTCGGAGACAGCATGCGGATCGCGGTGATCGCATTCGGTGTGTGCTTCCCGGTTCTCATCAACACGGTGGAGGGCGTTCGCTCCGTTTCGCCGGAAGCCCGCGATACGGCATCGATGCTGCACGTCGGTCGCGCGGAACGCGTCTTTCGCATCTACCTGCCGGCCGCGCTTCCGTCGATCGTCGCCGGGCTTCGGGTTGCGCTCTCGATCGGGCTCGTGCTGGTCGTCATCTCCGAGTTCGCCGGCGAGGGCGGCGGTCTCGGGCACTACATTCTCGACCAGCAAGGTCAGTTCGCGTATCCGGAGATGTACGCCGGCATTCTCTTCCTCGGCCTGCTGGGATATGGGCTGAACCTGCTCTTCCGCTTCGCAGAGCGGCGTGTGCTGGCCTGGCACTACGGGGCGGCCGGTGAACGAGCCCGCTAATGGAACGCAACGGGTGCACGCGCGTGCACACGGGTCTGAGCCGGTCCTACGCGTGTCAGGGCTCGGAAAGCGATACTCGACGCACGGCCCCGCTGCCTTGACCGGCGTCACGTTCGACGTCGAACGCGGGGAGCTGCTCGCTCTCGTCGGTCCGTCGGGTTGTGGCAAGACGACCCTGCTTCGACTTCTGTGCGGGCTGACGTCGCCGACCGAGGGCACGGTGCTCCTCGACGGCCGGCCCGTCACCAAGCCGCCGCGAGAGGTCGCGCTCGTCTTCCAGGACTACAGCCGTTCACTCTTCCCGTGGCTGACGGTGATACGGAACGTGATGTTCCCACTTCGACGTGTAGGGCTCTCCAGAGCGGGGAAGATCGAGCGAGCCGAGGCGGTCCTGGGGGAGATGGGACTTCACGGCGTGGCTCGCAAGTATCCGTGGGAGCTGTCGGGCGGGATGCAGCAGCGCGTCGCCATCGCACGCGCCCTGGTCTCCCGGCCGGAGCTCCTTCTGCTCGACGAGCCGTTCGCGTCGGTCGATGCCCTCACGCGCGCGGAGCTCCAGGACGTCCTGCTGCGTGTCCATCGAGATGTCGAGGGTCGCCGGGTCACGATCGTGCACGTGACGCACGACATCGACGAGGCGGTCTACCTCGCCGATCGCGTCCTCGTCCTCAGTCCTGGCCCCGGACGCGTCGCAAGCTCGGTCGAGATTGGACTGCCACGTCCCAGAACGCAGACTGTGACCCGAAGCTCACAGCGATTCCTCATCGTGCGGAATTCCATTCACGACGTGATCTCCACGCAACAGAGGAGTACGATCAGAGCGTCCACCGAGAGGGAGTGACCGTGCGCGCGATGTCCGGCGCCGTGAGAAACCCGCTGGTATGGGTCCTCCTTTGTCTGCTGGTCGCACTCCTTGCAGTTCCGATGGGGAGCTCGGCGATCTCGGGGGCCGAAGGCGGTCAGCAGCTGCGAAAGATCAAGGTCGCGATCATCGCCACAGACGCGACCGGGCAGGCGATGTACGCAAAGCACCGGGGCTTCTTCGAAAAGCAGGGGATCGATGCCGAGCTCATGATCGCCGGGGACTCGACGCTCACCGTTCCAGCCGTGCTCTCGGGCGAAGCGCAGTTCGCGGCGGTTCCGGTCGCTGTGCTCGCGATCTTGAAGTCGCGAAACGCGCCGGTCAAGGCCGTTGCCGCCGGCTCGGTGTACAAGCCGAAGGTCCCGACAACGGTGCTTGTCGCAGCGCCGGAGAAACGGATCAGCAGCGCCCGCGATCTCGTCGGCAAGCGCGTCGGGCTCGACTCCCTGAACAACATCTCGCACGTCGGTTTGCAGCGCTGGCTCGAACGCGGGGACGTCTCTCCGGAAGAGGTTCAGATCGCGACGCTGCCGTTCGCGCAAATGCTCGCGCCCCTCGTGCGCGGCCAGCTGGACGCCGCGTGGCTTCCCGAGCCCTACGCGACCCCGGCGCTCCAGCGTGGAGCGCGGGTGATCGCCCTCCCGTTCGACGCCGTCTGCTCCGAGGACTGCCTCTTGACGGTCTTCATCGCGCACCGAAACGTCGATCCCGAGCTCGCGGCACGATTTCGCAACGCGGTTCAGGCCGCGGCCGTGTGGGCGAACCAAAAGCGAAACCAGGCCGCGAGCGGCCGTATTCTCGGCAGGTCCGCGCCGGTCGACGCCAAGGTCCTCGCGAAGATAACCCGGATCGCGTATGCGACGCGACTTCGGCCTCGCTCCGGGCAACCGTGGATCGACCTCTTCGCTGAGTACAAGCTGATCCCCGAGTCGTTCGCCGCGACCGACCTCGTCAAGTAGCTCGTCGCCAGGACGCCGTCACGACGGATGGTCGGACGCGACGCGAAGAAGCTCGACGCGATTCCTCGACGTGCGGAATGCGATTCACGACGTGATCTCTGCGCAACAGAGGAGTACGATCACGACGTCCTTCGAGAAGGAGTGACGATGCGAGCGATATCCGGCTCCGTGAGAAACCCGCTGGTATGGGTTCTCTTCTGTCTGCTTGCCGCACTCCTTGCAGTTCCCATGGGGAGCTCGGCGACCCGAGATGGTCTAGAGCTGCGGAGGGTCAAGATCGCGATCATCGCGGTGGACGCGACCGCGCAGGTGATGATCGCAAAGCACCGCGGCTTCTTCGAAAAGCAGGGAATCGATGCCGAGCTCAGCGTTGTCGGGGACGGGACCTTGACCGTTCCAGCCGTGCTTTCCGGCGAGGCGCAGTTCGCGGGCGTCCCGGTCGCCGGACTCGCGATCCTGAAGTCGCGAAACGCGCCGGTCAAGGCCGTCGCCGGCGGCGCACTGTACGAGCCGAAGGTTCCGACAACGGTGCTCTTCGCGGCGCCGGGGAAACGGATCAGCAGCGCTCGCGATCTCGTCGGCAAGCGCATCGGCGTCGACTTCCTGAACAGCATCGCGCACATCGGCCTGCTGCGCTGGCTCGACCGCGGAGGCGTCTCCCCAGAGGACGTCAATATCTCGACGCTCCCCTTCCCGCAGATGATCGCGCCGCTCATGCGCGGGCAACTCGATGCCGCGTGGCTTCCCGAGCCCTTCGCGACCCAGGCCCTCCAGCGTGGCGCGCGGATCATCGCCCTCCCCTTCGACGCCGTTTGCTCCCAGGACTGCCTGTTGACGGCCTACATCGCCCACCGAGGCGTCGACTCCGATCTCGCCGCGCGGTTCCGCAATGCGGTTCAGGCGGCTGCCGTGTGGGGAAACCAGAAACGCAACCACGCCACGAGCGGCCGTATTCTTGCGAGGTACGCGCCTGTCGAAGCCAAGGTGCTCGAGAAGATGACGCGGTTCTCATACGCGACGCGACTTCGGCCTCGCTCCGGGCAACCGTGGATCGATCTCTTCGCGGAGTACAAGCTGATACCTCAGTCGTTCGCCGCGACCGACCTGGTCAAGTAGCTCGTTACGAGGCCAGGGTGACCACGATGGTCGGGCGTGACGCCGAGCTCGCCGTCGTCGAGCGCTTCCTGGACCGCACGCGTGTCAGTGCCTCGGCGCTCCTTGTCCAGGGGGAAGCTGGGATCGGCAAGACCACCATCTGGCTGGCCGCGATCGAGAGCGCCACGTCGCGGGGCGCACTGGTGTTGCAGGCGCGACCCGCCGAAAGCGAGGCAAGGCTCTCGTACGCCACCGTCGCCGATCTCGTGGACGCGGTGTTCGACGAGACTCGACGCGACTTGCCGCCTGTCCAGCAGCGAGCTCTTGCTGCTGCGCTCCTGCGGTCGGAGGCGGACGAGCCCGCACAGCCTCGCACGACGGCGACTGCGCTCGTGGGTGTCCTTTCCGCGCTCGCCGTGGACCAGCCTGTGCTCGTCGCGATCGACGACGTCCAGTGGCTCGACCCGGCATCGGCAGCGGCAATCGCGTTCGTCGCGCGTCGGTTGCCGGACCGCGTCGGTCTCCTCCTGACTCGGCGTGGCGATCCCGGTGACGACGCCCCGCTCGGCCTCGCTCGCGCGCTTCCCGAGGGCGCCCTCGAGCGGATCCAGCCGGGACCTTTCTCCCTCGCAGCTCTTCATCATCTGATCTCGGGTCGGCTCGGGTCGGCGCCGCCTCGCCCCGTGCTTGCTCGCATTGCCGAGGCGTCCAACGGCAACCCCTTCTTTGCGCTCGAGATCGTGCAAGCGCTCGGAGGCGACTGGAGTGACCTCGCTCCGGGAGAGCCGTTGCCGATCCCACGAAGTCTGGAGGAGCTCGTACGAGAACGTGTCAACGGCTTGTCCGAGCCCGCACGCTTGGCCGCCCTCGCCTGTGCTGCGCTCTCTCGGCCGACCCCTTCGACGGTTGCGAGGGCCGTGTCGGAAAGAGGGGACGGTCGGCGTGGGCTGCTGGAGGCGGAGGAAGCGGGAGTGCTCACCGTCGCAACCGATCGCGTCCGGTTCACCCATCCGCTGCTGGCATCAGCCGTCTATGGGTCGGCAACACCGGAACGGCGCCGGCAGCTGCATGAGAGCTTGGCCGGGGTCGTCACCGATCTCGAGGAGCGGGCGCACCACCTCGCGCTTTGCACAACGGAGGCCGACGAATTCGTCGCGGCGGAGCTCGAACGCGCCGCGAGACAGGCGGCGAACCGAGGTGCACAACAAGCCGCGGCCGAGCTCTACGCGGGCGCTCGCCGGCTCACTCCGGACGAAAGCGGCTCGGTGGGTCTCGCCCGACGTGGCCTCGGCGAAGCCTCGGCGCTCTTTGCTCTCGGGGACGTCGCCGGTTCCCGCGAACGTGCTCGCCAGGTCGCGGAGACGTCCTCCGTGGATGCTCTTCGTGCGCGTGCGCGCCTTCTGTTGGGCGAGATCGCCTGGGTCGCGGGAGGAGGGAACGCGATCGAGGAGCTCGACCTCGCGCTCGAGTGCGCAGTAGGCGACTCCGAGCTCACGGCGCTCGTGCTCCGCAAGCTCGTGAACGTCACGGTTGGCCACGATCCGGCGAATACGATCCAACGCGCCCGCGCAGCCGTCGCAGCGATCAATCCGGAGCAGGACCCGGCTGCGCTGGCATCCGTGTACTTCGACTGGGCATGGGCCGAGATGGTTCGCGGGAACGGAGCACAGCCCGACTTGCTCGAGAACTGGGAGATGCTCGAGGAGCGGGCGGGACCCGACGCGCCGAAGAGCTTGTTCGGTGTCTTCTACTTCAACTCGATCGACGACTTCGACGCGGCACGAGCGCGCTTCGCGGTCGAGGATCGCTGGTACTCGGACCGCGGCGAAGACGTGTGGCGGGCCGAGCGTCGTATCCACTACGGGTCGGCAGAGCTTCGGGCCGGGCGGTTCGAGCTCGCGGAGCAGCTCGTCGAGGAGGGATGCGATGCACTCACGCAACTTGATACTCCCGGTCCTTGGACGGCGACGTTCAGATTGCGCGCGATCGTCGATGCCCACAGAGGGAGAACAGACAGGGCGCGCGAGACGCTCCGTCCGCTGATCGCCCAGGCCGAGAGCGCCGGGCGCGCTTGGTGGGAGGCGCTGTTGCTCTCGGCGCTCGCCTTTGTGGAGCTCGCCGACGCAAACCATCGAGAGGCCGATCGCGCGCTGACGCGGATGCACGAGCGAATCGCCTCTGTCGGCGTTCGCGACTTCCTTCCGGATCGGAGCGAGCCGTACCACATCGAAGCCCTCGTCGCGCTCGGCGAGCCCGAGCGCGCTCGCGAGGTGCTCGAACAGCTCGAATGGCGCGGGCGAAACCTTCCGCGACTCTGGATCGACGCGACGCTGCCTCGTGCACGCGCTCTCGTTCTCGCTGCCGAAGGGGACGTCGCAGGCGGGCTCGTAGCGCTCGACCAGCTGGATGTCGAGGCGGCAGCGAAGCTCCCGTTCGACCTAGCCTGGACGCTATTGGTTCGTGGGCGCCTGCATCGCCGCGTGAAGCAGAAGCGTGCCGCGGCTGAAGCGCTGCACGAGGCGCTCGGGATCTTCGAGCGGCTCGGCGCGCGGGCGTGGGAAGCGCAGGCTCGTGCCGAGCTGGATCGCGTCGGCCTCCGGCGGTCATCGGACGAGCTCACGGCCACGGAGCGCCGTGTTGCGGAGCTGGCCGCTCGAGGTCTCACGAACCGCGAGGTCGCGGCGAGAGCTTTCATGAGCCCGAAGACCGTTCAGGCCAATCTCACCCGCATCTATCGCAAGCTCGGGATCAGCTCCCGCGCCGAGCTGGGCGCGCGAATGGCCGAAGAGCGCAGGCCTCTAATTCCACAGAAGTAGGCAAACGCCCGATTCCTCGGCGCACGATGAGCCGTAGCGTCGGGGGCATGGTTCGAACGGGCACAGAGGTGAGCCGCACGAAGTCGTCTTCGTCCCTCGCGGCGAGTACCTCCACGACGCCAGCGAGCTCGGCAGTGGGCGATCGGACCGATCGTCTCGCGCCTTTCGCTCGGTTGCTGGTCGCGGCCTTGATCGGAGCCGCTCTCTTCCTCACCGGTTTCTGGGTCGGCTCAGCGCGAGGAGGCGCGGAACGAGACGCGGGCGCCCACGCGAAGCCGGTTCCCGACTGGTTCCTTCCGATCTGGGATCTCTACGACCGGAATCCGAGAGTGACACCGGAGACCGACTTCGCGTTGCTCCACGAGACGAGACCGCGAATGCTTGCTCGCGCGGCCGAAGCCGCTTTCGTCGAGGCTGCGAGACTGCGGGCCTCCAAAGTCGTTACTCGCAAGTGAGGCGCTGAGCTTGCCGGCGGTCGCCTTCGGCCCTCGAGGTCAGTCGCCGGCGGCCCCGGCGTCGTCGAGCGCGAGCGCAATCGCATCTTCCAGCGCCAACTCGCGGCCGCTTTCCCGGCCCAGCTCGAACTCTGCATCGGCGTGCGCGAGGACGCGCTCTGGCTCCACCACCCCGTGAAGCCAGCGACCGGCGGGCACCCGTTCCCTCTCTGCTTCCGCCGCTCCCCAGAGGATGCCGGCGCGATGACGTCGCCCAGTCTTGGCATCGATCTCCGCAAGGAGCGAAAGCTCGTAGACGACTCCCTTGAGGTCGTGCATCGACCGCGAAAGCGAGAGCGCCTTCTGGGCGTTATCGCGAGCGTCGTCCAGCCTGCCGAGCTCCAGGGACACGGCGCCGATCCTCGCCAGCGCTCCAGCCTGCCACCAGTAAAAACCGACCGCCCCACAAATGCGCGCGGCTTCGTGCAGCAGCTTCAGCGCACCATCCAGATCGCCCTCGGCGCGCAAGGTGTCCGCGAGCGACGCCAGCGCCTGCCCTTCGCCCCTCCCGAATCCGATTCCGCGAAACCCTGCCAGACTCTCCGTGGCGAGAGCACGCGCACGCGGCAGGTCGCCGCGCAGCCTGGCTACATCCGAAAGCCGGTGCTCGAGAACGGCGACGGCCTTAGTCTCATCCAACGCGCGCGCGATCGCCAGCGCTCGCTCCCAGTATTCGGCGGCGAGCCCGACATCCCCGAGTATCCGTGCCATCCCACCTCTCACACGCAGTCCGCGGACGAGAAGGCGCTCGGCCACACCGGAGCTATTCTCGAGCAGGGCGGCGGCCCAGTCCGCGCCCTCCTGGGGGCTGTTGGTTGCCCAGTAGTTCTCGAGCGCCACGAGGAGCTCCCACCCGAGCTCGCGTTCCTCGTTCTCGAGTGCCCAGCCGAGCGCTGTCCGCATGTTGTCGCGCTCGGGAATGACGAGATCGTGTCGCATCCGTCCGTCCGCCTCGGCGTCGAGGTTCGCCGACCGGGCGACGGCGAGATAGTGCTTGGCGTGCCGCTGGCGAACACCCTTGGCCTCACCATCTGAGCTCAACTGCTCGGCGGCGAACTCCCGAATCGTCTCGAGCATCCAGTAGCGAGGGCCGAGATCGCTCGCCCTGCGACGAAGCAGACTCTTGTCGAGCAGAGACTGAAGCGTGTCGGGGTCGGCAGCGCATACCGACTCGGCGGATTCGTATACACAGCCACCGGTAAAGACCGACAGCGCCCGAAAGAGCCTCTGCTCGGCCTCATCGAGCAGGTCGTAGGACCACTCGATCGTCGCTCGTAGCGTCTGCTGGCGCGGGTCTCTGTCGCGGCCCGCCTTGAGCAGGTCAAGTCGCTGGGAGAGTCGCTCGAGGAGTTGCTCCGGTGAGAAGACAACCGTGCGGGCTGCCGCGAGCTCCAGCGCCAGAGGCAGGTTGTCCAGCCGCACGCAGAGCTCCACGACCGCCGAAGAGGTCTGCAGGGCGGGCTCGAGCGCGCGGGCGCGGGTCATGAAGAGCTCCACTCCGTCGTCGTCCGTGAGCGTGGGAACCGCGTACACATGCTCTCCCTGGAGCTGGAGTCGCTCGCGACTCGTAACGAGGATCGTTGGCCCCTGGGCGTCCCGGAGGCTCGCGATCTCATGGGCCACCGCGGGCAGAAGATGCTCGGCGTTGTCGAGCAGAAGTAGGACCCGTTTTCCATCGAGACGCTCGGCCAGGCTTTCGGCGAGCTCACGCCCTGGTTGCTCCTCGACCTGGAGCGCGTCGGCGAGCGAGGAGACGAGCAGGTGCGCGTCGCGAAGCGGAGCGAGCGACACCCACCAGACGCCGTCGGGGTACGACTCGGCCGCCTCGGCCGCTGCCTGGATCGCGAGCCGAGTCTTTCCCGTACCAGCCGGACCGCTCAGCGTCAGGAGCCGAAGGTCTTTCCTCTGCAACATTTCCACGATCTCTGCAAGTTCGGGCTCCCGCCCGACCATCGCAGTCGTGGGCACCGGCAGATTCGTCCGGTAAAGGCTCTTGAGCGGCGGGAACTCACCCTCGCCTAGCTGGAAGACCCGTTCCGCCGCTGCAAGGTCCTTGAAGCGGTGCTCACCGAGATCGAGAAGCGGCAGCACCTGAGGCTCGGCGCCAAGCGCGGCGGTCGCCGCCGAGACGAGTACCTGACCGCCGTGGCCGGAGGCGGCGATGCGAGCAGCGCGATGAACGTCCGCGCCCACGTAACCCTCATCCGTCAGGAGCGGAGTGCCGGTGTGCAGACCGGTACGGACCCGGACCCGGCCGGGGCTCAGTCCCTCGACGATCGCGCGGGACGCCTCGAGCGCGCCGGGGGCCGTGGGGAACGCGAAGAAGAACGCATCGCCCTGGGTATCGACCTCGACCCCACCCTGCTCCGCGCATGACTCGCGCACGATCCGTCGGTGCTCTGCGAGAGCCGTGGCATAGCTCTCGGCGCCGAGCTCGTCGAGAAGCTTGGTCGAGCCCTCGACATCGGTGAAGAGGAAGGTGACGGTGCCCGCAGGGAGATCGATGCGCACGGCGAGATCATGCTCCGAAGGGGCGCTCGACTCAAACTGTGGTGACTTCAGAACGAAAGCGAGGCTGCCGCGTCGGAAGCCAGGTCGAGAATCGGCTGCGCCGCGAAGAACGAGCCTACGGTGACGATCACCGCGGCCGCCACCGCTACCCCGAGCGCGAGCTCCCGCGGTGGCGACCCGCCGGCTGGGGCGAGGCGGAGCTCCGCGCCCGAGCGCATGTACAGCCAGCGAACGATGTTCAAGTAGTACGCGAGGGAGAGGGCGGTCGCCCCGACTCCGACGAACACGAGCCACCAGTCGCCGGCTTCGTACGCGGCCGAGAAGACGAAGAGCTTCCCGAAGAAGCCGCCTGTGAGAGGGAAGCCCGCCATGCCGAGCATGAAGACCCACAGCGCCGCGCCATAGAACGGCCGCTCCCAACCGAGCCCCGCGAGCCCTTCGAGCGTGACGGGCTTGTCGAGCTCGCGCTCGCGCGCGGCCACAACGGCAAACGCGCCGACCGACATCGCGGAGTAGGGGACGAGGTAGTAGAGAAGCGCTTCGGTACCCCGCTCGCTTGCCGCCGCGACCGCGATCAGCATGAACCCGGCGTGCGACACAGCGGAGAAGGCGAGAATCCGCTTCACGTCTCGCTGCGCGAGCGCGGCGAGATTGCCCCAAGCGAGCGAGACGCATGCGATCACCGCGACCGCGATTGTCCAGATCTCGCTCTCGTCCGGGAAGGCGGTGACGAGGACGCGCAGGGTCACTACCAGCGCAGCCGTCTTCGTCGCCGCGGCCATGAACGCCGTGACGGAGGTCGGCGCGCCCTGGTACACGTCCGGTGTCCACATGTGGAACGGTGCCGCAGAGACCTTGAACGCGAGGCCCGCGAGGATCATGGCGAGGCCCGCCACGAGGAAGGCATCGTCGCCTGCTGCGGCCCCAGCGATCTGCGAGAACCCGAGCTCTCCGGTGGCCCCGAAGACGAGCGCCGAGCCGAAGAGCAGCACCGCCGAGCCGAAACCGCCGACGATCACGTACTTCAGCCCCGCCTCGAGCGACGTCGCGCGATCAGTGTCGATCGCGACGAGGATGTACAGGCAGAGCGAGAACCACTCGAGCCCGAGGAAGAGCGTCATAAGGTTCTCCGCCTGGACGAAGAACATCATCCCGGCCCCCGCCGCCGCGAGAAGCGCGTAGTACTCGGCGTCGTGGCCGCGGCGCTTCTCCGCCCAGGCTGCGAACACGACGGCCGCGCCCGTGATCGCGAGGATGAGCTGCGCGACCGCGCCGAGCTGGTCGCGGATCATCGACTCCGAGAGCAAGACCTCCGGTTGAGGTGTCTCGTCGAAGACGATTCCGGCGAAGAGCGCCGCGACGACGAACCCCGCGAAGACCGCCACAGCGGAGACGGTCTTGCGTATCCACGGAGGCACGAGGACAGCCGCCAGCAGCGCGATGCCCGAGGCTCCGAGCAGCGCCAGCACCGCGGAGAGCGAGAGCCAGTCGACTTTCGGAGTGTCGATCACCGGAAGCCCTCCGTGATGACGCGTGCGGGGCGATCATCTGGGAACGAGCTCTGGCTGACCAACGCCGGCCAGACGGAGAGCGCGACCAAGCAGGCGACGAGAGGGAGCACGAGCGCGAGCTCACCGGGCCGTAGGTCGAGCGCCTCGTCACGCACCGCGCTCCCCGGGCGCACGTGCAACACAGCCGAGATGAGCCGCAACACGTACATCGCCGCCAGCACGATCCCGAGCGCGACGATCGCCGCGTAACCCCATCCGTTCTCGTACACCCCGGCCATGATCAGGAACTCCCCCGCGAACGTGACCGAGCCTGGGACCGCGAGCGCGACCATCCCGGCGACGAGGAGCACGGTCGCGAGCACAGGCCGCCCGCGTGCCATGCCGCCGAGCACGTCGAGATTCCCTGTCCCGCAACGGCGCTCGACCATGCCCACGAGCAGGAACATCGAGGCGGAGATGAGCGCATGGGCCACCGACAGGAGCACGGCGCCGTCGAGCCCGAGATCGTTCAGCGCGAAGAGCCCGAGCGTGATGAGCCCCATCTGCGCGAGCGACGAGTACGCCACGATGCCGCGCAGGTCGGGAGCGCGAAACGCGAGCAGCGAGCCGTACACAAGCCCTGCGCCGGCAAGGACGAGGATGACGCCCGTGAAGTCCTCGACCGGCTGGGGGAACTTCGAGAGCACGATGACCACGAACCCGTACACGGCGGTCTTGGAGACGATCGCCGAGAGGACCGCGGCGACCTCTACCGGCGCCTCGCGATACGCGAGCGGGAGCCAGCCGTGGAAGGGGAAGAGCGGCGCCTTCACGGCGAAGGCGACCGCGAAGCCGAGGAAGATCAAGGTGTTGTCGCTCGTCCCCGACTCGAGCAGGCTAAACGTGTCCTTGGTCACGCCGAAGGCGACGACCGACGCCAGCATCAGAAGCGACCCCGCCATCGTGTAGACGACGAAGGTCAGCGTCGCAGCCTGACGGCGTGCGCCGCCCCACACGCCGACCAGCACGTACAGCGGGATCAGCATCGCCTCGAAGGAGACGTAGAAGAGGAGCAGGTCCTGCGCTGCGAAGGTCGCGACCACCGCGCCGGTCAGGAAGAGCATGAGCGCGTGGTACGCCCGCGGTCGGTCGCGCCCGACCCAGAGCGCGTAGCCGATTGCGGCGGCCGAGACGACCACGGTCACGCCCGTAAGCCAGAGCGAGAAGCCGTAGAACCCGACCGAGTAGGAGATCCCCAGGCTCTCGACCCATTCCTCGGTTGTTCCGAGCTGGAGGCGGCCCTCGTCGAAGTCGAAGCGCGCGGCGGTGGCGATCCAGAGGCCCACCTCCATCAGCGCAGCGAGGAACGCCAGGCCGGCGGTCAGCTCCCGCGGCAACGGCAGGATCGCGATGAGCAGTGCGGCTGCAACCGGAAGCAGGATGAGCGCTGTCGTAAGCATTTAGCGAACCGCCACGAAAACAACAACGAGGACACAAACCGAGAAGGCGATCGCGAGCGCATACGTGCGCAGGAGCCCGCTCTGGACGCGTGCTAGGCCTCCGCTCGCCAGGATCGTCCCGGAGCCGATCTCGTCCAGCGAGCGCTCGATGACAGGCTCCTCGACTCTCCGACGAAGCGCGTTCGCGAGTGCCGCCGCCGGCCGGTAGAAGAGCGCGTCGTAGAGCTCGTCGAAGTAGAGCTTGCGCTCGAAGATGCGCCACGCGCTCGGGGTGCTCACGAGCTGGCGGTCCAGCAGGAACGCGCGCCGCGCGAGGACGATTCCCAGGATGCCGAGGGCGACCGAGATCGCGCTGGTCAGATAGTCCTGCCTTGCTGTCGCCTCCACGAGCGGCTCGCCGGTTTCCTCGATCCAGTGGGTGAACGGTTGCCAGACGCCGGGGATCGAGAGCAGCCCGCCGATCGCCGAGAGTACCGCGAGTATGCCCACCGGCACGAGCATCGACAATGGTCCCTCCCCGTGCTGCGCATGGTGACTCTCACCCGTTTCTTGGGTGACTGTCACCGGCTTTCCCTGGAAGACGGCGAAGTAGAGCCGGAACGAGTACGCCCCCGTGAGGAGCACGCCCAGAAGCCCGGCGACGAAAAGCGTCCAGCCGAGCGCATCGCCGCGGGCAAATGCCGATGCGACGATTGCATCCTTTGACCAGAACCCCGCGAGGGGAGGCAGGCCGACAAGCGCGACCGTGCCGATCAGGAAGGCCAGGTGCGTCCGCGGCAGCGCGCTCTTCAGCCCGCCCATCCGGCGGATGTCCTGCTCGTCGCTCAGGTGGTGGATGACGACGCCGGCCGCGAGGAAGAGCAGCGCCTTGAAGAAGGCGTGCGTCATCAGGTGGAAGATCGCGAAGCCGTAGGCGCCGATCCCCGCGCCGAGGAACATGTAGCCGATCTGCGACATAGTCGAGTAGGCGATGACCCGCTTGATGTCCCATTGGACGAGTGCGACCAGGCCCGCGACGAGCAAGGTCACAGCGCCGAGGATCGCCGCGAGGCTCTGGATGTCGGGCGCGGCCTCGAAGATCGGGTGCGCCCGCACGAGCAGGTAGACGCCGGCGGTCACCATCGTCGCCGCGTGGATAAGCGCGGAGACCGGGGTCGGGCCTTCCATCGCATCCGGCAGCCAGGTGTGAAGGGGGATCTGGGCCGACTTCGCGACCGCGCCACCGAGGAGCCCGAGCGCTACGAGGTTCACCGTCGTCCCCGAGAGCGCGTCCACCTCGCCGAAGACTCCGAGGAGCTCCAGCGTCCCCGTATTCCAGACGAGGAGCACGATCGCGAGCGCAAACGTCGCGTCGCCGATCGCGTTCATGACGAACGCCTTCTTCGCGGCGGCGACAGCCTCCGGTCGCTTGTGCCAGAACCCGATCAGCAGGTATGACGCGAGCCCGACGAGCCCCCAGCCGACGAGCAGGAGCAGGAAGTTCCCCGCCTGCACGAGCAGGAGCATCGAGAAGACGAAAAGCGACATGTACGCGAAGAACCGGCGCTCCTCCTCGTCGCCGGCCATGTACCCCATCGAGTACCAGACGATCAGTCCGCCGACTCCGGAGACGACGAGCATCATCACGGCCGAGAGCGGGTCGACGAGGATCTCGAAGCCGACCTGGAAGTCGCCCGCCGCGAGCCACGTGTATGCCGTCGAGAGCTGCTCGCGGTCTTCCGCATCTCGTGACCAGAGGCCGAAAAAGGCGATCAGCGCGCCTCCGAAGGCGAGAAACGTCGTCAGGGTGGAGATGGAGCCCGCCGTGCGCCGGGAGATCCACGGCCCGCCGAACGTGATGGCCAGCGCGCCGCCGAGCGGTGCGAGCAGGCAGATCCAGGCGCCGGTTACCACTTACCCTCTGAGCGCGCTTGCCTGGTCGACGTCCAGTGCCATGTCCCGCCTCGCCATCGCCACAATCAGTCCGAGGCCGATCGCGACCTCGGCGGCCGCGACCGCCATCACCGCGAGCGCGAAGATCTGGCCGTCGAGATCGCCGTGCTGGCGGGCGAACGCGATCAGCGCGAGGTTCGCTCCGTTCAGCATGATCTCGAGCGATAAGAGGACGATCAGCGGGCTCCGCCGCAGCATCACGCCGAGCGACCCGATCCCGAACAGCGCCGCGGCCACGATCAAGTACCAGCCCACACCCGGCCCGCTCATCACGGCCGTCCCTTCTCGTGCGTCGTCCCCAGCACGACCCCGCCGATGGCGGCGACGAGCAACACGATCGAGGTGATCTCGAACGCAAGCAGGTGGTCGGTTAGGAAGAGCTCGCCGATCGCGGCCGGGCTTCCGAACGCATCGGAGACCTCCGCAGAGTCCTGCAGGTCGTCTCCCCAGGCGAGCCCGAGCACGACGACCACCTCGACGAGCAGCGCGACGGCGGCGA